>Ga0157379_10004192_pt1 | contig 12310 bp, 10 predicted proteins | sample S25metaG_FD_121802 | JGI IMG/M metagenome (GOLD analysis project Ga0157379, IMG submission 121802) | Switchgrass rhizosphere microbial communities from Kellogg Biological Station, Michigan, USA - S2-5 metaG | ecosystem: Host-associated > Plants > Roots > Rhizosphere > Soil | place: USA... | reverse complement strand
TGAAGATATCAAAAACAAGAGTTCCATTAACGGAGGCTCTATGGCTGGTTCGCCCATGTTCTCGAATCACGATCGAGACCAAGAGGTTGATGGCCATGTTGAGGTCAAGGTGAATGGAAGGCACAGAGACGGCAAGGACGATGATGAGGAAGAGAGTGAAGAGGAGTTTGTTTCTCAGTTTAGTAGCATCGATAAAGGAAAGGGACGGGAGATATGTAAGTGCGCGAATTTCGCGTTGACGGGCATTACTGAATGAGCTCTTCAGTGCCACCTTCAGTTGGTACGACCGCCGATGATGCCATTAGCCTAGTCAGTGGCTCGGGTGGTTCAGCCGAAGCTGATGGTTCTGAAGATTATGGGGGCTCTGCATTCTTATATGAGGAAGACGTGGATGGGGAGTACGAAGGGAATCAGGAAGCTAACAGTCCCCAGGTTGAACACGAGATGGTCGACGTTGATTTTGAGGAAGAAAACGAACCTCAGGGCTATGAAGACGAAGGAGGGACGGAAGAGTATGATGAAGAAGAGTCTGGGAATTACCAAGGTGGACAAGGAAGTGGATTATACCATGGGGATCGAGACGAGCAAGAGGCCCTGGACGAGGGCCATGAAACGGAGAATGACGGGTATGGAGCTGAAGAAATGTACGCGGAAACGGAAAACCAAGGTGACGTATACCGAGAAGAGGAAGATGGAGAAGGAGAAGGAGAAGATCTCCAATATTCGGAAGGAGGAGAATTTGAATTGGAAGAAGATTATGACGAAGATCAGTATGGTTAGTCTCTGTTTCCCAAAAAGCTGAATTTCAGTTAACATTTGAATGTTTATCGTTGAACAGAGGATCCTCATGATAGGGATCATTATCCGTTGTTTGAGGAAGAAAATGGACCAATTTCTCAATTGCGAAGTCCTGAACCGGAAATCATCGAGATATCGGATGGAGACGACGAAGCTTAACCATCACCATATCATCTCTATCGTGATTGGGCGAATGTTTATTCTGTATGGGCTAGATGTGTAGTGAGATCTATTGTTTTCCCAGATATACGGGGACTTTATTGTGGCCGATTACTGGTCCTTTCGCTTGTATTATGAAGACAGTCGCGTATCATCTCGGATGACCTCGAATATCTAAGAGGAATTAGGGAAAGGTTGGGACGCGACAATCTTTTATTGGATGTTATTGGTCGAAGTAGAGTTTCTAACCTGGTGATCGCCCAACCCTCTCTTCCTTATTGTCCCTCAATATGGGCAGTGACTGGAAGCGGTCTCCAGATAATATAACCACTCCTACATTTCGGAGAAAAAGGTGGTCAAGAATTGTGCGTGGCAATTTCATTTATGAAGTGAACGACCGGATTTTGATAGAGATACGTAAAGAAGAGAGCTAGTTCGCTGCAAATACGGCTTTTGAAGACCCCTAGTCTAAAAGTTACAATCGCGCGATGCACTCTCGCTTCGTTGCGCTTCATAAACCTATTGCCGTGAAACCGATCTTGATTCTGTCCCGAGAATTCCAGGAAATTCCATATCAATGTATATATCCTGAGGCATTGAAGTTCTATCGGAAAGATCGTATTTTCTTTAGTTCCCGTTCATTATACTTTTCCGGACCGAGTAAATTTTTGACTCAGGATCATACCATCAAAAACACTTTCACCCCGTCTGTAAATTTATTGTAAATCCCTGTCGGTGACGGAAGAAAGGTCGGTTTCAAGAAGTAAATATATTTAGCGAAACCACAATACTTTCACAAGAGACTTCTAATGAAGGTCCGGGGAAGAATGTGGGGTAGATAATCTATGGTAATGACGTCTATGGAATGGTTGCCTTGGCCAATACAGAATCGTCCAATTGCGTATCCCAGTTGGCGCACATGGTACGCACATGGAAATGCAACAAGGGGCTTTCTGCAGAAGGTTGTTAGACAGACGAAATACTCTTGGTCTTCGAATATAACGTTATTATTAAGGTTTCAGCCTGACATTGCTTAGAAAAGACTTGACGAGAAATTTCCGAGTGGGCAGAGCCAACAAGCCTGCGTACTTTTCTTCCAAAGTCAACCTACAAGCCTGGGAGGGGAGGGATATAACAGAGGCTCAGGAACTATGGCGGCACGTGGATGGAGATTTATCGGTTTCCCTCTGAAAATCAGTGGGCGTGCGAAATCAACATTACAGTTGCTGAAAGAAGAATCTAGCAAGAGCCATAGATCAATGCAGAAAGCTATACGGAGAAACTGCATGAGATCATCCTCCGTGTGTGGGTTTATCGGGAAGATCATAGAACATCATGTGAGGGGAAACGATGAAGGACTTATCCCTCACTTATTGAAGCTTCTACGAAACCAATCAACTCACCGAAGCAAGAGGTTCGCTGCTCGGAGAATTATAGGGGGACGGATGAAAAGATCTTCTCTGATAAGTCTCCTGAGAGCAGTCCCAGTCGATGCGGTAATCGTCGGGGGATTCGAGGTAACCCACCGCCAGTCTGAAATCAGGTGATCGCTAAAAACAGAACTACATGAAAAGCTGCTGGGACAAGTGCTGAAATTAGCTGTCTCTGTAGAGGCGGCCAAGAGAAAAGAGCTTCTTACTTCTCTTTCGGGGACTCGTCGGTTGATGGTTGATCTCATATAACAAAGTATTTTAAGTCTTTATACAAGTACTGAAAGACTGAAGGGCAATCCGTGCGGTTTTGGTGGGAGTCGGTTGCATTTATGTTCGAGTATATACCACTTTCATCTTTATCCATGCGTCATCTGCTCTTAGTGTGGTGAGGTTCACGTCGCGAAGGCCAGTCAACTCCCCACGATAAGCTCGATACTTGATCATGGGCACTGGAAAGAACGGTCACGCCTGGATTTCCACCAACGGCAAGCAAGCAACTCCTTCTCTACTCTTGCTGCGGCCCCTTGGGTAATAGCTTTAACCTTGTATTTCTGTCCGCTTTGCAATGTAAAACCTAGAGACGGATCTATATTATACCCACTTTCTCCGAAATATTCTCCTCGTCGAGAGTAAGAGGAACTTATCCTTGTCGCATGCACTATTGAATTAGGAGAGCTGCCATACTCCTCATTCGGACCGGGAAACAACCAAGTATTTATACCTTCTAAAAGCACCCCTCAAATGGAGCTTTCAATAGGAGGCCTTGCGATACCTTATGATATTACTTTGCATGGAGACGAAGGTCGAGCTCACCTTGTCGTATACACGTGGTGTAGATACTTGTCAAGAAGCATCCTGGGTCATGCCCCGCCACTTTGTGTATTCTAGACATCTGTCCTCGATATCAACCATCTGGCATGACTTGGGTACAATGTGCCCCCCAGAGCGCCAGATGGTCATCTGCAGCAAGCCCACTTGAAAATTCGGAGGAGTGGACCGAGATCGAGACCGACTCTAACTTTGGCTATACTACTTCAGCCCAATCAAAGCTGTAGTCACTTGAAAGCGCCTCCTATCGTGAACATCGATGGCATTAATATCCAGGGAATGTGATTGCGCCGAGAAGGAGTTGGCGCATCTGGTTGCAGGCTGACAAGATATGAATAGAGACGAATTGGTATATCCCTTTATAGATATCTCTCCGAAGCATGGATCTGCAACCGTCTCTGGAGGAAACGAAAGCAACACGAAGTTTTAATTTTTTTTACTGATAGACTCATGGAAAATTAGGATTCTGAGCCTAGATAATTTAAGGAATACCTTCAATTGTCCCCGATCCAAGAACTTTGCATTTACGTTCGTTTCTGCAGAAACACTCACAAGGAGATGGTTTGCTGTTCCATTAACCGGGGCATCCTTCACTTGACTTTGGTAAAAGCTTCACGCTGCATTATGGCATAACGGAAATGAGATATCCTGATCAGTCTTCCGGTGGACGGCCACAAGACGGCGTTGAACTTGCAGAATGCCTAACTTACTTGCTAATTCCGACTTATGGGCTCAGTTATCAGCCGTTCGGAGAGAGAACAACCTGTGAAAGAGCATCTCTGAAATAAGGGCCAGCCTGGCTGTTGTCGACCATTCATGGCTCGCGGAAGACACAAACTGAGTCCGTTTCACGCATGGGTACGAGGATAAGTCTTATTCCGAGCGGCGGATGCATATCAGAATTTGACAATAAAATGGACACAGAAGTACATCGGTCCTTAGAAACCAGAGGATCCGAAGAGCCTGCAAGGAAATTAGGAGAATAATGTAAGGGTAGTCTTCCTCGAGGAATTACTCCCCACACACCCTCGGAAGTAAAAGAAGAACACGAGACGGAGGCAAATTACAAGTACCTTTCACACGCCTCAGCGCCTAGATGAAATCGCACAATCTGGATCCGTTAATAAAAGTGGACGCCCATAGTGGGTCCGATCAGAGATGTCTTCTTGCTCTCGCTGCACGGAGGGTGTACATATGCTGTCCGTTATACGGCAGATTTCAGGAAGGCGGTGTTTCTTCTACCTTATTCAATGATGGTCCATCTTTCTATATTGCTTGCCTATTACCTCTCTATTATTATTAGTTGACCGGGTTTCAAAACCCTGTTGTCGGCTTGATAACTTTGCAGATTCAATCGATCCTCACTTTACCCCGCCTAACGATAGCTGGTGTAATAATAAGCCACGAGGGGAGATTAGATTCATATTTATCCGGCAACCGATACGAATTCCGTGTCGTCCCTTCAACTCCCGCCCCGACTCTCTAAGATGAACTGGAATTCGAACATATATCCAAGTAAGTGGATAACCACCATTGCCACTGAACGGAGAACAATTTTCAACGTTTTCTCCTATAGCGACATAACTGCGGTTACAAATAGAGAACCGTATAGCCTAGCTTCAACCCCTTGCTTGACGAACATCAGGCGTTGCATGCTACACTTTTACGCCTGACTTCGATATCAAGTATCTATCCACTTTATTATCACTTTATCTTAGCAATTAAATTTAGCAAACGATTTTCCTAGATAGCTCAATGAGGGAATGCCTTTCTCTACTACCTACGTTACCTCCGCCTCAACCACAAGTGAGTCGTGCGCCGCGAAGCGGATCCTTCACTGGTATGGCAACATCTGCAGGTTAAATCTGCACATCAATTCTCCGTTTGCGTGTGAGCGTGTACGGGACGAACTACCGACATTAACACACTGCCACTGGGTCAGGGAGAGTGCAATAAGACCTTGATGAGATGGTCGGGGCTTGGGGACCCTTCGGCTCTCCGTACCGACGATGAGAAATACGGGCCGCGATATAAGGAAACCATCACTACAGTACATAGCTGATCCACTTTTGGACAGATCACCAGCCTTTGAAGCTCCCATCAAAACCTACGACCACTACGCCGGGATTTGTATTCTCCCGCAAAATGACAAACTGGACCACCGGATGTATCTAAACCAGAGGTATATATGATGAAACGGACGTGTGAGGCCGAAGAATGAAGAAATATCTCAAACACAGCATAAGCCTTGAACTGCTTTGTTGTTCAAGGTCCTCGATCCCCGAGTGTCTCCCCAGCCGCTCCACGTATATTCTGGCGCTCTCTATTCGGGAGATCCCATGTGAAAGGTCGTTCAGGGTGGAGGATATACTGTGTCCTATGAGCGAATAATAACCTTTGTGTGAGCGACATCAAGATGATAGAGACGAGGGGGTCTCATGTGCAACCCTGCAGATGGTTGCAAGTGACCATGAGTTCCGTGTGGTAAGCAAAAATAGTGCCAACTGTATTAACTTATTGTTACCCCTCCACTGAAGGCCCGAAGCACAAAGGAACGCTGGAAATTTTTTGTAAGAGAGAGAACGATTAGCTTCATCTAAATCACTTGTTTCTATTCATCGAGATAAAATCTGGAAGAAGACAAAAATGTTATAGGGGAAAGTAGTAGGCGTCCTTTATTACAGACACAACTAGCGTAGAAGCACCGATGTTCTGACATCGATGTCTATCTTTGCACTAAATGAGTGCAAATCATATGCCTTGTTCCCTCACCCTGCAGGGAGGGGGGCAGCTTTTATCTACCTAAAGGAGGGATGGGAAATAAAGAAGACCATGAAGTAACTTGATGAGTGGCGAGCTGGACCAAAGATGAAAGATGCAAACCATCAGCAAGTTGATGATTTCTGTTGAGACGGGTGGTCCTAGCGCTGCCAGCTGCCAGTGATGAGAGAGGGATGCGACCACTTGTATGCTCACTAGCCCCCAGCCGTTGACCGTTGTGATAAGGAAGCGTTTGAGCATGGATTGTACCATTGTCTAGTACCTGTTTGGGCCAGGAAATCTAATGTGGTTTGGTGGTGGCGTCCGCCTAAATACCTCATTTTTGATTGAGATCACTGGCCCCCCTGCGGCTGGGATTGGAGGACGGATAATTGGGATGGCTGGTTAGAAATTAAATTAGAACAGGGACATAATCTGCACATAACGAGGATATCTAAAGAGTGGTTAGATTAAGCATAGTGTCATTGTGCGGCCCACGGAGGCTCAGGTATGATATTTATCGATGGCGAGAAGCAGGAATATTGATGTAGACTAAGGGTGGGTTATCTATCTCCTCTAGGGAAAGTATCCACGCGTTGTTCGAAGAGCTGGAGATATGGGTATATACCCAAGGGGATTGGTGGACTGAGGAACCGGTGGTATTTGTTTTTTATCCAGAGGCCTTCGAGTAATATTGCAGCGGAGTGAGTAAAGGCAATAAGTTCGGCCTTGAAGATGTCATTACAGGGGCTCTGAGCAGGAATGGAATGATCAATGAGAGCCTGACAATGTTGTCACGAGAGAAAAATGAAGCAATATATCACGGGTTAAAGGTGCATGCATGGCAACTTGTGGAGCCAAATCAGGATTAACAGGAATAGATAGGAGAAGCCCCTATCTCTGAAGAAAATGGCTGCATTAGGAATGTCGAAAGAATGCCTGCTCGTCTTGGGTAAGGGGCACAGAGTGGTCTGTAGACTTCTGCAGAGCGAATTGGCTGTTTCTTTTTCAAAGAACGTTATCGCAGAATTGAACCAGATGGTTGAAGAGGTTGCGAAGGTTCGGTAACTGTATTCTCTACGCCGACCTAATGTAGTAGTAACCAGACTGGGCCACTACCTTATATAGAGAGGAAAGACGGAGCTACGCTGCATGGATCATCGGTGACCCGAAGAACGAGGGGCGGAGGGGCGGCGGACGGAGGCCTTCGAAGAGCATTAACGTGCCATTAATGCTGATAACATGACCACAAATTCATAAAAAGAGAGAATGTCGGTCGGATTTTTTGTGGAAATGATGAAGAAAATAGAGTGTAAATTCTTCCTTGAGCTACCAGAAACGAACGAGTGCGACCCAGGGTGCGGAAGGGCCGCGGAGGCAAAAATGGATGGAATAGGCCGGCTCAGCGGTCCCGGGAAAACTGGGGATATTTTGGGAATTATTTATGATGGTTGCCTTATCGGCTAAGCGACGAAAAATAAATAATTTACTCTTTGTATCTGCACTCTTCCAGGTTTGTCCTTCGTCCACTTCTCTCTAGTCTCGACAGCCCTACATATAATCCGCCAAAAAGCCATGCGTATTCGCTCCTCGTCCCCCCCAACCCTCGCAATCCAGCCCCTCCCGCCTGCTCCTTCGCCGTCTGCTACATCCCCCGTCGACCTCGTCAAACGAGAACCCACCCCCTTCGACGAACTCCCAATGTCGCACCTCATCTCCTTCCCCATCATGGATTCTCCCTCTGAGCAACTTGAATCGGGGCCTTTCGACTCATTCAATACGCTCCAGCACCAGTACGACTACCAGTCATCGGCGTCGCTATTGCGCGATGCCTTTGACCCATACTACCGTCTTCCAAATAGCAATCCCACTCCAATCTCCGACGCTTTGAATATGAATCTTCATGGCGCGGCATTCAAGTCTCAGCTTCATGCTCATAACATGCAGGACCTCTCCGGCGCCCTCTCATACGCTCAACCTCATCACCAGCAACACCAGCAGCAATGCATTCCTACCTCTCAACTCTTTCCAAGTGCGGGTGTTCCGCCTGTCCCCATCAAGGACTCTTCGCCGGTCTCCGACCGAGGTGAGAGCGCCTACACATTGCTTTCCCCAATAGTCCAGCTTGCTGATATCCCTTCCTTTTCAGTATCACCCCAGCCTGTCGCCTCATCTTCTCGCGCTCAACCTAATTCGACCTCTCAGCCTCAGAAAAAGCGCCCCGCTCGTGCTGCCATCTCTACCAAGGATTTCGTTCCACCGGATGTCAGTGGTCTTTCCAAAAGGGAAGCCCGTCTTGTCAAAAATCGTGCAGCGGCTTTCCTTAGCCGCCAGCGTAAGCGCGAGGAATTCGAAACTATGGAAGTGTACGTCCAGGCTCAAAAACAATTCACCACGGTCTCCATACTTACATAGTTCTCTTAGTCGTGTAGCTCAGCTTGAGCAAGAAAATGCCCGTTTATTGGCACTTGCCCAGTCACGATCCCGTTCCCCATCACCTTCACAGTCCTCCAGACCTAAGTCCGACTCTGCAGAACCTGCAGACGCCGAGATCGCATCTCTCCGCTCCCTGCTTGCTCAATCGCGTGCTCGCCAAGCCGAGCTCGAAAACGAGGTCTCTCACTTACGCATGTCGGGCTCAGAATCTGGCTCAGAGGTTGGATCGCCAGGCGCTGGCGCCATTCAAATCAAGCGCGAAAATGTGGCCGCTGAGGCTCTCCCAAAGCGCAGCAGTGCAAGTCTGTTCGGCGTTGTCCTCCTCTGCGCCTTACCGAGTCTGCTCTCAATGCCACCCCCTTCAGTTCCCTACGCTGCCAGCCGCTTCAGTTTCAACCCTGGTCCCGGTGCATCCATTTCCCAAACCGCACGCGCCCATGCAGAGTCACTATTGGATTGGACTGGAATGGACATTGATGATAGCCAAGGTTCTCGTCGTCGAATTAACCTCCCGCTTTCCTTCATTAATGGCCAAGCTGGTGCCAACGATATCTTCCAAAACTTTACCAACTCTGCCGACTTGTCCTTCTTGCCCATGACCGACCTGGATTCCACGGAAGCTGAATTCGATGTCAGTTTCATACCGTCTGCAACTGATGGCAAAATTCGCGTTCGCATCGAAAGCCCTTCCACATCAGCTTCTTCAGGTGCCTCAGAACCCGCCCTCACGTATGGTGGTTCGAGTCCTCGGTCAAGTCTAGGAAGCAACAGTCCTTCCTTTGCCCATACTTCGCCTCCCACCGCCGAAAGTTGGGATCTTGATTTCTCGGGCCATGAACAACAAAACTTTATGTGGGACGCTCCTGTCGCAACTCCGGGTGCCAATGTTGATATTTCGATGTCCAACTCCCAGCCTGGTGCTTCTCGTCGCAGAGTGCGCATTGCGCTCAAGAACGGCCCCGCTTCTGGGACTGAAGGCGGCGAGTGGGAAGTTGAAGTCTGTTAATATGTTTTCCCCTCTTGTTGTATCCCGCATGTCTTTTCTTTCTTGTCTATGCTCTGTCCATGCTTTGTTGCTGATGCTACCCTGGGTCTTATGCCATTAAAATCCACCGCTTTAACAGCATGATTTTGATATCTCTTTATTACCTTGTCTTCGTTTTCATTGTGCTTTTTGGTCGTCTGTAGTCGCAATTAATAATACCACCAAGTGTACAATTACTACCCCACTTGCGTGTATGAAACATCCTTAGAACAATAGAACAAATAGTAGTAATCTTAACTTTTCGTATTCTGAAGCCTGAATCCAATTTTGCGTAAAAGAATAATCTTACTGAAGCCGCATGGATTCTATATCGGGGTTAATATGGACTCAATTTTTGCGCAGTCACAAGGGCTCGCTCCTTCCTTGGGCAAAAAGGTTTTTCTCCGTACCCCTTGCGGACCGCCTCGGCGGACCGTTCCAGTAAGGAAAAAACTGCGAGAAAATTGCGAAGTCATTTCAAGGTAGCACAAAGTTAGGAAATTATGGCTGCTTTCTGGAAGTCGGGAGAGCGTATAATTTCCCGCTCACCCCGTTCCCACCAAGGGACAGTAAAGTTTAGTTATTTTCAATCACAATCACGGAGACGGCATGCCAAAAGGCTCGTCCATACGTTACACTCCAAGTGCCTCCGGCCATTGAGAGCCTGTGAAATCTTATTATAACCTCCTGTACGGCTTGAGCACCAAAATAAAGTAACTTGAAGTATACCGAGGGTCCTTGTGGGTGCTTTCCTGTTCTGGATCTGGAGAAAAACTTCGGTCAGTGGAAGCATCCGGTATGGACTCTTTCTATGGTAGCCGAAGGTCATCTACGCTTAGTGCCAGATCGGAGGCTTGAAATGATTGTACGGGATCGATCATCCCGTACGTTTCTTCGACGGATGTTTATGCAGGATCGCCCCCCAGAGAAAGTGGGCCTGGAGATGCAGATCAAGAGTGGGAGACAACTTCATGGGCACGGTGGATAACCCCCACCTATCCAGCTAAGTCCATGCGAAGAGGCTCTGATAATATGTTGACACAACGGGTTTCATTCATACACGTGGAAAAGAAATCACTGGTGTCTAGAACCTGTGCGGAGAAGTTGGAGGTCCAAAGTGAATCCATTCAATGATCATAACGATTCTTGAAGCTAGTGGCCGATCGTCCGCTGTCCCTTTTTGTGCAAAATAACAATGGGGTCACATTAAAACGCCAGCAACCTCTGAGAGTATGTTGGGCCAACTGTTCGAGTCTAGGTTGAAGGAAAAGAGTAAACGCGCGAAAAGTTTGTCAAATAACGCACGATATGCAGAGCAAATTCGCGGACAAGGCTAGACTATGTTGACCACTCTTTCCTTTCTGGGGAGATCTGAGGCTTACCCGCATCAAAGAAGAAAGCGGTTCTTGATTACAGGCGACAGAGACAGAAGCAGAGCGAACGGTAAGCTAAGCAGATGATAACCCTGTCAGAGAGCCGTACTATCCGAATCGTCAATGAAAATGTTGGGCACCACTGAGTGAGTATTTCTAAAAGTGGAGACGTAAATAGATGATGCCATTGGCGACTCACGGTTATGCTTCCACCGAGGGTGATGCAGCAGACCCCGTACAGTGATTTCCATGATCTCCATGATTGATTGTAGGGTAAGGAGTTTGAGGGATTTATGAAGGAACAAAGCCTTACCTGCTCCGCCACAGATGAAATGAGATTAACGAGTTTCCATGCACCATAAATTAGGGAAATCCTCAGTTTATGCAGCCATCTCATTTTGAACAGAAATTTGGAAAACGTCCTCCAATTTAGAAAGAGGCAGTTTTCCCGTACTCGGACAGCTCTCTGAAAAGAACGAAGTATTGGGGGGGATTGTGGCAGATCCTGTGATAGTTCCTTTGCTTCTGTGCATCCTGGGCCTGGCTGTGGAAGAGGGAGCGTGATGTCACACGTGTCACATTTAACAGGTTTAACGGGTTATCGGACGGATCACGTGCCACAGGGCTTAGCAGCATAGCTTAGATAATAGTAGACGCCCTGGCTATCTTAAGTTAACTTCAAGCTCCCGCCTATCTTAACCACAAACAAGAGAAAATGCTATGGAGTCTCTTGGTAACCTTTCCTCTAAGACTCCCTTGAAATTGTTGATTCGGGGCTTTTTGACGTTTTTATATCTTGTAGCGGGCCTCATCTTACCCCATGGCTATGGAGGCAACTGAATAGAAGAGTGTGGCCAACGGTGACTCGCTAAACACTCACAAACTAAGGCACCTCTCTTCTAGAGTTAAGTGGCTGTAGGCGGTATGTTATTTCCGACCCGTTCCTCAACGATAATAGTGTCACGAGAGGCACGCGGCCGAGGGCTCACGAATAACTGCATCGAATTGCCCTCCTTCCAGGTTCAAGGTTATAAGAATCGAACGACATCCACTCGGGTGGCAACCGCACTCTTACCTGTCTCCGGAGAGAGATCAACTATGTCCGAATTTTATCTTGGAATTAAGACTTGGGAGAAGTTGTATTATTGCAAATGTTAATTGAAAGACTAATCTGCCGGCTTTCATTGTTCATAGATGGGGAAAGAAGCCAAGCTAAGGGCACGTTAGATAAACATAGCGAGAGAAGGGCTTGGATTGCCCTTCTAAAATGTGGTATTTCCCAGTCAACTGGGACGAGACGAGCCGTCTAATCAAGTGGGGGCACAACAGTGCCATTTTGGATGACACAAGTAATTTCGACACGAAAGATACAGCTGAATATCCTTTGTTGGAAGCTGGTATGTGGAAGGAGGATTAAAGATGCGCATGTTCTTCGAAGCAGTGATCGATGAATCCCCATGGGCAGAAGAGGCACGTGCAGAAGGGAAGGTAAGACTTGG
>Ga0157379_10004190_pt1 | contig 12314 bp, 7 predicted proteins | sample S25metaG_FD_121802 | JGI IMG/M metagenome (GOLD analysis project Ga0157379, IMG submission 121802) | Switchgrass rhizosphere microbial communities from Kellogg Biological Station, Michigan, USA - S2-5 metaG | ecosystem: Host-associated > Plants > Roots > Rhizosphere > Soil | place: USA: Michigan... | reverse complement strand
GCCGATCTGCTGCGCACCTTCTATTGCGGAGCGCAGCGGCGAGTGGCCTTTCTCGAGTCCGCGATAGGAGTTCTCGATCATCACGATGGCGTCGTCGACCACGAAGCCGGTGGAAATGGTCAGCGCCATCAGCGTGAGATTGTTCAGGCTGTAGCCGAGCAAGTACATCACGCCGAACGTGCCGACCAGCGAAAGTGGTACGGCGACGCTGGGAATCACGGTCGCGGCCACCGTCCTGAGGAACAGGAAGATGACCATCACGACCAGCGCGATGGTGAGCATCAGCTCGAACTCCACGTCGGCGACCGACGCGCGAATCGTCGTGGTGCGGTCGGTGAGGATGGCCATCTGTACCGAGGCCGGCAGCGAACCGCGCAATTGCGGCAGCAGCGCCTTCACCCGGTCGACCACGGCGATGATGTTGGCGCCGGGCTGCCGCTGGATGTTGAGAATCACCGCCGGCACGTCGTTCATCCACGCCGCCTGCCTGACGTTCTCCACATCGTCGACGACCGTCGCGATGTCGGAGAGGTGGACCGGCGCTCCGGCCCGATAGGCGACCACCAGTGGACGGTAGCTGTCGCTCGAGAGCAGTTGATCGTTGGCGCCGATCGTATACGCCTGATTGGGACCGTCGAAATTACCCTTGGCCTGGTTGACGTTCGCCGTCGAGATCGCGGCACGGACGTCTTCGAAGGTGAGGCCGTACGACGAGATCGACGTCGGATTCACCTGAATCCGGACCGCCGGCTTCTGGCCACCGCTGATGCTGACGAGGCCGACGCCGGAGAGCTGCGAGATCTTCTGCGCCAGACGGGTGTCGGCGACGTCCTCCACTTTCGACAACGGCAGCGTGTTCGAGGTCAGGGCCAGCGTCAGAATCGGCGCGTCGGCAGGGTTGGTCTTGCTGTAGATCGGCGGATTCGGCAGATCGCTCGGCAGGTAGGTGCCCGAGGCATTGATGGCGGCTTGCACTTCCTGTTCGGCGACATCGATGTTCAGGTCCAGCACGAACTGGAGGGTGATGACCGAGGCGCCGCCCGAGCTGTTCGACGTCATCTGCTTCAGCCCGGGCACCTGTCCGAACTGCCGCTCGAGAGGAGCGGTCACGGCTGACGCCATCACGTCGGGGCTCGCCCCGGGGTAGAACGTCACGACCTGGATGGTGGGATAGTCCACCTCCGGCAGCGCCGAGACCGGCAGTTGCCGGTAGGCGACAGCGCCGGCCAACAGCAGTCCAAGCATGAGCAGCGAGGTGGCAATCGGACGGAGGATGAACGGACTGGACAGGCTCATGGCGTCTGGTCCTGTGCCGGGTCGGTTCTGCCGGCGGTACGCGTGGCTACTTTCGTCCCCGGCTGCAACTTGTCGACACCGTCGGTCACGACGACTTCGCCTGCGGCGAGGCCCTTGAGAATCGCGGTGTCGTCGCCGTCGGCAAGTCCCAGCGTGACGTTGCGCGCTTCCACGGAGGTGTCGGGCTTGACGACGTAGACGAACGTGGATTGCGGGCTGCGCTGAATGGCGGCGCTCGGGACGATCACCGCGCCGCGGACCGTGTCGATCAGGAGGCGGGCGTTGACGAATTGATTCGGAAACAACGTGTTGCCCGGATTGGGAAACGTCGCCTTGAGCTTCACCGTCCCGGTACCCAGATCGATCTGGTTGTCGATGGTCAAGAGCGATCCCGTGGCGAGCTTCGTCTTGAGATCGCGGTCGAACGCCTCCACCGTCAGACGGCGGCCCGACCGCATCTGGCGTTGAAGCTGCGGCAGGCTGTCCTCGGGAATCGTGAACAGCACCGCAATCGGATCGAGCTGCGTGATGACGACCAGTCCGGTCTGGTCGGTGGCGCGGACGATATTCCCCGGGTCGACGAGCCGCAGACCAACGCGGCCGGAGAGCGGCGCGGTGATCCTGGCGTAGGTGAGGTTCAAGCGCGCGCTGTCGATTTGGCCCTGATCGGCTCTGAGCGATCCAGCCGCCTGATCGGCGGTCGCTCGCTGTGTGTCGAGTTGCTGCTTGGGCAGAATTCCCTGCGTCACCAGGTTCTGATAGCGGTCGAGGTCGAGCTGCGCATCCTTCAGGGTGGCTTGGTCTTTCGCCGCCTGGCCCTCTGCCTGGGTGAGCTGGACCTGGAAGGGCCTCGCATCGAGCTCGGCCAGCAAGTCGCCTTCGTGGACGATCTGGCCTTCCTTGAACGCGACGTTGATCAGTTGTCCGTCTACGCGGCTCCGAACGGTTACGGTATTCAGTGCCGTGACGTTGCCGATGCCGGTAAGGTAGACGCCCATGTCACCCTGGCGCGCGGCCGACGCCACGACCGGTACGCTGCGGGCAGCGGCCGGCTGGCCGGCCGTTTTTACCTGTCCTTGTGTCGTGCGGGGAAAGAGCGCGTAAAGGGCGACCAGCGCCAGGCCACCCGCAACAGCCCATGGCCACCAACGGCGAGCGCGTACGGAATGCGCGCCGGTGTCGACGGCGCCTGGCGATGATCGATCTCGCGGCGTGACGTGATCGGTCGCGTGAGCATCTGGCGGGGAACTGGTCGTCGGCGTCATAGATTGCAGTGTGTCAACCGCGTCGTTCCCGCGCGAGTGCAGAACGGCCGATGGCGCTCTATGCCGATCGGCATAGTCGGCGGATGCCGACCACATCAGTTCGTAAAGTTCTCGTCAGGGTACGGTGATAATCGCGTGACGACGCGCATTTCACCCGCGCGCGCCGCGTATCATGATCGTAATGACGCGCGCAGCGTGCTCATCCGGCCGAGAAGGTCCGCGTCCATTCGAGAGGGAATGTGTCGCCAATCGTGTGGGCCGGCCAGCCCGATGTCGCCGCACACTGGTGCGTGTCGTCGCCAGTTTGCTTGTGCTCGGACTCTCCCAGTCGGCGTACGCGCTCGACCCGGCGCGAACGTTGTCTCAGTACGTCCATCGGATCTGGCAGGTGCAGCAGGGATTGCCGCAGGCGTCGATTTACGCCATCGTCCAGACTCACGACGGCTATCTCTGGCTCGGCACGCAGACCGCGCTGGTGAAATTCGACGGCGTGCGCTTCACCACGATTGAGGAGATCGACGGCGTGTCGATGACCGACCTCTGGGTCACACACCTGCTGGAAGACGAAGAAGGCAGCCTGTGGATCGGGACCAATCACGCCGGGTTGTTCAGAGTCCGGAACGGCAAGGTCACCAGATTCTCGCAGCGGGAAGGCCTGCCCTCGGACACCGTGCAATGTCTGTTCAGCGATCGACGCGGCAACGTCTGGGCGTGCACATCGAACGGCCTCGCTGAATTGACACGGGACCACGTTCGCCTGTTCGGCGTCGAGCAAGGCTTGACCAGCCGCGACATCCGGGCCGCATGCGTCATGCCGAACGGCACTCTTCACGTCGGAGACGAGAGCGCGCGGCTCGCCACATGGGACGGCACGCGCTTTCGCTCGCAACCGATCGGACTGCCAGAGTCGGCCTCGATCGCCGCGATGCTCTGTGCGGCCGACAATGTTCTGTGGATTGGGACCACCGATGGATTGGCCCGCGTTCAGGGCGTACACGAGGAGCGATTGACCACCACGGATGGTCTGGCCGACAACTCGATTCTGACCTTGACCGCCAGCCACGACGGCAGTGTGCTCGTCGGCACCAACAAGGGCTTCAGCCGAATCCGCGGCCGTGAGATCGAAAGCTTCCGGCCGGAGGACGGGTTGTCGCAGAGCACGGTGTTCTCGCTCTACGAGGACCGTGAAGGCAGTCTGTGGGCGGCGACCAAGCACGGTCTGAATCAGTTCTTCGACGGCCGGGCGATTCCCTACACGACCCGCGAGGGGCTGCCGAGCAACAACACCGGCCCGGTCCTGCAAGATCGGCACGGCACCATCTGGGTCGGCACACTTGGCCGCGGGCTGGCACAATTCGACGGCCATCGTTTTGTGGCACTGACGACCGCCAACGGGCTCTCGTCGAACACGATTGACGCACTGGCCGAGGACCTCGAGGGCGACCTCTGGGTCGGCACCAACGCCGGCCTCAATCGCCTGCGCCGCGGCCAGGTGATTGGCACATGGACGACCGGACAGGGCTTGCCCGGCAATCGCGTCCAGGCGTTGTATCGCGATCGATCCGGGACGATCTGGATCGCCACCCCGGGCGGAGCCGCGGTGTTTCGCGACGGCGCCATCAGGCCCGTACCGGAGCTCCACCAGCGTCCAGGGGATTCGATCCTCGCGTTCGGCGAAGACGGCGCGTACGCGCTTCATGCCGTACCGAAAAGCGACTCGCCGTTGTTGCGCCGCGCAGACTCGCTGTACCGGGACCACGACGGCTTGCTGTGGGTCGGCACGCTCGGCGAGGGCCTGCGGCTGATCGACGGCGACCGGGTCGTCAGCTTCTCGGTGTTCGACGGCCTCTTCGACGACGTCATCTACGGCATGACCGAGGACGACAACGGCCGGCTGTGGATGGCGTGCAGCAAGGGCATCTTTTCGGTCAGCCGATCGGATCTTCGCGACTTTGCCGCCGGACGGATTCACCGCTTTGTCAGCACTCCGTACAGCCCGCTCGACGGATTGCGGACGATCGAGTGCCAGCCGGGAGTTCAACCGGTGGTCATGCGGATGCGCGACGGCCGTCTCTGGTTCTCGACCATTCGGGGGCTGCTGGTCCTCGACCCCAGCCATCTCGAGCGGCGGTACATGGCGCCCGCAGTGGCGGTTGAAGACGTGATCGTCGACGGCGAGCGTCGACGCGCGGCTGACGTCGGCCAACTGGTGGCCGGACGGAACAATGTCGAGTTCGGCTACACCGGCGTCACCTTCGTCGCACCGACGAGAATCACGTTCCGCTACATCCTCGAGGGATTCAACAAGACGTGGATCGACGCCGGACCGCGGCGGCAGGCCTTCTACGCCAATCTGCCGCCGGGTCGGTTCCGCTTCCGCGTCGCGGCCTGCAGTCCCGACGGCGCGTGCGGCGAGGCCTCGCGCGTGGTCGCGTTCACGATCGAGCCTCGCTACTACCAGCGTGCGTGGTTCTTCCCCGCGTGCGGCGCCGCCCTCGCACTCAGCGGTTGGGCCGTCTATCAGCTGCGGATTCGTCGCCTGAAGGAGGAGTTCCAGCTGATTCTCGCCGAACGTGGGCGCATTGCTCGCGAGTTGCACGACACGCTGATCCAGGGGTTCTCGGGAATCACCATGGCCATGCAGGCTCTGGTGTGGCGTCTGCCGGCGTCGGAAGAACGAAAGACGCTCGAAGACATCGTGGCCGACGCGGGCAGCTCGCTGCGGGAAGCTCGTCAATCACTGGCCGGCCTCAGGCGCCACGATTCACGCTCCGGACTGGCGGCGGCATTGGCCGACGCAGCCCGTCAGTTGACGGCCGCGCAGGACGTGCGCCTCAAGCTCGAGCTCGACGACGGCGGCCGCCCGCTCCGGGCCGACGTCGAATACAACCTGCTGCGAATCGCGCAGGAAGCCGTATTGAACGCAGTCAAGCATTCGGGGGCGCGCACGCTGCAGGTCACGCTCGACAGCACGCCCCAGCATCTCCGGCTCTTCGTGAAGGATGATGGCACCGGCTTCGACGAGCGGGAAGAGCCGCCGCTTGGACACTACGGCCTCATCGGCATGAAGGAGCGCGCGGCCCACATCGGCGCGGACTTCACGCTCGCGAGCACGCGGGGGCGCGGCACCACGGTTCAAGTGTTGGTGGAGGCGTAGCAGGATGCTGAAAAACGCGTCCGACATGGCAAATGGCTTACGGAGGATGGCTGGGATGCGCCCGTATCGCCATCAGCCATTACAGCGATTTCCCGTTGGACGTAGTGTCCGCCTTCAGGCGGACTGTCGTGGTCCGGCTGAAGCCGGACACTACGTACAAGTCGAAAACGGTCTCGCCATTTCGCCATCGGGCCGGGCTTTTAGCGGCCATGACTGACGATCCCGGCTATCGGATTCGCGTCCTGTGCGTCGACGACCATCCGCTGATTCGAAAGGGCATCGCGTCGATTCTCGGCCACGAGCCCGACATGCAGCTCGTCGGCGAAGCGGAAAACGGCAAGGAGGCGGTCACACTGTTTCGTGAGCTGAAGCCCGATGTGACGCTGATGGACCTGCGAATGCCAGTGCTGGATGGCATTACCGCGACGCAGCTGATTCGTCGCGAGTTTCCGGAGGCGCGGATCATCGCGCTCACCAGCTACGACGGCGATCAGGATATCTACCGGGCCCTCGACGCCGGGGTCCGCGGCTACCTGCTGAAGGAAACCGTCCATGCGGACGTCCTCCACGCGATCCGCATCGTCCAGTCAGGCAGGCGCCTGATGCCCGCGGAAGTGGCCGGACGGCTCAGCGAGTACTTTCCGCAAATCGCCCTCACGCGCCGGGAGACCGAAGTGCTCGAATGCGTCGCGGCGGGATTGGGCAACAAGGAAATCGCCGAACGCCTTGGCACCGCCAGCGGCACGATCAAGGCGCACGTCCAGAATATCCTCGAAAAACTCAACGCCTCCGATCGGACGCAAGCCGTCACGATCGCGCTGCAACGAGGGATCATTCACCTCAGCTGACAAGCAGGGCGCTTCTCTGCGATCTCTGCGTTGCGTGTGATAAGCAGAAATGCTCTCTACGCCAGCGGCCCTGGCGGCACGCGGTGTTCTAGAATCGCGAGGCGCTGTTGATCGCTGAAGGGCTGCTGGAAGAAATCATGGGCTGTCTGGCGGGACCGAAAGAGATTCAGGATGTATTTCATCCGCTCCGCCAGCACGACCCAGTTCCGAGTCGACGCTCCGGCGTCGATTGACAGACAGTCGTAGGACTTCAGCATGGCTTGAAGATCAGGGGCTTCGATCGCCTGCAACACCGCCGGACACAGCGAGCCGTCCGCGAGAGGCGGCAGGGGCGAGCCGAGATGAAGTGTTGCCCCAGGCACCTTCAGGGTCATCAGCTCTCGGGTGGCCACCTCGTTCCAACGGCGTGCGAGCACGGCAATCAGCGGCTGCAGGATCGCGTCGACCAGCGGCTCGGCGCGAGGTCGGAGGGGCCGGGCCAGCGGCCGCAGAAGCGCAGCAGTCACGTCGTTGACGCTCGAGGCGACGGGTGCGGCGAGAGAATCCGCGATGTAGGGCTGCAGGCGAATCTGCTCGTGGAGTCCGACCTGACCGTTGGCCAGCAGAATGAGCTCGGCCTTTTTCCGGTCGTCGCTCTCGTGGATCGCCTGGAAATAGTTGGTGACACCCTGGCGAAGCAGCGTCTGTCCTCCCTCGTCGGTCGGACCCTCGGTGAGCGTGGCGAGCACGGACGCGAGCGGGTCGGTCGCGTCGGCGCCGTTCTGACGGAAGGCGCGAATCATCAGGGCGAACAGCGGCCCGAGCTCCGCGTACACCTTCAGGTTTCCGAGGGTAATCTGCGCGCTGACCACGCCAACGATCTCACCAGGCAGGCGGAGCAGGCAATCGCGATCGAACGCGAAGCCGAGTCGCCCGAGTCTCGCTTTGGCGTCCACGTAGCTGGGGTCGTGTTCGATCACGAATCGCAAGTGCGCCGGGACCTCCTCGTCGCGGACGAAGCCGCCGGCGGTGCGGGACGCCCAGGTGGCGAAGGTGCACCAGTTGGCATTCTCCGGGCCGAGCAGCCAGCTCATGCCGATCGACAGGTCGTGATAGGACTGGGTGATGAGCAGATTGCGCAGGACAGGGTCGCGGTCCAAACCGACGATCGCGTCGATATCGGAAATCAGCAGGCCGTTTGAATCGGGCATGGATGACCGAAGAGACTATCACCACTACGCTTCACAACGTCCTGGCGCGCGAATTTTCCGGACCACGGGCAGCGGGTCGGTTTCGACCTGCCCAGTGAAGACAACCACCGAGAGGCACCGAGATCACCGGGAAAAAAGACTTCCGACACAAAGATCACGAAGGCTTCGTGTATCCTTTGCTCGCTCGCGCCCTGACAACACAACCCCGCCACGGAGGACGACATGGCAATCGGTATCTACTTCTCCCCCGAATCGATGAACGCGCAACAGTACGACGCCTGTATCGAGAAGCTCGCGGCGGCCGGCGCAGGCAAGCCTGCCGGGCGCCTGTATCACGCCTGCTTCGGCTCCGGCGATAAGCTGGCCGTGTTCGACGTCTGGGACTCGCAGGAGTCGTTCGACAAATTCGGCGAGACGCTGCAGCCGATCCTGCAGGAGATCGGTCTCGATCCGGGCCAACCGCACGTGATGCCGATGCACAACGTCATCACGGACTGACTGATTCGCGGGTGGGACCGCGTCGTGGGGCGCTGACCGTGGCCACTTTTCGATGCGGCCCGCCCTGCGCCGCGGCCACAGCGGCAGACTCCCGGCCGCCGGCACCTCCATTTACGATTTGTCAGAGCTGCGTACGCCTGTCGTAATTCATTGACCTTGGCTTGCACGGTCAGACCGCTGAAATCATCTTCAAATCGCTCGCGGCCTCCTTCGAAGAAGGCGGGCAGTGATCTTGCTCTGGATCACCGCGCGTTCAATTCATTCGGAGGTGCATCTTGGAGCGACCATTCGAAACCTCGACGCTGCTGACGCGGCGGGTCTTCACCCTCGACGCCGCACTTGCGCTGCTGGCAGGATGTGTCATCACGATTACCGAGGCGTGCAGCAGCAGTAATCCGACGACGCCGAGCCCGGCGTCTGGCGACATCAACGGCAGTATCTCGGACAACCACGGGCACACCGCGGTGGTCACCGCCGCGCAGATCACCGCGGCCAATGCGGTCACGCTGAACATTCAGGGGATGGCCACACACAACCACACCGTGGCGTTGTCGCAGGCGGATCTCCAAACGCTCAGCAATCGACAGCCGGTCTCGAGAGACTCATCGAACGATGTCGGGCACCTGCATACCGTGAGGTTTACGCCCGCGTAAGCGACTGCGCTAACCCATGAAGTCCAGCGTCGGAGATCCGAACTTGGCGATGTTTGGGAAGACCGACGCCAACTGCGCCGCAGGGACGCCGAGCCAGGCCGCCAGCGTACCCCCATACTGATCGGTCGAAGTCGTTGGGATCAGCGCGCCACGCGTCCCCGAATCGTCTGGCCCGCCGAGAGCCATGCTCGGGAAGGTGCCGTACATCCGGCCGCCGATCACCGAGCCGCCGACAATCAAGTGATGACTGCCCCACCCGTGGTCGGTGCCGGTGCCGCTCGGCTGGAGAGTACGACCGAAGTCGGACAGCGTGAAACTGGTGACGCGATCGGCGATCCCCATCTCCGCTGTGGCGTTGTAGAAAGCGGCCAGCGCCTCCGCCACCTGGCGCAGCAGATCCCAGTGCTGCCAGCTTTGCGAGCCATGCGTGTCGAAGCCGCCAAGGGAACAGAAAAATACCTGACGGCTCATCCCCGTCGTCGATCGGAGCTTGATGATCTTGGCGACCTGCAGGAGCTGATTTCCGAGTGTCGTCCCCGGAAACGCCGTGTTGATGGTCGCGGAGGTGCCAGTCAGCAGGCCGTTCAAGGCCAGCGCGTCCTGTCGCACGTGATTGGCGGCCTGCACCAGCGCCAGTCCGCTGTCGAACTGCAGTACCTGCTGCATGCCCGCTTTGCGCGCGTCGGTGGCGGCCTGCGGCCACAGGTTCATCCCGTCGACGTCGAGGTTGAAGCCCGGAAACAGGCTGGCCGATTGGATTACCTGGCCGTTGCAGAAGAGCGCCGGACCGCTGATCGATACGGTTGCCGGAAAGCTCGACGTCCCGTTGAGCGGCTGCATCACGTCTGCCGCGCGCCCGCCCCAGCCGGTGCCGCCCGAGGTTGACGGAATGCCGCTCTGCATCTGTTGAATCTGATCCGAATGCGAAAAAAGGTTCGTCGGCAGCGGCACGGCGTTCGTGAGAAATTCGGTGCGCGTCACCGGCTGCACCAGCATCCCGGTGTTCGCCAGCACGGCCAACCGCCCCTGGCCCCACAGCGGATAGAGCGCCTGTAGCCCTGGATTGAAGCCAAACGGCGTGCCGTCCGGCGTCTGCACGGTCAAGAGCGCGCCATTCCCGTCGGGCAGCGCCAACGATCCACGGGCCGCTTTGTAGGCGTTCAGCTCGGACTGCGTGAGCGGGACGATGGTGTTGTGGCCGTCGCTGCCGCCGGCGAGAAACACGCACACGAGCGCTTTGTAGTCCGGAGGAGTAGTCTGGGCGAGCGCATTCATCCTCCCGAATACCGAGAGGAAGGCGGCGTTGCCGATCCCACTGAGCAACTGGCGGCGAGAAATGTGGGGCGAGGACATGTGGCTCTCCGTCTTTCAGTACTGAATCGCGTACTGTCCGCTGAGCGCGGTGAGATACAGGACGGTCAGGATTCTGGTTTTGGCGTCGTAGCCAGGACTCGCCGCGGTGATCAGGGCCTGCTTCATCGCGGCCGGCATCCGGCCGTAAAGCAGCACCTGATTGACCGCCTCCACCAGTCCGGGCATGTCGTTTCCGTAGGCCTGGAACGGCGACAGGTCGACGACCGTGTCGCCAGCAGGGCTCGAGAGAATCGAATAGAAAAAGTTGCCGAGAAGCGTTGCTTCCGTCGGGCTGTAGATCTGAAACTCGGGGCCAAAGAGCGGACTGCCCGGTACGCGATACAGCGGCGAGAACCAGCTGAACACCGATGGCGGCGCCAACACGGACTGTGACATGTAGTCGAACAAGTACGTCAGTCCCTGCGTGCTCGAGAATTGACCGTTCAATGCCCGCAGCAGTCCGGCAATCTGGAGAATCGGGTCCTTCAGACGGCCTTGGTTCACCGTCGCCGTGTCCTGACGCGCCTCGGCGTCGGTGAGAATGGCGCGGACGACGGCGGTCAGATCTCCGGGAACACCGCCGTTCTTCGCCGCGAACACATCGGCCACGCGACCGATGTAGCCCGGGCTCGGATTGCTCGTCACCAGGCTGCGGATCAACCGCGTCGCGATGAACGGGGCCGTGTTGGGATGGCTCATCAGACAGTCCAGGAGACCATCGAGATCCTGTTGCACGCTCTGCCCGGCCGGTAGGCTGCAACCGAGGAAGCTCTTCGCCGTCGTATCGTGATTCCCCTGCCGGGTTTCCATCGGCGCACCGAAGTATTCCCAATTGTTGTTGCTCGGCGTCTTGCCCGGCGCCGTCGCATACGTCCACCCCGTGAGCGCCAGCGCCACCTGCTGCACGGTCTGCTGGCTATAGGTCGGCACCGGACTGCCGCCCACGAGCACCTGCGAGCCGTCCTGGTTCAGGCGCCAGAGTCCGATGGTGAACAGTTGCATCAGCTCGCGCGGATAATTTTCGTTCGCTCCGCCGGCCAGTCCGGGCTTCATCGAATTGGCCAGATCCAGGTACTTGCCCATCGACGGGCTCATCGTCAGATCCCGGAGCAGATTTCGATAGTTCCCGAATGCGTGCTGGCTGAGGAGCCGCAACCAGGGCAGACTCTCGTCGGCGTAGACCAGCTTGTTCGCCGACGTGACCACGATCTGGCTGAGCGCGTACGCCACGCGCTGCCGAAGCTGATCGGGCGCCGTCGTGTAGTTGTAGAGAAGCCACTGGCGCAGCGCGCCCATCGAGTTGTCGCCGGGCGTGAAGATGGCCGTCTCGGGCAACATGAACTGTTCGTCGAGGTACGGGCCCAGCCCCATCTGCTGCACTTTCGCCAGCGTGGCGGGCGTCGGGCCAAACGAGGACTGCTCGAGGAATCGCGCGCCGGTCAGCCACGTGACGGGCGGTGGCGGCGCGCTCTGGAGCGTGACGGTGGCTTGCGCGAACGAAGAGGGGCTGGCCACCGACGTCGCGCGAATCGTCACCGCGCCCGATCCTGGCGCCGTGGCCGGCGCTGTGTAGACGCCGGCCGAACTGATCGTGCCAACGGCCGACGACCCTCCAGTCGTGCCGTTCACCGACCAGGTGACGGCGGTGTTGGCATTGCCGGCGACCGTGGCGGTGAAGGGCTGAGTGCCGCCCAACGCAATAGTGGCCGATACCGGAGACACCGACACCGTCACGGGGGCGACCACAGTCACGGTGGCTTGCGCATACGACGAGGTACTGGCGACCGAGGTCGCGCGAATCGTCACCGTGTTCGGCGACGGTACGGCGGCGGGTGCGGCGTAAACACCGGACGAATCGATCGTGCCGGTAGCGGCCGAACCACCGGTCGTCCCGTTCACCGACCAGGTCACCGCCGCATTCGCGCTGCCGGTGACGGTCGCGGAAAACGGCTGGGTGCCGCCGACCTGGACGATCGAGCTCGTCGGCGCGACGGTGACGCCGACTGTCGCAGCCGTCACCGTGACCGCGACGTTGTTGCCGGTCACCGCACCGG
>Ga0157379_10004189_pt1 | contig 12317 bp, 10 predicted proteins | sample S25metaG_FD_121802 | JGI IMG/M metagenome (GOLD analysis project Ga0157379, IMG submission 121802) | Switchgrass rhizosphere microbial communities from Kellogg Biological Station, Michigan, USA - S2-5 metaG | ecosystem: Host-associated > Plants > Roots > Rhizosphere > Soil | place: USA... | reverse complement strand
GTTTCGTCTGCACACGGCTGACGGGTATCTCCGTCTGCTTCTTGTCATCCATCCGAAGTTGGAAACTCGAGTTGAACCACGGTACTACTTCGCGGATGCGGTGGATGTTTACCAGGTACGAGCGATGGGCGCGCCAGAACGACTCGCTGTCGAGGTTCAACTGCAATTCCTCGAGCGTCTTGTAATTCAACAATCCTTCAGCACCCGTTGAGACCGCGGTGATGATGCCGTCGTCGATCGTCGCGTAGATCAGATCCTTGGCGTCGATGATCAGATTACGGTTGTTGCTTCGGACCACCAGCTTGTTGCGAACCGTCGATCCGGAGGAATCATCCTGCGCCGGCGCGGCTGCCTCCACTGTGGGCAGAGCGGCCAGCGATCGCCGGGCACGGTCGAGAGTCGCGGCAAGGCGATCCTTCTCTACAGGCTTCAAAAGATAGTCGAGCGCTTCGAGCCGGAATGCCTCGACTGCGTACTGGTCATACGCCGTCGCAAGGATAAAGTACGGAAGTGGGACGTTGCGTTCGCGCAGTTTACGAATCACTGCCAGGCCATCGAGTCCTGGCATTTGGACGTCGAGGAAGACGATGTCGGGCTCGAGGTTCTCGATCAGGCGGATCGCGTCGAGTCCGTTCTCACCGGAACCGGCGATCTCGATATCGGCAAAATCCTTGAGCAGATACGAGAGCTCCTCCCGTGCGAGTTTTTCGTCGTCGACAAGGACTGCGCTCATGATCGCGGTGTCCGTTGCCGCCTTCACCGTTGTCACTTGTTCCAGTATAACGGCCCGTCACAGTTCCAGGAGCATCTCGTTGGTGGGCGAAAAGCCGAGGGATTCATAGAGCGGCCGGCCTTCGTTGCTGGCATGCAGGAAGAGATTGGTGTAGCCTTGCGCGCGGCTCCAATCGATCATGACGTCCATGAGTTGGCGGGCGAGTCCGCGGCGGCGCCAGTTGCGCTCGACGTAGACGTTGACGACCCACGGCCGGCGGAGCCGCGGATTGCTTGGACTCGGGTGATATTCGATCAGGATGATGCCCCCACCCGCGACTACATTCCGTTCGGCATCCTGATAGAACCAGCCGTGGTAATTGCCGTCGGTGAGCGCCTTGCCGAAGAACTCGCGGGAGAGCACGTCGGGGTGGGCGGAGGTCGCCGAATTAGCGATACCCATGTCGTTGAACATCTCGCGCCGGTGACGCAGCACGATGTCGAGATCGTCGCTGCTCGCTTTACGGAGGGAAACCATCCTTCGATTTTGCGATAGATTGGTTGCTGCCATGTTGCCGAGACGAACTTTCCTCACTCTTCCGATAGCTGCGGCGTTTTCAGGACGCTTCGCCGCCGCGCAGGATCGCGTCGCGCGCGCGGTCCGCGGATTGCCTTCTCCGAAGATCACAGACATTAGCGTGATCGCAACTGCTCCTGAAGGGTTACGGCTGGTCGTCGTCAAGGTCACCACGGACCAAGCCGGGCTGTATGGCTACGGATGCGGAACGTTCACGCAGCGCGCCGACCTTGTGGTCGCTGCGGTCGAGCGATACCTGAAGCCGTTCCTCATCGGTAAGCCCGCGGACCGCATCGAGGATATTTGGAACGCCTGTTACAACAGCTCCTATTGGCGGAACGGCCCGGTGTTGAATAACGCGATCAGCGGCGTCGATGAAGCGTTATGGGACATCAAGGGACGCCAGGCGAACATGCCTGTCTATCAACTGCTTGGCGGCAAGGTGCGCGAGGCGGCCGATTGTTATGGGCACGCTTCTGGGAACGAGATCGCACAGACGATCGAGAGCGCGCAGAAGTACATCGAGCAAGGATTCCGCTTTGTTCGCTTGCAGGTCGGTGTTCCGGGAATGGCGGGATATGGTTCGGGAGGCGGAAACGCGGCGAAGGGGCCAGGCACGCTGCATAGCGGTCCTGTGTTCGAGCCTGCGTCCTATTGCCGCCGTGCGGTCAAGTTGTTCGACGAAGCGCGTAAGAAATTGGGCGATGAGATCGAACTGCTGCACGACGTCCATGAGCGCGTGCATCCTATTCAGGCTGTGCAACTGGCGAAGGACCTGGAGAAGTACAAGCTATTCTTCCTGGAAGACTTGTTGTCGCCAGAGGACATACAGTACTTCAAGATGATCCGGCAACAATGCTCGACGCAGTTGTCGATGGGTGAATTGTTTAACAGTCCGCATGAGTGGAGGCCGCTGATCGAGGGACGGCTGATCGATTTCATCCGCATACATGTCTCGCAATCGGGTGGATTGTCACCGGCCCGCAAGATCATCGCGTTTGCCGAACAATACGGCGTGCGAAGCGCGTGGCATGGACCAGGGGACGTGTCGCCGATCGGCCATGCGGCGCAGATCGCGCTCGACCTCACGGCGATGAACTTTGGCGTGCAGGAGTACTCGCCGTTTGGCAATCGCACGCGTGAAGTTTTCTCGGGATTGCCGGAGATGAAAGACGGCTATTGGTATGCGACGGAAGCTCCGGGATGGGGCATTGAAGTCGACGAGAAGGCGGCGGCCAAATATCCGTTCGGGAGTTTCGAGAACGGGATGCGCAAGCAGTTGAACGGCGGATGGGGCGAGATCCGGCGGCGCGACGGGACAATTATCAAGCAGTGATTTCGTAATGGCGCAGCCTACCGAGCAAAGCGGACCAGATGCCGGATTCAAGGTAGTCTTCAGTGCGCTCTTCAAGCTGGCGCGGACGCACCGGCTACAGTTCTTCTTCATCATCCTGTTCTCGTTCCTGGCGACGGGCGCGGAACTTATACAGCCGCTGCTCTACAAATACGCCATTGATGATGTCACGGGATTGTTCGTCGAGCGGCCCGGGCGGGAGGCTCCGCCGGCAGGCACCCGATTGCAGCCCGAGCCGCGCGAGGCGCATACACGGGGGCGCATCGCGCCGCGCTCTCCGGCACAGATCTTCAATACGTTGATTTGGGCTGTCGCTGGCATGTTCCTTCTTGCGGTCGGCGGTTATTTCTTTTCGCTGAGGAGCGACTACGTCAGCGCGAAGGCAGCCAGCGAGATGGAAGCGGAGATCATTCAATCGACCTTCGGCCATGTTCTGCGAATGCCGCTCGGGTTCTTCTCCAAGCGCACCAGCGCCAGTCTGGCCAAGCGCATCGATCAGTCAGATCAGGTCGCGCCGATTGTCCACGCGTTCTCCCAACAAATCGCTCCGGAGGCGGTGCGGCTGGTAGGAATCTGCGCCATCATGCTGACGCAGAGCTGGGAAATGACGCTCGTTTCGATGTCGATGCTGCCGCTGTATTTGTGGATTGCGCGGAAGTCCGCGTTGCGGCTGCAGACCAATCTTGGACCCTATTACGAGTTGTGGGAGAACATCTCGTCGCGGATTTTGGATGCGTTGTCGGCGATCAAGACTGTGAAGTTGTCAGGCGCGGAGGCGCGTGAGCAGGAGCGTCTGAAGCGGGACTCCGAACATGCTTACGATACTTACCTCGCCCGGATACGCGCGGCACAGCGATACTACTTTTCGCAGAGCGTGCTGAGCAATTTGAGCAAATCCATGGTGCTCGGCTATGGCGGATGGCTTGTCCTGCGGCATCGGCTGACGCCGGGCGACGTGGTGATGTTTGTTGCTTATTTGGATCGGTTGTACTCACCAGTCGACGCGCTCAACAGTATTGCCGTGAACCTACAACAACAGTTGACGTCGCTGCAGCGAGCCATAAGGCTGCTGGCGACGGGACCGACTGAAGAGATAGGTGCGGATCTTGCGCCGGGACCCGGATCCGTCGAATTCCGCAATGTTCATTTCGGGTATGTGGCAGGCCGCGAAGTCCTCAAAGGCTTGTCGTTCAAACTACAACCGGGCAAGGTGACGGGGCTCGTCGGGCCATCCGGCGCTGGCAAAACGACTACCGCAGACCTGGTAATGAAGTTATGGGAACCGACATCGGGCGACATCCTGATCGACGGCCAATCGCTGGCACAGAGTGGGCCTTCGGCAGTTCGACGAGCCATTGGACTGGTCGCTACTGATGGTGCGGTGTTCCGCGGGACGCTGGTCGACAACATTCGATATAAACGTCCGACGGCGACCGAGTCGGAAGTAATCTCCGCGGCACGGGCCGCTGGATTGGAGCGCACGCTCGAGCGCCTTCCCGATGGATTGAACACGGAAATCGGCGAGCGCGGCATCGGCTTGAGTGTCGGCGAGCGCCAGCGTTTGCAGATTGCTCGCATGCTTGCGGACAAGCCGCGACTGCTGGTCCTTGATGAGGCGACGGCAAATCTCGACTACGAGACCGAGATGGAAGTAAAGCAGGCGTTGCTCGCGCTGGATCCTAAACCGACGATGCTGGTCATCGCGCACCGCTACACGATGGTGAAGGAAGCGGACTATGTGTACGTCCTCAAGGACGGCAAGGTGTCCGAAGAAGGGACTCCCGATGAACTGATCGCGGCGGACGGGTGGTTCGCGGAATTGGCACGGCAGTCGGGCCAGGGGAACGAAGTCATTCCGGTCGTCTCCGACGATGGGGTCGAAGAGGAGGAAGAAGAGGATTAGCAACTATTTCTGAGCGATGAGGCGCGTGAGCGCGAACAAGACGAGTACAGGCACCACTCCTTGACGTGGCTCGCCTATGTGCAGGTGCGTGTAGATCGCGCCTGCCATGATAATCGCGAGTCCACCGGCAGCCCAGCGCGCAACCTTCGGAATCCACAGTCCGATGGAGCCGCACACTTCCGCGATACCGATAAAAATTCCGAAGGCATCCGAGTAACCAAAGTGTGCGAAGACATGCGGGTTACGAAGTTTGGTGAAAGCTGCAAAGAGGAAGACCGCGGTAACCGCGGCACGCAGCACCATGCGAGCGTAGATCGCCATACCGCTGCCATCATACCGCTAATTGAAAACTGAGCAGGTCCCGCTAACGGAACGCTCAGTAGTCCGTCTACCCAGTACGTCGGTTGTTCAGGGTAGAATGTCTGCTGAGACTATGACGAACGAATCCCCCGACCGAATTCAACTGCTGCAGGGTACGCTGGACATGCTGATTCTGCGGACGCTGCTGTTTGGTCCCGCTCACGGACATCAGATCGCGAAGCATATCCAACGAACAACGGAAGAGTTGCTGCAGATCGAGCATGGATCGCTGTATCCGGCGCTTCACCGGCTCGAACGCAAGGGGTGGATCGCGGCCAAATGGGAGGCCGCGGCGAAGGATCTGAAACGGGAATTCAAGTATTACCGGCTCACTCCGGCAGGGAAGAAACAACTGGTGGCGGAGGAGTCGAAGTGGAAGAAGATGACGCACGCCATAGCGCAAATCATGTGGCCTGCCGAGGAGAGCTGACATGCGCTGGTGGTGGAACCGCAAGACAAACGAACGGGATCTTGACCGCGAGTTGCAGGCTCACGTGGAGTTGGAAGAGATCGAGAACCGCGAGAACGGCGGGTCCGCCGATGGAGCGCGCTACGCCGCTTTACGGGCTCTTGGCAATACGACTCTCATCAAAGAAGACACGCGCGCGATGTGGGGATGGACCGCAGTGGAACGATTCGCACAGGACCTGCGATACGCGTTCCGCACTGCTCGCAAGAATCCGGGTTTCGCGTCTATCGCGGTAGCTACGTTCGCTTTGGGCATCGGAGTCAACACGGCGGTCTTCAGCATCGTGAATGCGGTGCTGTTGAAGAAACCTCCGTATGTGGAGCCGGAACGGTTGGTGACACTCCATCAAAAGTTCCCGAAGCAAGGGGATTTGTCCCTCAATACCAGTCCCGCGGAGTTCCTCGACTATCGGGATCGCTCGCGTGCATTCTCCGCGGTGGCGGGATATGAGGACGCGGTATTCGACTTGACTGGTGATGGGGAACCGACGCGTATTTCAGCACTGCGGGGGACGAATACGCTGTTCTCGACACTCGGTGTCTCGCCATTTGCCGGGCGGACTTTCACAGAAGCAGAAGACAGGCCGGGCGGAGCGCAAGTGGTGGTCTTGAGCCATGAATTTTGGCAGCGACACTTCGGAGGAAACGCAAGCGCAATAGGGTCCACGATCCGGCTGAATGAGCAACCGTACACGATCATCGGCATTATGGCCGCGGGCTTCGAGTTCCCCTTCACACCGGTGAGTGTCGGGGAGCCCCCGGCGCTCTGGATGCCGATGGCGCTTACGGCGAAGAGAATCCAGGACCGGGCAGCCGAGTTTCCGGTGCACGTTGTAGGGCGCCTTCAGCCGGGAGTGTCTCTGGCACAAGCAGAACAAGACGTGTCCCGCGTAGCCGATGAGTTTCAGAAGGAGCATCCGGAGATTTATACCGGCAATCTCTTCCTGCAGGTTGACTTAGTTTTGCTTGGATCGGCCGAGGCTTCGCGCGCACGTCCGGTACTGTTGGCGCTGGCAGGCGCGGTGATCTTCGTCCTGATGATTGCGTGTGCGAATGTGATGAACCTGTTGATGGCGCGGGCGGCTGCGCGCCAACGGGAGATGGCGGTACGCTGCGCGCTCGGCGCAGGCGCTCGCCGATTGATTGCGCAATTGCTGACCGAGGGATTGTTGCTGTCGACAATTGGAGGCGTGGTGGGTTGGCTGTTGGCACAGGCGCTGATCCGATTGGTGGTAACGTTGTGGCCTTCGTTCGTTGCTGGCTTGGGGGACGTGCGCATCGATCCACTGGTATTGACGTTTACGGTTGGCATTTCTATTCTCACCGGACTCGTGTGCGGGCTGGCGCCGGCGTTGACGTGGAAGTCCCCGGAGATCGGTGAAGTCCTGAAGCAAGCGGGCCGGCAGGGAGTATCCAAGGCAAGCAATCGCGTACGGAGCGTCCTGGTAGTGTTTGAAGCAGCGAGTGCGGTGACGCTGTTGATCGCGGCGGGGCTGCTGGTCCACAGCTTGGTCGAAGTTCTGCATGTGCCGATGGGCTTTTCGCCAACCGACGTAGTGATTACGCGCACGACATTCAATCGCCAACGATATCCCTCGAATGAAAAGCGGCGCGAAGCCGAGCGGCAAATGGCGCAACGAATCGCGCAACTTCCGGGTGTAGCGGCGGCGGGCTTGACTACTCACATCCCGCTTGCCGATGACCGCCAGATCGGATATCTGCTCGAAGGTGAAGACATTCGTTCGGCGCGCTGGGCGGACAACGCGTTAGTAAGCGGCGACTACTTCGCGGCGATGGGCATCCCGATCTTGCACGGGCGAACCTTCGGGCCGGAGGACACGCCACAGGCTCCTCTGGCGGCGATCGTTAATGACTCCATGGCGCGCAGATCATGGCCAGGCGGTGAGGCTGTTGGGAAGGCGATTTTCTGGGGCGGCCGGAAATTGATCGTAGTGGGAGTCGCGGGTGATGTCCACCTCAGAGCCTTGGACTCAGCCGTCAATCCGACCATTTATTGTTCCGTCTATCAGATCGAAAGCGGAGCCACTACGAGCGCGGTGTTTGTCGTGCGAAGTCATGCCGGGAATCCGGCGGGGCTTGCTTCGGCGATTCGAGAGGCCATCTGGTCCGTGGATCGCGGAGTTCCCGTGTTCGACATGCGTACGATGGATCAGATCGTGGCGCGCTCGTTGACGGCGCGGCGATTCGCGGCTGCCATGCTATCGGCATTTGCGGGCTTGGCGCTTGCGCTAGCAGTAGTGGGCCTTTATGGTGTGTTGTCGTATGCCGTGGCGCAAAGGACCTCGGAGTTGGGCCTGAGGATCGCGTTGGGCGCGACTTCGGGAGAAGTGCTGCGGTTGGTGCTCGGCAATGGATTGCGGCTGACGGGGATTGGGTTAGTCGTGGGGGCTGTCGTTGGAGCGGGCGCGGCTCGAGCGTTGTCGAATTTATTGTTCGGAGTAAAGCCGATCGATCCGGCGACGTTTGCGATTGCGGCATGCGCGCTGGTAGGCGTGGCCCTTGCGGCGAGTTACATACCGGCCAGACGTGCGGCGCGAGTGGATCCTATTATTGCGCTGCGGCATGAGTGAAGATTGGTCTAATCGCACGTAGAGCCGAGAAGATTACCTCCGATCGCTTTGCCCTCTGTGGTGGTTGCCGATGGTTTAGCCACCCTCGAAAGAGGAGACGACCCATGGCGTGTCTGGATTGGTCACAATGCCCTGCCGTAGAGAGTGTCCCGAACCGGCGGAGCGGTGGGTAGGTTTTTCGGGATACGCGGCCCGTTGCGACTGTTTTCGAAAACCTCGAAGGTGGCGCGAGGATCGAGGAGATCATCGAGCAGTATAACGTTACGCGGGAACAAATTCAGGCTGTGTTGGAATTTGCTGCTCGCAGTTTAGCCGCGCCGCCAGTTCCAGCCGGGCCTGATGCTCATACTCTTTGATCAAGGCGTACCCGCGAGGCCATGCCCAAACCGCTCCCTTCGGGCACGGCTCTGTCTCCACGTAGCGATTCCGGAACTGGCAAGAGCTATCCTTCAAAAGTGCAGGCGCACGTAGAGGCGTTTGTTCTGTTTTCCTTTGTTTTCGGCCTTGGTAATGGAGAAGCGGCCGAGGCCGGCGGTCGAGGGAAGATGCGTTCCTCCGCAGGCTTGCGCGTCGAAGCCCGTGATCTCGACAATGCGGACGCGGCCTTCGATGACAGGCGGCTTGGCTTCGAGAGTCCTGAGGAGGTCCGGGCGATTCGCGAAGTCTTCCTCTGGGAGTGTGTAGGCGCGAATGGGATGATCGGCTTCCAGCACTGCGTTGACCTTTTGCTCAAGCTCCGCGCGGAGTTCCGGAGAGAAGCCCGAGAGGTTGAAGTCGATGCGCGAGTAGTCGACACCGATTTGTGCGCCTGTGATCCAGCCGGAATAATCGCGCAGCACGATCGTATTAAGAACATGCAGAACCGTGTGATAGCGAGCCAGCGCTGTGCGGCGGGCGGTGTCGATCTTGAGGGTGACCGGTTCTCCCGGTTCGAGGTTCGTCTCGCCGTCAAGCTGGTGCCAGACAATTCCTCCAGCATCCGCGCGGACGGATGAAACGGCGACGCGCCCGCCTCCTTGATTAATCAGGAACCCTTGATCGGGGGGCTGTCCACCGCCTCCCGGATAAAAGCAAGTTTGATCGCACGCAACTTCGTTACCGGCCACGGCGACGATGCGCGCCGCGGTCTGGTGGCAGTGATCATCCAACCAATAGAGGCGCCTGGTCATGGCTCCGGGACGGGGATACTTTTGCGGGTCTCGAACAACACAATGCCCGCAGCGACCGACACATTCAAAGAACCGATCGCACCTGCCATCGGTATACGGACCAGGAAATCGCAATGCTTCTTCACGTGCTCATGCAGGCCGTGACCTTCCCCGCCGAGTACGATTGCCGTCGGACGCGCGTACTCGATTTCGTTGTAAAGATGTTCGCCGCGCTCATCCAGTCCGTAGATCCAATAGCCACGCTTCTTGAAGCTTTCGATCGAATGGCTGACGTTGACGACACGAATCACAGGCAGGTGCGCGAGCGCTCCAGCGGCCACTTTCGCCACGGTTTCGGTGAGGCCGGCGGCGCGGCGTTCGGGAATTACGATGGCGCCCGCGCCAGCCGCATGGGCCGTGCGAATGATCGCACCGAGATTGTGCGGATCCTCTACACCGTCGAGAATCACAATCAATTCCTTCGTTTCGGCGACATCGAACGATGCGTACGCGGCGGTACCGCCGAGCGCGACGACGCCTTGATGGGGCGTAGTTCCGGCAACGTCATCAAGTTGGGATCGCTCCTCCAGACGTGTGGGGATCTTGGCTTTGCGGCATAGATCAATGATCTCCTGGATCTTCGGCCCGCCCGCTCCTTTGGCTATCAGAAGGCGCTCAAAAGTCTGTCCCGCGCGAAGCGCTTCGCGGATCGGATGGATTCCTACAAGAACTGGCACTACAATATTATTTGCCCGGTTGTGTCCGGAAAGCGAATCGGCAAAAAACGAAATGGCAGAACCCGCCGTCAAACTCGATCCGCAAGAGATACCGGATAAGCTGTATTTCCGCATCGGCGAAGTTGCAAAGCTCGCTGGTGTGAAGCAGTATGTACTGCGGTTTTGGGAGTCGGAATTTCCAGGACTGGGACCAAAGAAATCGGGCACGGGACATCGGCTGTACCGGCGCAAGGATGTCGAGATGGTACTCGAGATCAAGCGCCTGTTGTACGAGAAGCGATTCACGATCGAGGGCGCGAGGCAGTGGCTGGACGATCGTCCGAAGGGCACGGCTGCAGGCGCCGCTGCTCCTGCAAAGACGGAACCCAAAAAGAAAAGACAGGCCGAACAGGCATCGTTGTTCGGTGGAGGTCCATCGCCGGAAGTGATCGCGGCGATGCGCGAAGAACTGCAAGCGATCCTCAAAATTCTGAAGGACTGAAAAGGCCCCGGGGCCTGATGCGACATGCATCGACGTCAAGTTTGGCTGTTCGTGCTCGTCGTGCTGTTGCCCTCCGCCATTCTGGTGGCGCTGGGAACGCGTATGCTTTCGCAAGAGCGAGAGCTCACCGGCAAGCGCGTCGCGGACGATCAGAAGCGATTGGCTGAAGATGCCCGGCGCGACATGCTACGACGCATTGGAGAGTTGCCTCCGGACGGGTGGGAGGCGCATGCGCTCGACGAGAGCCGTGTGTTGGCCTTTCGCGGTAAGCGCGCGCCCTGGGAGACAAGTCGCGATCGGCAGCTCGCGTGGCAGTTGTTGCATGAGCGCAGCTTCGTTGAAAGTATTGATGCGGATGATTTCATCGGTGCACTGGCGGTGTCGCATCATCCGGTCCAGCGGGCTTTCGTAAAGCTCAAGATGGCCGCCCAGTTGTCGGCGGCGGGCAAGACGTCGGAGGCTTATCAAGCCAATCTCGAAGTATTGCGGACTCCTCTGCTGCTTGTCGATGATGCTGGCATTCCCTTCCGCATTCGAGCGGCCGCGCAACTAACGGCCGGCGGAGTGATGCAGCAAGCCGTTACCGACGTTCTGCATGAAGAGCTGGCGTTCTTCAAGCCAATGCCGCCCGCTGAAATCCAACTGGAAAAGCAAATCATTCAAGGACTGTCGCGCCACCAGCCAAGCGCGGCCGAAGCACACGTGCTCAGCGTGCGGCTGGACGATCAGCAGACATACGCGAACGCGGTGAAGCAGGCGCTGGCGCTGCCGGTGAATGCGGCGGTATGGCGCAGCATCGGAGACGAGTACGTCGCACGAAGGGGCAAAGACGAGACGGTAATGCTGCGCATGCGTCCGCTGGTCGCGCCCCTTCCTGGGAGGATCCTGGTAAAGCAGCCGGCTGAAGGTTACATTTTGACTCCCGAGTTTCCCGATTTGAGCTTTACGCTCGATCCGTCGATCGACCGGTCGGTTACGCAACGATGGACGCTACTGTGGTGGTTCTATTTATTTGCGTTGTTATTGGTGTTGGGCGTGTCGTTGTTTGGCGGCTATCTGTTGTGGAGGGACGTCAATCGCGATATGAAGATGGCGGAGGAACGGTCGCAGTTCATCGCGGGTGTGTCGCATGAATTGCGCACTCCCTTGACTGCAATTCGAATGTATGCGGAGACGCTGGCGATGGGCCGCGCCGACACTCCAGAGATCTCGAAGCAGTACGTGGAGACGATCCTGACCGAAGGCGAGCGGCTCTCGCGGCTGGTCGACAACGTACTTGACTTTGCGAAAATTGAACAAGGAAAGCGGCTCTATCGCTTCCGTCGATGTTCGTTACAGGAAGTGGTTCGAACGGCGGTCCAGACTCTGGAGCGTCCGCTGGCCGAGCAACGCTTCACCGTCAAAATGGACATCGACGAGTCAGTGCCGGAACTGCAAGCCGATTCGGACGCGCTGATGCGGGCGGTGTTGAATCTGCTATCGAATGCTATGAAGTATTCGGGCAAATCGCGTGAAATCGAAGTGCGGTTGGGCGTGCGGCGTAATCTAGCAGTGATCCGCATACGCGATCATGGATTCGGATTGCCGGAGGACGAGCAGCAGCAGATTTTCGAAAAGTTTTATCGCGCGCCACAGCCGGATGGGGAGTCCGTTCCGGGCACCGGATTGGGGTTGACGTTGGTGAAACACGTCGCTGAAGAACATGGGGGAGGGGTGGAAGTGAAAAGCAAACCAGGCGAGGGGAGTGCGTTTTCGTTGGTATTGCCGCTCGATCGTGAGCGGGATATCAAAGCGTCCGGGGAGCGTGAGCAGAAGAAGGAGAAACGTTGAGCCGCATTCTGGTTGTCGAAGACGAGCCCGCGTTATTGCGGGGCCTGCAGGATAATTTGAAGGCCGAAGCCTATGAAGTCATCACCGCGTCAGACGGCGAGACGGGATTAAGGCTCGCGCGAGAGACCAAGCCAGACTTGATTGTGCTCGATCTGAT
>Ga0157379_10004188_pt1 | contig 12317 bp, 10 predicted proteins | sample S25metaG_FD_121802 | JGI IMG/M metagenome (GOLD analysis project Ga0157379, IMG submission 121802) | Switchgrass rhizosphere microbial communities from Kellogg Biological Station, Michigan, USA - S2-5 metaG | ecosystem: Host-associated > Plants > Roots > Rhizosphere > Soil | place: USA... | reverse complement strand
GGACTCGCTCGGCGATGCGCGCGGGACGCGGGTTCGAGCGATCGTCCCGCAGGCGGAGATGCACCTTTACGCGACGGACCTGCATTCGATGACGCACGGCCGCGGAACATTCAGCCGGAAGTTCCACGGCTACGAGCAGATGCCGGGCGAGGCGGCGCAGAAGGTCATCGAGGAATCGGCAAAGACCAAAGAAGGGGAACTGGCCGAGGTCTGAACAACAACAACGACACACAGGTAAGTGGTTACTGGAATTGGTTACTGGTAATCAGAGCCCCCGGGATGTCTCTCTCGTCGAGACGCGCATCCCGGGGGTTCACATAACCAATAACCCCTCCCAGTAACCAATTACCTGTTCCGTTGCGCCGTTTCGGTTCGGCTGGCCTTGACGATGGTCGCGGTCCCGCCGACGGCGAAGACGTTCCCTCCCGGAAGTCCCGTTAGGCCGAGCAGGATCTGCGACGTATTCGACTCGAGGGGAATCCAGGCGCTGCCGTTGAAGCGGAACAGCACGCCCTCCTCGCCGGCCGCGTATACGTCGGTTGGGCTCGTACCCCACACCGCGCGCAGCGCCTTCGACGTCGGACTCGGCAGCGGATACCAGCGTACCCCGTCGTAGCGGAGCGCGGTGCCGCCGTCGCCAACCGCGTAGACGTCGGTCGACGAGCTGCCCCAGACGGCGCGCAGCAGGGACGATGTGCCGCTCGTCATGGTCGTCCAGCGCGACCCGTCGAAATGGACGATCGTCCCCGTGTCACCGACGGCGTAGACGTCGTTTCGTCCAAATCCCCACACGCTGCGGAGAAACCGCGTCGTGGGGCTCGCGACCGACGTAATCGTCTCACCCGTCGCGGTGAGAACGGTACCATCGGCGCCGACGATGTAACTGAGGTCGGGATCCGCGGTCCAGACTGACCGCAGGAGTACTGGAAGAGGGCTCGCGAGCGACGCCCAACTCGTACCGTCGTAATGCAGAACAGATCCGGTGTCGCCAACAGCGTAGACGTTGGTCGGCCCGCTCCCGTTCACGCCGTATAGGTCGTTCGCGGGCGGGACCGGGACCGACGTCCAGCCGGTCGCGTCCTTCCGCAGCACGAGCCCACCGAGTCCGACGGCGTACACCGGCCCGGCACCGGCCGCCCACGTGGCGAACAGCGTCGGTGCCGTCACGAGCGTGGTCCAGTCGCCGTTGACTCCCCCGGCGACGGTCCCGGACCAGCCGGCGAGAAAGAGCTGACCGCCGGCTCCCCACACCGCGCGAAGATTCTGGCGCGAGGGCGATGCCGCGTCATCGGACCAGGTGGTCCCATCGAAATGAATGACTTCGCCGGTGTTGCCGACGGCGTACACGTCGTTAGGCGCACTGCCCCAGATCGCGAAGAGATGCTTGCTCGTCGGGCTGGCGATCAACTGCCACTCGCTGCCGTCGTAATGCAGCAGCGTGCCCTGCACGCCAACGGCATAGACATTGTCAGCGGACGCCCCCCAGATGCCGAACAGGGCTACGTCCACGGGCGTGGCCATCTCCGTCCAGAGACTGCCGTCCCAGTGGAGCAGCGTACCGTTCTGCCCCACGGCCATGAGGTTCGTGGGCGACCACCCCCAGATGCCCCAGATCTCGGTCGCGCCTGCGTCGTTAGGCATCGCGGACCATTGCGTCCCATCGTAGCGGAGCATCGCGCCCGACGCGCCCGCCGCGTAGACGTGGGTCGCGTCCAGCCCCCACACTTCGAGCAGCGCCGCGGTCGTTCCGCTCTGCATGGACGTCCACGCGCTACCGTCGTAATGCAGGATGATGCCGTTCGAGCCGACGGCGAAGACATTCACGTCGCTGGTTCCCCAGAGCCCGACGATGGTTTCCCGCGTGGGAGTCGACATGAGGCTCCAGGCGCCGCCTGTCCACCGCATGATCACGCCGTCCTGTCCACCGGCGAACACCGAAGTCGGGCTCGACGCCCAGACCGCGAGCAACGACACCTCCGTGAGCCCCTGCCAGTCGATCCCCCATGTGTTCGCCGGATTGCCGGCGGCGACGACCGTGACCGTCGACGTGGCGCTGCTGGCTCCGAGTGTGGCCGTGACCGTCGCGCTCCCTGTCGCCACCCCGGTCAGCGTTCCTGACGAGGTGACCGTGAGCTTGGTGGGGTCGGACACGGTCCATTTCGGCGTGAGCCCGTCGACTCGCGTACCGTCTGCCTTTCGCCCAACAAAGGAAAGCGACGCTGTCGCGCCTACTTCGACGTATGCCGAGGCCGGAACGATCTCGACCGACGCGACCCCCGCCCCGGGTCGCACGGGGTCATCGTCATGGCAAGCGCCCGCGATGAGGCAGAGAAGACCGAGCGTGGCGAACAACGCAGCGCGCGCCGCGCGAATGCGCGGCGCGCGCTCGGCCCGTCGCACGACGGGAAACAAGGGCGACTGGGTCGATCTGACAGCGAAAGATTGCATTCCTGCAGCGCTTCGAAGTTAAGGACTTCTCGGCGGTGCAATGCGCAAATCCGCCTGCCGAATAAAAACGACTTCACCGGCACGGCGTAATACGCTGGTCGCCCAGGCGAAGGTTTACGACGCCTTCTTCAGCCACTCAGCCACGCCCTTGTGGCCTGAACACGCGCCCTGGTGCTCCGCCTTCGTATAGTAGGTGCCGTCGTTACACCGGGCAGTCGCGTCTTTCGGAGCCGCGCTCTTTGAATTGGCAGGGGTGATCCACTCCGCGACGCCGCCATGGGACGAGCAGGCTCCCTGGCGCGACGTTCCGGAATACATCATCCCGTCCTTGCACTTGGCCTGTACCGTTGCCGCGGCGGTCTGCGATTTGGCGGCGGGAGCCTGCGCCGTCGTCGTCGGCTTCGCTGCCGCTGTGGTTGCCGAAGTCGTCGGCTTTGGTGCCGCTGCCGCGGAGGTAGTCGTGCTCTTCTTCGCGGTCGCCTTGGCCGTGTCGGCCTGCGCTGCAAGGGTGATTGGAACGATCGCGATCGAGAGAAGCGCGAGCGCGACCGGCATTCGATGGAGCGTCATGACGCCTCCTTGGGATGGTCTTGTGTGTGCAGGCTGGCGCGCACACTGCAACCACCGACCTAACGACGAAATAACGGAGGCCTCTGAGTGTGATGTGGGTCACCAAACGGGCGGCAGGCGGCAGGCGACTGGTAAAAGCGAGAACCTCGGGATGCACCCATCTCACTGCGAGAGCGAGATGCGTCCCGAGGGTTTCCTGTCGCCAGCCGCCTGCCGCCTGTCGCCTGCTGTTCACTTCTTGGAAATCACCTCGATCACCCCGCCGAAATGGTTCGAGCCCCATTTGAGCTGCGCTTCGGACGCGCTGTAGTAGCGCAGCGTGGCGATCGACAAGGCCGTGATCCCGCGGAGCTGCTCGACATCGCCTAGTCGCGTCCCATCCAAGTAGACGACCACCTGACCGGAGGCGACGTCGGTGCCTTTGATGGGCGGAGCGCCCTTGCCCATGCCACCCTGTCCCTGCAGCGATGCGATCTGCCGTTGACCCAACATCGCCGGCCGGAGCTTCTGCACGACCTCGTATCCGTTCGTCACGTTCGCGTGCGCGATCTCGTCAGCGGTGATGAGCGTCGAGCTCGGTTTAGGTCCGCCGCTCGCTGACGCGGTGGCCGGCGATGACGACGATGCGCATCCCGCACTGCCTAACGTGATAACGGCGGCAACCACCAGCGCGAGCGGCGCGCCGACGAGACGACCGGAAGCCACGGAAGCAAGTCGACGTTGTGAACGAGGGATCACTGCCATGGGCCTTCTCCTGAGCGTAGGCCAGAGCGTGCGGTCGATTGCGTTCACCACGACCGTGGGCGTGGCATCCCAACCACGAACGCTCTGACCCTACGACGCGTGCACGACCCGCGCAAGAACGGAGCAGGGCCAGATGAACCCATCTGGCCCTGCTCCGATTCGTCTCGTCCGCCGACGTCGCGACCGACGCTTATCCAGCGGCCGAGCGCCGCCGCCGCGCCACCTTTCCGTTTTTCGACGGACGCTCCTTGCTCTTGCTCGCCTTCGACTGTCCCACGGCGATCGGCACGATGTCGGGAACCTGGATCGGGTCCGAGCCGCACCCACCACTCTGCTTCGGCTGCTTGTACACGTACCGCTCGCCCGCGTAGTTCCGGAACGTGACGGCGTCGTCGGTGATCTCCTCGACGTACTCGGGAAGCAGGGGGACCTTGCCACCACCGCCCGGCGCATCGATCACGAAGTGCGGCACTGCGAGGCCCGACGTCCAGCCACGCAACGCCTTGATGATCTCGAGTCCCTTCTGGACCGTCGTGCGGAAATGCTCACCGCCCGCGACCTGGTCGGCCATGTAGATGTAGTACGGACGCACGCGCGCCTTCAGCAGTTCGTGCATCAGCTTCATCATGACCTTGGGATCGTCGTTCACCCCGCGCAACAGCACGGTCTGACATCCAAGCGGGATGCCAGCCCTGGCGAGCATGTCGAGCGCCTGACGCACGCGCGGCGTGAGCTCGTCGGGATGATTGAAGTGCGTGTTCATGTACACCGGGTGGTACTTCTGCACCATCTCGCAGAACTCCGGCGTAATGCGCTCCGGCAGGTGCGAGGTGATGCGGCTCCCGATGCGGATGATCTCGACGTGCGGAATGGCGCGCAGATTCTGGAACAGATACTCGAGGCGCCGATCGCTCAACATCATCGGATCGCCGCCCGACATGATGACGTCGCGAATCTCCGGATGCTGCCGGATGTACTCGAAGGCGGATTCGTATTGGTTGAGCGGGATCTTCTCCGGATCACCGACCTTGCGGCGACGCGTGCAGAAGCGGCAGTAGCTGGCGCAGACCGGACTCACGAGAAAGAGCGCGCGGTCCGGATACCGGTGCGTGATGTTCGGCACCGGGGAGTCGGCGTCTTCATCGAGCGAGTCGATGACGCCGTCGACGATATCGAGCTCCTGAACCGTCGGGACGTATTGATTCCACATCGGGTCGCCAACGCTCTTGATCTGCTCGAGCGCCGACGGCGTGATGCGCATCTGAAAGTTGTCGAACGCCGGCTTGAGCGCTTCGACGTCGATGACGTCGTGCCCGAACTTCTCGGCCAGCTTGTCCAGCGTGGCGACGGCGTCGTCTTTCAGGATCTTCTGCCACTCGCTCATGCAACCGCTCCCCAGCCCTCTCGCGGGCTACCTGCTAACCGTTTGGTGAGGATGATCCGATCGTCTTGTGGCGCGTAGAACTCGCGAACGCGAGCCGCTTCGACGTAGCCGCGACGCAGATAGAAATTCCGCGTGGCGGCATAATCGGATCGGGACGATGTTTCGATGACCAACATCCGAGCGTGCAGCGCTTCCAGTCTGCGTTCTACCTCTGAGAGCAATACGGAACCGCAGCCGGTTCCCTGTGCGGCGCGGTCGACGGCGATCCAATAGAGGTCGTAGGTCCGGTCGGTTGCCATCGTGGGCCCATAACAGGCGAAGCCGACCAACTGGGGACTGGGGACTAGGGACTGGGGACTCGGCCGGGATGCGTCTACTCGCGCGGAGATCTCCTCGGCGATAGAAGACTCCCTGCCGAGTCCCCAGTCCCCAGTCCCCAGTCCCGAAAACGCTCCCACGAACACATAGTCCTCTCCGGCGAACGACGCGTCGAACAGCTCCAGCGCGACGTCGACTTCGTCGTCGCGGAAATTCTCCGCGCTCCGGAGAATCTCCGCGACGCGCGAGCGTTGAGACGGCTCGAGCGGGCCGATGGTGAAGTCAGTAAACCCGGGAGGCTCGTTCACCCGACCGCCTCGACTCCCGACAGTCGTTGCTTGCGCGTCCAACGGTCTTCGGTCGACCCCTGCCGCGCGGCGAGCGCCTCGTCGCAGACGATGCGCACCATCGCCGCGTAGTCGATCCCGGCAGTGCGCGCCATGCGCGCGAGTCCCGCGGTCGGTGCGAAATCCGGATTCGCATTCACCTCGAGAATCCACGGCTGTCCGGACTCATCGATGCGCATGTCGACTCGGCCATACCCCGCGCCGCCGACCACGCGCCACGCCGCGAGCGCTATGCGTCCGAGCTCCGCTGTGAGCATGTCCGGAAGATCGGCGGGACAATGGGGGACCGAGCCAAGGTCCTCGTCGCTTCCCGTCTGCCACTTGGAGCGGTACGAGACGATCCGCCAGTATTCGTCCGGCATCGCCGAGAAGTCGATCTCGGCGATCGGAAGCACCTGGTTGCCGAGAATGCCGACGTTCACTTCACGTCCCGCGATGAAGCGCTGCACGATGACGTCATCCCATTCCTCGTGCATCGCGGTCACGCGCGCGTGGAGCGCGCGCGCAGACTTCACGACGGAGCGCTGCTCGACGCCGAGCGAGGCGTCTTCCGCCGCCGGCTTGCAGATCGCCGGGTAGCCGACGGATGGCAGCGGGCTGCCGGCGCGCGCGACGCCGAAGCGCGGCACTGGCAGGTGAGCCGCATCGAGCATCGTGTTGATGACGTGTTTTCGAAGGCAGATCGACGTGGTCCAGCTGCCGCTGCCTGTGGTCGGAACGCCGAGGAGCTCGAGCGATGAGATGACAGACGATTCGAGCGACGCGACGCCGTCGATGCCTTCGCACAGGTTGAACGCGAGGTCGGGCTTGGCGCGCCGCACGCGCTCGATCCAGCGACCATCGGGATTCACCGGTATGCGCGTCGGCTCGTGTCCGTCGGCGGCCAGCACCGACTCGACTGCTTCGACCGTCTCGAGGATGGCGAGGTCGGGGGATTTTCCCAACGCCGAAACGCCATCGAAGAGCACGATGACTTTCATGTAGAACTCCGTCCCGGATTTCGAAGTGCGCTGCGAGGGACTACCGCGCCGCGGCCGTGAGCGCTCCGGCCGTGACGCCCAAATCGATGCCCTGCCGTTCCGCGGCGTGGACGAGACACGCCTGAATGAGCTCGTCGTAGCTCATCCCGGCGGCGCGCGCCGCTTTCGGAAAGCAGGAATTGTCCGCGGGGTTGGGGAGAATCCCGGGAAGGGGATTGACCTCGACCACGTTCGGCTTGCCTGACGCGTCCAGTCGGACGTCGATCCGCGACCAGTCGCGACAGCCAAGCACGCGGTAGGCGCGGAGCACGACGTCTTCGATCGTGCGCCGCAACTCCTCAGTGATCCGCGCGGGACATTCGAAAATCTCGAGCGGCTTTTCGGGGCGGTCCCAGATCCACTTCGCCTCGAAGCCGTAGACGGGAAGCGCGCCGTGCGGGAGCGCTTCGAAGTTCATGCCGACGATTGGAAGCACGCGTGCTTCGTCGCCGTTGCCCAGCACTGCGCAGGTGAACTCGGCACCGGGGAGATACTCCTCGATGAGCACGGGCTGCTGGTAGTGCTCGAGGAGGAACTCGACCTGTGCGCGGAGCTGCTCCGGTGTTTCGCAGTAGTTCGCTTCGGTTATTCCTTTGGACGATCCTTCGTGGATGGGCTTAACAAAAAGAGGGGACTCGGGACTGGGGACTAGGGACTCGGCCGGGACGTTTCCGTTGGAGCGTGAGGCACCGTCGCGAGAGAATTTTCTCTGCCGAGTCCCCAGTCCCCAGTCCCCAGTCCCTCGAACGACCGCGAAGCGGGCGGTCGGCACTCCGTGATACGCGAGCATCTCTTTCGTTTTCGCCTTGTCCAGGCACAACGAGAGCGTGAACGGATCGCTCGCGGAGTACGGGATGCCGTAGAACTCGCAGATCGCTGGGACGTGTGCCTCGCGGTTCACGCCGTGGAGACCTTCGGCGATGTTGAAGACGATGTCGACGCGCGAGTCGCGGAGGTTTTGCGGAAAGTCGGTGTTTGCCTCGAGCCGGATCACATCGCCGAGTGCGGAGAGGGCGTTCGCGACAGCGTCGATGGTGTCGGCGCTGTCCCACTCAGCGAACTCGTCGTCGGCCGCTGCCGGAGAGTTCGACTGCGCTCCGTTCGTCGCGGTGGTGCTCGATCGGTGACCGTTCGACGCGGCGCCGTTGGGGGGATGTCCGTTCGACGCGGAGGTGTGCGAGCGAGTGCCGTTGGATCCCGCGGAATGTGCGGGGGTGGCGAAACTTCCCCCGACGGTGACCGAGTGCGCGATTTCGGTCGACGCCGGTGCATCGGAGTTCCGGGACGCGAGGGCGTCCCGGCGACTACTGGGAGGTTCGTCGTCGCCGCGTACCGCTTCGTCGTCGGGACGCTGGGTCGTGGGCGACTCAGGCTTCTGATTGTAGGCGAATCCGATTCGCGGCATCCACACTCCGGCGGACAACGAGTCGAGTTGTGCGAGAGGAGCCGTTCGCACGTCTGCGGCGGCAAGACCGATGCCATGCGTGCGCGACGGGCGAATGATAAGAACCGTGATTTTGTCGCGCAATGACTTTTTGTCTTTTTTACGACTTGCGCGCGTAGTATGCGCGCTTATGATAAGCGTACTTCCTACGCGAGAAAGCAGCCTGATGCCGAAACGCCTACCGCCACAATTCGCCTCACCCGTTGCAAGTCCCGGCGTGCTCCTGTGGCAGGCGATGAACCGCTGGCAGCGCGGACAGCGCCGAGCGCTCCGTGATGCCGGCCTCTCGCACCTGCAGGTCATGCTCCTCGCCAGCGTCACGTCGCTTGCGGAGCAGGGCGAGCCTGTGACGCAGGTCATGCTCGCGCGCCACGCCCACACCGATGCGATGACGACGTCGCAAGTGCTCCGCGCGCTCGAGCGAAAGAAGCTCGTGCGTCGGACCGATCATCCCCGCGACTCTCGCGCCTACGCGCTGCGCCCCACCGCGGCGGGCCGCCGCCTCGCGCGTCAGCTCATCCATCTCGTCGAGCGCGCGGATCAGGAATTCTTCGAGCCGCTGGGCGGCGACGCCCCACGATTCGCAGCGATGCTGCGAGAGCTAGGGAATCGGGAATAGGGAATCGGGAATCGAAAACCCTCGGGATGCCTCTCGCTCTGAGAGGGACCTCCCGAGGGTTCTACGATTCCCGATTCCCGATTCCCTAGACCTTATGGTAGCCGATCCTCGCCGCCTCCTTCCGATCGTCGGCAACGTAGATCTCGAAGTCCGAGAAGATCGCCGGCGCTTCAGACTGCATGAGGCGCAGCGCCATGATCGCGAAGCGACGAATCTCCAGCTCCGCGCCCTCGCTCGATCGCAGCTCCAGCATCGTCCGCCACGCGCGCACGTTTCCAGTCGCGACGATCTTCGTCTCCGTCGCATTCGGGAGCACCGCGCGCGCCGCCTCACGCGCCATCTTCCGGCGATGCACCTTGTCGGCCACCCAGCCATAGCGCTGCATCAGCTCGTCCACGAGTGTGACGTACGTCTTTTGCGCGCTCTCGACCTGCTCACGCCACGCGCGCTCGAGCGCCTCGTCGCCGATGACCGCCGGCGGCATCACGAAGTCGGCAACCGACTCGTCGACGTACCGCTGACTGAGCTGGCTGTACGCCCAGCCAGCGCGATGACGCACCAGCTCGTGCGTCAGCGACCGACTCACGCCTTCGACCAGCACGGAATAGTTCACGTGCTCCAGCACGCTGCCGTGTCCCTGCTTCTTGATGTTCTCGAGGTAGTCGCGCGTCGAGCGGTTCGCCGGGTTGCGCTGACTCATGTAACAAAGTCGTCCGGCGAACTCCGCGAGGCGCTCGCCATCAGTGCTCTCGCCGAGCCAGTTCACGGGAAGGTGCGCGGGCTGGGCGAAAGCCGGGCGCGATAGGACGGTCAGTCTGGGCTCGAGATAAATCAAAGGGGGAACCGGGAACGGGGAACAGGGAACCGAGGCGTTGCGTCGCGCGAAAACTATTCGCCTCGTTCCTCGCGCTCCAGCATGTCGAGACGAAACTCCGCATAGGCGCGCTCACGCTCCACGCGTGCGAGCACGCGCGCCGACGCGGGCGGCAGTGGCGGGAGCTCCGGGTCGTATTTGATGTCGCCGATCGCGCGCTGATGCGGCAGCGCGACCTTCACGCCCGGATTCAGGAGACCGGTCGGGTCGAACGCGTCTTTCACGCGCCGAGCGAGCTCGCGCGACGTGGCGCTGGTCGTTCGATCCAGGAGGGGAGCACGCAGCGCACCGTCGCCGTGCTCACCGGAGAGCGAACCGCCGAGCGTCGCGGTGAGGTCCACCACGTCGGAGAGAATTGCTTCGACACGTGCTCGCCAGCCATTGCGACTCACGTCTACGAGCGGGTTCACATGTACGTGGGCGTCACCCGCATGCCCGAAGATCACGCCCGACGTGTCGTGCGACGCGAGCGCTGACCGCACGCCGCGGACGTAGTCCGCGAGCCGAGTCGGCGGAACGACGCCGTCCTCGATGAACTGCATCGACTTGAGCGCCGGATCGAGGCGTGAGAGGATGGGACTCGCCGCGTGGCGAAGCTCCCACAGACGTTCTTCTTCCTCGTGACTGAGTCCAATGGTGACCGCGGTCGCGCCACCACGCTCGAGCTCCGCGGCGAGTTGGCGCGCACTCGTTGCAGCGGCCGCTGCATCCGCTGCTTCCAGCTCGATCAGGAGCACCGCCTCGGTGTTGGGCGGAATCGGGAGTGGCGACGCTCGCGCTGCCACATCGAGGAAGGTCCTGTCGAGCAGCTCGCAGGCGCTCGCATCGCGTCGCTGTGTCTCGCCAGCTCCCATCACCGCTGCGTCGAGTGACGCGTAGCTGGCGAGCAAGCTCGCGGTCGCGCCGGGAAGCTCCGCCAGGTCGAGCTCCACACCCACGATGAGGCACAGCGTTCCCTCGCTGCCGACGATCAGATCCAGCACCTCGCCCGATTCCGCGTACTCCGCCAGCGCGTAGCCTGACGAGTTCTTCCGAAGCTGCGGCGCGCCGACCGACGAACGCGCAGCCCGGATTGCTGGCGCGACGTCGCTCAGGAGGCGATCGACTGCGGCCACTCGCGGCGCGACGCCCCCGCGAGCGATCGTCTCGCGCGCGCCGTCGGCGAAGACACAATCGACCGAGTGTACCCAACGCCGAGTCGAGCCGAACCGCAGCGTGCGAGCGCCGGCGGCGTTCGTCGACACCATCCCGCCGATGCTGCAGAACGCACCACTGGATGGATCCACGGGAAAGCGAAGGCCAACGGTGCGGGCGCGCGCATCGACGCGATTGCGAATCGCGCCCGGGCCGACGGCGATGCGCCGCGTGGCGATGTTGGGAGCGCCGATGGCATCCAGCCGGCTGAGGTCGACGATGATGCCACGCCCGATGGCGCCACCGGGCATGCTGCTGCCGGACGCGCGAGGGATCAGGACAGCGTTCGACTCACGCGCCCAGTGCACGAGTGCGACAACGTCCTCAACGCTCTCGGGCACGGCCACCGCTTGCGGCATAACGCGACCGATGCCGGCGGCCTCGGCGTATACCGCTCTGGCCGCGACGTCGTCGCGAAAAACCCCGCGGAACGGGTGGCCCGGTGCAGCGAGTTCCTTCGTCATTGAATCGTGCTCCGCATTCTGCGGACGATGTCAGCGCAGGTGCTCCGCGACAAGCGCCGTCGTTGACACGAGTGCCCTGCGGTCGTCATTCCTTCATCATGCCGAACATCGCGGATTCACCTGCGTCGACCCCGCCAGCGGACGAGATCGCGTCACTGGCTTCGCCATCGCGCCATGGGGGTCTCCTCGTAAAGATCGAGACCGACCGACGACTCGGCCACGAATGGGATGAGTGGAACGGGCAGCCGCTCGCGAACGGTGGAGACTTCCGAACCACGGCAGCGAAGTTCTTTCTCTTTACGGCGGTCGGACTGACCGCGATCGTCGTCGCAAGCGCGGCAGGAATCTTTCTCCTCGCGCCGCGACTCGCACAGCTCGCAGAGTGGTTGCCGCGAGCGCTCTACCTGACCGACGCGGGTCTCGCTCTCGCGGGTTTCACCTGGCTCGCGCTCATTGGTGCTTCGTACGCGACGAACCGGGCGCTCTTGCCGGGGCGATTCGCCGAACGTGGTCTCCTGCTCAAGACGCTGCGGTTGGCGTCGCGAGTGGGTGAGATGTTCGGCGTGCAGCGTGACTGGACCGACAACGCAGCGATCGCGGTCTACAACCGTCTCGCGTGGGCGCGCGAGTGGCGCGTGCGTGCGAACGAGATGCTGATCCTCATCCCGCGCTGCCTGTCTCGCACTGCGCTGGATGGCGTGATGGACATCGCGAAGCGCTACGATGTCGCGACGTTCGTCGCGACGCGCGGTGCGTACGCGCGTCAGGCGATCCGCGAGCGTCGTCCGAAAGCTGTGGTCGCCGTGGCGTGCGAGCGGGACATGGTGAGCGGTCTCCACGACGTCGCGGGTCGGCTACCGGTGCTTGGGCTCACGATGCAGCTGCCGAACGG
>Ga0157379_10004187_pt1 | contig 12319 bp, 12 predicted proteins | sample S25metaG_FD_121802 | JGI IMG/M metagenome (GOLD analysis project Ga0157379, IMG submission 121802) | Switchgrass rhizosphere microbial communities from Kellogg Biological Station, Michigan, USA - S2-5 metaG | ecosystem: Host-associated > Plants > Roots > Rhizosphere > Soil | place: USA... | reverse complement strand
TTCGTCGACGCGACGGCCGACCTGGCTGACGATGCGCTGGCAGATGTTCATCAGCTGCGCATTATCGCGAAACCGGATGTTGGTGAGCTGCACCTTGCCGCCAACTTCGATAAAGACGCGATTGGAGCCGTTGACCATGATGTCCGAGATGTCGTCGCGCGCCAGCAGCGGCTCGAGCGGACCGTAGCCCAACACATCGTTGCAGATGTCCTGCAGCAGGTGTTCCTGCTCGGCGATGGACATCACCACCGCCTTGATCGATATGATCTCGTTGACGATGTCGCGGATTTCCTCGCGCGCCGAATCCGGATCGAGCTGGGCGAGTTGGGCAAGATCGATGGTGTCGATCAGGGCGGAGAAGATCGTCGTCTTGATCTGGTAATAGTCTTCCGAGCGGCTGTCAGCGACGACACGCGACAGCGACGGCTTCGGTGCCTCCGAACGCTGCACCTGGCCGTTGACGGCGGTGCTGCGCGGCGGCGCGTCGGTCTTAGGCGGCGGTCCAGCGCTCGGCGCAGGCGCGGGCTGCGGCGACGGTCGCGGCGGCGCGTCGAGGGAGGCGGGGCGCTTGCCAAACATGTGTTAGGCTCTTTTCATGCCCTTGAGGAACGTCACGAGGGGCGAGACTTTCTGCACTACCGGCGGCGCGCGCCCGGTCAGCAGCTCTGCCAACCGGCGAACCCCGTCGGAGGCGGCCGATTTTTCCGCGACTTCATTGAGCATCTGGCCGTTATTCGCCGCCTGGCCGAATGCAGCCGGATCGAACGGCACGACGAGAGAGGGTTCGAGCCCGATCGTCTCGGCAAAGTCCTTGGCCGGAATTTCCGGACGCTTGGCGACACCGACCTGGTTGATGACGAGCTTGGGCGGCGCGTCGTTGGGGCGCGCCTGGCGGATGAGTTCGACGATGTTCTTGGTGTTGCGCAGGCTTGCCAGATCCGGCGTTGCCACGATCACGATGTCGTCGGCCGCCATCAGCGTGGTCTTGATCCACGGCGCCCAGACATGCGGCAGATCGACGATGACGCAGGGCGTGGTCTGGCGCACCGAATCAAGCACCGCCTCATAGGCAACGACCGGAATGTCATAGTCGCGGTCGAGCGAGGCCGGCGTGGCGAAGATCGAAAGATGGTCGCCGCGCTTGACCAGCAGGCGGTCGAGCAGCGTGTCGTCCAACCGTTCGGGCGATGACAGCGCGTCGACAATGCCCTGGCCAGGATCATCATTGAAGTCGAGCCCCGTGGTGCCGAATGGCAGATCGAGGTCGACAATGGTCGTGTTGATGTTGAGTTCCTCGGCGATGCACCAGCCGACATTGTGCGCCAGGGTCGAGGAACCGGCGCCGCCGCGCGCGCCCAGGAACGCGACCACCCGCCCGATCGGGGCGGAACCCGGATCGAGGTAAAGGCCGGACACAACCTCGATCAGATGCATCGGATTCAAGGGAGCCACGAGATATTCCGAGGCGCCGCGACGCATCAGCTCGCGATAGAGTTCGACATCATTGACCCGGCCGACAACGATCACCTTCGTCGACGCATCGCAGACTTCCGCGAGGCGATCGAGTTCTTCGAGCGCTGCCTGGCCGTTCAAACGCGTCTCGACGATCAAGAGATTGGGTGTGACCTGGCCGTGAAAATGTTCGATGGCGCCCTGGATGCCGCCAAGCTGCACATCGACCTGCGCCTTGGAGAGTCGCCGGTCCGAACCGGCACGCTGCAGCGCTGCGCCCGTGTCGGGAAACTCGACGAAGGCTGCGATCGAGATGCGCGGCACCGGCCGTTCATGCGGCGCAGCGCCAAACGATTCGTCTTTTTCCGACACTTTGGACTTCACCATCTGGGTCCTCGGTTATTTGCTTACGTCGGTAACGGCGCCCGACTGGTCCGCCGTCTTGGTCGCTGCGGTCGGCCTGCCGTTCTTGTAGTTGTCGTAGACAATGGCGCGGCGGGCGGCGTCGCCAGCCGTCATCGGCTGCGGCTTGATCAGATCGCGCGGATCGGCCATCTGCGCGGCGACATTGTGCTGAACCGAGCAGCCGAAATTCGGCCCGACCCGATTGGACGCGGTGTAGGTCAGGCTCGTCGACCAATCGCCGCAAGATGTCGTCGCCGCGTCGTAAGAGATGTAACCGAGTTCAACGCGGCCATCGCCCGCCTCGCGCGCGCCCACGATGATACGGTTGCGCGGCACGCCGGCCGAGGCCAGGCGCTCGCCAAAATAGGCGATGGTGGCCGATGCATCCGGACCCGCGGGCACCGTGATGGAGATCGAGCCATTGCCATGGGCAATGAAGTCGGCGACGAAATCGTCGAAGTGCTGCGCATCGTCGGGCATCAGCCCCGCATTGGGTGCGGAGAAGCCGAGCTTGAGCGTGCGATAGCCGGGTTCCACCGAGATCGGATGGTTGACCATCGGTTCGTCGAACAATCCTTCCGGTCGGTTGATCGGTTCCGAGCAGCTACCTGCCGCCAGGACGGCGAAGAGCGAGGCAACACGGAAGAATTCTTTTTTGCCGAGTGACATGGTGTCCCCCTACTGCACGATGAAGCCGACCGAGCCCGATGGATTGGGCTTGGCGGCGTCGCTCGCTGGTTTGTTGTAGACGGAGTTGAGCCGCCCCAGCAGAATCGTTTCCGGATCGGTTGGCGTGATGAAGCCGTCGGTTGGTGCGGCGAAACTGACTTCGCTCGTCGGATGCACCAGATAGGCGCTGATGATGACGACCAGTTCGGTTTCGTCGTTCTGATAGTCGCGGCTGCGGAACAGCGCACCCAGGATGGGCATGTCCTTGACGCCGGGGAGCGCCTGAATGACCTGCCGGGAATTGTGTTGCATGAGGCCGGCGATGGCGAAGCTGCCGCCCGACGGCAGTTCCACCGTCGTCTGGGTACGGCGCACCGATAGCGCGGGAATCGTCAGGCCATTGGTGGCGGTCGAGCCCTGCAGCGTGAATGCACCGGTGTTGGTGAGCTCGCTGACTTCGGTTGAGACCTGCAGCGAAATGCGCCCCGCGCTCAGCACCACGGGCGTGAAGGAGAGGCCGACGCCGAACGGTTTGAACTCGATGGTGACGTTGCCGTCGCGGTCGCGGCTCACCGGGACCGGAAATTCGCCACCGGCCAGGAACTTGGCGGTTTCACCCGAGACGGCCGTCAAGTTGGGTTCGGCGAGCAGGTGCACCAGGCCGATTTGTTCCAGCGCCTTGAGCGTGCCTTGCAGATTGTTCGGGCCGAGCGGGCAGTTGGGCGTCGTCAGCGGATTGTCGCCGTTGGCGCAGACTTGTCCGGCCGATGCGCCGACCAGATCGTTGAGCGCCTTGCCGACGAGCGCGAATTGCGGCGCCGAGGACGCGGCCAGTGGCACGCCGGCGACGACGGCGGCGCTGGCGAGATCGATGCCGAACTGCTTGGCGATGTTGCGTCGCATTTCCGCCACCCGCACGCGCAGCATCACCTGTTCGCTGGTCGGCACCGAGAGCATGTTAACGACCTTGGTCGCATCGCCGGCGAAACGTCCGGCCAGATCCTGCGCCCGCGCTGAATCCTGCGCGCTCGCCACCGAGCCAGACAGGACGACATGATCGTTGACCGCCGATACCTTGATGTTCGAGCCGGGCATGTTGGAGGCGATCATCGCCGACAGGTCGCTCACATCCTTTTCGACACGGATGTCGATCGAAGCCAGTTGATGGCCGGCGCCGTCGAAGAAGAACGCATTGGTCTGGCCGACCTTGAGCGCAAGCAGGAACACGCGCCGCGGCGTACGCACCACGGCATCGACGATCTCGGGACTTGAGACCAGCACGTCGCGGGCATTGGCATCGAGTTGCACGATGACCGCCTTGTTCAGCGACAGCACGATGCGCTGGGTGACCGTACCGCCCTTCGTGGCGATGTTGATGACGCGTGCACCGGCTTCGGGCACGCGATCGGACGCCGCAGTCGCGCCGCCGACGAACAGGCCCAGCGTGATGAGCGCAAGGCCGAGGATGGATTTGCGCATGACCTATTCCTTCTTTCCGCTGAATTCGCTGGCAACGCCGTAGCGAATGATCGTGACTCCGGCTTCGTCATTCTCTGGGCCGCTCTCCGCCCCCGCGGGGGTGGGTGTTGGCACATGCAAGGCCGCGAGGGCGGGATTGCTTTCGCTCAAGGGACGCAGCGCGAGCGAGATGGGGCCGGTGACCTGTGCTCGGGTGACGCTGCGCGCCTGTTCCGGCGTCAGTTCAAGTGTCGCGGTCTTGGCGAGCACGACTTTCTGGTCGCGGTCCTGTTTGATGGTCTGGTCGACGGCGAGCACGCGCACATTGGTGAGCACGATCTTCGAGCCATACCGCTTGGGATTGTCGCTGACCTGCTGGGTGAGGATCACGTCGACGCGATCATTGGGCAGGATGAAGCCGCCGGCGCCTGAATCGGTCGTGATCGCGATCGATACGGCACGCATGCCGGGACTGAGTGTGGCGGCCATGAAGCCGACTGAATCAGAATGCACGATCTTGGTGCTGGTGAGCGGCTCTCCTGCCACGAGCGGCGCGCGGGCCACGGTGCCGGTCACGGCTCGCGCGATGCTCGGCGCTCGCTCATGGGTGATGAAGCCTGCATCGATGCTGGTCTTGGGCCATTTCTGCCAGCGCACGAGCAGTGGATTGAGCGTCTGGCCCGGCTGAATTGCGGATGCGGCGACGAGCACTTCACTGGTCTCGATGGGCGGGGCGACGTTTGCTGAAACCGCCGGTGTCCCACCACCCAAAAGTCCCCGCGCCAGAAACGCGGCGGCACCGGCGGCAAGTGTGGCCAATCCGAGAATGAGCAGGCGCTGCATGTTCATGGAAACTGGCTCCTTTGGTCTGATCCGACCACGGAACCCTTTAGAATTTGCTTAACAAAATACTGTGCAAACGAACCAACCGAAGCGCGCGTAAGGAAAAAAATTAGAGCATCGCAGCCATCCGGAAGATTTCTGCCTGCGGCAAGATCAAGAACGCGCCCGCCGCCAATGCCACGCCATAGGGAATGGCACCACGCGCCTCGTGCAAGCGCGCGATCCAGTGCTGTTCGCTGAGCCAGGCTGGCAGCGGAAAGCGGCGCACCGTGAGCAAGAGCACCGTCAGCGCCCCACCCATCACCGAGGCAACCAGGGCAAATTCGGGCAGGTTGTGAAACCCCAGCCATAGCGCGATGCAGGCGAACAGCTTGGCATCGCCGCCTCCGACCAAACCGAACGCAAAGAGGGTGAAACCAACCGCCAAACCAAGGCTTCCCGCGAGCAGGTGACCCGCAATGACGGCGAGCGGCATGGCGGTGGCTGCGACGAAGACCGCAAACGTCGCAACGAACGCCACCTGCAAGAAATTCGGGATCGTGTAGCTCGCAACGTCCCAACCGGCGGCGAGCGCCAGCAGGGCGGGAAACACGATCAGGACCAGAGCTTCGGCAATCATCGCCTTGACGCTTTGTTAAGCACGAAAAACCGCCACCCCAAGCGCCGACGGCCAGTGGCTATTTGATTTTTCCCGACACGGTGGTGAACGTCGTTGACAAACTGGTGCCGACCGCCTGGACCGCGCTGATGATGACGACTGCGATGAGCGCGGCAATCAAGCCGTACTCGATGGCGGTCGCACCGGTTTCGTCGCGCACGAAGCGAGCGAAAAGCTTGTCCATTGCTGCCTCCACACTTGCCCAACGATCGGGCGGCAAGCGGAGAGACTACGCACGATCGCTTAACACTGATTTAAGTTTGGAAAACGAGCGCTGTGTTGTGCTGGCGCGAAACCGCACCGAGGCGGCGGACGCCAAGACCAATCGTTGCGATCCGTTAACCATGTCGGCGAAGCGTGCCATTTTGCCGATCAATCATTCCGTCACCGCTAGTGCGTTATGCAGCGTGGCATGAGTGTGCGCGTAGATCAGGAATTTCCAACGCACAGTGTTGCCGTGCGTGGCGACGAGCGGCTGGCTGTGGCTCTGGTCGCTGCCACTGCGGCATTCGCACTCGCCGCCTTCGCGCCGCAACTCCTGAACGACGGCGATACCTATCTGCACATTGCCGCGGGAACGCGCATGTTGATGCAGCACGCGATTTCGTTCCGCGATCCGTTCTCCTACACATTCGCCGGCGCGCCCTGGCAGGCGCATGAGTGGCTCGCCGAAGTCGTGATGGCCGCCGCGTTCAAGGCCGGCGGCTGGAGCGGGTTGGTGTTGTTGTTCGCAACCGCTGCCGGCGCGGTGAGTGGGTTGCTGGCGCATCATCTCGGCCGCTGGCTCGACTGGCGGGCGCAGGCGCTGGCAATGGTCCTGGCGCTGTCCTGCATGACGGCGAGCTTGTTGGCGCGTCCCCATCTGCTCGCCCTGCCGTTGCTCGAAATCTGGACCGCGGAGCTGGTGCTGGCGCGTCGCGATCGACGGGCGCCGACCCTCTGGCTGCTTCCGGTGATGGTCATTTGGGTCAATGTCCACGGCACTTTCTTCGTCGGCCTCGGGCTTTGCGCGTTGCTGGCACTGGAAGCCGTCATCGCCGGAGAGGCGCGCCGGGACGAGCTGCGCGCCTGGGCGGTGTTCGGCGCCGCCGCACTGCTCGCCGCTCTGTGCAATCCGCATTTCGTCACCGGCCTCCTCTTTCCGGTGACACTCGTGGGCACAACAGGTCTTGCCAATGTCGGCGAGTGGCGTCCGCTCGATCTGTCGCATCCCCAACCTCTGGAGTTCGTCCTGCTCGCGACCATCTACTTCGCCGTCACCTATGGCGTGCGGATTCCCGCGTCGCGCGCGCTCATGGTGCTGGGCCTGGTGCACATGGCGCTGCTGCATCAACGCCACCAAATCATATTCGCCGTGGTGGCGCCGCTGCTGCTCGCGCCGGCCTTGGGCGAGAATTTCGCCCGGGCGACAGCCACGGCTGCCAGACGGCCACATTTCCTCGCCGCAGGACTGTCGATCGGCACGCTCATGCTACTCATGGCGCTGGCCGCGGGCCGAATGTTCTTGCCAGTGACGCGCAGCGACGGTCCCGTCGCGCCGATTTCCGCACTGGAACGGGTGCCGGCGTCACTGCGTTCACAGCCGGTCCTCAATGACTACAGCTTCGGCGGCTATCTGATCTTCAAGGGCGTGCCGACCTTCATCGATTCGCGCGCAGAATTGTTCGGCGACGATTTCCTGCACCGCTATGCGCAGCTGATCGAGCCCAATCCGGCCGCGGTGAAGGCAGTCATTCGCACCTACCATATTCGCTGGACGATCCTTGGCGCACATTCGCCGATCGTTTCGGTCATGGATTCACTCGCCGGCTGGCATCGGCTGTACGCCGACGATTTCGCCATTGTCCACATTCAAGACAATTACGCGCGAAAACACGATTGAGGAGTTAATTCTTCTTTTACGGCGCAAGCGTTAGCGTGACGCACAATAACAAAGGGTGTGTCGCATGCGTCGCAATATCGCTGGAGCAATCGCCATCGCCGCCGGTCTCACGTGCGGTCAAGCTTTCGCGGGCGGCGTGTCCGTTCCGATGGATGAAGTGCGCACCGTCGCCTTTGCCAAGCCGGTAGCCACCGTCTATGTCGGCAATCCCGCGATCGCCGACATCAACATGATCGATGCGCGCCACGCGTTTGTGCTGGGCAAATCGTTCGGCACGACCAACATCATCGCGCTCGACCATTTCGGCCGCCAGGTTTCCAACACCTTTGTGAGTGTCTCGGGCTCGAACGGCGCCACGGTGACGCTGATGAAGGGCGCGACACAGACCACTCTGGCGTGCGGTGGGCGGCGCTGCGAAACCGCGCCGCTTCCCGGCGATGCGCGGTTCAACGATGTGATCGGCGACGTTTCCAAGCATCAGTCGCTGGGCGCCACCGGGCACTAGTCGCATCGCGCGTGAGCCTTCAACTCACCAGCGGATAGAGCAACTGCCGGCCGAAACTTTCCGGCATGTCGGTTTCCTGCAAGCCGTAGTTTTTGGGCAGCTCGCCCTTCGGCATGTAGAACGTGCCAAACATCAAATCGAACAGCGAAAAGGTCGAGGCAAAGTTGCGGCCCAGCGCGGCGCGGTCGTGATGCCAGCGGTGAAAGACCGGCGTTGCAATGACATATTTCAGCGGGCCCAGCGTCCAATTCAGATTGGCATGCACCCAGCCGGATGTGACGGTGTCGAACGGCGCCATGATGACGAAGATGTCGGGCGAAAAGCCGGCCATCAGGGCTGCGACATCCACCAGCACCGAACCCAGCAGCAGATTGACGGGATGAAAGCGCGCGGCCGAAATCCATTCCAGATCTTCGGTGGAGTGGTGTACGGCGTGATATTTCCAGAGCCGCGCCCGGTGAAAGCCACGATGTATCCAGTAGAGCGCAAATTCGGTGCTCACCAGATAGAGCACGAATTGCAGCCAGAACGGCAGGCGCGAGATCGGCCCATGGCCGAATTCGAAATACTTGATCAGGCCCTCGGGCGTGTTGATGCCGAGCAGGTAGACCGTGGGCAGGATGGTAAAACCGATCCGGGCATAGCGCGTGAAGACCGGAACGATGAACCAATAGCAAAGATCGGTGATGAGACCGCGCTTCTCCCACCAGGGTCTGCCGGCGTTGCACGGCGAGAACCAGGACAAACCGGCAAACACCACACCCATGCCGGCGATGTAGGGCAACACGCGCAGCAAGGTGTGCGCAAAACCGTTCATGACTTCGAACGCGAGGCCGAACATGGCGATTCCCTGACTTGGCGCGCGCAGTCTAGGGATCATTGCTTACGCGATCGTTTCACCGACGGGCGCAATTGGCGCTTCCGGCGGTCAGCTCGTCTTGCGGTCCTCGCGCGGGCGCATCAAGCCTTCCTGCACCACCGACGCCACAAGCTTGCCGCTGCGGGTGTAAATCGAGCCACGATTGAACCCGCGCGCACCCGACGAACTTGGCGAGTCCTGGGCATAGAGCAACCAGTCGTCGAGCTTGAAGGGATGATGAAACCACATCGCGTGATCCAGGCTCGCCATCTGGATCGGCGAGTTCCACGACCGGCCATGTGGCAGCAGCGCCGTGTCGAGGAGCGACATGTCCGAGGCGTAGGCGAGCACCGACTGCTGCACGATGATGTCGTCCGGCACCGGCCCGGTGGCACGCAGCCACACATTGTCGAACGGTTCGCGCGGCTTTCGGTTCATCCAGTCATCGACAATCACCGGGCGCATCTCGATGGGCCGCGGCCGGCTCATCCACGCTCTTTGCTCCTCGGGCATCTTGTCGAAAAATTTCTTGCGCAGTTCGTGCTCGTCCTGGAGCTGGTCGGGATCGGGCACCTTAGGCATGTCGAACTGATGTTCGAGACCTTGCTCGGGCACCTGGAACGAGGCGGCCAGGGTGAAGATCTGCTTGCCGTGCTGGATTGCCACCACGCGACGCGATGTGAAGCTGTGACCGTCGCGACTGCGATCGACCTCGTAAAGGATCGGAATCTTGGGATCGCCGGCACGCAGGAAGTAACCGTGGAAGGAATGACAAATGCGACCCTCGACCGTGCGGCTGGCTGCGACCAGGGCTTGGCCGAGAACCTGGCCGCCGAACACGCGCTGCATGCGATCTTCCGGGCTTTGGCCGCGGAAAATATTTTCCTCGATCTTTTCGAGATCGAGCAGGTCGAGGACTTCGGCAATGGGCGTTTTTGCAGCGCTGGTCATCGCGCTCCCATAAACACGGCGGGCGCAGCGCGCAAGGCTGCAAACGAATGACACAATTGTGGAATTATTTTGCCAGCCCGGTTCATTCCGTCATAAAAAGAGTTCATTCCGTGATGCGTGCGCAGTTTGAAGGGGTGGATCTAGGACTCCGATGGCAAATCCGCTTTTAGAAAAGGCCGCCCACCAGAAGCCCGCGGGGACGCGGCGCGGTGCGCTTGAGCGTCTGTTCACCCTTATGTTTCAAGGGTTTGTTTACAACCAGATCTGGGAGGATCCCGAGGTCGATCTGGCGGCGCTGGCGCTCAAGCCGCACCACCGCGTTCTGACCATCGCTTCGGGCGGTTGCAACGTCTTGAACTATCTGGCGGCTGATCCCGCCAAGATCGTCGCCGTCGATCTCAACCCCAACCACATTGCGCTGACCAAGTTGAAACTCTCGGCGCTGCAGAATTTGCCGTCCTACGAGGAGTTCTTCCGCTTCTTCGGCCAGGCTAATGATCGCGCCAATCGCACCGCCTATGACGACTTTCTGAGCAAGCGGCTGGACAAGGTCACCCGCAACTATTGGGAAAAGCACATTCCGCTGCGCGGCCGGCGCATCAACATGTTCGCCCGCAATCTCTATCGCTTCGGCCTGCTTGGACGCTTCATCGGCGTGCTGCACGCAGTCGCGAAATTGCACGGCAAGAAGCTCGAACCGATCTTGGCGGCACGCACGCCAAGCGAACAACGCCGCCTGTTCGAACGACATATCGCGCCCCTGTTCGACTACAAGTCGATCCGCATGCTGTCGAAGAGTCCGGTTTCGCTCTATGCGCTGGGCATTCCGCCGGCGCAGTACGACGAGTTGGTGGCCACGGGCGATCCTATTTCGGTATTGCGCGAACGCGTCGAGCGGTTGGCCTGCGACTTTCCGATTCACGAAAACTATTTCGCCTGGCAGGCGTTCGGCCGCGGCTATGATCTGGAACATCGCGCCGCAGTGCCGGCCTATCTGCAGCGCGCCACCTACGATTTGATCCGTACACGGACCGGTAAGGTCGAGGTGCATCACGCCTCGCTCACCGACTTTCTCGCCGCGCAGCCGGCGCACTCCGTGCACCGCTACGTGCTGCTCGACGCCCAGGACTGGATGAACAGCGAGCAGATCACGGCCTTGTGGCGCGAGATCGACCGCACCGCCGACACGCGCGATGCGCGCGTGATCTTTCGCACCGCTGGCGCGGACTCGCCGCTACCGCGCAAGCTGCCCGGCGATGTGCTGGCGCCCTGGACCTATCTGGAAAGCGAAAGCAAGGCGTGGCACGGGCAGGATCGCTCTTCTATCTATGGCGGTTTCCACGTCTATACCCGCCGACCCCTGTCGTGACGGTGGTTGAAAACCACGCCGCGCTGCTGGACAGAATCTACCGTCGGCAACGCTATATATATGATTTCACACGGAAATATTACCTTTTCGGCCGTGATCGGCTGATCGACCAGATGGCACTCAAGCCGGGCGCGCGCGTCATCGAAGTGGGCTGCGGCACCGCCCGCAACCTCATCAAGATCGCCGCGACCTACCCCGGCGTCCACCTTTATGGCCTGGATGCTTCAGGCGAAATGCTGGCCTCCGCCAACCGGGCGCTCGCCCATGCCGGACTAGCAGCCGACGTCAGGCTGGTACAGGCCTATGCCGCGGACCTTTCGCCGGGTTTGTTCGGTGAAACCGAGCCCTTTGACGCGGTGATTTTCTCCTATTCCCTTTCGATGATTCCAGATTGGAAACAAGCACTTAGGGCCGCACTCGACGCGCTCGCGCCATTCGGAACGCTGCATATTGTCGATTTTGGCGATTTGCAGGGATTGGCCCGGCCGGTCAGAGCCATGCTCCGCCGCTGGCTCGCCCTGTTCCACGTCGTGCCGCGAACGGAATTGTTAACCACCCTTGAATGCGCAGCGAAAGATCAGCTTATGGTCTTGCCCGGCCGCTACGCTTTCGTGCTTTCGGGCAGCGCCAAGCAGCTGCGGAAGGACCTTGGCGACTCTGTTGCAGAGGGGTCACAGGGATAACGTAAATCCGATTTGAAACCCGTAAATGCAGGCGACCTTACACTTCGTATGCAGACACCGGTCAATATGATTGATACAAATTCAAGGTGGTCCGTACGTCTAGGTAGGGGGGTCCCTGCCCGTCGGTATTTGAAGCGAGGGTGGAAAAAATGAAACTTCGTTCGATCGCGTTGGCTAGTGTCGCTGTCATCGCTCTAAGCACGCCGGCGGTAGCGGGTGGTCCTCCGGGTTGGTATCTCGGTCTCGGCGCGGGCTACGACAGCCTGACGACGGTCGCAGGGCACGACGCGACTCCTGTAGCGGTAAAGCAGAGCTATTCTGGCGACGCCCTTTATTTGGCGACGATCGGCTATAACTGGGGCAGCTGGGGTGACTGGGACAACCAGATCCGCATGGAAGCCGAAATCGGCTTCGACCAGCATGACGCCAGCAAGTCGGTATTTTTTGGAACGTTCACACCTCCCGTTGTGAGCGGCGGAACGTCTACTGGATCAGCACTCTTCAACGTCGCGTGGGACTTTGGTCTCGGCGGCAACTGGGGCGCAACATTCGGTGGCGGCGCCGGCATAGCAATCGTTAATCACT
>Ga0157379_10004186_pt1 | contig 12322 bp, 14 predicted proteins | sample S25metaG_FD_121802 | JGI IMG/M metagenome (GOLD analysis project Ga0157379, IMG submission 121802) | Switchgrass rhizosphere microbial communities from Kellogg Biological Station, Michigan, USA - S2-5 metaG | ecosystem: Host-associated > Plants > Roots > Rhizosphere > Soil | place: USA... | reverse complement strand
GCGAAAGCGATTGCGGAGGCTGTTGAAATTCTTCCCAGGGACGCACCAGCAAGCGCTGTTATGTCTGTGAGTTCTGTTTGCTTCAATGGTGTCTCAAATGTTTTATAATTGGATTGTCTAGGCTACCGAGTTCGACAAATTATCTGACGAAGAAATTGACGCATTACCTGAATTACCTCTGGTTATTGCTCGATGCGCCCCCGATACCAAAGGTCCGTAGTGCTTATACATATATTAATCTTCGGCCTCTGATTTATTCATATAGTTCGCATGGTGCATGCTGGACGGCGCCGTGGAAAACACATGGCTATGACCGGTGATGGTGTCAATGATTCACCCGCACTGAAGCTGGCACCTGTCGGTATCGCAATGGGTATGGCAGGTTCAGATGTCGCCAAAGATGCAGCCGATTTGGTATTGACGGACGAGTAAGCAATTTATTTATTTTCTCACTAACTGGGACTTATTTTCTTACTCTCGCAGTAACTTCGACTCTATCCGTGTGGCTGTTAGCGAGGGACGTCGACTATTCACCAATATCCAACGATTTATCCTGCATTTGCTATCCACCAATGTCGCTGAAGTCCTCCTTCTCGTTGTGGGTCTTTGCTTCATGGATGATAACCGAGACAGCGTGTTCCCTCTCAGTCCTATCGCTGTACTCTGGGTTAACATGGTGAGTGCGATATCTTCTTTTTATTTTCGTTCCGTCCTCTCTGAATTATCTCAGTTAACGAGTTCGCCTCCGGCCTTTGGGTTGGGTATGGAGCCTGCTTTTCCCGATCTAATGTTGAAGCCCCCGCATAATATTAAAGACGGTGTTTTCTCTTGGCCTATTATCGTTGATACCCTGGCATACGGCATTGTTATGGGTGCAACGAGTTTGTGCAGTGCAAGTTGCCATACCTATTTACATATGAGTTCATCTAACATTGCCAACTTTCAGTTCATCATTGTCGTTTATGGTCGTTATGATGGAAATCTTGCTCAAGACTGCAACCATGAATTCTCGGAGGGCTGCTCAAAGGTTTTCAGGGCTCGTTCGACAACTTTCGCTACCTTGATTTTCCAGATTCTTCTCTATGCTTTCGAACTCAAGTCCTGTGAGTCGACATCACAATCTTTTCGTTGAATCAGTACTGAAACCTATTGTAGTGGACCGTTCTCTATTTTCTTTAATGCCAGGAAGAGCTTTCTACAAGGATCTTTGGTACAACAAGGTCTTATTCTGGTCTGTGGTTGGCGGTATGATCAGCGTCGTGCTTCGTAAGTGGCGTATCTCTTTGACCTTGGATCTGTTCTGATTCTTCCATTAAGCCATCTACATCCCTGGATTCAACAAGAAGGTCTTTTATCAAAGTGGCATCGGTTGGGAATGGGGCCTCGTTATTGGCATGTCAATTGTCTTTGTAGCCTGGTGTGAGGTTTGGAAGTTGATCAGGAAGCCATTATACCATAAACGCGGAGAGATACATGGTTGTCACAAGAAAGAGAGACTTCCCCTTGCGCCACCGGCCAATGTATGATTATATGGAACGGAGATAGCATGGAGTTATTGGTCCGTCTAGGATTATTCTTTAAGTATTATTTCGCCGTTAATTCGTTATTTATATGTATGTAGTAGTGGTGAAATGAAATGCAGGACTCGTCTGCATCAGTTATGGCAGGAAGCTCGCGCTGAAGGCCTGAGTCTCCGAGACAATATTCGAACGCCTACGAAACTCATAGTTGGAATCTCCAAAGAAGGTTGCGAAGTAGCGGCCAGACAACGAGGCGACACTTTTTTAACCGGAATGGCGGAGTCCCCTATATGCACCGAGAGGAAGCACATCAGTGGTTTACCGCTCATGGTTGAGGGCTTATGATCTTCCCTGTCATGTCTTCCGCAATACTTCCTTTTTTTCCTCCAAGAAAACGAGAAGCAGGGTCAATCGGAGCCGACTGGGCCTGTAATATTTCTCCACAATTCTATTCCTTTCGTTGGACATTCCTGTTAGGGACACAGATCTCTTCAGATAACTTGTCCAGGCGTGAATGTACCATAAGGAACTAAGGAGATGTACCAGGGTCAATTCTGAATGATTAGTCGTTTAGAGGGTCCGATGAAACCATAATGTTCTCGATGGCGCTTTCCACCATGATATTCAAACTGCGTTCTTGAGTACAATTCCAGGCATGGAGCTACATTGTTGCCATGCGGGTTGCATTTCATCTTATTACGGCATGACATGTTAACATGTTTCCTTACTTGTCTATCCTCGATGAGGAATTCTTCTGATGTCGCTCACACGGTGCCTCCGTATTCGTCTGATAATAGTAATTATAGCGAATCCTGATGGGCCTAGAAAATTCACGGTCGGTGTGTGTTGGATCTCTTCACGCCTCTGCAGACTAGAAATAACCCTCTGGCGATACTAGATATGTTAGCGAGAAGCGAAGGTACAAAGGGAAATATGGAAGTCTGGTCCAAGGGCGGGGTTTAATTAATTTGTGGACAGTTGTGTACGCACTGCCCTTTTCGCTTAGTCGCTTGTCCTCAAGAGAAGTATTCATTTGGCGCTGTCAGCTCATGTGGATAGGAGATCAACCTTTGTCAGCACTAGCTAGGTTATCCTCTTGTTTCGTTCTATCCAAGGAGCTTGAGGATCTTGAGAAGGGCTCATAGTCCTGTCTATGGAGGCCTTGGATGTCAGAAATACGCTAGGAGTGAGTTGAGTTTTTCGGCTTTACGACGAAACGGAAGCTAATTACTCTTTTGTTTTTCAAAAGTCGTTGCTAGTTGGCCTTCTCTTTTCCGCCTGCTTATATGGTGTCATTTGTCTTCAAGCGTACTTGTACTTTCGTGCATTCCCGAAGGACTCGATTGCCACTCGATTGCTCGTATGTTCCTTTCAGCTTAAGTCTCAGGAATAGTCTGATATATTGAGAGACTCTAGGTTACATTATTAGTGTATGGATCCCCCCGCTTCACCTACCACTTAGTTGATAATTATACAGGCTACTCAACGCCCTTCATTTAGCTTTCATCACCCATGCTCAGTATTTTTTCCTCGTAACGAACTTTATTGGGCCTCATGATTCAAGCATGCTCCGGATATGGTGAGCTCAATTACCTTCCGATATATCGGCATGTTATCAATCATATGGACCAGGACTTTGTCGCTTCATATTGGAACGACTGCCCTCACCGTCTTGATCGTTCAATGGTAAGCAGTCACCCACTTTACAGGCTGGCGGCTACATTTACGTTGGATATCAAGCTATTACGCAAAACGGATATGGACCTGTTCGTATTAAATTCTCCGATTATTTCTCCTCCAAGACTAATTCCGCTCTCCAGTCTGTGGAAAGAATCCTATCCGCTGTGTATTAGTGGGAATTTTGGTATTTCTGGCCTTTTCTAGATTTGGTACGTATCTTGAGCTGTAGTCTTTGTCTTTCTACCATTTATTCTATTATTAGGTGTCGGCTTGGGTGAGTTACCACAGCATATGTGATGTAACTTTGTATTGTTAATAATTACCTGGTACCACATAGCTATTACTGTACTAAGGTATGTACAATGCTTAGAATGGAGTGATTATTCTTCTAACTCATTGCAGTGAGCAAGGCGGAAGACTTGGCCAACCTGGTCATGAACCTGTACGTGAATGTTTCATTAAATAACCTCAGATCCATGCACTAATTGGGGTTCTAGGCTTGGTTAATCACCTCATTCGCTATTACACTCCCTACGGAATTGTTCATAACGCTGTCGATGGTCTATTTCCTGCGGCGAGTACGCAAGGATATAACGCATCCGTAAGTTTATATGCCGTCTAAAAAGGTGATGATGGATCGAACTTGCTTGTAGAGACGAACCCGTTGTGAAGACAGCTTTATTGTATCTAATGCACACTGCGGCCATACCCTGGTAGGTTACTTTCTTCTTCTACAATTTTTTAAATAGAATAAAATATTCCACCAATCAAGTATTATCACAACCGCCGCTCTTGTCTGCGTGCGTCTTTCTACTTCTGTATCTCAATCGAATATTTTCTAACTCAATATTCCCAGTTTACTGCCCTTAATGACACTCTCATCTATCTTGCGTTAAACTATGTTATGGGAGAGCGTGCGTATTTTTTACTATCACTGAATCTATATTAAAATTATTCTTCAGTTTATACCAGCTGTATGCTTGTAATGTGGGTCGGAATTTTCCTCTAGTCACATTTATTGATCATCCTCACCCCTCTTAGACTCAACAGTCGGACACCAGTCCATGGACGTGGCACATACACGGGTTCTTACGGAAATACCACATTAATAAACAGCAAATTATATGCCAAATCGACCATGTTTTCCGATGGTACCACGACCCAGGGGACTGCAAACGAGGAGGTATCACCTCGCGCTGCCCAGCCTGGCATGACTTATCCCCCCACCGCCATCGCAGAGTATCGTGTAAATCATTCTCGATTTTATTAATTGGTCTTTATTTAATTATCGATATTACAGGCCAAACGTGATTGGTTGCCAGATATCCCCAATTTTGATTACCCTTCCACACCAGAGTCATCCTCATATATGACCCATTCGTCAGCAGGACCATCCATTAGAGTTCTGAGAGCACTTTCTCCTGTTTACGAGGAGTCTCAGGATGGATATCAAGACTCATCTATTCGAACTAATACTAGCCTTAGCACGAACCGAACAGGGATAACAGGTCCTGATATGAGCTGGGACAGCGTATCTTCACAAGTATGTCTAGATGAATCCTACCGATATAAGGAGATTTGCTAATATAGTTACCAGGATATGGAAAGACAATGTCACGATATAGGAGATATCCAGTGGGATGGTCATTTATTACGATGGCATGTGGGGCAGGGTCGAGGTTAATGTCTCTGAGTGTAATTTTACATGTAGCACACCATGGATTTGATGTCTATATACATACGCCTATTCCGTATCAATTTCTGGAATTATTACGCATTGTTCTTCATTTCTTTGAACAAATGCAAGTCTCTAATAGGCTTGGCGCTTATGTCAGTGGCCAGTTCCCACCTGTCCCCTCTGTCCATCACCTCAATCCGTCATGGTCTCCCTTCGTGCTCTGTTCATTGCACTGTTCTACTCATCTCCTGTGTTGGTTTCAGCATTGATACCTACGCCAACACTCAAGGAGAGGAGGGGGATCGAGGCTTTCATTCCATCCCTGACGCTGTCGAAGCGCACCGACCCGACATTCCCTCCTTCACCGCCGTCATGTCCAATTTGTGAACAAAGCTTCCCATCCATCAGCAATTGTGCATCGGCTGCCCCGGTACTGGCTAATTTTTCGTTGGTATGTGGTGAAATGTAGAGGCCGCGGCAAATTTGACGCATCCGTATCCAGATCCTCTTCAACCCTAGTGCTTTCATTTCTGTGATTGAGTGCTCGTGTACAGACACATTTCAGAGTGCTTATCCACAGGTGTGTATGGAGGAATAATGTTTGGGTAGAAATGCTAAACCAGGGAAAGTGTGTGGATTGCTTCCAGCAGACGAACCAAACCGATGTTTTGGTCAGTCAAGGCGACCAATTACCCAGTATCCTTAAGGGGTTGAAGAATGTCTGCGCAGTTGCATCAGTATTACTTGGGAATGTTACAGGTTCCAATGGAGAACAGGTGCATTTACTTCAAACTCTATAGAACAATTCTTGTTCTAACATTGTAACAGGTGAATGGCACGCCCATTACAGTGCCGCCAGCCTCAAACGCAATTGCCGCTGCACCATCATTACATCTAATGATTATATTAAGTCTCACCATGGCCGCCACATTAGGCCTTGTGGGATGTGTAATTTCATGGTAATACCTCTTGGTGAACAACGAAATCTGTGTACAAGTGACGCGGAAGAGCTCCAAGCGTCAGGCGCGGAGGACTGGTATTTATCCTATCACCACCATTTTTCTCCTTTTGTTTGTGTTTTCGGATTTCATGATCCTTTTTAATGACTATTTACGACATATTTCACGACCAGAGATGCCCCCTGTGACAATGACAATTTTGTTTTCAAGATAATGGACATCTGTCGCGGTTGAATATACCTTGTTTAACAATTTGCGAGATATTCAGCTTCCCACATTTCATAGCATCCAAGATAAGGCCCGAACGACCCCGTTCCAGATTCGGTACTCTAGTTTTATCAGCATTCTTCCCCACCCAAATATCTGACAATTAGACTATCAAAAGCAGGGCCGAAGGGAACTGGGGATGTAAGATTTGTTCCAGGAAATCCATGTACCGTAAGGATATTCGGCCCACCACACACAACTCCGCCCATTTCCCATACAACGCATTGACTTCAGAATTGGACTATCCGTTGCACATTGGTCCTTGGAAGGGATGGATTGGCTGCTATTCTGTAACTCGTTCCCGCAATCCGTTACAGGGATACAGTCAGGTTAGAGATTTTGGCCACAGATTTGACTTACACCATTCGTCTGCAAATTCGAGTCCAGCGAGAAGGAATCCTTCGAATGAGTTAGCCTCTCTAACGTGGCAGAGCCGACATCAATACAGTACATTTGCTCATAACGCATAGCGTCGGGAAGGACTAAATCCTAATGCATTATGAGAATTATGCATTATGAGGAGGCATTTTGGCAGACCAAAATCCTTTGCATTATGAGAGGTTATGTGTTATGAGCAAGTCAACCGTATATCTTACCCTATGCAGCGCAGGCGTTGACGCAAGTCTCAATCTCAATCGTCATACTTCCTCTGCCGAGTCCAGAGTATCAGATAGTTATTAGCCCAATTAACCGTGAGTGGAAACTTAAATTCAGAATTGCGCACTTTTCGAATGCACCGACATCGGATGCTCCTGCTCTGGCCACGACCAATAGCTGAACTCAATGGGATTTCCGTTTGATGTTTTAGATATTTCGGTAAGACCCACGAGTGCTCTTCGACTGCGGCATGTTAACGTAGAATCTGATACACGTTTATAAACCATGTTGTAGAGACCCTTTCCTCCTTCAATCATAGAAAAAACTCCCTTTTCTCCCCCCCCCCTTGACAGAAACGAAATTAAGTGGTAAGCGCATCCGCACACATTACTAATATATTTACATTTCGAAGAGTTCCGGACGTCCAGAGCACAACTGCTCTACAGGCCATTGAAGACCGATCCGAAAGGAATTATAGGAGTGAGTGTCGTCCCAGGGAGAGCGTAAACGGCAAGGATGTTAGGCCCTCCACATAATTGAGAAGAGTTTCCGGTGCAATGTATAGAAAGGCGGCTTGGGCTGTCGTCGCCAAAACAGAAGTCGGCGGATGGAATTGCCTGACTGTTATTGTCAAGTTCATTTCCACAATCTGAGGGTACCAGTGAGAAAGCATTTGATTAATTAACAGATTTAGACATGTAAATCACGTACAGCATTCGTCGGCGAATTCGAGACCTGCGAGCCGGAACCCTAAGGAAATTTACTCAGTAAAATGGACTTGGTTGGGGGCCGTCTTTATACCTGAGGCTGCGCAGGCGGTAGTACAACCGTCAATCGTTAGATTCCCTCTGAGATGACCGGGATGCAAGTCCACTGCGTTATGTTTCAATGCTCTTGCACCAACGGTGTCACTAAAATATGAATTAAGATTCGTCTGAATATAACGTGGAGATTTGCCGCACTTGAACCAGTATACAAATCTCCAGTCTCCGCTAGTAAATGTGGCCATTCCGAACAGCATGTCACAGCGGCCATCTCCCTGCTTTTCATATAGGGAAACAAGTGGTTGTTCAGGGTCTTCCTGTCCCCCACAAGCCTCATTGGGGTTCCCAGCACAGGGAATGGTGCAGAGACCGTCCAGACTTTCAAAACCACCATGAGGGTTGAAAGCGTTGGCACATACTTCGAAAAACAAAGGTTGCTGAGCCATAATTATACGAATAACAAAAAGAACTCACAACATTTATTCCCATCATGAAGGCCCGCTAGACGATAATTCGCTCGATCGCAAGTATTAACGCACAATTCTGCCGTCATATTTACTGTATTCACGAAGAACGGTCCAAGGAGAAAATTAAGTGGATCACTTGAATTACCGCCATCTCTAGAAGAGGAATGGTCAACCAACCATACAACAGATTCCAGAAGTAGCGAAGATTACTGCCAACAGACTCCGCCGGCTGAATCAACGCCGTATCCCCACAAAGGTGGTAAGACTGAAGTATTCGCACCGAACGGCGGTGAGCTGAGCTTGCCCTAATGATACTGTTTGTTACTTCACAGTTATAGTAAAAACCATAAGGTGAAAACTCACATTGATGAACGGAAACATCAGCAACCCACCAAATAGAGAAAGGAACATAGGGAGAATAGGAGGAGCTTCTACTAAAAGTATGGATAGTGAGCAATTTGGTCAAAGCTTCAAAGAAATGACATTTTGCTCTCTTCTAGAAGCGCCCCATTTTGACTGTTGACAGATATATGATCTAAACGTATGCGATGCCTGCTGAGGCCAGAAAAACTTGATGCCTACGTTCTGGGTGAACCATAGAATGGGACGGATATTCTTCTTGAAGGCGATGAGAACTCGCAGCACGTCGCATCGCCTGTAATCGTGCTCATCAGAGACATTTGCACCATCTACCATCGATTGTGGGCGGGGGACGCTCCGCCCATATGAAGTTGGGGGATGATGACCATATACATAAATTCGACCAAAGGCTATCAAATTCAGGGCCGAAAAGGACTATAGGGGCGAGGTTGTTCCCAGAAAAGCGCAGATAGCAAGGATGTGAGGTCTTTCGCATTATTGAGAAATGTTTCTGGTGCATGGCCTTGAAACTCGACTCGACCGAACCCGTTGAAATAATCCGAGATTGGTTGACTATTGTGGTCCAGTTCATCCTTGCAGACTGTATTTAAAACTTGTATTGAAATTTTTTTCAGTATATGGTCTATTTCCCAACACAGGGTACGTACGGCACTCATCAGCGAATATGACACGTGCGATGGAGAATTCTAATCAAAGTCTTCAGAATCAAGCCGCCAATCCCAAGAGATCATGCACACCAGATGCCATACTGGCAGTAGTACAGCCATTTATGGTGAGATTTCCACGAGGACGACCAGGATTCAGGTCTACTGCATTATTTTTCAATGCTATAACACCAGCATCACTGGGTTTTAGTGAGGATGAGCGATAAAGGAATATGCCACGAAAGAGATTAGACGAACTTGAACCAGCATATAAATCGCAATCACCTCTTGTGAACATAGCCTCTCCATGGTTCGTATTGCAGCGACCATCTCGTTTTTGATACAATGAAATAAATTCTCATTTTCATCGTCAAAAAGGTCTCCACAAGCTTCATTTGGAATTCCAAACATGTGGAGTGAGGCATAGCTCATCTATACTTTTAAATCCAGTATGAGGATTGAAAGCGTTCGCAGCTTTTCAAAGTCAACAACAAGATTCAGAAGATATTAGCAAGTCACGACTCGCAGCATGTATTTCCATCGTGAAGACCAGCAATACGGCAGTTAGGTTTGTCACACGTACTAACGCATAATCCAGCTGTCATATCGAGACGGATCGCCGAATTATGGCCCTAGCGGGAAATCGGGAGGACCATTGATTAAGACCATTTCTGAAAGAAGAAGAAAACATTAACTAGGGTGGAAGAAACAATGAAATGAAATATAAACCTAGCAATGCCACCGTCCGCGTTAACATCACAGGACCCTAAAGGCGGTATTATTGGTGTATTCGCGCCGAATAAGGTGAGCCCAGCGATATCCTTCGGCTAAAATGAAGAGTAGAATCTGTACATACCTTCGCTATTGGCACAGAAGCCAGCAGAAAATGAACATGGAGTTGGGATTAGGCAAGGCTTCTAAGGATATAATCCTGATCGAACTCGTACTCTTTACATGCTGAAGAATTCCTATAAGAATGTGGATGAACTACTAGACTGTTTGCACTGCTCCTTTGAAGGTGACAGATGCATGATATTATTGGATACACAGCATGCTCCTTCTCGTTGACATATTGGGTGGTCCTGCTCTGGCGAGTGAATCTAATCATGAAGATCCTGTGCCAAAAAAGGAAGTCTTGAGACCCAGATTCTCTCCCAGGTAATATAAATAATTTTCTCGACTATTTCATAAGTAGCTCTGTAATATAAAGCACGCTTACCTCGTATAAGTCCAGAATGGACTCGAGCGTAGATGCCTTATTTGCGACATTGTTATGAGATATATTACAAGCCGATATGTTAGAGGATAATTTTGTACGCCGCATTTCCACTTGGATGTAGCCTGAAAACATCGAGGACAGCGAGGATAAACAAGAAACATGGGCGCTTGACGCTTACGTCATCGATTGGATGGGAAATGTTTTACTAAGCAACCACTAAATCGGTGCCTCCAGACAACCATACTCAATTCGCAAATGCCCCTCCAGCTTCTCGCACTACCCTTCGACGTACTGGAACACGTCGCATACTTTGCTGCCACAACACAAGTAGAAGGTCCTCCCTCTAATACAATAGTGTTTTCACAAGCTTCGAAGGCCCTCTACCAGTCGTTATCTTTCGAGCATAACCCGGGGCTTTACTCGAGGATATTTCGTTTCAAATTCGATGTAGATGCGCCTCTCAGACGATTTGGACCGAAAATTCTCAATGGAAGGGTATCTGCGAATGAGCTGCGAACTCGATTTCAAATGTTGAAACGTTTGCGGAATGGGATAGGTTACCAAGCGAAACTACGTGACGTTGAAACGCAGCAGCAGGATTTGTGGACAGCTGTTCTGATGATGCTAGAGGTACGGAAGTCTGCTATTTTGAAAGTCTGCGTATTATTGACAGGCTTGAAGAACGATGGCAAAAATTCTAAGCAATTAAAGGAATATGGACGAATAGACCCATGGCTAAAAGCGTTTTTCCTGGATACTGGAGGCGGATCGTATGCCGAGCATGACTTGGTATTCAATCACTGGCCACGAGACAATCTGAATAACAGGATTGCGTTATGGCTGCTTTGTCTCTGTGGTGGGTGATAATCCGTGTATTTTTAGAAAATCAGCCATGACTGAGATAATTTCCCCTCCATTCCAGAAGCGGAAGATACATTCCCAGATCATGCCTATGATCAAGTAATAAGAGCATACGCAGTCAATGCTCTTCAGGTATGTGAATTCCTACTTTCAGAAAAGAATGGAGTTAATTCTGTCTGGGATTTTAGTATTCCCTGACTCCACACCATTGGCATGAATTCGATAATCGCTGCAAACCTATCACTGAAAGCCCTCTTATCTATTATGATCGAAATATCAAGCTGACAACCCCTTCAATATGTCTGTCCGCCGTTTTCCTACATATCGCTCGTGTTGTCCCTATGACCCACTCAACTTTGGCACAACTGCGCTCACCAAAGAGCGGCTCCCTTTCATCTTCCAAACGGATAGAGTCGTTGAGTAAGCGATGGGACACCGACTGGTTGAGAATTTCCGATTTAGGCCAGGGCGAATTGTCCCAGAATGCAACTGGGCATTTACCACATATGTTCCACGTTCCAGGTAGTTTTGGTAGTACTTGGCAGGGATTATTCACAGTAAGAAATATCTCTTGTTTTATGAGTAAATTCTGATTTTATCAAAGTATACGGAATTCGGTGTTTACGCGGCCATATTTTCCGGAGACTCACCTAGCATCCTCCAAGATGGCGCTATAGGCCAGAACCACCAGACATGGCGCCTGAGAGAATATAACTTGCTTATGAGCGACAAGGAGACTTTCGTTCCTATTGGAGAACCTTCTTGTGCATTCTTTAGCGAGCAGACGAGGATAAGGGAAGAGCTGGACGATAATTATGCGATTTTTGATGTGGGGGGTTTGGAGTGTAGATATCGGCGAGCTACACGAGGAGCGACGATTGATCCAGGCGATGCTCTGAGGGATGTTATTATCGTTGGAGAGGTATTTCCTTCTTTTCGTGTCCGAATATAGTATGCTTATTTTATTACCCGCAGGGCCACTCATCATGGGGAGACTTTAAACTCCGTGGACGTGTACGGGCTGGTGATGGATTGGTAACAATTCTTAAACAATACGTAAGGTTTTTTTCCTTTTGACGTTCCCATCCAGTTCTTAACACAACAATCCCTCACTTCAGGACGGACCCGACGACCGCGGCAGGTGGCTTTATCGTGGCTACCTCTTCGGTGGAAAGTTCCTTGGACGATGGAGAGATTCTACGACGCCCTCTGATCATGTAGGTTATGAGGGTGGATTTGAAATGAGTCCGAGGATTTGAAGGTTTTCTTTTTTTTTTTTTTTTTT
>Ga0157379_10004183_pt1 | contig 12323 bp, 12 predicted proteins | sample S25metaG_FD_121802 | JGI IMG/M metagenome (GOLD analysis project Ga0157379, IMG submission 121802) | Switchgrass rhizosphere microbial communities from Kellogg Biological Station, Michigan, USA - S2-5 metaG | ecosystem: Host-associated > Plants > Roots > Rhizosphere > Soil | place: USA... | reverse complement strand
CGTTGCGTCACCCGGGGGAAGCATCGGGGACGGATCCGCTCGCCGGTCGGGTTGGGCTGGCGATGGGGGTGTGGCTGTTGATGCATCCCGATCAGCGACACGGTGTTCGGGGTTTGGCCCGGTGCTTGGGTGTGCTCCATCCAGCCCGCACGCGGCCCTGCGCCAGTTGCAAGACGCCGCGTTGGTGGACTCGGGCGGCGGTCCGCTAGCGCCCGAGTTGTTCTGGGCGGTGGCCGACGCGTGGCGCCCACCGCGGACCTATGTCGCCGCGGTCCCTGTTCCCGCCGACCCGGGGGATGGAGTGGAGCGCACCGCCGGAGGGAGGGTTGGGTGCTTTCGGGTGACCTGGCGGCATCGGCGTGGGGACCCGCGATACCTGTGACTCCCGGTGCGCCTCCCGATCTGTACCTTCCGCCCGCCGGACGCCAAGCTGCAGATATGTCGTGACCCACTGCTGAATCGCGAGGCGTTCGATTGCGCGCAGCCCCACACCTTCATACTGCAGGATGTGGAACGTTGGACCGTCCTGTAGCCATGTTGGGTTGATGCCTTGAAAATCCGGAGCACGAGTGCCTTCCACTGCTGCAAGACGTGTGGCACTCTGCGTGGCACTTCTGGTGGTGCGCAGCGGTGCCGTGAGGCGATTCGTGGCGAATCAACTGTGGCGAATTGTTTGGAATTTCTGAGGATTTTGCCGAATCATACGAAAAACCCTGCCACGATTCGGCCGGCTCTTGACCCAAGGCAGGTGCGCTACCAGGCTGCGCTACGCCCCGACTCCTGGATTGTACTCGACGGCCACGTACAAGGTGTCTCAGTTTGTCGGGATCCAACGTCATTCCGGATGACGGAACCCGCCGGAATGACGAATGCCGGTTCCCACTTGCCGGACCGGCTCAGAATGCGTTCCAAGATAATGGCTAATGGCTGATGGCTGATGGCCGCTTTTCATCCAAGTTTCGCCATGAGCCTTCACCTGTGAGCCATAGTCCTGAAATGCGTCGTCCTCAACCTCAGGGACGCATTCACTCGCATTTTACGAGCACGATCGTCACATCGTCAGCCTGTGGCGCCCCACGTCTGAACGCCGTCAGTTTCTGGATGATCACGTCGATCATCTCCGACGCCGGACGGGTCCGGCAGGCTTTCACGGTCTCGCCAAGTCTCTCTTCCTCGAATTGTTCGGAGGAGCCCCGCCGCTCGGCTTCCGTCACGCCGTCGCTGTACAGCACCGCGAAGTCGCCGGCGCGCAGTGCCCGGGTCCCGCACGAGTACTCCGACGGGGGCAGGATCCCCATCACCCGCCCTGTGCTATCCAGACGCTCGACGTCCCCCGCGGCTCGAATCAACAGCGGCGCATTGTGCCCGGCGTTGCAGTACGTCAACTCGCCCGACGCAGGGTCCAGCACGCCGACAAAAAATGAAATCAGCCGGTCCGACGTGGCATGGACCAGTCGACTCAGGCGCAGAACGCGCGCGGCCAGGTCCGTACACTCTTCGAACAGCACCTGAACCCATGCGTGCAGGCTGGACATCAGCAGGGCGGCCGGCAGCCCTTTGCCCTGCACGTCGGCCACCAGCATCGCCACCCGCCCGTCCGGATAGGTCAGGAAGGAGTAATAGTCGCCGCCAACCGTCCGGCACGCAATGTTCCGGCCCGCAAGATCGTAACCCCGCACAGCCGGTGCGGAACGGGGAAGCAATCGTTGCTGGATCTCGGCGGCCCGCTCCAGATCCTTTTCCAGAAGCTTGTTCGTCTGCTCCACTTCCGTCAGCCGCTCGTTCTCGATACGAACCGCCGCGACGTTGGCCAGCACCGTGAGAAGATTCAGATCCGCCTCGGTGAAGTCGCGGACGACCTGCACGGCGTCCAGGTAGATCAACCCCATGACCTTCGTGTCGGTCTGAAGCGGCACGGCGAGGATGCTGCGGATCTGGTTCATGAGGATGCTGTCGCGCACATCCAGGGGCGGATAGACCAGTGCGTCGCGGACGAGCAGCGATTGCTTCTCCTTCATGACCATGTCGAGAACCGCCGTGCTGATGACAAACCCGCCGCCGCGGGCAGCTCGAAGCTCGAGCTCGCCGTCTTCCAGGATCAACAGCGCCCCGCGTGAGGCAGCCACCGCACTCATCGACAGATCGATGATGAGCTCGAAGAGATTGGACAACGGCATCCGGCCACACAGTTCCCGGCCGGCCCGGATGAGCGCGCTCATGTGGGCCGGACTCCCGAGCGGCGGATTTTCGTTCAGCAAGCCGTCCAGCGTCACGGTGACGGTCGCCGATGCGTCCGGCGGGGTCTGGCCTTCGACGAAGACCAGGGTGTCCGGCGTTTCTGACGAAACCGTGTTGCCCGCCGAAATCGTCAAGCCGGAGGCCGTGACGCGATCGCCCGGACCAATCACCCGCGCCTCCGTGACGCGCACACCGTTCACGAACGTGCCATTCCGGCTGCCGAGGTCGCGGACCACCCACTGGCCCCCGGCGGTTTCGAGGGATAGATGCCGTCGAGAGAGGCCGCGGATCTTCGAGTAGACCAGATCGCTCGGAGCGGCGCGCCCCACCACATACGGTGCCGAACGAGGCCGCAGCCGGCGAGGTTGATGGTCGACTGCGCGAATCCACAAATCCTCGGGCATCGACATCGACGGTACCGGCTCGCTCGCTCCTTCCGGCAGCGCACGGTGACGCGCCAGCAGGTGATGCGGGGCCTGTTCGCCATGCTCCTGCACGGTCTGCTTCCATTCGCCCCGGCGACGTTGAGCCCGCCAGGCAAACCAGAGATAGGGAACGACATCGGCTTTGTCGCCGAGCAGAAGGTCCCCCGCCGTGGTTCGCGCCTTCGCGAGAAGCCGGTGGGCTTCCGCCCAGGCGCGCTGCTCCAGGAGCACCTCCACCTTCTTGTAGTCTTCAGACCAGTTGATCTGACGGAGCGCTTCAACGGCGAGACGCTCCGCTTCTACGGCGTGCCGCGCCCTGTCGGTCCGCCCGCGATAGGATTCGCCGCCGGGATGCGCCTCGAATTCATCGGGCGCAAGCGCGGCCCATGTCTTCTCGTCCTTCCGGGCGAACTGAAGGAGAGGCTCGAGAAGATCAGCTGCGGCGGATCGTCCGGACGCGTCTCGCTGGGTACGTTCGTGGTCGAGGGCTTCGAGCAGTTCTGCGACGCAGGCTGCGCTCGACGCCCGTTTTAGGTTCAGCCAATCCAAGATGCTCGCCATAGTCCCTCCGCGAATACGTCGGGATCGACGGCCACGCCTCCTGTCGCCGTTCGCTCCAGAGCCCGGAAAGGCTATGAGCAACAACTGAAGCACGGCAAGTCAGGGCCGGAGTCTACACGATCGATCGAACTCTATAGAGAAGCGCGGGCTCAGAAGGGGACCGTCGTATCGATCCGCGGCGTGACCAAGAGACGCTGGACGTGGCGGTACAATGGAAGGTGTTTCTGAGGAGGCTCCAGTGAATCGCCGAGCTCGCGGATTGTTTTCGATGGCGGCGGCAGCGTCCGCGGCCGTCGTGCTCGTTCCGGTCATCACCCTCGCGCAGGGACCACAGCGCCCAGCCGCGGCAAAGCCCAGCCAGGCACGACAGGTTCCCGCTGAAACGACGGCGGCCGCGCGGAAAAACAAGAACTGGACGCCGCCAAAGACGTCGTGGGGACACCCCGACTTGCAAGGCATCTGGACGAGCGACGACATGCGCAGCGTGCCAACCTCCCGCCCGGAGGCAATGGCGGGCCGTACGGCGCTGACGCCTGAGGAGTTCGCGCGGCGGGCATCGGGCGACGACGCCTCGAGAGATCGAGCGGTCAACAAAGAGACGGTGCTTCGTAACGAGTTCGGTGTCCGGACCTTCGGCTACACGTCGCTCGTGACCGATCCCGCCGACGGACGTATTCCTCCGTTGACACCCGAGGCGCTGAAGCGCGCCGGGCCCCGCGACGCCGGCACCTTCGGCCCCGGCCCGTTCAACAGCCCCGAGGATTTCACGCTGTACGACCGCTGCATCACCCGCGGCGTGATCGGCTCGCTGCTGCCGGTCCTCTACGGGAACGGACTTCGCATCCTCCAGACGCCGCAGTACGTCGTCATCAGCTACGAGATGATCCACGACACCCGCATCATCCCGCTCGACGGGCGGCCCCACATCGGTCCGGGCCTCCGCCAGTACCTCGGCGACTCCCGCGGCCGCTGGGAGGGTACTACTCTTGTCGTGGAGACGACGAACTTCACGAATCAGACGAGTATCGGCGCGAACGGCAACGGGGTGCGCCACAGCGACCGGATGAAGATGACGGAGCGCTTCACGCGCGTCGATCCGGAGATGATCGACTACGAGGTGACGGTCGACGATCCGGTCACCTACGTGCGGCCGTTCACGATGCGGATGACGATTACGACGCAGCCCGACTATCAGCTCTACGAGTACGCGTGTCACGAGGGGAACGGCGCCGTGAAGTACGCGCTCAGCGGCGAGCGCGCCTACGAGAAGGCGGTCGCTGACGCCGTGGCGAAGGGCCTGCCGATCCCGCCACGCGACACGGGAAGCCCCTACGGTCCGCCAGTGCCTGGCGTGGAACCCGCCAGAATCGTCAACGAACAGTAACGGCCGAAGGAGTCGACGGGGCGTCGCTTGCGGGAAATGAGGCGGCCGACGCCTCGTCTACCGGATCTTCAGCTCGCCAGCGGTCCACCGCGTTGCCGATACGACGCCGCGCCTCCGACAAGTCGCCTTCGCCCGCCAGCGCCCACCAGGCGATCCCACAGCCCAGGCCGGCAAGCAGGCCGCCGGCCATCGTCCGCTGGCGGAAGCCTTGTGCGGCGAGCGCCGCCCCCCCGAGGCCGACCAGCCACCGGCCGAGGGTCAGTCGCTGAGGGTTTCCGTTCCAGCCGTCACGCTCCCAGACGCTGCCCGGGGCGCGACGCGTGCCCGCCGTCAGATTCAGATCAGGTGTCGTCATGATGCGTTCCCGATGCAAGTTCAGAGACCTACTTTAACTCAGTAGCCTCTGATGCGAATCCCTACACGAACTGTCCACACACAAACAGGTGATGAGCGTCCGTAGCGGCCGAGATCAGACGCAGGCACCCGCAAGCGCCAGAAAACCTAACAATTCTTACGATCGTAGCCGGCCCACGCCGCTTTGGTCGCGGGTACACAGGTTGCTCCAGCCACTCGCGCACCATAAGAGCCTCGACAGTGAAGGAGAGCGGCATGGCAACCGAGCTCATCCGTGGTATCGATGAGTTGTGTCGGCGAGTCAAGGGTGAATTCCTGGAAATGCCCGGACTCCGTTTGACCGAGCCGCAGGCCCGCCGTCTCTGGGGACTCCACGAGGCTTCGTGTGCCCAGCTCATCACCGCGCTGGTCGATGAAAGGTTTCTATTTCGAACGCGCGATGGCGCGTACATGCATGTGGAGCACACGGCGCCGCTCGAGGCGAACGTGTCACCACGAGCCAGAACCACTGCCGCCTGACACCGAACGTCCGAATTCCTCCAGCTGGAGGATGTCCGTCCCGCCCAATAGAAACACTCCCCCCCATCCCGGGCGGCCGACCTGACCGTCGCCGCCCGCGGCCTGCTTGCACGTATCATTCTGCCGTCATGGAGCGTCTCGTCCTTGCGACCACAAACCAGGGAAAGATTCGTGAAATCAGGGAGATCCTCGAGGGCGTGGCGTTCGAGCTTGTAACGCTGGCGGGATGGCGGGACCTGCCACCCCCGGAGGAAACCGGAAGGACGTTCGCCGAGAACGCGCGACAGAAGGCCTTGTACTACGCCGCCGCCACGGGATCGTTGACCGTCGCCGAGGACTCCGGATTGGAAATCGACGCGCTCGACGGCGTCCCAGGCGTCGAGTCGGCGCGGTTCGGCGGGGCCGGCACGTCCTACCCCGAGAAATTCGCGCTCATCTACGCCGCCCTTCGCGTCAAAGGCGCCGCGACCAGCACGGCCCGCTTCGTTTGCGCCGCCGCCCTTGCGCGCGGCGACCGCATCATCTTTGAATCCCGCGGAACGGTCGAAGGCCGGATCGCGCCACAGCCGCAAGGCGTGGGAGGATTCGGGTACGACCCGATCTTCTTCTACCCGCCATTCGGAAGGACGCTGGCGGAAGCCTTCGATCGGAAGACCGAGGTCAGCCACCGGGGTCAGGCGTTTCGGGCGATGCGAGCGTTTCTCGAAACCAGACCCGAGGGTCGCCAAAAGTAACCGCCGAGCCCGCCGAGAATAGACTTCTCTACGAACTCCGGTCTCCGCGTTGATCGTCGTTAGAGAAGATGCCCGACGATGGCCCGCTGTTTTTCCACGAGCTGACGGATGCCGAGATCGGCGAGGTCGAGCAGCAGGTCGAGCGAGTCGCGTCCGAAGGGTAATCCTTCCGCTGTTCCCTGCACCTCGATGAACGCACCCTTCCCGGTCTTGACGATGTTCATGTCGACGTCGGCGCGCGAGTCGTCGTCGTAGGCGAGATCGAGGAGCGGCTCGCCGTCCACGATGCCGACGCTGATCGCCGCGACGTAGTCGGAGAGCGGGATTGTGCTGATCTGCGCCCGTTTGCGCATCGTCTCGAGCGCGAGCGCGAGGGCGACGAACGCGCCCGTAATCGACGCCGTCCGGGTCCCTCCGTCCGCCTGGAGAACGTCGCAGTCAATCCAGATCGTGCGCTCCCCGAGCGCCGGCAGGTGAGTGATCGACCGCAGCGATCGGCCGATCAACCGTTGAATCTCCTGGGTCCGTCCGCCGACCTTTCCGGTGCTGGCCTCGCGCTGGGTCCGCGTAGTTGTGGCGCGGGGGAGCATGCCGTACTCGGCCGTCACCCAGCCTTTCCCAGTATTACGGAGGAAAGGCGGTACCCGGTCCTCGACGCTTGCGGCGCAGATCACCCGCGTACGCCCGGCTTCGATCAACACGGAACCTTCGGCGTGTTCGAGGAAGTTCGGGGTGAGTTTCGTTTCTCGGAGCTCGTTGGCCGGCCGTTTATCGGATCGCATTTAACCTTCAGTTTCCAGTTTCTCGTTTTACGTTCTGCACTTTTCGCTATTCTACCCACGCGAGGTTCCTGTCGAGCGGCCGGCGCAGGTCGACGTGTCCTGCCAGCGTTTCGAGTTGCTTGCCGTCGACCAGCAGCTGTACCGACTTGACGGCCGGCAGGTTGGCGGTCAGCGCGTTGACGATCGAGTAGACGGTGAGCAGTTCGTCGGTCGATCCCCCGGAATGACCCATCACCAGCTCACGGCTGAAGTCCACATACGCGTTACCCAGCTCGGTGACGAAAATCGCGCGGAGTCGCGTCGCCGGCGGCACCGCCGATACGAGCGGCTCGGTGACCGGCGCAATCTGCGCCTCGACGATCTGACGCGCTTGCTCGACCGTGCCCTCGCCGTACGCGACCTCGCGTTCGACACCGGCCAACCGCGTGCCATCGGCGCCGACGTAGAACAGTCGCGCCTTAATCCTGCGCCCAGGCGTCACCGGCGGCGTGACCGCCGCGGCGGCCGGCGTCCGCGATCCCCGGTTCCATCGGGAAACCGCGATCGCGATGCCGACGGCGACCACCGCGATGAGGGCCAGGAATCCGACGACGATGATCAGATTTCGGCGCGGCATCAGGGAGTGCCCGATCTCATGGTGTCGCGGAATCTGAGAACGGCGTCGAAGACCGCCTGCACCAGCGTGTTCTGGAAATCGGCCCCCGCCATCTGGGTTTCCTGCTCGTCGTTGGTGAGGTAACCCATTTCGATCATGACCGCGGGCATGTTGGCCGATTCGAGGACATCGAGCGGCGCGCGGTCGACAGCGTGGGCTGACAAGGGAATTTTGTCGTGAAGCTGTTCCTCCAGAAACATTGCCAGCTCGGCGGAGTGCTTGACATGCCGGATTTGGGCGAGTTCCCAGAAGACGAGGTCGACCTCCCGCAGGCCGCCGCCAAAGGCCGGCAGCCGTTCGGAGCCGAGCGATGCCCGCGCGGCCTGTTCCGCTTCGCGATCGAACGACGCGTAGAGAATCGACGCACCCGCCGCCGTCTTCCGGAACGACGCGTTCGCGTGAAGGCTGATGAACAGGTCCGCCTTGTTGTTGTTGGCCATCGCCGTGCGACCGTCGAGGGGGACATTGCGATCTTCGTCCCGCGTCAACAGGACGCGAATACCGAGTCGGCCTTCAATCGCCGCTTTGAGCCGGCGCGCCACCGCGAGGGCGAGATCTTTTTCTTTCGTGCCTCGCGGGCCTTTCACCCCTTCGTCCTCTCCGCCGTGGCCCGGATCGATCGCGATCGTCCGCACGCCGCCCGCTCCGGGGTTGAGCGTGGACAGGTCCAGCGGAGGCGGCTGCGTATCGGGCGCCGCAGGCGGCGGGGGAGCAGGTTGCGAAGGCGACTGCGCCGACAGCACGTCGATCGTCAATCGCGTTGACGTGTCGAGCGGCTGCGTCGACGCGCGGTACGAGCCGAATCGGGGGCCGAGATCGATGGCCAGCGTCGCGGGATCCAGGACGCGGACGGCCTGCACCAGCGGACCCGGCTGAATGGCGGGGACCGCGGCGTCGAGCCCATCCGCGTCGAACCGGATCGTCAGCGTGTTGTTGTCCTGCGCCACCGTGCTGTTGGTCCGGGGGACGAGGTCGACGGTGAGGCGCGCCGGGTCGGCATTTTCGAAGCGCATCGTGACGCGAGGCACACGGAGATCGCCGACGATCAACAACCGCGACGGTTTGCGCAGGTCGAGCCGCGCGTCGTAGACGAGCGCAAGCGCGCGGTTGGTGAACTCGACGGGCACGAGCCAGCGTCGTCCCGCCCTCGTCGGCGCCGCTGGCAGCGACACGAGACGCCCGGCAATCGAGACGAGCGGCTGATCCGGGGTCAGCAGGATGGTTTTGCCCTTATACGCTACCGTGAATGTGCCGAAGGATTCATCGCGGATGGTGAACTGGAAGGCGGACGCCAAATCGTCGAGGAACACCAGTTCCTGATCCCCATTGACGGTCAGCGGCAGCGTCTTTCGTCCGTCCTTGCTGAACACCGTCAGTGACGGCGGTGCCGCGGCCTGACCGCCGACTCGAGGGCCAGTGACGATGGACAGAACGACAGCGGCAGTCGCGGCGGCACAGACCGAGGAAAGACGCAACAGCTTCAAATGGAGGATCCGGCTGCCCAGGTCGCCTATTGTACGATGTCAGTCGCCATGGATTCATTTCTCCAATCAGCTATCGAAGAAGCTGAGCGTGGCCGCGACGAGGGCGGCATTCCGATTGGAGCCGCGCTCGTCCATCGCGGCACGATCATCGGCCGCGGTCACAATCGCCGTATTCAGCAGGGTAGCGCCGTGCTCCACGGCGAAATGGATGCGCTCGAGCGCGCAGGCCGCCTGCCGGCGTCGGTCTATCGGGAGACCGTCATGTACACGACACTGTCCCCCTGCGCGATGTGCACCGGCGCCATCCTGCTCTACGGTATCCCGCACGTCGTCGTCGGCGAGAACCTCACCTTCAGAGGCGAAGAAGAGTGGCTGCGGTCGCGGGGTGTGAGGGTCGAGGTGATGCAGGACGAGACGTGCATCCGCCTGATGCGCGATTTCATCGCGAAACAGCCGGCGTTGTGGAACGAGGATATTGGTGTGTAGCGACGAAATCGGCGGTGAGGGCACGCCCCGAGGCGCGTGCCCTCACCGCGGAGCTTAGCGGTTGGCGCGGTAAGTGATGGTCTGACCCGGCTCGACCCGCACGTCGAAGGCGATGGGCGGATAACCCTGTTCCTCGATCTCGATGTGGTGCGAACCGGCCTCGAGATTCAGGTGCTGGAACACGCCGTCGTAATCGTCGACCACGCCTGCGTAGTAGCCGTCGACGAACACCTGGGCGTCGGGCGGCGCGTCCACGATCCGCACGCTGCCGTAGGCGTAGGCGCGTCCCGGATCGATGGCGTAATAACCGTAGCCCGTGGACGGGTAGCCATACGCCGGATAGCCGTAGACCGAGTAGGGCCGGCCGAAGTAGAAGTTCAGGCTCCAGCCCGGACGATATCCATAAGATCCGTAGGCCCGATAACCGTAGGGGATTACATACGACCGGCCATAAGAACGGTAACCGTACGAACCGTACGGCCTGTAGCTGTACGCCCGGTTGCTGAACGATCGATTGTTGAACCCCCGGTTGTCGTACAACCGATTGCCGTAAGTGCGGTTGTCGTACCCACGATAAGGTTCGACACGTCCTCGGGGTTCCGCGCGCCCCTGGGACTCGACGCGTGCCCGCGGTTCGACCCGCCCCTGGGATTCAACGCGTCCGCGAGGCTCGGCTCGTCCCTGAGACTCGACGCGTCCGCCGGACTCGCCGCCGCTGCGAGGCTGGGCGCGTTCGACGCCCTGGCGCCGTCCTCCCTCCCCGCCGTTTCGCCGGCCACCCTGTTGGGCAAATGAAGAGGTCGCCGTCAGGGCGATACCAGCGATCAGTACTGCGGCAGTCTTGAGATGGAAGGTTGCCATGGGATTGTGCCTCCGCCGGGGTATCAGGCAAACCTGCTGCCATCGAGTCCGGCTACGATTTCCTAAGTTTTTCGCGAGTATCCAACAGATTACGGCCGAGCCATCATCCCCGAGGGACAGTCTGGATCATGCAGAGGGGACAGAAGATAGGCGTTCCGGCCTCACCTGCCCAACGCCGGCCAGAAACTGAACCGGCTCGCTCTAGGGCGCTTCGATCTTGATCTGCTGCAGCGGCGCCGGGTCCTTGTCCAGATCCTTGGCTCCGGCGGGGAACTTGTTCTCGCTGAGGACGTAGGCCAGCACATCCGCGTACTGCGCCGGCGTCAGGCTGCCAGGGCTGTCGAATGGCATCGTCATCCGCACTTCGTCGAAAAGGGCGCCGACCGACTTGCCTTTCCAGCCGCTGAGAAAGTCGTTGCCTTTCAGCGGGGGAGACGTCGCGCCACCGGACAGGTCGTCCAGGTGGCATTTCGCACACGCGTCGCCGTACACCATCTGCCCGCGCTTGGCCTGATCGGCCGTATACACCCCTGCGGTGACTGACGATGGGGCCTGAGCCCGCAGTGCCGAACCGAGGAATCCACCGGTCAACATCGCCGCGGCGAGCCCTATGACAAAACGATTGCTCATTGTCGCTCCCTCAATGAATGCGGCACGCGCCGCACGATCCGTGATGGAAGTTTACTAGAATCCGGCCTTCCCTCACAGCCGGACCGCTCGTGCTGGTTGGTTTGCCGCCGAGCCGCCTGCCTCGACCTTCCGTTATTCGACCGGTCGATGAACAGTGGCCGACAAACATGTCACTGGCGCTCGTTTCCAATATCGAGTACAGATATCGGAGTTCGATGAAAGATCGATCGCTCTATACCGGTTTGATTCGCCTGCACATCCTCCATCATGCGGCTGAAGGTCCGATCTACGGGCAGGCGATGATCGATGAGCTCGGCCGGCACGGCTATCGTCTGAGCCCCGGCACGCTGTATCCCGTGCTGCACGGCCTGGAAGAGCAGGGCTATCTGCGCTCTGCGCTGCAGATCAGTGACGGACGCAGCCGCCGGGTCTACCGAGCGACACCTCATGGGCGCAGAGAGCTCGTAACTGCGAAGAAACGGGTACAGGAGCTCTTCGGCGAGATGTTCGAGGGCGACTGATGCGGACGGGACTGATCGGAATTCTTGGCGCACTCATGTGTCCGGCGATGGTTCTGGCGCAGGGGCAGGTACCGCAGATATTTACACTCGAACAGGCGTTGGTGTACGCCGAGCAGCATTACCCCACGGTGCGCGCGGCGATTGAGCAGGTGACCGCTTCTGAAGCGGGTGTCAGCGTCGCGAGAGCCGCTTATCTGCCTCGTCTGGATTCGTTGTGGCAGTCCAGCCGCGCGACCGTAAACAACGTGTTCGGGCAGGTGTTGCCTCAATCGGTGATTCCCGCGCTGTCGGGTCCGGTGTTGCCTTCGGCGTCCAGCCAGAGCGTCTGGGGAAGTGCCGGCGGGGCTCTCTTTTCGTGGGAACCGCTCGATTTCGGCCTGCGGCAGGCGACGATCGCGGGGGCCGAGGCGGCGGTCACGCGCGCGCGTGCGAGTGAAACGCTGACGCGTTTGGACGTTCAGGGCGCTGTTGCGTCGGCGTTCTTCGGTACCCTGGCGGCCCAGCGTGCCGTCATTGCCATGCAGGCGGACCTTGAACGGCGCGACGTCCTCGCGCGCAGCGTGCACACGCTCGTCGACAACCAGCTGCGACCGGGCGCGGAAGCCTCGCGGGCCGACGCCGAACGTGCCGCGGCGCAAACCCGCGTCATTCAGGCGCAGGCGGCGCTGACGCTGGCACAGACCACTCTG
>Ga0157379_10004181_pt1 | contig 12327 bp, 11 predicted proteins | sample S25metaG_FD_121802 | JGI IMG/M metagenome (GOLD analysis project Ga0157379, IMG submission 121802) | Switchgrass rhizosphere microbial communities from Kellogg Biological Station, Michigan, USA - S2-5 metaG | ecosystem: Host-associated > Plants > Roots > Rhizosphere > Soil | place: USA... | reverse complement strand
TGACGTCTGGATCAGATAACCTCTGAGTTCCGTCAGAATTCAGTGACCAATAGATTTCTAAGGATGCCTGGAACGTCGATGGATGCTGAACGAAGAGGTATATGGCTTTCTGCGCCGGATATGCAGATGATCGATGGCATACCATTGGGACCCGTAGCGACAAGGTCACCCCCATGACTGAGGGCTCCTGATTAATAATTGATACTATATAAAATCTGAACGCTTACCTAGAGATGGGTTACATCCCTTTGTGCGATGTTCAATATAAGGGAGTTGGCTTAGGTAGGCCACCCAGAGACTATCACTATCTGTCTCCGTTAAGAAAAAGGTGAACGTATATTCCTTGGTGGAGAACGGGGCGTCTGTATCAGAGATGTAAATCGTGAAGCTAGGAATGAGGGTTAGTTTGAAAGATTTAAGAAACGAATCTATCGTACCAAGTGCATTGTGCGCATGCTTTATATTGCAATTTCAAATGGTCGTTCATAATAATATCATTCCGAGGAAGCCATCCCTGGTCAATTGCTTCGAACGAATAATTATGCCAGGGAATATTCCCCAAGACAAATATTTGACCGTCACGATGGCTGATAATATCTCCGGTTTTTAAATCTGGCAAATTATCAGCGGGAAGGCAAGTTTCACGTCCAGTAATGGTTATTATTATGACTCTAAGGATTTCGACGAGTTGGTGTGCTGTAAATGCTGGTGGTGACATCGTCACATTGACTAGGGATTGAAGAGTGCCACAATGTCTATTCCAATTTCTGACATAGTCGGTGTGCAGGAAATAATTGGGCATATCATAAATATTACGAATTTCTGGTGTCCAAGACTATTGAGAGTTAGGATATATTATTTGAAATGACGACTCTGCAAGATGTCCGCTCACTATGGTCAGGATTCCGCGGCCCTTTGGATCCGCGTGAAGATTGCATATTAGACCACCAGATCGCTCAGGAAGGAGGAGACTCCAGTCAAATGGCAGATATTCCTCTTTGATGAACAAAGCTTCGATGAATTTGTGGCCCAGCTGTGCTTGTGTTAACTCGGAGGTCGGTTCAATGTGGGGCAACATACCAAATAATCTTCGTTCTAAAGAGTATAGAGTATATAATATTTTATGGACAATCCAGAAAAAAAGTTGGACATACGGTGAGGAATATCCCTTTCACTAGTGAATCCAGAGGGCATGCAATACCTTGGATATAGTCGTCATAGTCCTGTAGACTCTCTATGAATTATAAATACACCTTTCAATCAGAATAAAGAGTGTGCTTACCTGTATGAAAGACCAATGCTGGTATGTGAGCAGAGGGGGAAATCGCAAGTAATTGAGCAACCCTAGGATGACTGGAGGAAGGAATAAAGTTAGCACTATAGAGAGAAAGAGCTTTGCTGACCGGATGCGGGAATAGAACTCCAGATCGGCTGACCATGCCTGTATATAACACTCAGAATACTTCTAGTAAGTGATCTCCATAGGTACCTTCCGTGCTTTGTCCCCACTTCGATAAATCCGGGCAACATTGATGTTCGATGCATCACGTAAAGTGACGGTATATTCAATATATTCCCTCTGAATCTGCGCTGTTTTTCCGCTTGTTACTTCCTCTAATAGGTTTATATCTCCAATCAGAATATTCCTGTACTTTGCCAAAGTTAGCGAAAAGGCAAAGCTAAAGAGGGTGGTAGCAACTTGCGTCGGATAGGATGCCCTTGTCACCTTGAAGATCCCCTTCACATAGAAGTACATTTGGGGAGGATAAGATAAGTCTTGAGTGTATCGTGTTTGCAAACTGTGCATAAGTTCTAGGGGGTTGAACTCGATCCATGAGTATGGACTCTTACCATGAAATTTAAGCGCAACTCGTCAACCTCCTTCTGATATCTGACGAGAATATCCCGAAGTCGGCCAGCATTGAAATATTGCTTATATGGAGGCAAATTTAGCTGAAAAATGGTTCTGAGATCTCCGGATATGCGTTCCATACATCTAGGGAGGTCAGAATTTGTGGAGATGAAACTAGGCGTTTCCTTACTTGCAAAATTCCTCTGTAAGTTCTTGAAACTGTTGGGAGTTCGACAGCCTGTTGGGATCTGCCTTGATCTCGTTTCGAAGTATGTTGACGACATGCATGATACTACGCGTTAAAGCCTCGAATTCAACACGGTTCTTTCTGAGCTGCTGCGTCCTCCTTGAGACCATTATTCAGTGATTATTATGTATAATCTGATTACCTCAACTGGTTGTAGTAGTGCAATGAACAGGAGCACGGCGTTCTTCAGGTGGGGGAATGGGGCAAATTGACCAGCAGTAGCCACTAGCTCTGAAAGTTGAATTGTCCCCGATATCCAATCGGCATCTGCGCTTGGAATGTTACACTGGGACTGCTGTTTTTGCGACTGAGATACAATAAACTTCCGCAGGAATGAAGGAGGCATATGGGGGATTCCCTGATCCCTTACCTTGCTCTGCCAGGGGCATTGTCTTCATGTGCCATGGGAAATCGCCAAGAATAGCTGACTGTTGAGAATGTGGCTCAGGTTGTCAACCCAGCAGTCGAGAAGAAGCTTACGTGTGACGAGGCTTGGGCGTACTCCAATATAAACGGTAACAACAGGCGCTCGGCCTCAGTGTCGACCTGTTCTATTCGGGGTTCTTTATTCCCGGATCTCCTCGACCTCCTCCAACCATACTTTATTTATTTTGACGATGATATAATATTGTAGGTAAATATTCAGTACTGGTCTTTTAAATAATTTTATTTATACCTTTGATCAATATTATCAAATGAATGAAGGTACCTAGAACAACATTTTAAATGCTAAAAACGTGAAGGTCCATTGAATCTTTCGATTCCAAAATTGGTACTTAGTAGTGTAGACGTGTTTGTAGACCTAAGATGGGCTGTGCAGGGCGCTGTTTAATGTTCAACCACGGTCGTCTTGGAAGACGGTCAACTTATTCTGCAGCCGTGCTCCGCGTCCGACTTAAAGAATCGGAGATGAATATAGAAACAGACAATGTCATATTTAACTGAGAGTGGCTACCTCAACATATATAGATCACAGAGATAAACATGGAGAAACAAGACTCAGAGGGGAAGGTTAGTTTGGGAAAAACCTCATTTGGATGGGAACGGCCCCGGGTCCAGCGCAAGCTACTGCATTGTTTTGGGACACAGCACAGTAAATTGTCACCGTCACTCCCCCAGGGTGTCCGGCGGTTAATCCGGCGCATTTCAACTGCTGGCCATTGATGACAAAGTCGAAGTCAGCGTCGAACTTCCCTGTCCTACCAGCACAGTTAAGAGCAATACTGGCAAGTTGGAAATTGGCGGTATTCGTTGTGTCCAAGACAGCCCAGACTCCTGCACAACTGGGGTCGTTTAATCCTGTAGCGGTATTAACATCAACACCTCGGAAATGGGATCCTGCGATCGTGTTCCCTGAACCCATGGCGTAGAAATCCTGCGTATTTTCAATGAGCACATGCAAATAATTCTCAAAAAATAGAGTCACACACCGTGCTGCCAGATCCCAATATCCTTTGAGGTAAATAAAGGGGAATACTGGTAACTGTACTTCCTCCGCCGACGAAACCAACATTTCCTGATGTTCCAGGAACATTGCAACGAGCGGAGGTCGGTGTTGTTGGGATGAGATTCTACCCCATACCATGTAAGGTCGACCGTCCTGACTCCTGCCAGAGAAAATCTTACCGTATACGTAAAGCTTCGTGGGTTCCACTAATTGCAAAATCATGAGTGAACGTCGGGAATAAAAGAGCTGAAATTCTTACCGCATTTGCGCCCGCAGTATACAGTGCGAAACATCTTGGAAATACTGGGGGGTTCTGGACAGCAGCTACAATTTGCATCCGTCGTGTGTAGTATGCATAAGCGTTGACTCCTCGAGTACTATATCACCCGGTCGTTGTCAGCCATCCAATGGCACAAATACCCTAGGACGTACGTGCAGCGAGCTGGATATTGTGAGATGAGGCCAGCCAACCAGTTGTTGAAAATCAGCGGAATGCTTGCAGTTGTATCAGGGACAACATCTGGAGTGATCTCTGCAAGGAGATTCTGGACTTGTAATGCCGTGGCTTTAAATATGTCACTGGTTTCGTCAAAGTCTGTATAGCACCCAGGATTAGTCAGTTTCCAACAGAATGTGATAGGGAAATATAACTCACAAGATCCGACAGCACCTAAATTTCTGATGAACCATTCCACTTCGTAGATAAGCTCTTCGTCAGAGTCGAAATTCCCGATAATGTCGACCGATACTTTTTGGGGTGGGTTGTTCGGGTCGCCTGCCGTGTTACTGACCACATTCGATTTGGCTGTAAATACTAAATCAGACTCTATTCAAAAGAAATAGTATATTCCCCCCACCTTGATTCATTGGCTTGTCAACCCATACCATGTTCTGCGGCTTTTGGATTTCGTATTATTGTGAGTCTACTTGTATATTATAATATATGAAAAAATGCTCACGTTGTCGATGGCATTTAACAGCGAGACACCAAGATTGCTCCCATTCGCGCGTGTATAACTGAAGATATTGTTCTGGACCCTAACACAAAGAATTATCGGTGGGAGTAAGATAATGAATAACCAATTTACCAAGTGCATGACATGAGGGATAGCGGAGAGTCCCTAAAGAATTGGTCGATATAATTTAACCTGCAACACTGATCAGAGGGTGAGGAATAAATCAAGGGTTTGGTTTACTCAAATACATGTTCCTCTGCGTGCATAAAGTTAGTTTTTCTTTACAAATTTAAGTAGAGGAACTTACGAGGCGTCTCTCCGCCAACACCTGGTCTACTGTTGACAGGAATACTGCCTAGATTCAGGCTAGTGGAGACCCTCGAGGGAAGCCGAATGTACGGGCCCACACCGAGTGAAACAGTTACCGTATTTGTGAGCTGGATATTGCACCTATGCACGGCAATATCTATACAATAGCGTTGATATTAGCACCAATAAAAGGTTATGGAGAACACACACGTCGATTGTCCCTTCGGAAGATGTTTAATGTAACATTTCTTGCCCGTAATGCTCCTCCATGTGGTTGGGGGAGATCTTCTGTGACATTTCTACCTTGTAATGCCAGTTTCTCCCTTCGAGAGGGAGCTACCGTTATGTTTCTGACTGGTAACACTGAACGTTTGCGCATATTATCGAATTCGGGATCGTCCGGATCAGGTAGGCTGTAGCCATCAGTGGGAATGGAGCACGCAGAAGATGACGTAGTGGTAGACGACGAGGACGAGGACGAGTTTTCAGGATCGCTACCGGGGGGTTCCGTTGGAAGGGGCTCCGGATCGACCCAAGGCCCAGTCCAACCTGGCGGCTTTAACGTTGTGGGTGTGATTCCAAACCGAATTCCCACTTCTATTGGCATGCAACCTCCGATCTTTGGTCCGAATAGGAGGCTCCAGATGTCACTAGCCAGATTGCATCTATCATGGCTGTTAGGGGGGCCAGTAACGATCACTCCAGATGTCCGGGTACTTGGTGGCACCGGAACAGTGGATGACCAAGTGGGAGTCGAAGTGAGTGGTGCCGTGAAAGTTACAGTCGATGCGCTTGACGGTGGAATAATATTCTCGGCTAAAATTTATCACAGTAAGCCACCAGAAGGGGGAAACTTTCATTTTAGCGTACTTACTCCAAGTGGGTGTGATTGCATTCGAAATAGTAATCCAGGTCGGCATGGGCGTGTTTATGACAGTTCCACCAGACGTGAGAGTGAGAATAACACCTCCCAAGGTGATAGTCGTATCTGTTGTGGGGACCGGAATGACGAGCATCGTAGCGGTATTAGTTACAATACTGGTTGTAGTGACAGTGGAGCCTAAGGTGACGGTTCTGGTGATTGTGGTAGCAGAGCCTGGAATTACGCTTGTGCTAGTGGTACTTATCAGTGTTCCACCAGCTGAGTTAGATGTACTCCTCCGCACAGTCATGGTGGTTATAGAGGCCGGGAAAGTGACGGTGCTCGTTACAGTTGATGTTGAAGCACCAAGAACTGTTGTGAAAGTGGATACGACAGTAGCTGCAGTCTGAATGAAGGTCTCCGAACTTGCTCCGGGAGACGGGAAAGGGTTGGGGTCTGCGATGTGAATGTTAGAGGATATACAGGAGTTATTATTTTAACGACGGACTCCAAGTGATTGCTGTGAATTCCCCACCCCCGGCAGCACCAGATCCCCCTCCCGGTGCCGAACCGTCTCCCAGCTATATTTAAGGTGTCGTTAGGTAGCCACTTTCCAAAGTCTGTTACTTACACCTGCGGTACTTTGGTCTATGGACCTGTGATGCGTAACAGGTTGAGGAAACCCAGAGATCAAACGTTAAGGATGCAGAACCTACCATACGAAACTTCCGCCATAGCAATGTGTGCTTGCAAATTGCTGTTTGGCACTGTACGAAAAATCAGTATTCAGTTTAAATAGAGAACATAAAATGTCCGTACTTCAAAGTGTCCTGCTGGTCAAATGTGATTAGGGAACTCTAAAGCATCATTCACCAGCTAAAGCCTCCTCTTTGACAAATATAGAGTAACCATACCCCAGTATTAAACCAGTAAGTTTCCGTGGTCTGATCTAAGGTAGGGGTTATGCCTGTCTTGAGAAGATTGTCGATTCGAATTGAGCGAGGTATCCAGCTGTCAGTGTACATGGTCCGGCAGCACCACCCCCAGTCATCTAGGAATAAATCAGGATATATATAAAAGGAGATTATAAACCCATACCGTGCAATTATAACCAGTACAGGAGGAGTCGGCAACGTTATAGGTGCGACCATACCAAGCGAGTCCTAGTTCGGTATTGTTACACTCGCTGAGAGTTAAAGGGATTCACGTATTTACCAAGATTTACTGAGTACACCCGATATCAATATGCATTTAAAACAAACAATAATTTGAGTACTACCTTTCTGAAGATCAATTCCAGCACGAGTATACAGCAGACCGCTATCCGTTATGTCGAGAATAGAGGTATGGGGGTTAGTTACAGGTGCTTGATCCGTAACATTAACGTCCCATTGGCCATGATAGTCATACGCTGCAGCGAACCAATCAGTTAGTGTTAATTGAAAACTGATGGGGAATAATTATTACACATCATGTTGAGGAAATCGACATTGGCAGCAATCTTATCGATCTGGAAGCCTTTCAAGAACCACTACCCAGCAGGAGTAGCTAAGAGTATTGTTAGCCAGTTCGCTAGGAGTGTGAGATGATAAACAGTTCTGCACGTACCACATGAGATTAACTTTGTGCCCAATGCAGCTCTTAGTTCTTTGAAGAAATCTGTCAAGTTTGCCGTATCTGCATCGTGTTTAGGTCAGTACTGGGCATACGATCTAAACCGAAGAATTTACCTTCAGCAGGGGCATTCCTTTCAATAGCGCCAGGATATTCTGGCTTGCAGTAAGAAAGATGGCACATAGTGAAACAAATTATCTACTTACCGAAATCAATATCTGTTATAATTAAATAGGAAGTCGGCTACCATTAAAACATGAAGATAAGAAAAAATCACCTATACCATCCAAGTTGTTATCCGCCAGGAAAGAAACAACAGAGGAGATAAAAGTAGCCCTGTTTGTTGCTGAGGAAATCATTACTGTAAAGAGATCTCGAGTAGGATCTGCTTCTCTGAGGCATGAAGACGTTTAGATAAACTTGGCAGTCAGAACAATCTTGAAGGCACGAACGAGAAATCCCATCCCCCCACAGCAACCGAGACCTTCAATGACGGGTTGTACGACTTCGCAGCCACCAACTGTTGCAACAGTGGTACGTCAGCATCTTGAAGTTCTGAAAACAAAATTTGGAGGTGAGAAAGACATTATCCCAGTTGTAGGGAAAGACTTACGAATCGTGAGCGACTGACTGAAAGTGGCGAATGCAAAATTAACGTGAGTGTAGCCAGAGAAGTCGATCTGATTTGGTGCGACATTTGTACCGCAAGCTCTTCTGTTGCCCCAACCAGCGTAATAGGCCATTGTACGCTTCAAGCCAGTGCTGCATGTCCTCAGTGTTGGAGTGCCGCAATTCGAGATACTGATCAGGTGTAAGGGATTTTGTAACAGAGAGTGAGAAAAAATATTTACCATGGATTCGGTCCCTATATGTATAGTGGATGAGAGTGGTTCTATCGGTAAATTTAAGTTGATGGTCACTTACCGTTGTCACGCAGAATTCGTCAGTCAAACCGCAGAAACCGAAGGCACTACAGCAAGCATTGAGTGGACAAGTGGCATTCCCCTCGCTTTGAGGTCCACATTGAAGGCCATCAACGATCCTAGCAAATTTCAGTTGGCTTTGAGCTATTCGAAATATGAAGAGAAACAAAACATACGGGATAGGAGGAGGGGTTCCAGATGACACGCAGATGGCGAAGCCGACCTGTAAAGCAGAACATCCTGGGGGAAGAAGGTCGAATTAGCAGCCGAGACGAAGAATCATCTGTGAGAACACACCTTTCCACTTGAAGGTATTCTGATTCCAAGTTTCTATCTGAGTTATCGTGATGGTAAACTTGGAGGCAATCGCTAATAAAATTTCATGTAAATTGGCTAATATGTAGTTTACACGGATTACCTGAGCAAGTATCTCCAGAAACAGGCCAGTATTGGAAACAGGTACCATTGGTCGAGGGGGAAGGTGCATTCGAGGGAAGGGTTCCAGAGGAGACGCAAACTTTCTGGCCTAGATCATACAATATGTCAGCCAAGGTATATGGACGATCAGTGAAGTTAGCAGGTCCTTACCCGGCTGTAGGAGAGAGCAGTCAAGACCTGGATTGAAGGAACTAAATTGAGCCGGCGTGATACCAGCATTGGTATAGATGTCGAAGCTACAAGAGAGTTGAGGATGAGGTGGTCTGGGGATACAAGGGGAATCTCACCAAGTGCTAAATGGTGAGCCGACAGTAGCAGTCTTACAATCTACAACATATACTTTAAGAATGGTAAAGGCCGAAATGAAAGGCAATAATTACTCACCCGCTCCCGCAACCAAGCATATCAACTGTGCAAGAGAGAAATTTAGGAGAAGCAAGTACCAACTCATTCGATACACACTGGATGCCTCGATTATGCCGTGCAGAAGAACTGCTCTCTGTAGGCATTTTATACCAGCTGCCGTCGGACATCTGTTCTAATTCTGAACGAAAAGAAATTAGCAGAAATTATCGATGCGGGTTGGGTTCACTGTGATGGATGTTAAGAAGTGGTCATAGGACTGACAAAACGGGGAAATCTCCGGTAATTTTAAGAAAACGAGCGGAACAGTATTCGGGCGGTCGAACACGGATGGATGGAAGGTTTCCAGTCAGTTTCTGTTGGGATCGGCCCGCTACATTTATATAAAACAGTGTGCTGCTCGGCTTCCCAAGGCACAAAAAGACAGGAAAAGCGAGTAAGAGATGCATGCATGATGAAAAGTGACACTTTAGCACTCAGATATCTTTACTAACGAATGGAGTAAACTGCCAAGGGATTGCTGCACCTGGTGGATGACCTGGTGCTTGTCTTTAAATGTCTTTTCATCTCAGTTGATGCGTCAACGAAGTAATCATAAATCTAGCTATTTTTGCTAAGCAACTTTGTGACTGCAGACGATTCTCCTACGAAAATGTAAATATTATTGATCCCTATTTGTGGGAGGAGAAGGTGGCCGATGGTTCTTACTTCAAGATTATTTTCCATGATCGTCTTGTCTGACCTGCCATTTGCGGTTGATAAATCTTCAGAAGAAGAACACTGAGCTCTTTCTTTTTTTCAAGCCCTCTTCCAGTGACGGCCGTAAAATACTATACTACGATTATTTTCGATAAGTCACTGGTCTGAAGAAATCACCAGGAGATATTTTCCCATTCTCGCACCATTGCGTACTATGATCCCCCTCAGTCTTTCATTGAAGGTGGTTTGGCTATTTTCGGAGGGTCCTTCGCCCATATTCAACTGAGTGATATACTTATGTTATAGTTTCCGCTTCCAGGCGTACCAACATAGCGACCAAATTTTGAAAGTCTCCGAGCCGTTGATGGGTACGGGGGACTAACTATTTGAGACCTGTTTCAACCTGTTTTTATTGTCATAAGCGTTAAGGCTGAAGATTCAAGCTGACCTAACGAATACAGCTGGAAACTTGACCCGCACTAACGGAAAATGTAAATATTTCCGAAGTTTGGACATCACTGCACCAGTTGTGGAAGTAGGGTTGAGATGGGTTGGCCCAGATTCCGCCTGGAGGCATATCCTGCGTAGGTCACAATGAATGAAGAGGCATCCTCCTGAAGGATCTTGTTCGAGAAGTAGCGAAGTACCGCGGAGATGAGAGAAGGCTTACATATTTCTTTATTTCTTTCATTTTGGAGTGGACGTGGACGAGGGAAAGAGGGTCTCTGAACAAAAATATCCAGACTTCTGGGCAATATGACATTCGAATGATGGTTAGTCCAAGTCAGGAGCTAGGGAGACAGGTATTTCACAGGAACGATCGGCATGCCTACTGGCTGTGAAGTATGGAGGGGGGGATGTACAGTGTGCAGGTAGGATATTTATGAAAAACATGGAGAATGTTTATATGTAAACTGGTAGACGGACTTTGGTAACCACAGTGTTCTCATAATCTAGACCTATGTCCACTCGCAGAGGAAGATTCCACAATAAGTGCCACTCTTGCTTTTGACTCAAGTTCATCGAATCACTAAGGTGTCAATGATAATTTAAACAAGAGAGAAATGCACTCCACTTTTACAACAATAGGATAGAAAACTGAGTTTCAAGTTAGACCTTTTGAGTTGTATTTTAACGGACCGTAGGGTATCGTGAGGCCAAGATCCAGACGACGATAAGAGATAAGAGGATGGAGGAATTATAGCTTTAATAACATTACACTGTAAAGGGCTGCAATTCGATTAACATCTTTAAATATGCTCCACTGGCCTGCGTAATTGACCCATGATGATCGCCAGTGGATATTGTTACAAAAAAGGGATAGAAATTGCCACAAACCCGATAATAAGGTAGAGAGTCATGATGGAATATCCTAGAAACATTCTCCAGCGACAGGGAGAAATCAGAACAGCGATGTTTGATTTCGGAAAAGAGCGGAGTCTGAACTTGAGGCTGTGACAGTCACAAACACGTCAATAGCGCGTAAGCATCCAAGATCGCGATACTTGCACCCGATACTGTACACCACTCAAGCTCCTCTTCCACTCCCTTCCTCCATCCCCCTCTAATCACAGCTATACAAATTCCTCGTTAATGGTTGTCACTCGTCGACAGAGCACGACGCCAATCCCACCGGTGGCCAGCCGGACAAACTCGAGCACTAACACATCACGTCTGAAGGATAAATCAGCTGGTGCATCGCCGTTGAAGGCATCGGCGACGGCAGGGATGCAAGGGACAGGTCCCGAACGACGTCCGGCGTCGAATGGACATGCAGATAATCCTAGAGCACCCGTTGTTGGTCCACAGTCTCTAGCGGATATCAAGTTTGACGATGTGGGTGCAATTGGTGTCACGTGCAGATGTTTTTCCTTTGTTTCTGACCGGTTTGTATTCTCTTAGGATGTTAAACCAAAACCTTCGTCTCAGAAATTACCTACATCCCCTCCTAAATCTGCGCCGCCCAAACCGAAGAGCAAAACCAAGTCGAAAAAGGTGACTAAAGTGAGCGATTTTCTCCATGCTTTATGAATTTGCCTCATAACGCTCTTTCTTCAGGCGAAAAAGTCTCAAAAAGAAAAAGGAAACACAATATTCGACGTCCTGACTCGTCTCACGCTCCTTTTCCTCATAATTTACACCGTATCAGTATGCCCCGAGGACGTTGAACTCCGCTCTCCAGTCTGTCGAGGCCTTTCCACATATCGTCAGGAAATCCTCGAACCATATGTTTACCCCCATATCCGTACCGTCCTTGACCACCCATCTGTCGCGCCGCATGTCCAACGTATCCAACCTTACTACGAAGGCGCCATAAAGGCAACCAAGCCAGTTATTCGCCGTGGTCGACATGAATGGCGTACCAAAGTTATCCCACAGATCCGATGGATGCAGTTACACGCCAGGCCTTATGTTCGTAAGGCCGAGAGACAATTTGACAAGACTTTTGGACCGTATATCCGGCAACTATCCACCCAATATCATTACAAGGTCGCTCTTCATGTCACCGAGTTCGAACTCCTGCTACAAGATAAGTGGAAAGCTGCCCAACCCTGGGTTCACCCCATGTGGAGAGCATTCCAACGCCTACCCCTTCTTATTAGGTATTTCGTTGTCA
>Ga0157379_10004180_pt1 | contig 12333 bp, 6 predicted proteins | sample S25metaG_FD_121802 | JGI IMG/M metagenome (GOLD analysis project Ga0157379, IMG submission 121802) | Switchgrass rhizosphere microbial communities from Kellogg Biological Station, Michigan, USA - S2-5 metaG | ecosystem: Host-associated > Plants > Roots > Rhizosphere > Soil | place: USA: Michigan... | reverse complement strand
TTCGTTTCGGGCGCGCAAACGCCACCAGTCTGAGCACAGAAGACGGCCGGCAGACCGAACGGACCGTTGTATTGGGCTTGGCCCTGGACGCCATTCGTACCGGGAACGGTGAAAAATCCTCCGCCCGGAGCGGGACCTCCCGGCGAGGTGGTGAATACAGGTTGCCCGTAGTGCTGCTGAAAATGATAAACCCCGACAACCCACTGCAATGGACTGTCGCCCGTCGAAACGAAATTCAACTCGTTGCTGATGAAGCCATTCCGCTCCTGATATTCAAAAGCTTCTACCGGCCGGATCGTCACGCCTGCGGCGCCGGTGAACCGGTTTCTGAGCGTGTAAGCGGTAATAGGCGCCCGGGCGTTCGAGCCTTCACCGCCGTTACCGGTGCCGCCCGTCAGGATGTAGTGATAATAGGTTCCACCGCCGATATATCTGATGTCGAATTTGTTGGCGTGCCACGTCCACTGTGTGTTGAGCAGCTCGGAATCGGGAAGTTTCACATTGTAGGGAACGATGTGCGCAATCCGGCGCGGATTGTTGAAGCCCGGATTGAGGCATGCGCTTGCCGCCGGCAGAGGGCTGACCACTGATCCCGGGAACACATTCGTAATACCGCCCGCAGCAACTGCATCGTTGGTAAAGCCAGCCCCCGAACAGCCATAGCCCGGGTTCAATCCTGTCGCGGATGTTCCAAATTCATAAGTCGGGCTGTCGTAATTTGTGAATCCCGCGGATTCTGAACCGGCATTTCCAGCGCCGCCATACCAGCGAGCGATCTGCAGCTTGGTCCACATGTCCAACTTGCCGCCAAAGAACTTGGCCTGGATCTGGCCATCGCCATACCAGTTGTTCAGGACGCCGCCTTCCTCAGGGGTACCCGGAACAATATTCTTGGCATAGCCCAACGTCTGATAGTCCCACTGGCCGTACACGCTGGCGGCCCAATTGTCGCCGATCGGCGTGGAAACACGACCTTCAACCGTATAGTGATCGTAATTGCCGTAGGACGCACGGACCTCGGCCTGGACTTCGTCATAGGAGGGATGCCGCGTAATCTCGTTGAGTGCGCCCGCGATGGCGTTGCGACCATACAGCGTGCCTTGCGGACCGCGCAGAACTTCGACGCGTTCCAATTCCAGCGAGGTGCGCCCGGCGGCCACCGCGAAGGTCTCGTACAGACCGTCGTCATAGTTCGCGACGGATGCGTCGGCGGAGAGCACGTTGGTCAGACGACCGACACCGCGCAGGGAGATACGGTCGGTCGCCGTGGAATACTGCAAGCCCGGCGTGAAGTTCGTGATGTCCTGGATCGACTGGATGCCGACCGCATCGCGCTTGTCGCTGCCGAACACCGAGATGGCAACCGGCACCGTCTGCACGTCCTGCACGCGCTTTTCAGCGGTGACCACCACGACTTCTACCTCGGCGAAGGCCGGTACGGTGAAGGCCGACGACACCAAAAGTGCCGTGAGCAACTTTGCGGAATTGGATTTGGTCAACACGAACAGATCTCCCCCCTACGATGCAGTGTGCTTATTCATTGGCCAATGAGTCATGCATGGAAGCAATTTTGTTGTCAAAGCCAATTCACTATGCAGTGAATGTAAGCGGCTGAGTGTGGCCAACGGGTCACGAAGCGCCTGCAGGCGGCCAAACCCCGCTGCGGCGCCGGGACTTTTTGTCAAAGATTGATTTACGGCATCCCTGTAGGGGCTTTAGGGCGGAGCCAAATAGTGTAAACATTCCCCGGACGACGAATTTCGCCGTTCCTTTGGGGGGACGTGAGTTGAGTATGCATGGAGTGGCCGCCCCCGTCGTGGGACGCAGAGAACGCGATCGCGCGGCCCGCAAAAGCCGCCGACCTTTCCGCCGCGCATTGCTAGAGGACAAAGCCTCGAAGCGTGCGCAACGCAGCCTGGCGACCAGCGAACGCATCCTCGACGCCGCGGAGGAACTGTTCGCCAAACATGGAATTTACGGCGTAACGATGCGCGAGATCGCCGAGCTCGCCAATGTCGATACGGCGTTGTTGCACTACTACTTCGAATCCAAGCGCGGGGTATTCGACTCGGTATTTGCGCGCCGCGCAGACGTGCTGAATTCCGAGCGTATGCGCGAGATGGATCGTTATGAGGCCGAAAACAATGGCCAATATGAAATTGAAACGATCATCGCCGTATTCCTCCGGCCGCTGTTCAGCCTCAACCGGCAAGGCGGACAGGGATGGCGCAATTTCTGCGCCTTTGTCGGCAATCTGACTTCGGCGCCCGAACTGGCGGAGATTTTCGCGCAGAAATTCGATCCCGTACTGAAGCGCTTCATCGCTTTGCTGCGCAAGGCGATGCCCGATGCCGACGAGCGCGATGTGTATTGGAGCTACCACATGTTCGCCGGTTCGCTCTTGACGGTGAACCTTGCCAATGGCGCAATCGAACATCTGTCCGGCGGACTTTGCCATGCCGAGGATTTCGACGAGATCGAGCCACGTCTGGTGCGCTACACTGCCGAGGGTTTTCGTGCCGTCTGCATGGCGCGCGCAGAACCGCGCCGGACCTCGAAATAGTCCTATAAACAATTGCTTATAGGACAGATTGACTCTGGCCGCTGGGCCTCTGCATACTGGAACAAATAGTGAACACACAATGTCCGGCGCGCGCGAAAAACTGGCAGGAGCACGGCAGCTCCTGGATCCCATCCTGGGCGAAGGCAGGCGCCTGACACACTGCGCCTTGGGCCATGCGGACGCTGACGCGGTTCTGCGCGGTGGGCTTGTTCGCGGCGCGCTGCACGAGATTTTCGCCGGCGATGCGGCGGCTTCGGGCTTTGCTGCCGGCACTGCGCAACGTGCGAGCGGGACAAAACGCGTGCTCTGGATCGTGCAGGATTTTTCCGCGCTCGAGCATGGCGGATTGTCGCCATCCGGTTTTGCCGAACTGGGTATCGCTCCGGCGCGGCTTCTACTGTTGCGCGCGGCCAATGCGGAAGATGCGTTGCGTGCCGGCATCGACGCCTTGTCCTGCGCTGGCCTCGGCGCAGTGATCATGGAGATCGCGGGCAATCCGAAGATCCTGGATCTCGTCGCCAGCCGCAGGCTCACCCTCGCAGCCCAGCACAAAAACGTCACCGCTTTTCTTCTGCGCCAGGGCGCCGAGATCGAGCCCAGCGCCGCGCAGACCCGCTGGCAGATCCGCAGCCTTCCTTCGGTAGCAGCAGATAACTGGGGAATGCCGCGCTTCGACGCGGCGCTTGTGCGCAACCGGCAAGGCGAGACCGGGCACTGGGTAATGGAATGGAGTTGTGATAATGGAGCTTTCCGCAAGCCCTGCGATCAGGCGGCGCGTCCTGGCGCTGTGGTTCGCACGCCTGCCGACAGACCGGCTGCAGCGGCAGAGGTCCGCCTCGCCGGCTGACCCGCCGCTTGTGCTTTCGCTCAAGAGCAACAATGCACGCATTCTCTATGCGGTGGATCGCAAGGCCGCGCAGCTGCGGCTGACGCCGGGCATGGCACTGGCCAGCGCCCGCGCCATGGTGCGCGAACTGGCCGTGGTCGAGGCCGACGCGGCGGCCGACGCCAAGCTGCTCGCCCAGATCGCCGATTGGTGCGACCGCTTCACGCCGTTCGTCGCGCTCGATGGCAGCGATGGCCTACTGCTCGACGTGACGGGCGCGACGCATCTCTTCGGCGGCGAACCGGCGATGCTTAAAACCGTACGCACCGCCATCGCGCGTCAGGGCTTCACGATACGGCTGGCGCTGGCGGGAACCGCGGCGGCGGCGCGGGCGCTTGCCCGCTATGGCGATGGCACGATTGCAGCGCCGGGCACCGAAGCACAGGCGGTAGCGTTTCTTCCCGTCGCAGCACTTGATCTGGAGTCTGCCGATACCCATGCCTTGCGCCGCGCCGGTTTGAAAACCATCGCCCAGGTCGCGGGCCGCAGCCGTGCCGAGCTGACCGCGCGCTTCGGCAAGGAAATGGTGTTCAAGCTCGAGCGTGCGCTCGGCCAGAGCGAGAAGCCGATCTCGCCACGGCGCATCCTGCCCGATTACATGGCCGAGCATCGTTTCGCCGAGCCGGTGACGGCGGAAGCTTTCATCGCCGATTCGATCCTGTCGTTGGCAGGTTCGTTGTGCGCGCTTCTGGAAGAGCGCGGCCAAGGCGCCCGTGCGCTGGAGGCAAGCTTCTTCCGTTCCGACGGCGCACTCAGCCGCATCGTGCTCGAAACCGCACGGCCCTTGCGCGAGCCCAAGATCATCGCGCGGCTGTTCCGCGAGCGGCTCGATGCGCTCGCCGATCCCATCGATCCCGGTTTCGGCTTCGACCTGATCCGGCTTTCTGCCCTGCACGCCGAGCGTCTGGTGCCTGAAAGCGTCGGACTGGATGCCAAGCCCGACGACGACAAGGAAATCGCCTTCCTGATCGACCGATTGGCGGCACGCTTCGGTTCGCACCGCATTCTCACCTTTCAGCCGCAGGACACGCATATCCCTGAAGCCGTCGGCATCGCCGTGCCAGCCCAGCATGCCCCCGATACGAAATGCGATTGGGACACGCGCGTGGCTGGCGAAGCGCCGCGCCGTCCGCTGCGCATGCTTACCAAGCCCGAGCGCATTGAGGTGATGGCACAGGTGCCGGACGGGCCGCCCTTGCGCTTTCGCTGGCGCCGCGCGCTGCATGCGGTCGCCCGCGCCGAAGGCCCCGAACGCATCGCGATGGAATGGTGGCGCCACCAGGACCCGCAACCGACGCGCGATTATTTCCGCATCGAGGACGAAGCGGGCCGGCGCTTCTGGCTGTACCGCGACGGACTCTATGGCCGCGAGCCATTTACCCCGCGCTGGTACGTGCATGGGCTGTTCGCATGACTCCCATCTATGCCGAGATCGCGGTGACGTCGAACTTCTCGTTCCTGCGCGGCGCGTCGCGGCCGGAGGAATTGATGGCGCAGGCCTGCCTTCACGGCTATGCCGCTATCGGCATCGCCGACCGCAACAGCCTCGCCGGCATCGTGCGTGCCTACAGCGCCTTCGATCATCCCGAACTGCCGGAGACGAAACCGAAATTCCTCGTCGGTGCGCGTCTCGTCTTCGCCGACGACACGCCCGACATTCTCGCCTATCCGAGCGACCGCGACGCGTACGGCAATCTCTGCCGCTTACTTACCACCGGCAAACTGCGCGCCGAGAAGGGCGAGTGCACACTCTATATAAGCGATTTGCTTGCATGGCAGGACGGCTTGTTGCTGGCCGTGCTGCCGCCGGCGCGCGGTGCGTTCACCAAACTTCGCGAGACCCTGCAGACGCTGCGCCGTGCCGCGCCAGAGCGCACCTGGCTAGCGGCATCCATGCTGTACCGTGGCGATGACGGGAGGCGGCTGAAACGGCTGAACACGCTGGCGCAAGACGCAGACGTGCCCCTCCTTGCGGTCAACGACGTGCTCTATCATGTGCCCGAGCGCCGCGCGTTGCAGGATGTCGTCACCTGCATCCGCGAACATGTCACGATCGACAAGGCCGGCAAGCTGCTCGAGGTCAATGCCGAGCGTCATCTGAAGACGCCGGAAGAGATGGCGCGATTGTTTCGTGCTGCACCGGATGCAATTGCGCAGACTTTGCGTTTCGCGCAACGCATCTCGTTCGCGCTGGCGCAGCTCAAATACAACTATCCCGACGAGCCGGTGCCACGGGACCGGACACCGGACGAATATCTCTGCGAACTAACCTGGCGGGGCGCCAACAAACGCTATCCTGACGGCATTCCGCCTTCGGTGCGTACGACGCTTGAAAAGGAATTGGCGCTGATCGCCAAGCTCGACTACGCACCCTATTTCCTGACCGTGCGCGACATTGTCGGCTTCGCCAGGGCGCGGAACATCCTGTGCCAGGGCCGCGGCTCGGCCGCCAATTCCGCCGTCTGCTATGTGCTCGACATCACCGCCGTCGATCCGGCGCAGAACGATCTCCTCTTCGAACGTTTCATCTCGCAGGAGCGCAAGGAGCCGCCCGACATCGATGTCGACTTCGAACATGAGCGGCGCGAGGAAGTGATCCAGGACGTCTATCACCGCTACGGCCACGACAAGGCGGCACTGACCGCCACCGTCATCTGCTATCGCCCGCGCAGTGCCATCCGCGAAGTCGGCAAGGTCTTCGGTCTCAGCGAGGACATCACCGCCGCCATGGCGAACAGCGTCTGGGGCAGTTGGGGCCATGCGGTGAAGGAAAGCCAGGTGCGCCAGGGCATGCTCGACCCGCAAAATGCGGCAATCGTGCAAGCAGTGAGCTTCGCGAACCAGATCATGGGCTTTCCGCGCCATCTCTCGCAGCATGTCGGCGGTTTCGTGCTGACGCGCGACCGGCTCGACACCATCGTGCCCATCGGTCCGGCCGCGATGGACGAGCGCTATTTCATCGAATGGGACAAGGACGATATCGACCGCCTCGGCATGATGAAGGTCGATGTGCTGGCGCTCGGCATGCTGACCTGCATCCGCAAAGCGTTCGACCTGATCCGCCTGCATGAAGGCAAGGACTTCGATCTCGTGAAGGTGCCGCGCGAGGATCCCATCGTCTATGACATGCTGTGCAAGGCCGACGCAGTCGGTGTGTTCCAGGTGGAAAGTCGCGCCCAGATGAACATGCTGCCGCGTCTCAGACCGCGCTGCTTCTACGATCTCGTCATCGAGGTTGCGATCGTTCGTCCCGGCCCGATCCAGGGCGACATGGTCCACCCCTATCTGCGCCGGCGCAGCGGCAAGGAGGACGTCGTCTATCCCTCGCCGTCACCCGAGCACGGTCCGCCCGACGAACTCTACAAGGTGTTGAACAAGACCAAGGGCGTGCCGCTGTTCCAAGAACAGGCGATGAAGCTTGCCATCGTGGCCGCGAAGTTCACGCCGGAGGAAGCCAACGGGTTGCGCCGTGCCATGGCGACGTTCCGCAATGTCGGTACCATCGACACATTCCGCGAAAAGATGGTCGGCGGCATGATGCGCCGCGGCTATGAACAGGATTTCGCCGAACGCTGCTTTAAGCAGATCGAAGGTTTCGGCTCTTATGGTTTTCCCGAGAGCCATGCCGCGAGCTTCGCGCTCCTCGTCTACATCTCGGCCTGGATCAAATGCCATCATCCGGCCGCGTTCGGCTGTGCGCTGCTGAACGCCCAGCCCATGGGATTCTACGCGCCGGCGGAGATCGTGCGCGACGCGCGCGAGCATGGCGTGGAAGTGCTGGCACCCGACGCCAGCTTCAGCGCCTGGGACAACACGCTGGAATATGCTCTCTCCATTCGGCTGGGCTTTCGCCAGATCGACGGCTTCCACGAAGAATGGGCGCGCCGCATCGTGGACAATCGCGGCTATGGCTATGCGACCTTCGCCGAGTTCATCCGCCGCAGCGAGCTGCCGAAAAAGGCATTGATGGTGCTGGCGGAGGCCGATGGCCTGCGCTCCTTCGGCATGGACCGCCGCGAGGCGCTATGGGCGGTGCGCCGGCTGCCCGACCAGAACACCTTGCCCCTGTTCGAGGCGCAGCGCCTGAAGGAACTTCCAACGGAACACATCTCGCCGCTGCCCGAAATGCCGCTCAGCGAGCATGTGCTGGCGGACTATCAGACACTGCGTCTGTCGCTCAAAGGCTATCCGATGCAGTTCCTGCGCGAGTTATTCACGGCCGAGAAGGTGAAAAGCTGCGCCGAACTCGAAGCGACCGACGACGGCAAGCGTGCCCGTTGCGCCGGTGTCATCCTGGTGCGCCAGATGCCCGGCGATGCCGGCGTGGTGTTCATCACGCTGAGCGACGAAACCGGCATCACCAACGTCGTCGTCTGGCCGGCGCTGGTCGAAAAGTTCCGCCGCGAAATCATGGGCGCCCGCCTGTTGCTGGTCGAGGGCAAAGTGCAGAAGAGCGAAGGCGTGGTGCATCTGGTAGCCGAGCGGGTGTTCGACCGCACGCAGGAACTCGACCGCTTGTCGGAAGACGCGCTGCGACCGTTCGAGGGCCACCTCGAAGACCTCGCCTATCGGCGCCCGGACTCACGCGCCCCGCGCCACCCTCGAAATGTGCGCGTCCTGCCCAAATCGCGGGATTTTCATTAGCGTCCCGGAGAGCTATACGCTGGGACCCTGGGGCAGAGCAGCAACTCCGTCATGACCAGCATCCGCGGACTGCCGTTCCTGGGCTCCATCGCCGCATGCCTGATCCTGGCGGCGCCGCTGTGGTGCGTAATTTCTCCGCCGATGCCGGACTATCCGGCGCATCTCGCAAGTTTCTATCTGATCGGCGGCGGCACGTCGGACTTCTATCGCGTGCAGTGGGCGTTACTGCCGAACCTGGCCGCGGAGGCGATCGTACCGGCGCTTGCCACGTTCCTGCCGCTGGAAATCGCGACCAAGATTTTTCTCTCGCTCACCGTCGCCCTATGGGTGCTGGGACCGGGCGCCATCCAGCGCGCCGTATCCGGCAAGGTTGGCGTTGGCGGCTTGCTCGCGGCGGCATTCACCTACAATGCCAGCTTCATGTGGGGATTTTTCAACTACGCATTCGCGGCCGGTGCCAGTTTCCTCATTTTCGCCGCCTGGATCGCGAGTGATGGCAAGCGCGGTCTTGCGCATTATGCTGGCTTCGCATTGGGCTTCACGCTCGTCTACTTCGCGCATCTCTTTGCGCTGGCAACTCTGCTGCTGATGCTCGCCTGTTTCGACTTGTCACGGTTGTGGCGGGTAGAGGACTTCTGGTGGCGCGCAGCGATTCGCAAATTGGCCATATTGGCTGCCCTGGCGGCACCTGCCCTTCTCTTCTTCGCGTTCCGCGGTTCCGACGGTGGTGCACTGAATATAGAATTCAATCTCCTGGACACATTGATGGAACGCTTCGAAGCGGCGATTGAGTTCAGCTTCGATCAGCCCGCCTATGCCTTGACCGGCCTGCTGGTCTTGCTGCTGACCATCGGATTGATAACCCGGCGCGTCGCGATAGCTCCGAGCATGGGACTTGTGCTGCCGGTACTCGCAACCTGCACGGTGTTCGCGCCAGAATGGGCGTTGGGCGGCTGGGGCGTGCATCTGCGCCTTCCCGCCGTCTTGGGCGCGCTCCTCTTTGCGTCGATCGACGTGTCCCTATCGCGACGTTGGTTGGCGACGGCGGTGGTGGCGTGCCTCGTCCTCTTCACGTTTCAGGCGGTGACATTGGCCAGCAGCTGGCGCCAGATCGATGCGCGCTACACCGAATTCCGCCAGGCGGAGGCTCATATCGCGCCGGCTGAGCGGCTTTTGACGGTGCTCGACGGCGATTCGCTCGGCTGGTCATCCGACCAGGCCTATTGGCACATGGCCGAATTCGCGGTGATCGACCGACGCGTGTTCACGCCCCTGCTGTTCGCGACCAAGGGACAGCACATCATTCAAGTCCGCCCACCAATGGCCCGCTACGCGGCCGCGACCGCCAAGCAAGGCTCGCCACCCGATATCGACGAACTGAACGACCTCGCGGCCGGCGCCATGGACGCCGACGAGGACATACGCGACGTCGTGCCCTATCTGCGATTCTTTCAATGTCATTTCGACCAGGCCGTCGTCATACACGGGGACGGTCCGCTGTCCCGTGTTCCACCGATGCTGCGCTTGGTGCACACGGGGAGCTTCTATGCGATTTACGACATCGTTCCCGACAAGCAGTGCGCGCAACGATGACCGCGGCACCACTCGCACTTCGTTTGACCGTCAGCGCACTGGCGGTGGCCTGTCTCGCCGGGCTCGTGCATATCGTCAGCATGCTCGGCATTCACGTGCCGTTCGATCCCAATGAAGGTTGGAATGCCTATTTCGCGCAGATGGCGATGCGTAGCGGCTCGCCCTATCCGGCGGATGGCGGTTTCATGGTCAACAACTACCCGCCGCTATCGTTCTATCTGATCGGCACCTTTGGGAAGTTGCTCGGCGATGACATCTTCGCCGGGCGCATCGTCTCGCTGCTGGCGCTTCTCGCCACGGCGTGCGGCATTGGTGCCGCGGCGCGCCGTATGGGCTGCCGCACCTGGCACGCGGCATTCGCGGGTCTTCTGTTCATCGCCTGCGTTCTGCTGACGAGCGACTATGCCGGCATGAATGACCCGCAATTGCTCAGTCATGCAATCGCAATGGGGGGGTTGGTCGCAGTGCTGCGCATTCCGCGCACACCGCGCAACTTGGTGTTCGCCCCGCTGCTGTTCACGCTCGCGTTCTTCTTCAAGCACAATCTGGTGCTTCTGCCGCTGGCGGTCGCGCTCTGGCTGCTGCTGGTGGATCGTCGGCACGCCGTCACCTTCATCGCGAGTGGCGGCATTTTCTTGCTCATCGGACTCGGGATTTTCCGCGAGGTTTTCGGCATCGGATTTTTTCACCAGATCGCTTCGGCACGCCTCTATTCCCTCGATAATCTCATGGCCGGCGCTGCCACCTGGTTGGCCTTCGCAGCGGTGCCGCTCTGCGGCGCACTCGTTCTTCTCCGCATCGCGCGACGCGATCAATATGCGGTACTGGCAATCATCTATGCCGGCGTCGCAGTGATCGGAGGTTTTGCTTTCCTGGGCGGGGCGGGCGTTGACGCCAATGCGCTATTCGATGCCGATATCGCGCTGGCGCTGTGCGCCGGTCTGCTCCTGGACCGACTGGAAGACGAACGATGGTCCGCAACCACGGCAATCATCTACATCATCCCGCTTGTCCTGCTGTTGCGCAGCGTTGACGGCGATTGGGGCAGCACTGATTTTTGGCTGCACCCGCTGCGCGAAGAGAGTGCCGTGGCGCGCAGCGAAATCGCGGCGCTGCGGGTGGCGCGCGAACCGGTGCTGTGCGACATGCTGGCGCTGTGCTATTGGGCCGGCAAGGCACCGCAGGTCGATGTCTTCAACACCGATCAACGCTTGCGCGCGGGCGCGCTGGATGCGCGGAGTTTCATCCAACGGATCAACACCAGGGATTACTCGATCATCGAGCTCGAGACTCTGCACCCATTCCCGCTGCCACCTGATGTCGAGCGTGCGGTGCGGCGCAACTACGAGATTATTCGCACCGACGACGAGCGCGTGTTCCTGGCGCCGCGCTAGTGCGCGACTTTTACCGTGCCGGTGCGTTCGAGCTTGCCCCAGCCGACGAATCTGCCGCGCAGCGCGATCGCGATCGAGCGCACCACAACATAGTACATGAGCTGGCGATAGCCGAAACGTTGCAGCGGCAACCACCACAGAAGCGACCAATTCTCCCGCCGTTCCATTGCAAATCCGAACGTCGCAGCGAGCAGATCAACCACGATGAAGACGATGTAGTAGATTCCCACGGTAATCAGGTCGTTGTTGCTGAATTCCGCGCCATGCTGGGCATAGGCAAGCCATTGGCCAATCAGTTGCCAGATCAAAAGGAGATCGGCGAGCGGCGCGAACGCGGTCAGCGCGATCTGGAACAACCACACCTGGGGCAATGCGATCATGCCGAGCGCGCCGAAGCGCGGATTGAATGTCAAGGCGCGATACTTCCACAGGCACTGCAACGTGCCATAGGCCCAGCGGAAACGCTGCTTGGCCAGCGCCCGGAACGATGCGGGGGCTTCGGTCCAGGCAATCGCCGAACTGTCGAAGCGGACTTTATAACCTTGCGCCTGCATGCCGATCGTCAAATCCTGATCCTCGGCCAGGGTGTCGGAGCGAAATCCGCCCATGCGGAGCAGGGCCGATCGCCGCCAGGCACCAACCGCGCCCGGTATCACCGTCAATGTTCCAAGCGCGGCCAGCGCGCGGCGCTCGAGGTTCTGAGCCACCACGTATTCCAAGGCCTGCCAGCGCGTCACCATGTTGGTGCGGTTGCCGACCTTTGCATTGCCCGCGACGGCACCGACGCTCTGGTCCACAAACCAGCGCACCAGCCGCGCGATCGTGTCGGGTTGAAATAACGTGTCCGCGTCCAGTGCCACGACGATCTCGCCGCTGGTGACCCTGAGGCCGGCATTCAGCGCATTCGCCTTGCCGCCATTGGGTACGCGCAACAGGATAACGCGCGGATCACCGGCGAACTTGTCGTGTACCACTTCGTAGGTACGGTCCTGCGAGCCGTCGTCCACGACGACAACCTCCAGATCGCGGTGATCGCTGGCGAGAATTCGCTCAACCGTTACGGCGATGACTTTTTCCTCATTATAAGCCGGAACGATCACCGAAACATGACGCGCGTCGGGTTGCGTAGCCAATTCCTGCTCGCGCTCCTTGCGTGCATTCCACAGGCTGAGGCCCGCCAGAAAGAAGAGCCGCGATACGCCGAGCCAGATCGCCGCGAAAAACGCGTAATAAAGAATGCGGCCTGCCCAGCT
>Ga0157379_10004179_pt1 | contig 12335 bp, 15 predicted proteins | sample S25metaG_FD_121802 | JGI IMG/M metagenome (GOLD analysis project Ga0157379, IMG submission 121802) | Switchgrass rhizosphere microbial communities from Kellogg Biological Station, Michigan, USA - S2-5 metaG | ecosystem: Host-associated > Plants > Roots > Rhizosphere > Soil | place: USA... | reverse complement strand
GAGCAGGAGCGCGCGACCGATCGCGAGCATCTGCTGCTCACCGCCGGAGAGCTGCGTCGCGCTGATGCGCTTGCGCTCGGCGAGGCGCGGGAACAGCTTGTAGATCTCGGCGGGGTTCCAGCGGCCCTTGAGCGGCGAGCGGATCATCCGCAGGTGCTCGTCCACCGAGAGCGACTGGAAGAGCCTGCGGCCCTGTGGCACGTAGCCCACGCCGGCTCCGGCCACGACGTACGGCATGCGACCGCGCATCTCGTCGCCGTTCACGCGGATCGATCCCCGTGACTCGCGGCAGAGACCCATGATCGTGTTGCAGAGCGTCGACTTGCCCATGCCGTTGCGGCCGATCACGGCGATCGCCTCGACGCCCATCGAGAACGACACGCCCTCCAGGATGTGCGCCGAGCCGTAGAACGCGTGCACGTCCTCGAGCTCGAGCAGCGGTGTGTCACTCATTCGTGAACCTGCTGCCGAGGTAGATGTCATGCACGGTCTGGTTGCCGCGGATCTCCTCGGGCGTGCCTTCGACGATCTTCTGGCCGTCGTGCATCATCGTCACGTACTGGGCCACGCGCAGCGCGATGTCCATGTCGTGCTCGATCAGGAGCAGCGTCACGTCCGCCGGGAGCGACAGCAACAGCTCCGTCAGGCGCTCCCGCTCGCCGCGCGAGAGGCCCGAGGCCGGCTCGTCGAGCATCATCAGCTGCGGGTCGGTTGCGCTCGCCATGCCGACCTCGAGCTGGCGCTGCTGGCCGTGCGAGAGCGAGCCGACCGGCGCCTTCAGCGAGTCGGCCAGCCACACCCGCTCGGCCGCGGCCTGCGCACGGGCGCGCTGCTCGCGCTCTCGCGACGAGTGGGTCGGCCGGAGCCGGCCGCCGTCCCGCCCGACGATCGCGAGGTAGAGGTTGTCCTCGACCGAGAGCCCGGGGAAGAGCCGGGACTTCTGGTACGTCCGCGCCACGCCCAGCCGCGGCCGCGTGCGGGCCGGCATGTTCGTGACATCGGTGCCCATCACCTCGATCGTGCCGCTCGTGGGCTGGAAGTCGCCCGCGATGAGGTTGAACAGCGTGGTCTTGCCCGCGCCGTTGGGGCCCAGGATTGCGCGGCGCTCACCGTGCGCGACGTCGAGATCGACGTCGCGCACGGCCTGCACCCCGCCGAAACGCCGGCCGACCCCCCGCAAGCGGAGGATCGGACCGGCGGTTTCGGCAGCGACGGAAGCCGTCGCCTCGTTCAACGGGTCAGGCTCACCCGACCTTCGTGACCTTCCAGGGCACGTTGCCCTTGACGCACGCCGGGACAGTCTCGCCCGGGGGCGGCTTGTTCGGTGCGAACACGCCACCGAAGCTCTGCGGCACGCCGACGACCTTGTAGATCGTCTTGATGCCGAGCGTGCCGTTGTTGTCGAACAGCTGCTGCACGAACGTGTCGGCGATGCCCTGCCGGTTCGAGTCCAGCTTGAGCGTGTACCCGTTCGGGTCCGTCACCGTCGTCGTCGCGAGCTTCTTCTGGAGGGCCTTCTGGCCGCCCGAGATGTCGCCCTTGACCGCCTTGAGGCCCTTGATCAGACCCGTGGCGTTGACGTAGTAGTTGACGAAGAACAGGTTGCCGACGCCGGTCGCGGTCGCCGGGCCCTTGAGCGGCGGGAGCGCGCTCCAGGTCTTCGCCGTCAGCGCCTTGAACTTGTCCAGCGCCGCGGACGGGACGTCCGCCGCCGTGCCGCCGCCGCCCGCGTACGAGCCGGCGATGCGGAGACCGAGCTCCGTGAACGTGCCGGGCGTCCCGAAGAACAGGTTGCCCATGTGCTGCTTGGAGTTCATGTTGCCGTACTTCTGCTCGAACGCCTTGAGCGAGCTCAGGGTGCCCGTGCCGCCGACGGCCCAGAAGTAGCCGTCAGTCGCGTTCGGCGGATCCAGCTGCGCCACGTACTGCGAGTAGTCGGTCGTGTTCAGCGGCGGGAAGACGCGCTTGGTGACCTCGCCACCGAGGGCGCAGAACTCCGCGATGAACCCGGCGGCCGACGTCCAGCCGAACGAGTAGTCGTCCATGATCACGTTGACCTTGCGCCAGCCGAGCACGTTGTAGGCGACCCAGCCCGTGCCGGCGTCCCACTGCGCGCCGTCACCGTTCCAGCGGAAGAAGTTCGGTGCACGCACGATCATCGTCGTGTCGAGCGCGCCGGCCGTGCCGTTCACGAACGTCTTCTTCGGATGCGCCTTGGCGTACTTGGCCACGGCGATCGACTCGTCACCCGAGAGCGGCCCGATCAGGATGTCGGCGCCCAGCTTCTCCATCAGCCGCTTGGTCTCGCTGATGGCGAGGTCGGCCGAGTCGTTCGAGCAGCCGATGCCGACGAGCTTGATGGGATGGCCCGAGATGGTGCCGCCCGTCATGCCCTTGATCGGATTGCTCTTGTCCTTCACCTTGGCGCCGGTCTGCTCGACGAACGCCTGGATCGCGCCACCGACATCCGCACCGTAGAACGCCGCGAACGCGCCCTTGCAGTCCGACAGGATGGCGATCTTGATCGGCGTTCCCGCCGCCGTGGGCTTCGCAGTCGTCGCGGTGGCCGTCAAGGCCATCACGACTACCGCGAGCGGGAGCGCGTACTTCAGCTTCCGCAAGCGCGAGAGATTCACGTTCGGGTTCTCCTTTGTGTCGGTGGGCACGATGCCTGGCAGATTGGACGTCGATGGGGGGAGGCGAGTTAGTCGCCGGCGGCAGCCGCCGCGGCGGGCTGCCGTTGCTTGAGGAGCGTCATTGCGCGCTCCCAGATGCCGAGCAACCCGTCAGGCGAGACGAGCACGATGGCGAGGAAGATCAGGCCGATCAGCGAGTTGAACGTGCCGAGCTTGAATCCGGCCACGGAGAAGTCCGTCTCGGCCAGGCGGTCGTTGATGAAGACGAAGGCGAGCGCTCCCACGAACGCGCCCTCGATGCGCCGCAGACCGCCGATGACGGCGATGATCAGGACGTTGAGCGTGGCGCCCAGCCCGATCGTCTGCGGATCCACGTGCCCGTTCCACCACACGAACAGCACGCCCGCGATCGAGGCCATGAAGGCGCCGAACGTGAACGCGAGCGTGCGGTGCAAGGCGATGCCGTAGCCCAGCGAGCTCATGCGCACGGGCTCGTCGCGCACGCCCTGCAACGAGAGCCCGAAGTTCGTGCGTATGACGAAGCGCACGAGGGCGTAGAGCAGCACCGCGATCACCAGCGCGAGGTAGTAGAGGCGGTGCGGATGCTGGTCGGTCGTCCCGATGATCGACGGGGGCACGATGCCGCTGATGCCGCCGAACCCGGAGATCCGCTCGATCTGCCCGAACGAGAGGTTGGCGATCACGCCGTAGGTCAGCGTGATCATGAGGAAGTAGATGCCGGTCGAGCGCGACGCCAGCCCGCCGAAGACGAGGCCGATCGCGGTCGCGATCAGGATCGCGGGGATGATGCCGGCCCACGGGCTGTAGCCGAGCGTCAGGCCCTTGGTGTCGACCGTCGTCATGTTGCCGAAGACGAACCCCGCGATGCCGAAGAGCGCCGTCTGCGCGAGCGAGACCATGCCGCCGTACGACGCGAGGAAGATCAGGCTCATCGCGACGATGCCGAAGATCAGCACCTGCGTCAGCAGCTGATCGACGGTGTAGGTCGAGAACAGGACGGGAGCGAGGGCGGCGAGGGCGAGCGCGACTGCCGCGATCGTCCGCTCGATCGCGCGGACGTCGCTCACGCAGGCCGTCCGAAGATGCCGTACGGGCGGACGGCGAGCACGATGGCAAGCAGGACGAACGTGAAGATGACCGCGTACTGCGTATTGCCCGCGGGCAGGTAGGCCGCCGAGAACGTGCCGATCAGGCCGTAGAGCATCGAGCCGACCGCGGCACCCGCGAGGGAGCCCATGCCGCCGATGATCACGACGACCAGCGAGTTGAGCAGCCAGATTCCGTCGGTGCCGTTGGAGACCGCCGTCTGCGACGTGCCGATCACGGCGCCGATCCCGGCCAGCATGGAGCCGACGAAGAAGGCGATCGCGAAGACGCGCTGGATGTTGACGCCGAGCGCCGCGACCATCGCGCGGTCGTCCACCCCTGCGCGGATGACCATGCCGGTGCGGGTGCGCTTGAGCCAGAGCCAGAGCGCGAGGCCGATGAAGAGCGCAAGGCCGAGGATGAAGAGGCGCGCGCCGGAGTAACTGAATCCTTTCACATGGAGGTCGACGAACTGATTGATCCGCCCCGGAAATGACATGTCCTCGGCGACGCCGCCGCCCGTGTGCACGACCACCTGGTCGGCCACGATCACCGAGATCGCGATCGTGATCAGGGCCTGGCGCAGATCCTGGCCCTGATTCCAGCGCAGGAAGGCCTGCTGCATCACGAGGCCGAGCAGGCCGGCCACGAGCGCCGCGACGAGCAGCACGACGAACCAGTTGATGACGCTGACCTGCGTCGAGGAGACCGTCGTGTCGGGATTTCCCGTGATGATGCGGCGCTGTACGTCGATGGCCACGTACGCCGCCACCAGGTAGAGCGACCCGTGCGCCATGTTGACGACGCGCATCAGGCCGAAGACCAGCGTGAACCCGCTGGCCACGACGAAGTAGAGGGCGCCCTGCGTGATGGCGTCGAGCAGCGTCGAGAAGAAGGCCGTCGGGTCGCTGTGCGCGGGACGATCCGCGAGGAAGACGACCCACACGAGCCCGAACGCGAACGCCGCGAGCGTCACGCCCCAACCGAGATGGCGTCGATAGGAGAGTGCGACCGGCATCGGGGCGCAGACGCTACAGCAACGCTCCCCCGGCACGCAAACGCGTTCCGGAGAGCGGAACAGCGGGCTGGACGCCGCGCCCCCGGACGCGACATACTCCCGCCGTGCCTGCAGCGCGCATCCTGGCCCTCGACGCCCTCGACGGCTTCGCCATGGCCGCCGGCGTGCACGGGCGCGCCCTCTTCGGCGACAGCACGATGCTGAATCTCGTCGAGCTCGAGCCGGGCGCGGTCGTGCCCGAGCACTCCCACCCGCACGAGCAGATGGGCATCGTGATCAGCGGCGAGATCGTGATGATCATCGCGGGCGAGGAACGCGCGTGCCATGCCATGGATGCGATGCACATCCCCTCGGGCGTGGTGCACGCCGCGTACGCCGGGCCCGAGGGAGCGGTGGTGCTCGACACGTTCGTGCCCATCCGCGAGGACTTCCGCGCGCTGGCCGGCGCCGAGCAGTAGATTCCTGCCGACAACCGCCCGAGCACGGAGGACGCATGCCCATCATCCACCTGAAGATCTACGAAGCACGTCTCAATGAGGAGACCGAGCCCAAGCTCATCGAGGACTTCACGCAAGTGCTCGTCGACAACTTCGGCGAGGGCATCAAGCAGCACACGACCGTGATCCTCGAAGGCGTCAAGCCGAGCCGGTGGGGCGTCGCCGGCAAGGCCTTGTAGTCGGCCACCCTGTCCAGGAGGAAACGCGCACATGAGCGTCGTCGAAGTCAACGCGCCCGGATTGCTCGACCTGGTCGAGGCGGACGCAGCACTCGAGTGCATCGGCTCGGGCTTCACCTTCACCGAGGGCCCCCTCTGGACGAACCGCGACGGCGGCTCGCTCCTGTTCTCCGACATGCCCGGCGACACGCGCAGGCGCTGGTCGGAGTCCGCCGGCGTCGAGGTGGTCGCTCATCCGTCCAACAAGGGCAACGGGCTGAGCTGGGACCTCGAGGGTCGCCTGCTGATCTGCGAGCACGCCACGAGCAGCCTGATCCGCATCGAGCCCGACGGCTCGCGCACCGTGGTGGCCTCGCACTGGCAGGGCAAGGAGCTGAACAGCCCCAACGACGTGGTCGTCACCTCCGACGGCTCGATCGTCTTCACCGATCCGCCCTACGGCCGCTGGCCCGGCTTCGGGGTCGAGCGCGACCAGGAGCTCGACTTCCAGGGCGTCTATCGCGTCACGCCCGACGGCGAGCTGCAGCTGCTCATCGACGACTTCCAGAAGCCCAACGGCCTGTGCTACTCGGCCGACGAGAAGACGCTCTGGATCAACGACACCGACGGCGGCCACATCCGCCGCTTCTCGGTCTCGTCCGACGGCTCGCTGACCGGCGGCGACGTCATCTACCAGATGGAGGGCTTCAGCCTGGAGACCGGCATCCCCGACGGCCAGAAGCTCGACGAGGCGGGCAACCTGTGGGTCTCCGGCCCGGGCGGCCTGCACGTGGTCACCGGTGACGGCCAGTTGCTCGGCCGCATCCTCACACCCGAGAACGTCGGCAACCAGACGTGGGGCGGCGCGGACTGGAAGACGCTCTTCATCTGCACCTCGACGACGGTGCACACGCTGCGAACGACGGTCGCCGGGCATCGCACGCCCAGCATGAACTGAGGAGTGAGGGATGGCTGATCTCGAAGCAATCGACCCTGGGCGCACGGTCTTGATGGTGCTCGACATGCACCGCGACGTGGTCGCCGACGACGGAGCCTCCAAGGACTCGGGCGCGCCCGAGCACGCGGCCAAGCAGAACGTCGTCGAGAACATCAAGGGCCTGATCGCCGCCGCACGCCAGAGCGGCACGCCGGTCCTCCACATCCACCACCGCAAGGGCAAGGGCGCGCGTCCCCACGGGGGCATGAGCCGGATGTTCCGCGGGCTGCGAGACGCTGAGGGATTCGACGCCGGCACGCGCGGCATGGAGGTCATGCCCGGCCTGGAGCCGAAGGACGGCGACCTCGTGATCGAGAAGGAGCGCGCGAGCGCGTTCGCCGGCACCGAGACGGACATCGTGCTGCGCGCCATGGCGATCGACACGCTGATCCTCACGGGTGCGTGGACGAACTTCTCGGTCGAGAGCACCGCGGCAGGCCACGGACATGGGCTACCGCGTGATCGTGGCCAGCGACGGCACATCCTCGATCAGCGACGAATGGCATAACGCGGCGATCGGCTACGCGCTCACGTGGCTGTGCGAGATCGCACCCTCGACGGACATCGCAGCGAAGCTCTGCACGCAATAAGGCCCACGGCGATGCGGGTGCGCGCGGCGCTGTTCGAGGCGCCGGGCGTCCCGCTCGTCGTGCGGGAGATCGACCTCGAGGGGCCCGGTCCGGGCGATGCGCTCGTGCGCATCGACGCCGTCGGCATCTGCGGCTCCGACCTGCATGTCGTCAAGGGCGAATGGGTACGCCCCCGGCCGATGGTGCTCGGGCACGAGGGCGCCGGCGTCGTCGAGGCCGTGGGCGCAGACGTCGAGGGCCTCGAGCCCGGCGATCGCGTGATCCTCTCCTGGGCGCCCGCCTGCGGTGAGTGCGGTCCCTGCCTGGCAGGGCGCACGACGGCCTGCCTGCCGCTGCGCGCCGGCATCGGCGCCGGCACGCTGCCCGACGGCACGACGCGCCTCTCGGACGAGGGCGAGACGATCTACCGCATGACGGCGGTGGGCGCGCTCGCCGAGCGCGTCGTCATGCCGGCGAGCGGCGTGCTGAAGCTCACCCACGATCTGCCCGCGGACGAGGCGGCACTGCTCGGGTGCGCCGCGCTGACCGGGATCGGCGCCGCCCGCGGCGTCACCGCCGGCGACGTGGTCGTCGTGATCGGCGCCGGCGGCGTGGGCCAGTTCTGCGTTCAGGGCTCGCGGCTGCGCGGTGCTTCGGCAATTGTCTCCGTCGATCCGCTGCCCGCGCGCCGAGCGCTCGCCCGAGCCGTCGGAGCGACCCACGACTGCGATCCGTCCGACCTGGCCGAGTTGCTCGCCGGCCTTGCTCCGGACGGCGCCGACTGTGCGCTCGAGGCCGTGGGCTCGCCCGCCACGGCGGCCCTCGCCCTGGCCAGCGTGCGCCCGGGTGGACGCGCGACGCTCGTCGGCATGCCGCCCGCCGGTGCGCGGCTCGACCTCGATCCGGCGGAGTTCACGAATCGCGAGAAGGTGCTGACCGGCACCGTCTACGGCTCGGGCGACCCCGCCGATGCTCTGCCGTCCCTGCTCGCCGACGTGGCCGCCGGCCGCGTTCTGCTGACGCCGCTGGTCGGCCCCACCTTCCCGCTGGAGCGGGCCGAGGAGGCCATCCAGGCCGCGCTGGCGGGCGAGCCGGGGCGCGTCATCGTCGCCCCTGGAGACGCACATGCGCCGTGAGATCCGCGTGCCCGGCCTGGCCGAGCCGATCAGCCACTACTGCGACGCCGTCGAGGCCAACGGCCTGCTCTTCGTGTCGGGCTGTCCCGCCACCGACGAGCACGGCAAGCTGGTCGGAGGCGACGACACGGTCGCCCAGTGCGAGCAGGTGCTGAGGAACCTCGGCGCAATCCTCGCAGCCGCGGGCTGCACGCCTCAGGACGTCGTCAAGGTCAACGTCTATCTCACGAACGTCGACGACCGCCCGTTGATCAACCCGCTCCGTCAGGCCTTCTTCGGGGACACGCGCCCCGCCAGCACGCTGGTGGGCGTGAAGGAACTGCCGGTGCCCGGCATGAAGGTCGAGATCGAGGCGGTCGCCGTGCTGCCGCAGCGCTGAGCGGTGCAACGCCCGGGGTCTGGGCCTCGACGTTGCGTCAGGCGGCGCGCACGGGGTTGGCGAGGATGCCGATGCCCTCGACCTCGACCTCGACGAGGTAGCCCGGAGCCAGCGCCACGTCGTCGGGCGGCACCACTCCCGTGCCCGTGAGGAGCACCGATCCCGCCGGGACGGGGTTCTCGCGGACGCACCACGAGGCCAGCTCCTCGAAGCTGCGGTGCATCGCTGCGGTGCTCGTCGCGTCCTCGTTGACGAGCGCGCCCTCGGCGTTCCAGGTGCGCACGGAGATCGCGTACGGCGCGGAGGGGTCGTCGGGGACGAGCACCGCCGGGCCGATCGCACAGCAGGCCGCGAACATCTTGGCCTGGGGCAGGTAAAGCGGGTTCTCGGCCTCGATGTCGCGCGCCGTCAGGTCGTTGCCGGCCGTCACGGCGATGATCGAGCCGTCCTCGTCCAGCACGAGGCCGAGCTCGGGCTCCGGCACCGTCCAGCGCGACTCGGTGCGCACTGCGACCGCCTCGTTCGGGCCGACCGTGCGCCGGCAGCCTGCATCCTTGAGGAAGAGCTCCGGCCGCTCGGCGTCGTAGACGAGCGCGTACACGTCGGCCGAGGACGCACTCTCCTCGACGCGCGCGTGCCGGCTGCGCTCGTAGGTCACGCCCGCCGCCCAGATCTCGGGCGGCACGAGTGGTGCGAGGAGCGGCAGCGGCGCGAGGGTCGCCGGGTCCTCGGCCACGTGCTCGCCGACGGCGTCGCCTGCGCAGCGTGCGAGGCCCCGCCGCAGCGCGGTCAGCGGGTCGCGCTCGCGCAACTCGCGCACCACCGCAGGCGCGGCCGGGTCGATCGCACCGAGTCGCGGCTCCGACGCGCCGCCCAGCCGTACGAGGCGCCAGCCGCGTGGCGAGAACGCGCCCATCAGTACGTCAGCCTGCCGCCGGAGTGGTCGAACGCGGCGCCGGTCGAGAACGTCATGCGCTCGCTCGCGAGGTAGGCGACAAGCTCCGCGACCTCGTCCGGCCGCGCGAGGCGGCCCATGGGCACGCGCGCGAGCATGTAGTCGATGTGCTCCTGCGTGATGTCGCCGAGCATCGGCGTCTCGACGGGCGAGGGCGTGATGCAGTTGACGAGCACGCCCGTGGTGGCGACGTCCTTGCCGATCGACTTGGTCAGGCCGATCACGCCGGCCTTCGCGGCCGAGTAAGCCGCGGCCATGGGATTGCCCTCCTTGCCGGCGACCGACGACAGATTGACGATGCGGCCGTAGCCGCGCGCGACCATGCCCGGCAGGGCGGCTCGGTTGGCGTAGAAGACACCGTCGAGGTTGACGGCCAGCACGCGCTTCCACTCGTGGTCGGACACGTCGGTGGTGCGCAGGGACGACCCGGCGATGCCGGCCGAGCAGACGAGGATGTCGAGGCCGCCGAGCTCGCTCTCGACGCGCGCCACGGCGGCCTCGAGGTCGGCCGAGCGCGTGACGTCGCCGGAGATGCCGAGAGCGCCGAGCTCGGCCGCGGTCGCCTGCACGCGCCCCGGATCGAGATCGAGGACGGCGACCCGGCCTCCGCCCGCCTGGATGCGCCGGGCGCTGGCGGCGCCGATGCCGCTCGCGCCGCCGGTGATGAGGGCGATGCGCCCGTCGAAGTCCGCGGTTGTCATTGGCAGCGTGTATAGCAGCGCCCGCCGCCGCCCGCGCTGTTGCCCGCGGCACTGCGCGGCGATAGCCTCCGAGCATGGATCGCATCCTGATGCTGGCCGGCGACGCGGCCGAAGAGCTCGAGGTCTACTACATCCTCTATCGCCTGCGCGAGGCGGGCTACGACGTCGATGTCGCTGCACCGCGCAAAGGCCTGCTGCGACTCGTCGTGCACGACTTCGAGGACGGCTGGGACACGTACGTCGAGCGCCCGGGCCGCAACCTCGCCTCCGACGTCGCGTTCGCGGATGTCGACCCGTCGCAGTACGCCGGCGTCGTCATCCCCGGCGGTCGCGCGCCCGAGGTCATCCGCACCGACCCCGACGTGGCGCGCATCATGCGCTACTTCGACGAGCACGACCTGCCGATCGGCACGCTCTGCCACGGGCCGCAGGTGACGGCCGCGCTGGGGCTGCTGCAAGGCCGGCGCTCGACGGCCTTCCCGCCGCTCGCTCCGGACATCGAGCAGGCCGGCGGCACGTTCGAGGACGCGCCCTGCGTGGTCGACCGCAACATGGTGTCGAGCCGCGGCTGGGGCGACCTCGCCGAGTTCTCCCAGGGCTTCCTCGGAGTGCTCTCCGGCGTCGCCGCGCGGTGAGCACGCCGGATCCGCTGCTCGACTATCCGCTCGGCGAGCGGCGGCCGGAGCTCGTCACGACGCCCGCGGGCACGCCCCTCGCAGAGGTCACGCTCGATGGCCTGCGCTCCGGCAGGATCTCACCGGGCGAGCTGCGCGCCACGCCGCAGACCCTGCTGCACCAGGCGGCCGTGGCGCGCGCGGCCGGCCGGGAGCAGCTGGCCGAGAACTTCGAGCGCGCGGCCGAGCTCGCGTCGCTGCCCGATGACGAGGTGCTCGCCGTGTACACCGCGCTGCGCCCGCGACGCGCGACCCCGGTGGAGCTCGAGGTGATCGCGCAGCACCTCGCCGACGTCGGCGCGCCGCGCTGCTCGATGTTCGTGCGGGAGGCCGCGGTCGTGATGGCCGAGCGCGGCCAGCTGAGGCCTGCCGGTGAGTGAGGAGCCGCGCAGCGAGCGCTTCCGCGTACGCGCCCAGGCGCCGCTCCGGCGCGAGACGCTGATCAGGCCCGACCCGTCGCTCGGCCTCGTGGCCATGAACGGCCCCGGCGACCCCGCGCCGTCGCTCGTCATCGAGCGCGGAGTCGTCACGGAGCTCGACGGCAAGCCGCGCGAGCGCTTCGACACGCTCGATCGCTTCATCGCTGCTCATGGCATCGATCTCGAGATCGCGCCCGAGGCCATGGCGCTCTCCGAGGAGGCGCTCGCACGCCTGCTCGTCGACGTCGACGTGCCCCGGGCCGAGCTCGTGCGGCTGGCCCGCGGGCTCACGCCCGCCAAGCTGGCAACGGTGGTCGGCCTGCTCGATCCGGTCGAGATGATGTTCGCGCTCAAGCGGCTGCGTGCGCGCCGGGCGCCTGGCAACCAGGCGCACGTGACGAACCTCAAGGAGAACCCGGCACTGCTCGCGGCCGACGCGGCCGAGGCCGCCCTGCGCGGCTTCGCGGAGTGCGAGACGACGGTCGGGGTCTCTCGCTATGCGCCCCTCAATGCCATGGCCCTGCTCGTCGGCTCACAGACCGGGCGCTCCGGGGTCATGACGCAGTGCGCCGTGGAGGAGCGCCTCAACCTGCGGCTCGCGATCCAGGGCCTCGTCACCTACGCCGAGACGCTCTCGGTCTACGGCACGGACAAGGCCTTCGAGGACGGCGACGACACGCCCTGGTCGAAGGCGTTCCTCGCCTCGGCCTACGCCAGCCGTGGCGTCAAGGTGCGCTTCACATCGGGCACGGGCTCGGAAGCGCTGATGGGCCACAGCGAGGGCTGCTCCATGCTCGCGCTCGAGGCGCGCTGCCTCAGCCTCGTGCGTGCGTGCGGGTCGCAGGGCGTGCAGAACGGCGCCATCTCGTGCGTCGCGCTGACGATGAGCCTGCCCGGCGGCACGCGCGCGATCCTCGCGGAGAACCTCATCGCGGCCTGGCTCGACCTCGAGGTCGCCTCCGGCAACGACGCGATCGCGTCGCACTCCCCCACGCGTCGCACGGCCAAGCTGATGGGGCAGTTCCTGCCCGGCACGGACTTCGTCACGTCGGGCTACAGCGTCATGCCGCGGCACGACAACACGTTCGG
>Ga0157379_10004177_pt1 | contig 12337 bp, 10 predicted proteins | sample S25metaG_FD_121802 | JGI IMG/M metagenome (GOLD analysis project Ga0157379, IMG submission 121802) | Switchgrass rhizosphere microbial communities from Kellogg Biological Station, Michigan, USA - S2-5 metaG | ecosystem: Host-associated > Plants > Roots > Rhizosphere > Soil | place: USA... | reverse complement strand
CTTTCAGCCATCCCATAGAGGTAGTCGAGCGTATCGAACCGATATGAATCCAATTCGATTGCGTTGTGATCCGCAAGGCATAGGCGCGATTGACAGAAATCTAATCTAGGCAGAAGGAAGTAGTCCAACAGCGTTGTGTTGTCTCGATCAAGGCGGACTGCAACGGTGATGTCAGGCATCAGACTCGTGTCGAAACGTATTTTCCATCTGCTGTGTCCTGCGACGACGCTGAGACAACGCGTCAACACGATTGAAACCGAAAACTCTTGGTTGATTACCAACATGTCGGTGTCTGGTTCCTGCACCACCGCACCACCGACTCTCACGATCTCTGAGAGCGCTTGCCCGACGACATTCGGGTGCATCTGACGGAGGAGTCGATTGACCTCGATGTGCCGATAGTCCCGGTCCGGTGTAAAGCCAACGAGCCTGTACGCCCGGACGAGGCCTCCGAAGCGTAACGAGTAGACCGAGGACGATGGCATACCTTCTGTCTCATCGATGAGTAGGCTTGAAAGCCTTCCTCGATCGCGAAACAGTGCGCGAAGACGATCGATGAGTTGCTCGTCCGTATAACGGCGAGCTCTTGCACGAATGATCCCTTGGGCAGTGAAGAACAGTTCCGGTGCCACAATAGGCGGGAACGCACCGTCTTTGCGAATCCACATACTGGGTGGATTCACGACCCTCATTTTTTTAAGTTTGAACGAGACGCGATTGTAGACATTGTTTCCAATGTACTTCTCGTTCGTGAGGACCTGATGGACTGTAGCTCGCGTCCAGTGTCGGTCGAGATCTGTGCAGACATTGTCGACATTGAGCCGTTGAGCGATCTGTTGTTCGGTGAGGCCCTCGTCGACAAACCATCCGTAAATGCGATTGACTGTTTGCACCTCGTCATCCGGTCCTGGTACGAGGATGACCCGATCTGTCTGCAACGATTTCTGCTCTCCACGAAGCAGTTCGGCTTTGATCGAATGGTTTTGGTCGATGAGAACACGTCGCAGTCCGTAGCCTGCCGGACCGCCTTGCCGATATCCGATCTCGATAAGTCTGCACTGTCCGGCAAAAACCTTAGCGGACAACTCACGGCTGTACTCTCCGGCCATAGCGCGTTTGACGCCTTTGACGATCGTGGAGACCGGAGAGTCATCGTTCTCGAACTGCTCCGCACAATAGGCGACACGAATACCAGCGCGCTTGCAGATGTATTCATAGTACGCGCTCTCGTCGGCATCTTGAAAACGACCCCAACGGCTTACGTCATAAACAAGAATGATCTGGAAGTCTGCGCTACCGTTCTGGACATCATGAATAAGTTGCTGAAGCGCGGGACGCCCACCGATACTTAGGCCGCTCTTACCCGCATCGGTGTAGGTACGAACGATCTCTATCCGACGATGCTGTGCATATTCGCGAATCTTGTCCTTCTGATTCTCAGTCGAGTACTGCTGGTGCTCGGTTGACATGCGCACATATTCGGCGGCGCGCCATGCGGCCGTCTCTCCTGCAGATGAACCATTCGTTTCGTCGGCATGAGACACATTGCTGAACTTTCCGGGGACCAAGCCCATTGGCCGCAGGAAATCGATCTTTGAATTGGACTCTTCCATAGCACCAGTCCGAACAGGGCCAGGGGAAACGAGCATCTGAAAATAGTCGCAATGGGCGCTCCGACCTATCGAGTCCTCTCTTTGCGAGCGGATCGAAGTAACCCAAGTGAAGCTCTAACCCAAGCAATATCTATGTCTGACGAGTCCATCTTTGCAAGATGGCCGCTCAGCCTCACTAGCCGATAAACCCCGGCTGGAATAGCACCGGAAAAGTGGGTGGAGCGAAGCCTTACGAATATGGCTTTGACTCGCGAGCGATTTTTGGCCAATTGTTTGTGACGATTTCGCTCGCAGTACTCAGGATGGCCCTTGCGATATTCTTGCCAGTACGTCGGATTGCGCCTCGACCAGGCGCGTTGGGCATTTCTTTGGTTGTATCGATAGTCTGGATCGGAGAGTCGCTTCGCCAGCTGCCAGCGCCGACGACGTTCTCGTTGGCATGCCAGTCGCGCGCAGTACGCTTGGCGCGGGCATTGCGACCGGGCCTCGAATAGCCGACTGCAGGCGGCACAACGAATAACGGTTATCGCCATAAGAACGCTACGATTGCGCTCAAGCGCGAGTCTTTAATCCGCGTAAAGCATGACTACCATCAAGTAGTGAAATCTATGATCAGGGACTGAGATCATTTTGCATCACGAACGATGATTCGAATAGTTTTCGAAAGAGTGCTCGTACAGCGTATGGATATGCATCAGCAATTTCCTGACACGCGATGTTCGCATGAGCATTAGATAGATAGAACTCGTAGGTAGCCGAGAGCGGCATCGACTTCGCCCCAATGCTGACCGTCGCATCTATTGTCCAATGCGCACGTTGTCTCAGACTCAAGCTCAAATCAGCGGAGGTAAATTCAATGAAATCCAAGCGGCCGCTGATTACCTCGCTCGAGGCGGCATCGTAAATTCCTCGATCTTTCAATTCGGCACGCAAAGCCTCTGCAATATATCCAAGGTAGCCATCCCTGTTATAGGCAACCACATCTCCACTCAAGCGGCATCGAATCGGATCGGTAACAGTTGGCGCGCGAGAAAATGTTCCAAGAGCATACCCTTTCGGGGACTGATCAGTTTCTGATTGCGGTTCAATCCGAGAACCTCCTATCGTTCGATATGGCACTACGGTGTACGTACTGCATGACAGCAGTAGCATCGTGAGTGGAAGGAACCAGACATTCCTAATCATCAATTTCACTTCCTATGGCTAACGTCCCGCATCGACGCGCGCGCTAGGCGAATCCGCCCACGGCGCGGCACTTTATCTCTCACGCCGCATTACCTGCGGTTGCTCGACAGTTATTTTGCAGCAGTTATTCGTCCGCACTTCCGAGATACATTTGAAGTTTCCTTCTGGAAGCCACGAGACGATCTCCATCGTCAGATCTACAACGGTATTGTGTGCCCACATCGCGACGGAAGGAACCAGAACGTATTGGCTCCACGCTCCAGGCACATGAGCTTCAGACTTTGGAATTATCTTTCGCGCTGCAAGATAGCTAACAAACTTGTGCGTCTTCCTGGCTCCATCGCCATCGGTAACTGGAAAGAGCATGCGCTCTGACTTTCTATGCACCAACGCGTTTCGGAGTTGAATTAGGAATTTTAAATCCTGCATGGGACCCTGACCGCGATCAATTGGTTTACCCCTCAGAGCAAAGTGATAGGCGTCGATCCTCGGAATTAGGGAAGCTTTCGACTCCTCGAGCAGAGCCGTCACAATTCTGGAACTAATGAGTTCTGGAATTGCATCGTCTAGGACCCGATTCGCTATGAGCTCATCGAGCTCATTTACAAAACATTCCAAGGCAAGCGCCGATAGTAGTATCGACGTCATAGCATCCCATGACTCCCTCTGCGAGCGTTCGTACGCCTTGCGCGCCTGTAAAAGCATGGTGCCGCTGTGCATGAGTGCGGAGTACGTTGCGCTGGTCATTGCCGTTCAACAGGTCATCAACGGAGGTCGACGCACGGAGGCCATTATTAATATGGACAGGATCTGGTGCCAAAATTTGTTTGTTGCCACAGCGAGTCCATTCCGAGGTGTCTAGTTATTATGGATGGAATATACCGGACAGCCGACGGCGCGTTAAGTCCAGCTGGAATATCTGCTGACTTGAGCAAGAATTGTTAGGCTCAGCGGCAGAGCGATATCAATACAAATATGATTCGATAATCCAGAAGAGGCATGTCGAAATTCATTGTCAGCAAAACGAATCATTCTGCTTAGTCTTGTTGCCGCGGCGACCGCCAGTTTGAGCCTAACATTATGGTTAGCTTTCCCATGGATGAGCATTCAAAAGCTGCCATCTAATTTGGCGCCGTCGACACCAACGTCGAACGCTAAAGGACGTTACGTTATGGATCTGCATTCGCTGCTAGCGGGTTTTAAACCACAGGCTTATCGATCCTTTTGCGGCCCAGCTAGCATTGCTACGATCTTAAGGGCTTACGGTGACAGCACGGCAGATCAACGCCGGGTATTCCCGTCCATCAGCAATAGGATTGAAACCTTCTACACCGGAATGACCCTGTCCGAATTGTCGGCACTCGCAACTAGCGTGGGACTAAAAAACGAACCCGTTTTTGCGGACTTGATAACGCTGGATGAGTTTCGTCTCAAAGTGAAAGACAACCTAGCACGCGAGGGTGACTACGTTTTAATCAACTACGATCGTCGCGCACTAAAACAAGACGGTAGGGGGCACATATCACCGATCGCGGCCTATGATGAAGTTCGGGATGAATTCTTAATTTTGGATGAAGCGAGCTACAAGTATCCGTTCACGTGGATACCGGCTAAATCACTCTACAACGCGATGCACACGCGCGACGGAGATAAGTTCCGAGGGCTGCTTTTCATTTCTGGTAAATAAGCCTGGCGAGTCTCGATTTGCGACGCGACGGAAATGTTGGTCAAGTCACCGCACCATTAACGGCACTGAACATTGCTAGACCAGTGCTATATCAACTCGCGACCTTGAGGTGGAACAGCATCCCAGAGTAGCGCGTCGTCCGAAGCAAGTGCAGTTGCATCACATTGTTCACGCCGCCGGGCTATGGCATATATGTCTCTACGAAACACGCACTCGAAGCGATGGCCGAAGCGCTGCAAAATGAATTGGCTCGGTTCAACATCAAGGTTCAGACGATTAACCCGGGCGCATACCTGACGGGATACAACGAGACGATGGCGGAAGACCCCTTCCGCTGGCTGGATGGCAAGGTGAACTTCACCAAGCGTGCCGAAATGAAGGCCACCTTCGATAGCTTGCTCGGTACACCTGAAGGTCGCCTTGACCCGGCAGAGATGATCTCGCGGATGATCGAGATCGTTCCCGCCGACGAAGGCAAATTCCGAAACGTTGTTCCGCAATTTGTCGAGGACATGCTGAAGGATCATCAAGTCAAGGCTTGGGACGTGCGTATTTGACGGTAAACCTAAAAAGTGCGAAGCAGGACAGCCGGATGGAAATTCTATCCGGCTTTCTCACCTCACCCGAAGCAACATAGGTTGGACTGCCGGATGATCCGAGTTGACGCGGCAGGAGTTTCGAACAGTTGTGCACTCGGGTGCCATCACATCATCGGAATAGCAGTTATGCACATTGATTGAGAGGTTGCCGATTGCATCAAGAGCGATGATCGCTATCTTGCGCATAAATGCTAGCGGCTCGTCTAAGCCGTATAACGCAGATGGAACACGGCGTTTACACGTGACAATGCCATTGATTGTCGTGTGGGAACGAGCCAATTTTTAGCAGCATTGCGGTTCTATCAGGCGTCCGGTGCGTAATGATCTTGAACTGCTCTGATAACCTTTCTTATTTCGGCATCGACGCTCGAACGACTGCTTTGAAGAAAATTAAGAACAATACGAAATGTCCGCTCAGGGCCGGCTTCTTCCTAAAAAGGATTTACTCAACAGCGACGATCGAAGAATAAAAATGTATCGGAGGAATCTACTGCGTCGTCTCATGCCTAAAACTCGGGTTTCTAGCTAGAACAATGAACTTTGAACTTCATGCGGTATAGGGAACACACCGATAATGACCCATGGATTTGTTGCCACTTGGTGCCATTGTTGCGTTGTACCCAGAAAAAAGTGCAAATCGGTCTTCAAGAAATCGATCAGATACTTTTGCCGAACTTTGCTAAGTGCTTGCACTTCACTATCTGCAGTCCTTAGACAGTTGTTATATAGCGCCCCAATTTCCCAATCGAGGACCTGTAATTCACTGCGCTTGCCTTCGTCATCTTCGAACTGGTACGAAAAGCTATAGGGCAGTTTAGGAATCAGCTTGAATGTCTTACGCCAGGACTCCTCATCAAACATGTCCACTTGATTAGCCCTTGCCCGCAGTTCGGCCACCTTGTCGGCATTCCATTCTCTGTCTTCATCCTCGTGGATAAAGCCTACTATCTTCGTTGGTTTGAACACCGCCAACGACATGCGGTTCTCCCTTGCTCCAGCAATCAGTTCGCTGAGATTGCTATAAACCTTGGCTTTGCCTAATAGCAGCCGCCGGCGCTCACGCCAATAATCGGCTGTATCCATGTGTCCCTTAGCGACCAGCTCAGTAATATCAAAAGGATTTTTCGACTCAGGACGGGGATCGCCGCGTGCCGGCGTGAGTCTGCATTCAACCCAATCAAACTTCCTGTACTGCTCAGCTTCGTCCAATCGTCTAAATGGCACAGGATAGATGCGCACCCAAGAGCCATCTTCACGTACACCGGCGGTACACACAGTTTCTCCATACTTGCGGGAGAGCGTTGGGTAAGTCTTTACCGTGATCAGAATGCGTTCCTTGCTCATCGGGAAGTCCTTTAAAGATGTATGGGAGCGAACTCTTTTCCGTATTTCGTCGTCAACGCATTGGCCACACAGTGACGATGACATTGGTGCGGCAGATGTTCGAAACAGGTCAACGCCACGCGCTCACCCTCATTGACCCATGCCCGAATTGTTTCCAACGAAGCTTGTTGCTTCGGCAAAGCCTCACGTGTGTACACCGCAAACAATGCGTCGTAGTCGGCCTGAGTATTAAGTCCGTAGCGCTCTTCGGAGGCGATACCTAGCTCTGGCAAATGCTCGTAACGAATGCCCACGCCCTCACAGCCACTGGCCAATGCGCGTTTGGAAAAGCCATATTTGCGACTGAGTGGGTTGCGGCGCACATCGCATAGCAAGGTCACGCCGTTTTGCAGAAGTCGATTCAGATAACCTTCCAGGTTGCAGCCTTCATAACCAATCGTGCTCACCCCCGGCTTTGCACGAGCAGGACGGTGCTCTGCAATGACAGCCAGCGCCGCCTCATCGGTCGCAAATAGACGGCCAGCGATTTCGCTGCGCGTGGCGTAGTACGGATATAGGCGATAGGCCTGAGCGACTAACAAATCACCACGCAGCTTCGCATGGCGTTTGGTAAAGCCGGCCATTTTGATGCCAGCGTCTCCCATAGGTCCGACCGCCGTCTTACCCTTGGCAGTCAATCGCCAACACTTGTCGTCATCCACCAGCAAGCCGCGCTCAATCAGCTTACGGCGATCTGCATAGGAGGTGAACGAGAACCCGCCAAAGCGATATGGCACGAACTCATAGCTCGGAGTTCGTTGTTCCTGGCAATACAGGAATAGCAGCTTTTGAAAATCTAGATTGCTGGCTTCGCCACCCAGCGAGTACAACAATGCTAGCAAGTTTTTTTGACGGTCAAATAGCATACGCTGGACTATAAAACATTTTGCGAAATGGACTCGGCTGAATAGCAGGTCCCGGCAACAAATGCCTCATTCAGCACTCGGCTGGTTATAGTTACGTCAGCCGATGCAAATGCTTTTGCTTACTCATGTTTTGAGAGTTGCGTCGCGCGCGTGAGTGGCCGTAACATAAATGCGTAGTAGCCATTCGTGATGGGCAAGGAAAAGCTGACACCCCGCAGTGCGAAAATGGGGTAGGCGACCTGGTGAGATGTCAAGGTTGCTGTTCTGCGGCTAGGGATGCAACGGCCACAGCGTTGCATTGGTATGCGTGGTCAGGGTCGGTTGTGACTTTGATTCATGTGGGAAGGTGACGTGGAAGAGATTGCCCAAAAATCTCCGCCAAAAGGGCCACACGTCATGATGCTCAGTCATCAAACATTGGATGTTTTGGATGATTTGAATGCCGCTTGCGGCGCGGTTTCGCGTGCGCAATTTCTTAATCTTGTTTTCGATCTGCGTGTGTTGCGAACGCTTCCCAGCGTTTGTGTATTCGCGCTGGCATAACCGCACTCTGATGCTGAGTCTTCGCGAGAGGATGAAGCGACTGCAGTTGAGCTGGTCTGTGGTCACAAGGAACCACGGCAATCGTTAACTATTGAGAAGAACTGCTGCCGAGCAGCAACACGCCCTTGCCGGCTTCGAATCAAACTTTCTCGCAGTAAACCTTCAATTCAACGCAATCAAATTAGCGAGGGCTTCGCCATGGCATTCGATACATCCTAAAACGAAAAACGACACATGACTGGCAGGTCGTGCGCCGTTTTTCTGGGGATTCTTCAGAACTCAATTGGTACGAGTTCAATATACGAGCCGTTCCGGAGCTCGTCAATCCCCTTTTGTTTTCAAAATTTGTTGCTGCAGCGAAACGCTGCGGAGGGGACTTTTATGCGCTTAAAAAAGGCGAATCTATTTACACCTCAGCTGCTCGACCGGTTTCTACGTGAAGGTCGAGGGCAAGGAACCTTTGAAGATTTCATACCCTGGCACCAGGTGAGGCGGCATGAACCATCCAGCCGCGGACGAAGCCACTTACTTTATTACCGGGGGCGTCTACGACATTTCTTGTCCGATGGGGAGTTAGCTCAGCAGTACTTCGCCATCATGTTGCCAAGACTGCATGACTGCCTCGAGCAATTCCCGCTGACGCCGAATGACTCGGCTCACCCGCTGGCGAGATACGGTACGTATCACCCGTTCACACTGTTTCCAGGGACGGAGCATATTGCGAAAGCATTGCGTATTAGGCATCCAGTGGTCACCGACGGTGATGAGAAAGCAATTTGGACGGCGACGACAGACTTACTATTGGTAATCCAAAAAGCGCCAGGGCAGTACCGCCTGCTGGCGTTAGCCTTCAAAACCAACGACTGGAATAAAGAGAAACGCACCGTTCAACTTCTGAGGCTCGAGCGCGAGTTCTGGGCTCGAAGGGGAGTGAAGTGGTTATTGATCACGCCGCGGATATGCCATCCCGCAGTGATCCTGACACTTAGGAGGACAGCATGCTGGGCGTTGAGTGACGAGGTGCCCCTTGAGTTGCGACAACTTTCTAGTCGTCTCGCCATTGAGCATTACCACCGCAGTGAAACGCAGCTGCTGCAGATCATCAGTACACATACGGGTTCGATGGAACTCGCGCAAAATGCACTGTGGCAGGCCATTTGGTCAGGCGAGTTACCCATAGACTTGAGGCGTAGCTGGCGACCATACCTACCGTTGAAGCACATCACGCGTGATGAGTTCACTGGCCTTAACCCCATCGCATCAGGGAGGTCATCATGGATCTGATGACCAATGCAACCTTCCGCATCATAAAGGAACTCAATCCGTCGACCTCGTATGCGCCGGTATCTATAGAGTGATTCTGGACGAGCGCCGACTCGGTCAGACCGTTTGCGTATTGATATCACCGGAGGATCAGAAATCCGGGATCGGTGGGCGCAACAAGAAACCCGCTGATCAATTGAAGAGACGACGTAAGAAGCCTCGACACCCGTTGGTTGGCAAACTGATTTGGATGGACCGGTCTGAACTTCAGCGACTGTCGGATGAACATTTGCTAAAACCGATTAGCGTAGAGCGTGCAGTAATTACAACGCTGAACAGATACAACAAGAAGGAGTACGACCGAAACATAATCGCGATGGCTTTGTTCCTGGATATCAAGAAGCTTCACGAATGTATCGTCGTCCATGCAGGCATCGGTGCTTTAGTCAGTGAGACTACAAAGACCGCCAAGGTGAGCCGCTTCTATGTCTACAAACATTGGTCAAACTTATGCAGGTTTGGCCTGGATGAGCAGAGTCTAATTCCACAACGTCGCCGATGCGGCGCACCCGGCATTAAGCGACCTTGCAACCCACCCGCCGAGGGCCTTCCCGATAGAAAAAAAGCGGGGCGCAAAACCATTGCGCAGCGTAACGCTCGTCACTTTGGTGAGCACATCGAATCCAAACAGCCCGGCATGACCCTCGAGTGGACCGCTGCTATTTTGGCCGCGGACAAACAGATACCGACACCAAAACCACGATGGTTGACGCGTTGCGATAACATTTTAACAAGTGCCTTTTGTGGCAAAGCCAAGGAGCAAGACGGAAAAATTGTCCTGGTCAAGCCCGAACTAGGGACGTATCCCACCATTCAACAAATGAAGCGTGTGTTGACGGTGGAAAAAACACAATTGGAACGCGTTATCGAACGGACTGCCAAACGACATTTCACACGAAATATGCGTGGAATCGTGGGGCGCAATTGGGAAGGAGTATCGGGACCGGGGCATACATGGGCGATTGATTCAACCGTCGCTGACATCTATCTCCGCTCGGGAGTGAATCGCGCATGGGTCGTAGGTCGACCGATTGTGTATCTCGTGGTTGATGTCTGGTCGACGGCCATTGTCGGCTTCTATGTCTGTTTGACGGGACCCAGTTGGGATACGGCGAAAATCAGCTTATTCAATGCTGCTGCCGATCCCACTTTAGTGGCCGAGATGTGGGGTTACCAACCCATGTTGAGCTTATATCCAGCACCAGCATTACCTTATGAGCTTCTGTGCGATAGAGGTGAATATCTATCGGCTGGACAACGCTCCACCGCGCAGAAAAAGCTGCTTCCGCTTACGAGCTATACGCCGCCTTATGCCGGTGACTTAAAGGGATTGGTTGAAGTACTTCATCGCATTGGGAAGGACGCGCAATTTCGATTCATGCCAGGTGCGCTGGATCACCGTCGTAAGGAGCTTGAGCTCAGTGGTGTGGACCCGGCGAGCTGCGTGCTGACTCTGCGCGAGTACGCTCAATATCTTTACTTGCTGTTCAACCATTACAACCTTCACGCAAACAGGGAGAATCGATTAGATGCCCACATGATAGGTGCCGACATTTATCCATCCCCCGCCGGTCTTTGGAACATGGGCCATCTGATAGGCGTGGGATACGGCAAGAAGGTTGAGGAAATGGACCTCATTACTGAGTTGCTACCGGACGGCGTAGGTCGTGTACGTCGGGATACCATCCGCTACGCCGGATGCGACTTTATATCCGATGAGGTGAAAGAGGCGCAGTGGACTGCCATCGCTCGGAATTGTGGTGGTTGGAACGTTCCCATAAATTATTACCCGGGGTCCATGAGCAACATCTGGACGCCAAATACTAGCGGCTCAGGGTTATTGCGTTTGGGAATCACTGATCAATCGCGCGCCTCAGGCGAGCTTACGCTGGAGGAATGGCTGGATGCTAAAGAAGTACAAGCTATGAGGCGCTCCGACCAAGAACATCTACGAAGAATGGCGTCGCTAGACCTGCTGGATAACGCGGTTAAGTTGCGTGCGAATGCTATCCGCGACACTAAAGAAGCTATCGCAATAGATTCAGGAGTACGCCCCACCATCACTGAAGCGCGACAGATTGAGGTGGCTGTATTAAATCATCCCTCACAATCTGAGGCCAAGGTGTCTGAAGAGCAGCGGGAAGAAGCCATGCGTGCTCATACCGACATGATAAGGAAGTTAACCGATGACGCCACTTTCCGGGAGGATGATCATGAGGCTGCATGATCCACTCAATCCCTACGCGGGAAATATTCTCGTTGATGTACTCGGAGAGATCCCGGCGCCGCAGACAGCGCTATCGGCCCTGATGTACTTACCAACACCACCTCGCTCCATGGATGATATTCCCAAGCATATCCGCGCTCATCACCTCATGTCGGTAAGTGATTTTCATTTACCGACAGTTGAAGAACACCGATTGCTGACCACCACTGATTTGATGATTCGGCAAGGTTACCGGTATCGAGATCCACGTCTCGCAAGCACTTGGGGCTTACTTAGCGGCGAAGCACCTCGGCGAAATGTTGTCATTCCACCAGCACTTGCTGCATCCGTGGAGGGTGTGTCTGGCGTCGGTAAAACACAAGCGTGTTTACGCTGCTTGAATACGCTACCAAAGCAACTCGTTCGTCATGATGAATTTCCACGGTTGCAAAATGGGTTAACCCAAGTGACTTGGCTGTCGGTGGAAGTGCCTGCGTCCGGCAAGGCCGCAGATTTTGCGAGTGCACTCATGTTTGCGTGGAAACAAGCAACCGGAAGCTCGCGATTCGACGCTTGGCTAAATAAAGACAAGATCGTGAATGCACTGCAGGCATTGGATGAGTGGAAGCAAGAAGCCTCCATCCATTTTCTCGGCCTCCTTCATATAGACGAAATCCAGAATCTATTTAAGTTGGTCAGCCTAAAGCAACGCAAGGATCGCAAGGGATTGGCAGCGGTGCCAGAACTAAGCATTGTCGAAGATCAATTGCTCCGATGGATTTTAAATCTGCTCAACACGGGGAAAATTCCGGTGTTCTTTTCGGGAACGCCCGACGGCATTGGCGCGTTAACAAGGCGATTAAGCACGAGCTCGCGTATCGCTAGTTGCGGATACCATCCATTTGAACCGTTCAGTCATGCCGATGCGCCCG
>Ga0157379_10004172_pt1 | contig 12339 bp, 10 predicted proteins | sample S25metaG_FD_121802 | JGI IMG/M metagenome (GOLD analysis project Ga0157379, IMG submission 121802) | Switchgrass rhizosphere microbial communities from Kellogg Biological Station, Michigan, USA - S2-5 metaG | ecosystem: Host-associated > Plants > Roots > Rhizosphere > Soil | place: USA... | reverse complement strand
TGCGTTGGGTCCATTGCGAAGAGGTAACCGCGCTGTAGAAAAAGAGAAATCCCCACTCCTGCAACGAATACAGCAAGTGCGGGCCGGAGAAATGTTTTCGCCATGCCCGCGAGACCCACCCCCGCCAGCAGGGATACCGCCGGCAACAGCATTACGAAATAGTGGTTGCGGAAATACAATCCCGTGCATACGGCTGCGAAAGAGAATCCCAGAAAGCTGAAGGTGAAAAATGAATGCTGCTTTCGGGCCAAACAATAAGCGCCCATCCCGGCGAGGGTCCAAAGCAAGAAGGAAGGGCCGATTACCTTCGGTAATGTGCCAAGCAACAACAGTAGCCCGGTGGCGGGGCTGATGATGGAGCCATACTGCTCGCCGTAGGAAACCGTCCAGAACCAGAATTTCGCAAAGACTCCCGCTCGCCAGAGAAGTAGGCAGGTTACGCCGAAGGGTAGCGCGGCGCCCGCCAAATAGATGGGAAGAACACGTACGCGCTTCACGATCAGATACAGAGCACCGAAGGCAATGAAGCTTGCCCCTGGCTGTTTCATCACCATCGCCATGCCCATGGCGACACCGCTGGCGAGTATCCGCCATTGGAACTTGCCTGGAGGGTCCAGAAGCAGAATCGCGCCCGCCACTGCCCCCAGCGCCACGAAATGCGTCGCATGGGCTGCAAAACCAAGTACCGTGGGCGAGGTCGAAAGCAGCGCGTAGCAAACGCCAGCCGTTAGTCCCGCGGTTGCTCCGTAAAGGCGCCGCCCCAGTAGGGCTACTAGCAAGATGGTTGCCGCATTTACCAGGATCAGCCCGAGGTGAACCGCTTGCGCGCTCTGCCCGAACAGGGTGAGAATACCCGCGTAGGCTGCGTAGGTGCCTGGCAACTTCATGTTATAGGCAAGCTGGTAGGGCGGAATGCCTTCGAGCAGGAGTTGACCCGCATAGGCGTATTCGCCCTCATCCCGTTCGAGCGGCATATCCCGCAGCCGGAAGCGGATCATGGAAAAGAACATGATCGCGACCAGCAGTAGAATCTTGTGCTTCGTGAACACGGCCTCACTTGGTAATTCGACCCGCACGTACGATTGCAATAGCCGTCGAAAAGCAAATGATAAACAGAGTACTTGCCGGCGCCCTAAGGTTAACTGCCGCCGCTGTCGATAATTCATCGGTGACGCGTATCCCTACGCTCGATGGATGGCGGGCTGTAGCGATCGCCGCGGTGGTCGTCCATCACCTCGCACGCTGGTTCTATCAGCAGGAATCCGCTTACGCCCTGAGCGTGACGCGCTTCGGCGCTTTCGGGGTGGATGTATTCTTTGGGCTCAGCGGGCTGCTGATCACCAGGCTGCTCCTCGACGAGTTCGGGCGGACCGGCTCTTTTGATTTGCGGGGATTTTACATCCGCAGGGCCTTCCGCATTCTGCCTCCTTACTTGATGTTCCTAGCCGTAGTTACGGCGACCGGCATGTGGCGCTCGGCTTGGGAGGCCGCGTCCTGCCTGCTGTTCTTCCGCAACTACGTACCCGACGCGTTGACGGGTGGAGCGACGCAGCATCTGTGGTCGCTCGCGGTGGAAGAACATTTCTATTTGCTGTGGCCCGGCCTGCTGGCATGGGTGGGAGCGCGGCGTTCGAAGAATCTCGCGGCGGGGCTGGCGCTAGCGGTGGCGTTGTGGAGGATGATTCAGTCGCAGTTCGCGGCTCCGCTCCTGCCGTTGGTTCCCGCGCATTTTCGCACGGATGTCCGGCTGGACGCGCTCTTGTGGGGATGCGTGGTGGCGTTTCTTCTAGACGACGCTGCTGCCCGCACACGCTTGACGAAACAGTTGCGATTCGGGGTGTGGTGCGCGATGGCTGGGCTTTTGGGGCTTTGCATCGCGTACTACTCGGAGCTCAACAGCGTGATGGTGGCGGTGCTGATTCCGATGTTGCTGGCGGGCACGACGCTCCACCCGCAGTGGGCGTTGAGCCGAGCGCTGGATTGGGCGCCGGTCACGTGGATGGGGCGAATTTCTTACAGCTTGTACCTGTGGCAGGCGCTGTTTTTGTTGCCCGGCTGGGTGCATCCCGCGCACTGGTGGCAGCAGTGGCCGGCGAATCTGCCGATGACGGTGGCGGTGGCGGCGCTGAGCTATTACGCGATCGAGAAGCCGCTGCAGCGCGCTGGAAGAAAGCTGGCGAGCCGCTCACTGAGTCAGTCTAGAGATACCGGCGGCCGGCTGAAACAGCGTGCCTTGGCCACTCTGGAATAGCCGCTTCATCTGCGCGTTAGTTTCGACGGCGTGGGCGGCTTCGGCGGTGTGATCCGGCGAGAGTAACTGGTAATCCACCCAATGCATGTACACGTAATCGAGACCGAGCTGCGAGGCATAGGCGGGCAGGGTTTCGAACTGCGCGAGGGTTCGCGGAGCGTCCTCGCGGTACCAATAGATGGGCATTATGATGAGTGACGCCGTGCGCCGCCCGGTGTAGAGATACAGAGCCGGATTCGTCGAGAGCACGGTGGCGCCGGCGGGCAGGTTCTGTTTCATCCACGCGTAGGCCGCTAGGTTTTCTCCGCGCACACGGACATTATCGGAACGCATTGTGGGCAGGGTTCCGAAGGTCACAGAACCTTGCATCCACAGGGCACTCAAAAGCAGCGCCGCGGCGAGTGCGCCCACTACCCAGCCGGCGATGCGCTGGCTCTTTTCCGGGCGCCGGAAGGTCCCGCGCAGCAGCGCGGCGAAGTGCTTGCCTTCCCACAGCGCACCGGCGGCGAACAGCGGAACCAACGGGTACATGAGGCGCAGATTCGGTGGAAAATGCCACACGACGAGTTCGAGCATCGTCAGCCCGGCGAGCGCTAAGTAGGGTTGCAGCGCGCGGTCGTTGCGGCGGCGGACCAGACCGGTGAGGATGGCCGCGGCGGTGGTGATACGGATCAGTTGCCAGAAGAACGAAGCGCTTTCCTGGGGGAAAACCAGCGCCGCCATTTCGTACAGCAGATGGCCGAGGTTGGACCAGGCGACCGTGCCCAAGTCGCGCAGATGCACGTTCAGGAGTTCGAAGGCGAGGTAGTCGGTGTTGTAGATCGACACCAGGTCGGTGGCGGAGGTGTGATGCAGCTTGACCCAGGCCATCCAACCGATCACGGCGGGCGCCATGGCCGCGGCGAAGGCGCAGGCCTCGCGGCGTTTTTTCCATAACAGGAAGATTACCGGGCCGGAGACCAGGGCAACGATGCCGGCGGTACGAGTCAAGTACGCCAGAGCGGCGCATAGTCCCGCGAGGGCGGCCCAAGGCCAGCCGCGGTCACGCAGACGTGCTTGGTCGAAGGCGATGAGCGAGGCGAGCAGGAGAGCTGCGAACAAAACTTCCGTGAAAATACCGGCGGCCATCACTACCGTGTAGGGGCTCACGGCCAGCCAGGCGGTGGCGGCCCAGCGCTCGATGGGAGACAGTCCGACGCGCCGGAACCACAGCAGGCTAAGCCAGAGGAACAAGGGAATCGCGGCCCACTGCATGGCAGTCACGACGCTGAGATTTTGGGGAAATCGCGGGTCAATGCGCCACGCCAGGGCCAGCAGCCACACCAAGAGCGGCGGATACTTGGTTTCATAAGGCGCGCCGGGTAGGCTTTGAATGCGATAGCCGTGGCCGTCCGCCAAGGACTTCGCGGCTACGAAATAGATGGCATCGTCATGCGTGCGGCCGAACTGCGGCATATCGCGGTTGTGCCAGGCAAACCACGCCGATGGCAGCAGCAGAACGATAAAGAGAGCCAGGGCAACGACTCGGCGCATGGGTTCTCTTGTATGTTCGACCAATTCGGGCGTTAGCTATAGGTATCTGTTCTGGCATAATGTAGGCGGCTCTATGGCTGCTTGGCAGGAATCGCCCGAACACTTTGTTGTCGATCTGCGAAAGGTTTCGGCGGCGGACCTTACTCCCCTATTGGAGGAAGAAACGGGGGTGTGGCGGCGGGCGCTCGACTGGGACTTTGAGCCGTCGGCTGAATTGGTGCGGCGCTTCGTCGACATGCAGGCGCTGAACGGGTTCGCGCTGCTCGAAGGCGGGCGCGTCATGGGCTACTGCTACTACATCCGGGAAGAAAAGAAAGGGCTCATCGGCGATCTGTACGTGCGCGAGCGCGATCGCACGGTGGAGCGCGAGCACGCGCTGATCGAGGCAACGCTGGAGACGCTGTGGCGTTCGTCGGGAGTGCATCGCGTGGAGGCGCAACTGTTGCTACTGGATTCACCGTTGGCGCGCAAGGTGCCGTTTGCGTCATGCTTCCGTTCCTTCCCCAGGCGGTTTTTGGAAGCGGCAGCCTCTAAGGCGGTTACGCTGGCCGAGCACTCGCCGCAGGGGGTCAGTATCACGCCCTGGACAGAAGCGCGGCAGGACGATTCCGCGCGACTGGTGGCGGCGGCATATCGCGGGCATGTTGACAGCGATATCAACGATCAGTACCGCTCACCTAGCGGCGCGCGGCGGTTCTTGAACAACATCGTGCAATATCCAGGATGCGGGACTTTCTTCGCGCCAGCATCCTACGCGGCTAGCGATGCGAAGGGAGCGCTGTGCGGGATGTCGTTGGCGAGTCTGGTGAGCAATACAACCGGACATATCACGCAGATCTGCGTGACGCCGGCACAGCGCGGGAAAGGCGTCGGGTATGCGCTGTTGCGGCGCTCGATGCTGGCGCTGGCGGCGCACGGGTGCCACACAGTGGGATTGACGGTGACGTCGACGAATACGGGCGCAATCCGGCTGTATGAGCAAATGGGTTTCACGGACCGGCGCGAATTCGCGGCTTACGTTTGGGATGCCTGGTAGATCTTTTTGTTTCTTTTTATTTTCGGAGCGCTCCTAGCCAGTTTGTTACCCTGTCCAGCCAGGGATGACGTTCATGGTCTCGCCACTACCACCACACTGCTTTTACGACTGACAGGGGAGCTCGAGACTCCCACCAATCGCGGCCGGGTAGCCCAGTGGGGGGACCCGACTCTTACAGTCAGACGATAGACGGCGGTTTCGGGGATCGCAGTAAAGACAAAATGCTAAGTGAAGCAGCGACTGAAGTAACGCTAACGGGTGGAGCTGTGAACGCAATTGGCTTCCGCTGGTGGGCGCCTGTTACGCTTGAAGTATCACTATGGCGTGGTTTTCGCGGGAACGGTCGGGCGCAGAGGGGTCGGGGGAGGGCGAAAAGCGCGTCCGCACCGAGGGATTGTGGCTCAAGTGCGAGGGCTGCAGCCAGATCATCTGGAAAAAGACTCTGGAGGAGAATGGGCAGGTGTGCCCGCAGTGCGATCATCATTTCCGCGTGGATGCGCGGACGCGGCTGGCGCTGCTGCTCGACGGCGGCACCTACGAAGAAGTGGACGCGAGCCTGACTTCGACCGATCCGTTGGGCTTTTCCGATTCTAAAACTTACGCGGTGCGCCTAGCTGAAATGCAGAAGGCGACGTCCATGTCGGACGCTCTGGTGGCGGGCTGGGGCACGCTCGAAGGGCGGCATGTGAACATCTGCGCGATGGAGCTGAAGTTCGTCGGTGGCAGCATGGGCACTGTGGTGGGCGAGAAGATCACGCGGGCGGTGGAGCGGTCCATGGAGCGGCGGGCGCCGCTGATTATCGTTTCGGCTTCCGGCGGCGCGCGTATGCAGGAAGGCGCGATCAGCTTGATGCAGATGGCTAAGATTTCCTCCGCGCTGATGAGGTTGGACGAGGAGCGACTGCCTTTCATCAGCGTACTGACGGACCCGACGACGGGCGGCGTTACGGCGAGTTTCGCGATGCTGGGGGATTTGAACATCGCTGAGCCGGGCGCGCTGATTGGTTTCGCAGGGCCGCGAGTGATCGAACAGACCATTCGTCAGAAGCTGCCGGCGGGGTTTCAGCGCAGTGAGTTTTTGCTGGAACACGGGTTCCTGGACGCCGTAGTGAAGCGCGGCGAGATGAAAGCGTACATCGCGAAAGCGCTCAGTTTTTTCTGCGATTAGGGGGATCATCATGACAAAAGATGAGGGAGCGATTCAGGACATTCTCAAGCAACTTGAGACCGCCTGGAACGCTTACGACAGCGTGAGTTTCGCTGCGGCGTTTGCAGAGGAGGCCGACTTCATCCAGATCTTTGGCGGGCAGTTGGACGGGCGGCCCGCCATCGAGGCCTCGCACCGGCACATCTTTGACACCATCTATAAAGGCAGTCACGCCAGTTTCGCGTTACGGAGCATTCGTTTTGTGCGCCCCGACGTGGCGATTGTGTTTAGCCAGGCACAGGTGAATTTCCATGAAGGCAAGGAGGCGCGCGAAATCAAGACGCGCCCGACATTGATCGTGGTGAAGCAAGAAGCAACGTGGCAAATCGTGGCCTTTCAAAACACCAAGATTTCTGAAGTGCCGACGGCAGCGCAGGCCGCGGCTCGTCTGGCAACTTAAGCAGGTAAACCGGGGCCGCAGCGCTACCTCGTTTTGCGTATCATCGTTACAAAGCGCCCCGAACGGGACGGAAGACGGTGAGGCGCAACAAGGAGGCTCAAGCATGGAAAATCCGTTTACAGGGTTGAACGGCTTGATATTTATCAAGATCCAACACTCCGTCGGAAAGGGCGGATCCAATCGCCGCGACGACGTTCAGATGATTCAATTTCTTCTGAACGTGGCCCATATAGACATACGGAACGAGTTCCGCATGCCCTATCTATTAGCGCTGGATGGAGTCTGCGGACCGAAGACGCTGAGCGCCATCCTCGAGTACCAAACTGCCAAGAAAAACAGCATGTTTCCGCTGTTTCTGGTCGATGGCTTGGTCAGTGCCACCAACCAGGCGGGTTTTGTCGGCCGGAGTTCCCTCGGGTTTTCGACGCTCTATAACCTGAATTGGGATTTTATCCAGGCCACCCAACAATCTGACTTCGCGCTCATGGGAATGTATCTAAGCGTCGAACCGCTGTACAGCACAGTCATCCGACCACTTCGTAGTGCGGGCGTTATTTAGTAACGCCTATTCGAGACTGGGCAGAACGAGCACCTTCCCGTGGGAAGCCGACTCTAAGAGCCGATAGGCGTCAGCGACTTGGTCGAGCGGGAAGCGGCCGGCGACCTCGCTGATGACGGCCGGGCGCTTGGCGGCCAAGGCCAGTGCGTCCGCAATCAGACCGGCGAACTCGTGGAATCCTTCGACCCAGCGCATGCCGTTGTACTTCGTGACGAAGACCGAGCCGGGGAAGAGTTTGTGCAGGTTGATGTCGGGCACGGGGCCGGATAATTCTCCGTAGTTGATGAGGCAGCCGCGTGGCGCTAGCAGTTGCAGGCTGGTCTCGTACGTCGGAGCGCCGATCGGGTCAAAGACCGCCGCGACTCCACGGCCGCCGGTGTATTCGCGAACGGCGTCGCGCACGTTTTGGAAGTTGCGGTCGATGACGTGGTTCGCTCCGGCGGCACGCACACCGTCTACGCGTTGGCCGCTGGCGATGCCGATGACATCGACGCCGCGATCGGCCAGAATCGCCACCAGCATGCGTCCGACGGCGCCGGCGGCGCCCCACACTACGGCTGCGCGTCCCTCGAGCGGCCAGACGCGGGCGAGGCCGCCCGCGGTGAGTCCGGCGACTGCCATGCTGGCAGCGTCTTCGAACGAGAGGGCGTCGGGAATGGGCGCCAGCATCGACGACTGCGTCGTAAGGAATGTCGCGCAGGATCCTAGAACGGCTCCCCAGCATACGCGGGAACCCACGGTGAGAGTTGCCTCCGGCCCGGCCGCTACGACCGTGCCCGATCCTTCGCCGCCCACGGCGTGCGGGAAGGGCAGGCGTACGGTGTAGGTGCCGGAACGAATCAAAGTTTCGGCATGATTGAGGCCGGCGGCTTCGACTCGCACCAGCACTTCGCCAGGCTTGAGGGGAGCGATTTCTTCGACCTCAACCGCAATGACTTCGGGCCCGCCGGCGCGGAGGGCGCGGGCGACGCGCCGCTGAGTGATCGGGCTCATTTCTAGAACCATAACATCGTCCGTTAGAATCGATATAGATTCCTCCGCGACATGATTCAACTCCAAGGGGCCGGGAAACGTTTCGGCCACAAGCTCCTCTTTGAAGACTGCGACTGGCTGATTACGCCGCGCGAGCGCACGGGGCTGGTGGGCGGCAACGGCACTGGCAAATCCACGCTGCTGAAGATTCTGTGTGGGATGGAGACGCTCGACTACGGGTCGCTCAGCATGGCCAAGGGCATGACCATCGGCTACCTGCCGCAGGATGGGCTCTCGCTCACGGGGCGCACGGTGTTTGCCGAGGCTATGTCGGTGTTCGACCAGCTCCGTCAAATGGAAACGGAACTGGAGGCGCTGCATCATAGTTTGGGCGAATTGGATCCGGCGAGTGCTGAGTATGCGGCGGCGGCGGATCGGGCGCATCACATCGATAGTGAGTTCCGTAATCGAGATGGGTATGCGATTGAGGCGCAGGTGGGAACCGTGCTCGATGGGTTGGGGTTCCGCAAAGAAGACTGGGGGCGGCGGACGGAGGAATTCTCGGGGGGCTGGCAGATGCGGTTGGCGCTGGCGAAACTGCTGCTCGAGAAACCCAGTCTGTTGCTGCTGGATGAGCCTACCAATCACTTGGATCTGGAGGCGCGCAACTGGTTGGAATCGTATCTGACGAGTTATCCGGGCGCTTATTTGTTGATTTCGCATGACCGGTATTTTTTGGATGTGACGGTGAGTCGCACCGTCGAGATCTGGAATAAGCGGGTGCAGTTTTATAGCGGGAACTACGATTCTTATCTGCGGCAGAAGACGGAGCGGCGGGATCAGTTGACGGCGGCGTATCGCAATCAGCGGGAGCGCATTGAGCAACTGGAGGCGTTTATTAACCGCTTTCGCGCGCAGGCTACCAAGGCTAAACAGGTGCAGTCGCGGATCAAGGAGCTCGACAAAATCGAGCGCATCGAGATTCCTCCAGAGGAGCAGACGATTCATTTCAAGTTTCCGCAGCCGAAACCTAGCGGGCGGATTGTAGCGGAATTCAAGGATGTCTCGAAGAGTTACGGGCAAAAGTTCGTGTTTGGCGACGCTAGTTTTGTGATCGAGCGGGGGGATCGGGTATCGCTCGTTGGAGTGAACGGGGCGGGCAAGTCGACCATGATTAAGTTGATGGCGGGGGCGGAGCCGCTTACCTCGGGGACTTATACGCTGGGGCACAACGTGATTCCGGATTATTTTGCGCAGGATCAGTATAAGGAGTTGGACGTCAATGCGCGGCTGCTGGATGATTTGAGCGGCTCGGCGGCGGGGCATTCAACGACGCAATTGCGGTCTCTGCTGGGGTGTTTCTTGTTCAGCGAGGACGACGTGTTTAAGAAGATCGGGGTGTTGTCGGGAGGGGAGCGGAATCGCTACGCGCTGGCGCGGATGCTGCTGGCGCCATCGAACTTTTTGCTGCTGGATGAGCCGACCAATCACTTGGATATGCGGGCTAAGGACGTGTTGTTGGAGGCGTTGAAGGAGTACAACGGTACCGTTGTGTTTGTTTCACACGATCGCTACTTTATCGACAACTTAGCGACGCGGGTGTTTGAGATTCAGGAAGGGCATGTGCACGTTTATCAGGGGAACTACGAAGATTATCTGTGGCGAAAGGCGGGGGGGCCGGAGGCTATGGTGGCGGAGGCGGTGGTCGCAGCACCGGCGGACGAGGCGCCTGCGGCGGTTGTTAAAAAAGACAAGCCACGGGTCAATCCGATGAAGGCGCAGAAGATGCGGGAGCGGTTGGGGGAAGTGGAGTCGAAGGTGGCTTCGCTGGAATCGGCGATTCAGCAGTGCGAGGCGGCACTCGGGGATTTTAAGAGTGCGGAGGAGACGGCGCGGTTAACCAAGCAACTGGACGTACATCGCGGGGAACTCGAACAGCGGGTGGCGGAATGGGAGGAGTTGGCGGCGGGGCTGGACGAGCAAAAGTAGGGACGGAGTCTATTTATCGCGCACGCTACTTTGCAGGCTTAGGGAGAAGGGCCGCGGATAAATAGGCTCCGTCCCTATTTTTGCTACGTAGTCTACGGCGCCTAGGTTCTTGTAGACATTGCCGGCTACTCCGGCGGCGGCGGGGCCGCTTACGCCGTGGCCTCCTGTTAGCAACACTGTTACGGCTAGCTTGCCGCGGCTGGTTTCTGAGAACGATCCGAACCAGCCCAGGTGCGTGGGGGAGCGTTCGTCGGTACAGGTTCCGGTCTTGCCGAAGATGGGTTCCGCGGGGTCGAAACCGATGCGGCGGGCGGTGCCGTATTCTACTGCGCCGGCCATGCCGGGTTTGATTTCGGGGATTAGGGCTTCGATGTCTAGATGCCGCTTCACGCGCGGTAAAATCGTGTGCGCTTCGTCTTGGGTGCGCGGGTATTGCAGGTAGTAAAGTGTGCCGCCGTTGGCTACTGCACTCACTAATGCGGTGAGTTCTAGCGGGGTCAGGGATATGCCGTCGCCAAAGCTGGTCATCATGCCCATGCCGTTCTTGGGCGGCGCAGGGGGCAGGAGGCCGGCTTGTTCGCCTTAGATATCGAGTCCGGCTTTTTCGCCGAGACCGAAGAGGTGCGCATAGTAACTGACGCGCTCGAAGCCTAGCTTCTGGCCCAGGCTCGCGAAGTACTGGTTGCTGGACTTCGCCAACGCCTCCGTCAACGTCATGCTGGTGCGGCCGTAGAGCCGGATGCGCGTGTCGCGTTCGACGATCGATTCGCTGAGCGCCGCTAGCGCCACGGGAACTTTCACAGTGGAGCAGGGCTGGAAGCCGTCGCGGAAGGTCAGGCGCTGATTCACGATGCTCAGTATGCGGCCCGTTTCAGGATCGGCTACCACCACGGTGCCGTTCAATTTTCCTAAGGCGTCGAGCGCGGCGCGGCGGACAGTGGGGTCTTCGCCTTCAATGCGGTCGCCTTCGGTCGAATCGGCGTAGGTGGGAACGCGCCAGGGTCCACGCAGAGTGCGGGCCGTGGTCTTTCTGGCGACGGTGATCACGGGAGCAATGGGGGCGGCAATCTTGCGGACTACCTTCGCGCCGCGCTTGGCGGATTTTTTCGTCGTCGCGGCGGGAGTAGCGGCACCTAAGAGAAGCAGCACGCAGATCCCATGAAAAACTCTATTTGCTAGAAACGACAAAACTTCTCCTTCAGGTACTAGTGATCACGGGACCCCGAACTGCCATTTTGCGCGATATGGCAGGGCCAGGTCAAGCAAATTCCATCTTAACCCTAGTTAGTACTATCGGCTGAGGGGAGCGTTCCGAGGAGGGTCCGCCGGTGTTACGCTAAATCCGTGGCGTCCTCCCAGCAAATTTCACCCGTGATCCCGAAAGAACTCTTAATTCGCGATTTCGAAGGCAAGATCACGTATCTGCCGCTGGACCGCGACCGCATCATGCTGGGGCGTTCTAGTGCCTGCCAACTATGCTATCCGGACGATGCCGGGCTGTCGCGCCAACACATGGCGCTGACCAAAGTGAACGGACAGTGGATGGCGGAGGACCTGGGCAGCAAGAACGGGACCCTGGTCAACGACCGGAGGATCGACGCGGCGACTCCGGTGGGCGTCGGCGACAAAATCGTTGCTGGCCATTTGGAATTGGAGTTGTCGGACGCGCTGCCCGGCGCCGCGGGCGTGCAGAAAGTCGAGTTCGTTGAGGTCGCTGAGAGCTCTACGTCGGGGTCGACCACTTTGGTGGCGAGCCTCGACGAGATGCTGAGCTCGCAATCCGGGGAGATGGACAAGACTTCCATCATCCAGGGGAATCCACAGATGCAGGCGCTGATTCGAGCGGGGCGCGAACTGGCGGGGCACCGGCCGCTGAACGAGCTGTTCGAAGTCATCATGGACCTCTCGATGGAGGCAGTGCTGGCGGGGCGCGGCGTGCTGATGACGCTCGAAGGCGACGAGTTGAAGGCGCGCGCGGCGCGAGGCGCGGGGTTCAAGATTTCGAATACGGTGCGCGACCGCGTGATCAAAGAGAAGTCGTCTTTGTTGGTGCGGGATGCGCAGATGGATCAGGCACTGAAGGCGCAAATGAGCATCGTGCAGAATTCGGTGCGCAGCATGATCGCGGTGCCTTTGCAGACGAATGATCGGGTCATCGGGCTGATTTACGTGGACTCGCCGGATATGATTCGCGAATTCACGCGCGAGGATCTAGGGCTGTTGACGGTGATGGCGAACGTGGCGGCTATCCGCATTGAACACGCCCGGCTCAATGAGATCGAATTGGTCGAGCGTGCGATGTCGAAAGAGTTGGACCAGGCCGCTCACATTCAGATGGGTCTGCTGCCGTCTGCGCCGCCTAAGGCCGAGGGGATGGACATTGCGGGGCGGA
>Ga0157379_10004168_pt1 | contig 12343 bp, 18 predicted proteins | sample S25metaG_FD_121802 | JGI IMG/M metagenome (GOLD analysis project Ga0157379, IMG submission 121802) | Switchgrass rhizosphere microbial communities from Kellogg Biological Station, Michigan, USA - S2-5 metaG | ecosystem: Host-associated > Plants > Roots > Rhizosphere > Soil | place: USA... | reverse complement strand
GTCGTTGTCGATCATCGGCGTATCGACAGTACCGGGATTGACGGTGTTCACCCTGATGAACTGTGGTCCCAACTCGGCCGCCAACGTCTTCATCAGGGCCACAACTCCGGCCTTCGAGGCACTGTAGTGAGCGAGGCCCAGCGGAGGGCGGAGCGCAGCCATCGAACTGACGAAGATGATCGAACCGCCGCGGCCGCCTGCGACGACATGCGGAACTGTGGCTTTGGCAGTGTGCCATGCCCCGGTCAGATTGACGTCGAGCACGTCCTGCCATGCCCTATCGCTAAGCTCGGTGGCCGCTCCGAGTGAGAAGATCCCGGCGTTGGCCACCACGATGTCGAGGCGACCCAACGCGGCGACGCCGTCGTTCACCACCGTCGTGAGCGAGTCCAGGTCGCGCACGTCGGCCTGCCGGACGATAGCGCGCCGCCCGGTCCGCTCAATCAGCTCGATCGTCTCCTGGAGGTCGTGCTGCGATGCGAGGTGATAATGCAGGCCAGGTATGTCCGCAACGATGTCCACGCCGATGATGTCAGCTCCACCGCTAGCCAGTCGCAACGCGTGGCTTCGGCCCTGTGCGCGTGCGATTCCTGTGATGAACGCGACCTTGCCGTCGAACGTGCCCATCGCCATTTCCTCGTTTCGCGCACACAATCAGAAGTCTGGAGACCCCAGCACCGCCTCCAAGATCGGAGGCTAACAACCCGCGTTGAACGCGAACAGTCGTTATTGGCGTATCAACAGCCGGATTTCGCCGACACCCGGGCGGACCGCCGAGCGGCGCGCCGGGCAACGGTGCGGATCTCCACCAAGCGAAGCTGACCGCCCGGCGCCCCAACTCGCGCCGAGTTCATGGATATTTTGCGAAAATGACTGCGCATCAACACGATTCGCACATGCGCTTACGGCACAACAGCACAGAGTCGGCGAGGCCGGGATGGATACCCAGACACCATCGCTCACCCGAAGGGGACAGACCCGGGAGCGAACCCAGGCCCCGGGCAGGAAGACTTGAATGCCAACCCCGCCGGAGTCACAACGCGGCCGAACGGGCCACTACCCCGAAGACTTCCCCGCAAACGCGGAAGGCCCCGGCGACGGCTGACACCGACCCTGTGTGGCTGCGGCCTGGCCGGATCCGCCAGGGTCCACGCGAGTACAAGGGCGACAATTTAGCTGATTATTGGCCCTCCGGGGTCAGCAGAGTATCGAGCTTAGCCTTGTTGTCATGTCGTGGCGCAAGACTTATACGGGTTACAGCATCGGTTGCGCAGTCGTGTGGGCTGTGATTCTGAGTGTTGTTGCCGTTGTGTATCGCGAACCCGGCCAGCGTGAACGCCACCAATACCTGCTCACCGAAAAAGGCCATGACCTATTCGCGGCCTTGGTCGTACTGATGCACTGGGGGGACCGATGGGAAGCCGCCCCCCAGGGAGGACCCGTGGTGGTCAGGCATCGTGACTGCGGCGAGCCGCTGCACGTGGAGCTGCGGTGCGCCCACGACCACCGGGTGTTCGAGGTCGAGGAAACCGAATCCGGGCCCAGGGCCGGCCTGACTCATCAGTCGAACAGCTGACTGCGATGGCTCCGGGCGTGTCATTAGGGACCGCCACGACGCAGCAGCAGCACGGATCGGGTAGTCCTCGCACACGCGACGACCATAGATGGAAACCGGTGCGGGACAGCGTGATAACGAAACGGCGCGGTTCATGGATATCTGCTGTTATCCATGAGTAGTCGTTCGAGCATTGCTTCAGGGAGTCGGCGCCGCACCGCCTCGACAATCACGAATTTCGTACCCAGCGCGGCCTTTGGCAGTCCTGCCCGATTGGGCGTGGCCAGGACGTCGTCGCGTATCGCCAAGGCATACCGTCAGGACTTCGCTCCGATCGCCACGCTGCTCGCCGGCGATCCCGAGCGTGCTATCGACCTTCATTGGGCTACCCGCAGGGACAAGCTGGCGCAACGATGGTGGAGTCAGTATTTACCGGGCCGCCCATGGAAGGGACCTCAACTCCTCACCTGCAACGACTTGATCGGTCGATTCCGGATTGGTCTGCTCAGTAGTGTTGTCGCACTACACTTCACAGAAGTTCGGTGCGACAGATGAGCTGGGCAAGGACATGCATTGCTCGCATGAAAACGACGACTGACAAGCTCGGCCAGGCGCTAACCCGCCGCGGCCGACGCATTGGGACCACGTTCGGCGCGGTCGACGCGACCGGACGCCCCACCGGCGCGGCCTTCCCGCTGTCGCATTCGGTGATGTAGTCCGCGTAAACCGTCAATGTGGTCACGTACGAGGCGTGCCCGAGCATCTTCGACACCGCCATGGAGTGCTCCCCCGCGCTCAAACTCATAACCGCGAACGCGTGCCGCAGATAATGCCAACGCACCTGCCAACCCCAACGCCGCCAGGGCGGGTGTGAGGTAGTGCTTGGCGATCCCGGCCGGGTTCACCGACACCGACCATCTGTAGCCGTCCGACCTCGCAACGCGGATCGTGGCCGCATGCGGGTCGGCCTTGACGTAGCGCCGATCCGGCTCCCCCGTCTTCCGACTCACCCGCGCGATCGGATCGGCGACCATCGGCCGCACCGGCTCGATCTCGTCACGCGAAAACCCCTTGCGGCAACGGCTCAGTGACCCCGTAGCGGCTGGGAAACAGCGGCGCAGCCGGGTCATAGTTGGCGTTCGCCGGGCGGCCGTGCGGATGATCGTTGGCCAGAAATGCGCGCAGATCGTCGACCAGCCACGCATCATCGGCACCACCCGGCGCGACTTGGCCGACTTCGGGGTCGAAGTTTCCCAGCCGCCGCGAACTGCCCGGCGAGTCCGGGTCACGTTCACCGAGCCCGCCGAACCCAGCACCTGCGGCAACGTCAAATCCCCGACGTTCAACCCGGCGAGCTCACCGGCCCGCAAACCGGTGAACGCGGCGAACATCACCGCCAACGCATAGATCGGGTGACCCTGCACCCGGCCGATGTGGTCGGCCACGGCGGCGATCTCGGCTGCGGGTCAGAGGACGGGCGGTGAACGGCTCGGCGTCAGGGTCGGTCGGCCGGGTACGGGGCACCGATGCGCACGGGTTCGCGGTGATGGCGCCGTCCACCACCGCCACGTCGAGGATGCGGCCCAACGTCTCGAACGCGTGCTTGATCGTAGAACGAAGACCGCGCAGCACATCAACTGCAGTCGCGACGCGCCACCGAACAGTCGCGACCGGCGCATCACCCGTGTCCGATACGGCGCCATCGGGTCGTTCGGTCGCGCGGCGGGCACGAAGACCGGCCGCGTGCGATAGCCCAGCATCAGGGCGGTGCTGCTCACCACCAGCGCTGCCCCATACGTTCCCGGCACCACCACGAGGTGCGCCTCCACGAGGGCGTCCATCCCCGTGTGAGCGTCCGGCCGCGAGGAGTCGGCGCGGCTCTTAGCGCTGACCACAATGATCTCAAAAGGGTGGCCGGTCGTCGATCTAGAGCGACCGCATGCCGAACTCCGGAAACAGATCCGTGCTTCCCCAATTCAGTTCTCTCGCAGTATCCATTACGCCGTGGAAGTCGGGATACACTCGGTTTCCGCGGTATGCCGTGCTGCCCCACAGAGCCACAAACCCCGAGTCGCCGTCGAACTGAAAGACGCTGGCCGCGTTGGCGATTAAGCCGCCCTTCTGCCCGTAGAAGCGGTCATTGCCCTGGTTCCTCGCATCGTCGAGACCGTAGCCGGCGCGGCGCTGCCCGGCCTCCCGGACACTCGCTGCGTTGGTCAGCATCTCATTGAGGGTTCGGCGTTTGAGGGCGGCGGTGTCTTTCGGGTCGATCAGCACCGCAACCAGTCGGGCCAAGTCTGGGGCCGCCGCGGACAAGCCCCCGCAGCCTTGGGTGTTGGCAAGCGGGTAATCGCCGTATCCCGTGGCCACCAGGGGCTGGTCGTTGCTATTGATGCTCTTGGCCACCGCGAGGTCGGATGTCCAGTCCGGGTCGACGAACGACGCCGCCTGGTAGCGGGCTTCGTCGGCAGGTTGCGCCTTTAACAGATCCACGGCGTTGCGAATGCGGGTGATCCCCAGCGGTGCCATTAGGTGCTTGCGGTAGGCATCGATCGGTGCGGCGGTCCCGCGAAGTTTGGCCGCCAGGCGACCAAGAAGGTAGTAGCCGCAGTTGCTGTACACCTGTGTTTGGCCTGGCGGTGAGTCCAGCTTGAGGGTGGCGATGTAGTTGTCGGTCATGGTTTGGTCGACCGGTAGCGATGCTGGCAAGCCCGCACTGTGGAACGCGTTCACCACGGCGGTAGCGTCGGCGAATTCGTCGTGCTGCAGTCCGCTGGTGTGCTCGAGGAGCTGCTGGACGGTGATCGACCCGAAGTCCGGATCGATCGGCTGGCCACCGGACGGCGTGTGCAGCTGCAGAAACTTCTGGACAGGGTCGCTGAGCGTCAGCTGCCCGCTTTCGATGAGCTGGAAGACCGCAAGCGCCGTAACCGTTTTGGAGCCGCTTGCCAGCCGGAAGAACGTGGTGGGGTGCACAACCGGCCAGTCGGGCTCGGCCAGGGCGTAGCCACGTGCGTAGATCAGCCGGGTTCCGTGCACAATCGCCAGCGCCGCGTGCCGCACCGGCGGATACGTAGCCATCGTCTTCTCCATGACGGCGTCGATGTCCGCATTGGCGACCGGTCCCGTCGCGGTGAACCGCTTCTTGATGGGTTGGGTGCCCTTCACGAAAAATGGCAGCCAGGCGCGCGCAGGCGGCGTTGGCGCCGGCGGCCTGCACGCAGCTCGGGAAATAGCCCTTCTTGGTCCAGGTGTCGAACTCGGTCTGGTAGCCGGCTGGCGTCATGTTGTGGCGGGCTACCCAATCGCCGATCTCATCGGCGACAAACAGCGACAGGTAGGCGTTGTCGGCGTCGAGGGTGACGAACGACGGCCGACACCAAGCGGCGGTTTCTGCGTTGAATCGGGCCTGATAGTTGCTGGCCGAGTCGGTCAGGCCGTCGTTGTTCCACAGGGTCGCTCCGGAGTTGGGTACCCAGATCGCGGCAAAGCGTGGATCATTCCCAGACCCATATGAGGCCGCCCAGCGCAGAATCATCCCGTTGGTCCTGGCAAAGTAGTCCATGCCCTGAATCGAAGTCGCGTCGGTTAAGGTCCCTTCTGGATTGCAAACCAGCCCATGGCGGGTGATCACGATCGGGCTCTGCGGCTGGAACACTGCAGCGAAGCGGGGGTTGCTGGCCGACCCGGTAGCGGCCAAGATCACCGGCCCGAAACCGTCGAACGCTTGCTTGTCGAAGGTCTGTTGCCACTGCGCGACGGTCATCAAGGGAAAGTTCCGCTGTTCGGGCGGTGGATTCTGCTTCACCATCACCGCCGCGTACACCGGAGCGAAAACATCTCCGTAGATGCTGAGCGAAACAAACCGATAGCCCTCGGCGACATATTTGAGCGTTTTGGCCACGTGGTCGGGTCGCGTCTCGCCATGCCAGGCGACGAAATCAACCATCGGTGTTCTCCCCCTTCTGCCAACCGCACCGACTACGGCTGCTAGAGCCCGCCGCGGCCCAAATCCGGCTCAGCTGCGCAGGTATGGCCGGCGCAGCCACCAGTGCCTGATCGAATTTGTCGAGGTCCCACATTGAGCACCGGTCGGGATCGCTTGGACAAGACCGCGCTGCACCGCGCCGATGCTGATGAGTTGTTCGGCGAGCCGATCGGCCGAGGTTTGCCAACCCGTTGGCACACGCCAGCGCGGTCAGCCCCAAACCCGCATCGGCATCGGCTGCTTCTTCGAGGGCGGCGAACGCACCGTTCAGGACACCGCCGACGACCGGGCTCGAATTCGTACCCGCTGGACGATGGCCCGCACGGTGATCCGACTTGAGCGCGGCGACCTCGACCGAATCGTCGTCGACGCCTTGCGTGGTGACCGCTGCGGGCTGCGTCATGTTGCCCCCCGAGCCCATGCTGACACGTTGACGTCAACGACGGTAAACCCGCGCCGATCGTCAATGCTGAGTATGACGGTACTCGATTTATCCAGTGCCATAAATGATTTCGCGAATTTCCTCCAAATTTGCTGTGAAGTACCAGGAGTCGGCGCAGACACCTCGCAGCGCGTCGCAAGCAAAATCACAGGCAAAACAGATTGGCTGCCCGCGAAATTACAATCAACGGCGCGACTGACACGTCCATTGCATCGCAGGGCACGGAGGCGGTCACCCAGGCTTCCAAGCGCGGCGTCGAGCGGGCGCTTATTGCTAACGTCGCCGGGCGAGGCCGTTGACCGGGCTCGGCGGCGGCACCGTCAGAAGGTCAATGAGTTCTGAATGCAGTTTGGGGTCGAGCGCCTGCCGGATGAGGGTTGCGCCGTCGGTCTGCTCGCTGGATAGGTGGCTGTTGTGTGCAATTACACCGTCAACGAGTCGGCGTTGTTTTGCGCGACAACGACGCCGGCCGCGCCGGTCAGGATCATGGAGGGGCGGACAGTACGGCGGATGGAGCCGACATGCCCAATCGCAGGCTTAATCCAGCGGCGCTCACCGGCATCTACGGTGCCGAGGAACTCGCGGCGCCGCCGGATCTGCTTTGGAGTCTGGGCGCCCTGACACCCGTCGACGGGCGAGTCGTGCTTTGGTCAACGCTGGGCCGGCGGTCTTCGGGCCGTTCGACGCGAAACCGCGGCGTCACACCCACATCCGCCTGCAAAAGATGGGCACCAACGCGACGCTATGGCGCCCCGTCCGGATCCACGCGGCTACCGCAATGGCCAAAGCACGAATCTGGATACGCGCCGCTACACGGCCACGGCCGACGTTGGATGCGGCCGACGTGAGGGCACGACTGATCGTTTTTGCGGCATTGGTGTTCGCCGTCCTGGCGGGAGTCCTGGCCTGGGTGCTCAACGCACACGTGTTCAACAACTGGCTGCGCGTGCACGCAGGGATTTCCGACTTAGCCGGCCCCTACTACGGCTTCTGGTCCGGGATCGGATCTGATATCGCTGAGTTCAGCCTCGTCGGGGCAGCCTTTACGGGCGTGTACCAAATAACGCGCAAGTTCAACTGCCATCAGCGCCGCTGCTGGCGCGTCGGCACCCACGAAGCGGCCGACGGCCAGTTCTTGCTCTGCGCCCGCCATCACCCTGACTACCACGGAAAGAAGCCGACCCGCGAGCTGATCGAACAACTGCACCGCCAGCACATCGAGCGCGAAGAAGCGATCCACGACAAACTCGACGAGATTCAACGGCGCCTGCACCAACCAGGACATGACCCGTGACGCGTACAACCACCGGTCGTTGGTGTCTCCGATTTGTCCGCCGTGACAACGACATCGAGTGTCTCGATCGGCAAGCCTGCTTGATCGGCGAAGTGCTGTGCATGGAGCCCGAGTGTGTAGGAAACCTTGGCATCGAATCTTGTCGCGAGCCGCGCCCCGTATCCGAGCGTGTCTCGGTTGCCTGTCGTTGCGCTGTGATCCACGCCAACCGGCAGCTACCTCTGGGGACGTGGCGCTGATCGCAAATCATTCCGAACGGAGGGTTCCATGGCGTAAATATCAGTCGGGCAGGCATATTGACGCTCGAGGAACACCACGATGGTCACGAGGGCCATCAACGGAAGTCCTCAGCATCAGAAGAACAAAACACGAAGCGAATTCGGTTGAATGTGAAAGGGTCCTATTATGACTAATGTTCGTGAGCCAAGGCCAAGTCTGCTGCATCATCTGTGGAAGTCCGCACTGCTCTCCGGACTGTTGGCGGTGATCCTGGGAGTTCTGGTTCTGGTCTGGCCGGGGAAATCGATCATCGTCGCTTCGGTTTTTCTCGGCATCTATCTGTTGGTTAGTGGTGTAGCGCAGGTGATCTTCGCATTCAGCTTGCCCGTCTCCGCAGGCAGCCGGATCCTGCTGTTCGTTAGCGGCGCGGCATCGCTGGTCCTGGCGGTTCTGGCCTTCCGGCACTTTGGCGAGGGTTACGCCATTCTGCTGCTGGCCATTTGGATCGGTGTCGGGTTCGTCTTCCGCGGTTTCGCAACGACCGTCGCGGCTGTCAGTGACCCGCACCTGCCAGGGCGGGGATGGGCGATCTTCTTCGGCATCATCACAATCCTTGCCGGCATCATCGTGCTGGGGTATCCCTTCGATTCGCTCGTCACACTGACACTCGTGATCGGCATCTGGCTGATCATCATCGGGGTGATGGAGATTATCTCCTCGTTCGGGATCCGTAGCGACGAAAAGAAGCTCAACGAGGTCGTGGCCGGTGCCAACGCCTAAGCCGCACAATTTCACCGCAAGCCCAGCGACAAGCTATGTGAGATGGGTTGTGTGCGTCAGTCGTTGACGTGTTTAGCCGGCCTTCCGTTTGACCGCCCCGTGAACGTGGTGCCAACATCTGGTGATGGTCGTGTCAAGCGAATGGACGGCTGTTCAGTAGGTAGTGGGCCGACTCAAGCAGAGCTCCCGAAGTGTGCCGCCGGATGCCGTCACGATGGTGGTTCACCAGAATCATGCCCGGTCTCATGGAGGACCTGTGCGCGACTTCGTGCCGCTATTTGTTGAGGGCGGTGCCCGCCAAGTGTCGGCGAAGCCCGGCGGCTAGTCTCGCCCGCCGATTTGCTTGCCGACGCGGTGATCGCGCCTGGCGATGAGCTGATCTAGCTTAGTGGGCCGGTCGTACGCGGCTGCGGAGTCGGCCCCCACCAGCCGAGCGTGGCGTTGAGGATCAGTCCGGGAAGCAGTGCGGTAGCCAGCAGCCCGTCGATGGGGTGACGCGACCTGGAACAACGTGGAGACGTTGCTGACGTCGACGTCGATGCCACGCGGTGCCGCAACGGCTTTGATGATTAGATGCACGCTCAAGGTGTTGTCTGTCGGTGAGCGCGAGGTGGCCGGCTCGTCCAAATCATGTGTGCGTGAGGGTGAAACCAGCTTTTTCGGCGTCGATCTCACGTTAGGGATGTCATGTCCGTCTACTCGGTGGGTGCTCCATGAGGGGTGCCGCAGGAATCCGACGGAGGAAAACGATCAATGTCCATTGAGGAGAACAAAGCTGTCGTCGGGCGGTGGTTCACCGAGTTCTGGGGCCCCGATTTCAACCCCGGTGTCATCGACGAGCTCGCCGCGCCGGATATCCGCTTTGAGTATTCGCTGCACGCTCCCTGCCGGGGCCGCGATGCGGTCCGTGCCTTCGCGACGAAGTTCCGGGCGGCGTTCCCGGACTTGGCGTTCGGCGGCACCGCGGATCTGATCGCCGAAGGTGACTACGTCGTCGGGCAGTGGATCGGCGGCGGAACACACACCGGCGCGACCTTCGACGACATGCCGATCGGTGCGCTGCCTGCTGCCAGCGGTAAGGCGATGCGCTTCACCGGCACGTCGGTGCTCAAAGTCGTCGACGGCTTGATCGTCGAGGAGATCGGTCTCGACGATGGAGTCACTGTGCTCCAGCAGCTCGGCCTGATCAAGCCGGCCTAGGCAGCCGGACACTTCGGCCCAAGTCGGCTGGTTCAAGCGGCCGTTCGGGCGGGCCGCGGTGAGGAACACATCTCACCGCGGCCCGCTCCCCGCCCGCACGTGGTTCAAAGGCCCGTCCGCTTTCCTTTTGGCGCGCATCGACGTTGAGTCACACCGCAGAGGTCACCCTGACCCAACCGCACCTCATCGACGTGCACTCGTGGGCGAAGTGGTACAGGAAGTTGGACGGCAACGGGTTAGCACTGCCGGTCGTCGTTCACCGACGAGAAGCGATGGGGTCGTCGAACAGGTCGTAGGCGCCGGTGGCTTTCCACTGCTCCGCCGCGGTGTGTGTGGTGCCGAACCACCGGACGTGGCCGGCGACTTCGGCCGGCGCCGGCGCTGCATCGCTGAGATGACCCGTCGGGATCTCTTCGGGCATCACCGGTTCCCACAGATATGGGTGTAGCAGCCGCACACCGAACATGATCAGGTTGTACGTACCCGGCAGCCCCGCCGACGGCACCACCATTGCTGTTGCGTCGCTCGCCCGTACGGCATCGGCGACCGCCTGCGTCGGCGCGTAGTCCTCACCGACGAGCTCATCGGCGGTGCACCCGTATCGCTCGCAGTCGGCGAAGTCGATCCGGGTGACGTCGTCGACATCAATCATCGCGGTCCACAGATTCAACAACACGTCGTCGGGGTCGCCGTCCGGACCGACGTTGTGGCGCAGCATTTCAGCCGCCGGACCCAGCGGATGAAGGCTGCAGTACTGCACCGTGTCCTGGCCCGCCCGGTGAAACCGCCCCTCCCGCGAACTGGGAGCCGCCCACCACGGCGAGTCGTAGGCGGCGTTGCGGAACGCAGTGAATCTCATGCCGTCATGGCACGCGCCGCGGTCGCGGCACCAAGCAACTGCGGGTAGCGCAGCGGGTCATCGAGCAGCTCGATCGGCGGCTTCTTAAGAACAGGATGGCGCCGGTAGAACCACGCGACCGTGCCCGGCCCGGTAAACGAATGCCGCAACTGATTGACGACCTGTCCGACCACCCGGATACGCGCGGCGTCATCAGCGGCCGGATCCGGCCCATCGGCGCCAAGCCAGCGCTGCAGCTGACGAACCGACACACCGAGCAGCTCGGCGACCGTCTTCTGCGGGACGGAGACGGTCTCGACGGTGCGCGCCAACACGTCGCGGATCGCGGCGTCCTCGCTGTAGGGCTGATTGTCGACGACATCGCGCAGTGCCTGGCGGAACTGCTCGAGAGCGATCCGAACATCCCGGCGCTGTTGCTCGATGTTGTCGTGGCGCAGCGCCTTCTGCGCCCGAAGTGCCGCGGGCCACAGCGCTGCGGCCAGGTACGGGTCGGTCGCGCCGAGCACCGTTTCGAAGCTGTCGATCAACCCGATGACCTGCTGCGGAACCGTCTTCGACCGTTGCAACAGCTTGGTCGCGTCATTGACGTCAGCGAGGAGATCGCCCAGCTCCACCCCTGTCGTAGTCATGTCATCATCATACGACAGATCTACGCCATACGACCCTTCGTTGTCGTTCCCAAGTGCCGGGCCAAGCGGGGCGACAGGCAGGGTACGAGGGCCGCTGAGCAACGGGTGCCGTCGGCGCCGAGTGGGCCCGCTATGGGCCGCCCGTCTGCGGGAATGACTACAACAGCCCGATCGCAGGTGCGGAAGTTACGACGCCCGTGTGCGCACGTCTCGGAGTGTGGTTTCGCGCAGTAGTTGCGCGACGCTCATGTCCCGGCGGTCGGCCTCGTACCTGAGCGCGTCGAGGTCGGCCTGCGTGAAGCGAACGTAGACACCCTCCGTGGCCGGCGACCATTCCGGCGGCCGAGATGGCAGTCATCCGCCACCACGGTCCGCATGACAGTGCGCTCGGTGAGTACGCGACCCGTCACGAGATCAGCGTCGAGGGTCCGCTGCGCGAGTACTACGACCGCTTCTCCTGGGACAGGAGACGATTCCGCACAATGGGTGACCGCGTTGTGCTGGCCGGTCTTTCGGGCCGACGCGGGAGCACGCTGCAGGGTCGGCGCGCAGTGTTGACCGACGGCACCAAAGGCACCGGGGCCGCGATCGTGGCTCGGCTGGGGTTCGCAGGCGCGCACGATGCCGTCGATGATCCACTCCCTGGCACGGAAATCGATGCATGGGAAGGCAATTCAGCCTCTTAGGCTTCGCCGCCCCCTCCAAAGAGGTCGGGAATCGTTGGCCCAAAACACCGCTCGATGCCTCGGATCATCCAGTACAGATCATCAGCCCACCAGCGAGCGCGACAACGCTGCACATCAAGATTCCACTACAACTGCAAGACTGCGAAACAGCCTGGGCCCGACCGAGGATCCGTACGAAAATGACGACAGGTCATGCCGTATACGTTGGCGGAGGGTGTCCCCCACGCGGTGGCCGTTGAGGCAACTGAACGGCGGCACGAGCTGCGGGGACGTTATCCGCCCAGCATTCGAGGCTGCCATGCCGCGACCCGTTGAAAGTGCTGTCCCCCTGGTCAATGGGACGCCGGTCAGGGGCGCGCAGCGGTAGCATGACCGTCTGACAGGAGTGGGCATGTCGGCACCGTCGGTTGAGCGACCCCGGGTCATACGGCGCAAGATCATCGTTCCGGATACTCCGGTAGTTGCGGTAACGCGTGAGCGCCTTGATGGGTTGCTGTGCCGACTCGTGGATGCCCTCCGGGTCGTGGCGGTCACAGCCACCGCCGGGGCCGGCAAGTCGGTGGCGGTGGCCCACGCGAGCCGCGGGTTCAATAGGCCGGTGGCCTGGCTGAGCGTCGATGCCACCGATGCAGCCCCGGGGCGGCTGGTGACCTATCTGGAGGAGGCGCTCGCGCAGCCGCTGCCCTCGGTG
>Ga0157379_10004167_pt1 | contig 12345 bp, 10 predicted proteins | sample S25metaG_FD_121802 | JGI IMG/M metagenome (GOLD analysis project Ga0157379, IMG submission 121802) | Switchgrass rhizosphere microbial communities from Kellogg Biological Station, Michigan, USA - S2-5 metaG | ecosystem: Host-associated > Plants > Roots > Rhizosphere > Soil | place: USA... | reverse complement strand
TACGGAGCCCGAGCGTCGCCAGCTTAAAATACTCAAATGTTGATCTGATCAAATGTTGAATGTCAGTTCTAGGTTCCCCATTCCTCAAATGTCGATTGTTAAATTTTGGTTTAATAAATAAATTGCCTCCTCCCCTCCCCTTCCTAAGAGTTAGTACAACATTTCCAGACATTCCCTAAGTTACGGTAGGAGGTGTGCTTAGAACCCTCCTCCAAAACTTGTCACGTGACATCGTATGAGCTCGGGAAGCTATGATATTTCATCCTAACACAACAAAGGTATTCCTCTCGTTGCATTTATGTCACGGTGAGGGCTTTTAGGGTGAATATACCTTTGGGAATTTCCGCACGAAACTCATCAACTATCAGTAAGGCAAAAAAAAAAGTAAGACTAAAAAAATTTGTTGGGTCAGGCAGAAGCTATCCAAGGTTGACAGCCAAGGATTTCTTGGGTCTCGAACGATGGGGAGATGTGGAGAGAAAGAGCTTCACTTCACGAGTACTGTATATAGCAGGGGCAATTTAATATATTCATTCTCGGAATCAGACATCGGAGGTTAATCGCTAAGGGGGCGTCCGATCTAAGCGAGAATGAATAGAGGGCCGCGTCATCCCTCTGTTCAGGAGGAGATACAACAACAAATATTCTCAGAAAGTCTATGGTTTTACACCCTCGACGTGTCGAAAGGTGACAACACGCTGTGACTTGACATCCAGACATAATATAGTTACTTCCCGACACAGCCTAGGTCCTCTCAAGGATTCACGAATTCGATCTTCAATACTTGAGGTTTGACATTCGACAATCAGTGCAATCAACATTTGACTATTTTAAGCTGGCGACGCTCGGGCTCCGTACGGAGGCCTTTGATGCAACTCAAGATGAATACCTTGTTGACAAAATAGGATGCTTGCGCAAGGATGTAGTTAGTTGAGTTGAGAGGGGAGTGTTGGCGTATGGTGCCTGTGGATGGGTAATACAGATGGGCCGCCACATAAGGAAACCTGACACATGCTATGGGAGCTAGCCGGAGCTGTGTGGCTCATGTGGCTCCGGCTAGCTCCGGCTAGCTTCTACAGCTCTTACGAGCCTGATGCGAAAGCGCCTGTACGGAATAAATAGGTTTAAGTACCACCACCCATCAAACGGAGTCGGTTATTATTAGTCTTACTTAGATAAAACATTTCATCATGTATACGTAAAGAAACTAAGTACGTAGAATATAACTTGACTTTTGCCACGACTTGGCTTTTGAGTTGCAAATAAAGATACCCCTGAGGGTGAGGAGATTTCAACTGGTTGATCTTAACAAGTTCCCGAGGTTGTCCAAATGTGTTTTGAAGGCGACCGATGAGCCAATGGGTCCATACACATATAATTGGTCAGGTATGTCATTATCTAAAAGGGAAGCTGATACCGGTTGTTTTTGAGAGTGGCCCATGACTCAGCCTTAGATCTCGACAGTATAAACTCCATGAAGCAGGTTATAGACCTTGGCCGGGATGTACTGCCATATTGGATCACACCAACACGTGGGTGAATACAACTTCCCGATATGCAATGATACGTCCTGCCATTTCTAAAAATGCAGAACGTGACGCCGATGCGCTCTTCAAGGATGAATAACCTACTCCGTGAAATATTTGAGGCGGGATGCTGGTCGGTAGCAGGAAGAGGAAAAAATCTGTTTGTTTGTTGGTATTCGGTCCTGGTCGGATGTCGGTCAGTTTCTCGCTAGCACTTTTACATATACCTCAAGCTTAGGCAGGCGATCACTTTTACAGGAACACACGCGCACTTTCACTTTTACACTTGTTGTACTTGCTGAACAGAAGGGTAGCAATGGCGCGCGAATCTCAATTCTTCACCGGCTCCTCCGCCAGTGAGAAGTCAGCCATCCAACACGTGTCATTATTGAAGGGAAAAGTGAGTCAAAGGTGAGTGGCAGTCAACGCAACAAGGCTTTCCCATTGGTCGTTATATCCTATGTGTCCCTTCTGTTGAGGTAATTTCCGTTCAGCTACCCATATATGGTCACTGTTGGGTACTCGGCCAGTTATCTCCAGTCGGATCCTTAGGTCAGTGTGGCCTCTCAGAATTCTCGGTAACTAATGTTTCTGAGGTTCACCCTGGGAAGCATATCTAGCTCATAAAAAGGGGAAGCCCTTTCGTATAAAGGAGGTCCTGTCATCCTACCACAGTAGAATCGAACCGTCATCCTTGCTATGCTGGATCTATCCAACCTCCAGACTTTAATTCTTGTGTCTGTCGGGATATTCCTTGCCCGCAAAGTAATTCAAACAATTCTCCATCACTCTACCTTACATCTACCTGGCCCACCTTCTGATTCCTGGCTCGTTGGTATACCAAACTTACTGATTAGATAAGCCCAATCTGATCATCATCGTAGGAAATCTCCCAGATATCTTCAGAGCTCCCGTTGCTTGGGAGAATGAACTAAAATGGACCAAAGAATACGGGCATACGATACCTATCAAGGGGGTCTGCGGGGTGAGATGACTATACACTCAATCTGCATCTCCGTGTAACGTCCTATAATAACAGGAGGATATTTTATACCTTTCGGACCCAAAGGTATATTGTTAGAGATAGCCTCGTTCCATAGTTGGCACCGACTTTTCCTTCCTATTAAGGCTCTGCAATATATCTTAAATACTTCGGGCCATAACTTCAAGAAGCCAGCAAGTGTCAGGATGATGGCTAAACTAGTTGTTGGGGAAGGGCTCACGTTTGTTGAGGGTACGTTTGGATCAAATTGAGTTAGTTAATTCTTAGTTAATACTGATACAGGAGAAGATCATTCCCGCCAAAGACGAATTATGGTCCCGTCATTCCACTTCAGCACCCTTCGAAATTTCCTTCCCCGTTTCAGATTCGTTGCCCATAAGGTATGTGAGTCTGATGAATCCTCCTGGCCCTATCTAACGAGTAGTGAAGACAGTTCAGAAATGGAGCGATGCAATTCAGAGCGCTGGCGGCTCATCAGTACTGGAGATGACTTCCTGGCTCCGCAAGGCTACACTAGACGCAATGGGAGAAAGTATGTTTTCCACAATGCGTTTTTGGAGTGTATATTCACCAAAAATAGCTGCTTTTGATTATAGGTTCGATACGCTTGACGAAGGCCATGACGACCTTTCAAAGGCTTATTCGAACCTACTGTAAGTAGCTCGAGAGTCACAGTACTGGGTGACCGACTAATAGGTCCCATCATCCTTCTAGTACAGATACTACGTATAGACGCCCAAATTTAGCCCTGGTATTGGACGTTCTTTGGGGCCATCTTCCTTATTTGCTCGTCTGCGGTTTCTTCAAATATCTTCCCGCGCGTCAATTCAAACGATTGCGCAGCTACATGAGTATTGCAAGATCTGTCGCAAAGGAGATAGTTGATGCACAAACAACGGAATATAGCGTCAGCAAGGAGGGATCCAAAGATGTAATGAGTATTTTGAGTGGGTTGGTTCAATATCATACTTCGCGATTGCTGACTAGGTTTGCAGTCAGAGCGAATCTTTCCGAAAATCCAAAGACTAGACTTTCTGACGATAGTCTGATGGCACAAATGACGTGTGTAATCCAATATGTATACTCCCAGATATCATACCGATAATTGGGAAGGACCTTGATGTTTACAGGTCATGACACCACCGCATCTACCCTCAGCTGGGTTTTTTATGAGCTTTCTCGTCACCCGGAAGCGCAGCAGAAACTTAGGAATGAAATCAGAGAAATGAAGAAGCAGGTTTCCAAGCGTGGCGATCTCGACTTAAGCGTGGCAGACGTGGATTCCATGAAATATCTGTCAGCTATTATCAAGGTATATATATATTGACGCCACAATAATATGCTCATATGACACTAGGAAACATTGCGCTTTCATCCCATTGTATCTATGGTTCAACGACAATCCGAGAGAGACGATGTGATACCCCTGTCGTATCCCGTGAAGACCAAAACAGGCGAGATTGTCACAACTATTCCTATCAGTAAAGGGCAGAGGGTTTTCGTGTCTCTTGTGATGTATAATCTGTGAGCAGTCTATTTTTTCGTTACATATTTTCTTTCGATTTTTTAATATTCGTTAGGTCCAAGACAGTGTGGGGTAATGATGCAGATCAATGGCGGCCAGAGCGATTCTTGGAGTCCGATCAACAAACTACCATGCCGAAAACGGCGCTCGGTGTCATTTCAAATATGTAAGCTCTTAATATACTAAGAGAGATTTAGGGTGTGTTTGAGTAACTCATTGAATCCATAGCGCAAGCTTCGGTAGTGGTCGTCGCGGTTGTATCGGGTGTGTTCATCTCATCTAATTCTGCATTTATGCAAACCTCCTGACATCACTTGTCATCCAGATGGCGTTTTGCGTAAGCATTCTCAATAAGTGAAGTGTAACGAGAAAAACCTTTTTTTTTAGGATGACTGAGATGCAAACCCTTATCATCGAGTTCGTTGACAATTTTCAATTTGCTCCAGCCCCAGGAAAGAGTGACATCATCGCCGGAGCGACCACGATTATATCTCCAATGTGTGTATTTATATCTCATCCCCCTCTACCTCTCTCGGTTTCATCATAATTTAATTTTAGGGTTAAAGGAGAGGAAGGGCGCAATCAACTTCCGCTATTAGTTTCTCCAGCCCCGCTCCACAATGGTAGCGAGTGAGCGGATTTATTCCTCCATTCCATCTATACAGGTCTTCATGTCTCCTAGATCATAGGGACATGCCATGTATTCATAAGAAGATCACAAAAGCACAAGTTCTCTCTTTGAGACTAAGCATGGTATAAGTGATCTTGCATGAGAGCGATAATCATGAACATACTTGATCAAAGAGACATTTCATTTCTCTGAGGCTTTGTCTACGTATGGGAGCACTGGTGGGTTGAACTTGGAGCCGAAACTGCGGCAATGTGGTTTCAAAGGACAGGTAATAAATCAAACAGCCTGTTGTCTCTCGAATATGTAACTTCTGGTTGGAATGATATCGCCTGCACAGCGTCTCCCAACGCCGTTGATGCGTGTGTCTCAAAAATTATTCAGGGACTGAACGCTAAGTTAACTAGTCCTATAAAGAAGCGTCAGGCGAGGCATTCATTCTCCACACGACTTCCAACATGGGCGCGATTTCAACCCTCATTATTGTAATCCTTTGGATGTGGACGCACGAAACGATAGCCATCCCACAGGCAGAGTTTGTCCTTTCATTACCCGTTGTGGTGAAAACGCTTCGTATTGTCCCCGCTGTCCCTGCTGTCGTAAGTTTCCCAACAGAGTGCTGCTACCACACAACCTCAACCCTATACATACATGATCCAACCTGTATTCGGTAGAGATCATTAGGAGCTCCGTTCATTAATATGGAAGGGCGGCTAGATGGCCGTTCCCTCGTCGATACCCCTGGGGATAGGGGAAACAGATTCGCTGAAAGGAAACGGATTATGGGGTGAGGATGGTCTGTCTTTGATGTAGCCCAGCTTTGTCTGTAGTATAGCCTTCTCACCAATATGAATCAACTCTTTATAAGACCACAGACTTTGAATTAACCTTTAAGAGGCGCCTCTTGGTCGATTCTAGTTTATTAACTCTTTGTATATTCTCGAGCATCCCTAAAGGAGCAGCAATGACATGGAGTTACAGTTCATACTTCTACGGCTTTCGTCGCTTTCTTTGCGTCCTACTAGATACTTGGTTTTAGTTCATTTACCTATAAATTGATCCATGTTACTGCCCCTAGAAAGTGAAATGTTCCATTTCCTAGCCATTATTAAAAGAGGAGTAAGCGACACCCTGACCGCTGTGCGTCGTACCGACTTAATATCTGTCAGATCCTTCGTCCCCCCGTTTGTGACCCGCGTTCTATTATGGTCTCGCGGATATTTATATTTAGCACACAAAAGGGAATCAGAGTATTCCGATTTGCTCAAAAAGCACCGCCCGTTCTTTCCTTCTTTAGGACCTTTTCGCTTACTCGAAATGAAACCCCAGTGGTTTCAACGTTCCCTTCAGTCAACAGGCTTTACTCCGCCAATTTCAACGAGACTAAAGCCGCATGAGGCTTTCTTTATAGACCAGTATAGGGAAACTGCGCAGCCTTATTGTTAAAAGAGTTAAAATCTCCATTCGTCGACACTTGATTGCCTTTTGATAGGTCAACAGGATCACTGTAAATTGTCAGTCGTCGAGCGCAAAGAACAATGTATCCGCAATCATCAGACTGTGAGCAGTTTTATTTAGTACCGTTTGAGCACAGATGGAGGATGCGGCAATGCCGAGGCTAGATGTATTTGATAAGTTGGACTTTTCGACCTGACGTGGAGTGATATCCTTCCTTAGCCTGCCTGGGTCATGCCTCGACGTACCCTTGCACCTGTCCCTCGATCCTTCGGTTATTTCTATGGTATATAAAACCTCCTCCCAGACCTTTGTTTCAACTCACGGATAATATGCGTTCCTTCACAACTCTTCTTGCTCTCGCGACCGTTTTCGCGCTCTATGCCCCAGAGGTGAAGGCCTTGGGAGTTAGATGCAATACTGCTTGTACGCCACCCTTGGTATTCCGTCCCCCTTGTGGATGTTTCCGTATGTGTTGTTTTCTTTCCATGTTCTGTTTGCTCACTCGAATTTCAGTACCCGGGGCTCCTACTGAACCGCCGCCATGCATTCTCCACTGCCCCATAAACCAAAGCGCTTGTCCAGATGGATCATGCACATGCTGCCGTGAGTCATTAATTTCATGTCGATTATAAGATCGTTAAATCAGATAAACAGCCGTATACACCTAAATCTTCGCAGAATTACAACTTTGACCTGACGGAAGCAGACCATATTAGGTAATATTATGCAGTGTGAATTCGTATATCTTGTTGCCTTCCAAGAATTCCAGAAATGTTATGCAGTCCAATCCCCGACTCCTTTGGTTGTTCAAGTTTGTCAACAACGGCGGCAAATAATAATGCATAATGTCTATGTATAGTTTTGCCTTGAGTGTTAAATCGTTGGAGAAGATAATCTTCTCATCCAGTTTGTCCCTCCTTAACCTCTAAACATTCACTCCTATTTCCACAGGCTGCTTGTTGAAAGATGGAATATCGACGGAGGAGACATCGAAGCCACCGGCTGTAGTCGATGTCTGAACTACTCTCTAGAAAACCACCGATAACTTGTGATCAGAAGAATTAATGGGCTTTTGTATTTCCTTACCCGCTCATGTGAAAACTGAGCAACCAAATCATGGCTCTTGCTTCGAGAGGACATTGTGGTTTCGTTGAGCTTCTCGCTTAAGAAACGACGGGAGTTTAACCTATACGTGGCACAGGACGTCGTCAATGCTGTAGGCTAGACTTCACAAGAGAAGGAAACCTACACGGCAAGGAAGGAATTGAAATACGCTGGATATTCAGGCTCAAGTTAGTGCCTACATCAAAAAAAATGTAGCGACAAGCTTACTTCTTCCTAGCAGAAAGCCGACTCCACCATAAACAGTTGCGTTCGGAAGTGCAAGAAACTGGAGAAAAACTGAGATATTATGTGAAACCCACGAGCATATTACTTACTGTTACGAGGGCAGTAATGGAAAGCAATCTTCCAGTCAGTTGATATTAGAATCATAATGCGCAAAGATAGAGAACGATTGGCACATACGTCGTGAGTAGATTGGTATTGACTGTAAAGAGAGTGATGAGTGTGACAATATGATCACTCCTAATTGGCATATACAATTAGCGAGGCCTCGGTATGACGGAGGGATGCGCTTCATACTTTGTCATCCCAGATCTGGCGCGGTGTAGACTGAGGGCTAAACGGACATCATAAGACATCATCCAAAAATAAGAAAAGGCGAGAGGACCTACTCATCGCAAACGTGACCATTATATCAAACGCAATTTGGCTTCCAGTCGACAATTTGTAGGCAAGCTTCGCAAATCAGAGAAGTATTCTCGATTATGATTGAGAGTACCCACAACGAAGGACGGGGTATTCACTGCTAAAAGACGATGGTCAAAACCTCTCACAGCGAGATCTGAAGGGGTTAAATTTGTGAAACCCGATAACTGAGGAACCTCCTGTGTGCCATACCAACATTAGTTCCTGGACAGCACTTCATCAGTGGCCTTTGGTTGATATCGCGTTTCCGGGACTTACCGAAGCTGAACAACGATAGACATATCTATCCGAACAATAATGTAAGCAACACCATGTCAGATTTAATTAGTATACTAACCGTAAGACTTGTGAATACTAATCGGTAAATGCCTTTTATGCCAACTGCACTCAGCACCCATATTCGCCAACAAAAGAACCTGATAGTTAAAGTTACAAATAAATATCAGGAAAACGGAAGACTACTCACAGCTGAATGAACAAGACGGTGCAAGCCTAGTATATATGAGGATAGAGATTCATAATGCTTAAGATAAATTACAGTGGAGATTACAGGAATCACACACCAGAAGGAGCGATTGGGCCTGTGAGGAGGAGATTGAGCAAGCTTTGAAATAAATGATAGAAATTCGGCCTACATATGTAAAACTGTTGAAGGATGAGAAAAATAACTCGTTTACACAATAAATAGCATACATACACTTCACCGCTGCCTGGGCCACCTGACGGGAGTGCTAATGGGTTTATAAAATCCGTGACCAAGTACCGGTATATAGCTGCTGTCATTGTCGCTTGGTGTGCGCTTTCTAGTGCCTATCCCATAATGAGGAAGGTAATATAGGGTATTACTGAAAATGAAACACTGACACTGAAGAGACATCGTTTTGAATAGAAGGACTGAGGTGAGATGAGGGACAAAGCACTAACAAAAGAAAGAATACAAAAAGTTTAAACTGTGGACTATCCCTTTGAGTTCTACTTCCCGTTATATACAGGAACAATTGGAGGCAGCTGGCTCCGTACAGTCTTAAAATCGGACGAGTTAACGCAACAAGAAGCAACGAAACTCGAGAAAGCTCACATTGTTGCAAGACTGGAACCGATGAACAGTGCCCCGAGAGTACTGTCAAATGCTGGAAGTTTGAAGCCTGTACCGGGAATAAGGGATGCCATTGTCGCTTGGGGCTAGATCAGGGCTGGGACGAAGTCTAAGTACTTATCGAGGGCCAGCTGCTCTACATTTGAAGCCAATGCTTGTCGATCAGCCGGTTGTAAGATCCGAAGGCTCGTGCACCGATGTTGGCTGCGTTTGTAGGACTTTCCCCCTGACATCTTGCATCAAAGAAGAACGAGGCGAGTCGGTGGAGTTGAGATGATTCTCTACAAAATGTGGGTAACGAGGTCCCAAGGATATCGGGCTGATGCATGGTACTCGATTGTCTGGAGTAGGTGAAATGAGTGGATAGGATCTAGCAGCGTCAGCGTCGGAATACCTTTGAGAGAATAACATCACTTAATTTGTAATGTTTGAATTCGTTTGTTTGACTTCGTACGATGAGGTATATTTAGCGTCTAAATTTTATTGCTTCCGTGATTTTCACCGATGGTTTCCGACACCTGAACCAGTTATTCACCGCAACAAATCGATCCATCGTTTGCCCATGAAATGTGGTTCCCAAGCATCTATCAATCTCAATCCAATAATATCTCATTTCTGTACTGCGGAAAGACCAGAAACTGAGCCGAGGTCCCAGCAGTGCGAGTGTCAACACGCGTTTATGTAAGGAAGCATATCTACGCTACTTTACTCCAACGGTATTCAAGTACAACTCGAGAAAAAATGGCCCCCATGGGTGGAGCTGCGCCCTCACAGGTATTCAATCCAGTCAAAGATCTTCCTAGCATGCAGGGAAAGGTGGTAATAGTGACGGGATCAAGGTGCGTACCAAACCAGCTAGAGGAACGTGTAGGACGCCCATTTTATTTTTGAAATTGAGCAGTAGCGGAATAGGTTTCGCCACGCTACAGCATCTGGTAAGAATGGGTGCTAAAGTTTATATGGCTGCTCCCGATGAGCAGCAGACGAAGGATGCGCTTGCACGTGTTGAACGAGAAGGTCGTGAACCTGGCCTCGGCGAGGTCCTCTGGCATGAACTCGACCTCAAGGACCCTCGCGATGCAAAAGCATCCGCCGAACGTTTTATGCAGAAAGAATCAAAGCTGGATATTTTGAGTATGTCGCACAATTTATTCAGCTCTACCCCTTCTAACATTATTACGTCAACAGTCAATAATGCTGCACAGTTAGTGGTGTTCACACATTCATTTCGCCGAATAAGCTGATCTTCTATGATTTAGAATTACCGACATGGGAAAGCCGAAGATGAATCCTGATGGCGTTCAGCTGAATATGGCGATAAAGTATGCATGAATTACGGCAACATATCTTCGCCAATTCTAATTTTCTCTCAGTTATCTGGGACCTTATGTCTACACACGGACACTGCTCCCTCTACTGGAGTCAACCGCAGCAACAGGAGCGGATGTGAGGATTATAAATGTGAATTATTGAGCTTCCAAAGCCTCTTATCTTTGACTAAATCGGAATAGGTAGGCTCCGATGGCCACAAAGACGTTACCTACCATGATTTCACCTCCAAGGAGGCATGGAACCACAAGTTCAGATTCACAATGCTCCCTACCCTTTCACGATATAGTGAGCTTTTTTTTACCAGTCCTCACAACGAAGCCCTCATAAGTGGATAGAATATTCAAAACTCGCTGTACACTTAGGGACAAATTATCTTGCCAAGCGTCTCAGTTCGGATAACTCGAAGGTGATCGTCTTGATCGTCCAACCGGGAGCTATCCTCAGTGTGAGTTCCCGGTAGCGTCATAATTCTTATCCCGTCGACCAATCATAACCTGTCCATATCTGATCCGCAGGACGGAGCTATTAGGTCTTTAAAATCACTGCCATTTTCCTCATTCTGGATTTGGGTTATGCGGAAGGTGATGTACCCTCAGGAGCAGGGCGCGTTTACATCCGTATTTGCAGCATGTGCCCCTCGAGATAACCCGGAAATCTCGCACGGGGTATACATGTTCCCGCCTAATGTTGCTCATACTCAAGATGCCGTGGCGGTCGATGAGATCAAGCAGAAACAGCTTTATGATTTTACAGAGGCTTTGCTAAAAGAATTGAACATATAGGCCAATTCTCCATGTACATTGATACAGTCTAAACTACAAAGGCTTGGTAGTGATGGGATGGTTGACTATATGATTCTATTTGTCCACTTTCCCCGACTCTACATTATGTAAGTAACAGCGGGACTCAAGGGTCTTGGTAGCTCTGAAAAGGTGCCAACTCGGCTAAAAAAAAAAAAATTCTGGGTGGTGGCTAGTGGGTCCTATTCGGGCTAAATGTTTACTTCTAAATGGCTCACAAGTTCTTTGAGGTGTTTTGCGCAGTTAAACACATTCATATTAGGCCAGGTGGAAATTGCCTATGTTGACGAAGCTGTCGAGTGTTAAGTAATACTAATGGTGTTGACGGTAAACATTACTTAGGGTCTGAACCAGCCCTTCCCACGCTGAAGTGCAGTCTGGCGGGTTTACCCCCCATAGTACTGGGTATCGGAGCTTGAAAAAGAGGGAAAAGAAAGAAAAGAAAAGGAATTGAGGAGTAACTCTTGCGCGACTGTGCAATTATATTATTCATATGTTCAAAATTACTTATAAAAATATACATTTCCTTCCCCTGTCGACCCCGTGGCATTTAGCCAGGCGCTCGCATACTTTGCATGCTACAGTGCAAGCTGTTTTGCACGCCAATATATTCGTTTGTCCTGGACAATTGGGGATTTTGCAGCGACGACAACGGCGGCGGTTTTGCCGTTTGCGCTGCTTCTCAGGAACTACATAAATTGCAGAAAATAGGAGTGAAATATTATTAAATGTTTACGATGGGTTCCTGGGCTAAATTCGGCCCTAACATTTGAGACAGCGATCGAAATCCATAATGTCCATGTCTATTTGTCAAATTTCTGACGTTATAAATTACAGAAATTATGTTTGAAGATTAATTAGTTGAATATCTAAAGTAAAGCAGAAGTGACGGGCTAGTAATTATGCTGAGTGCACTGAGAGCCCCTTTTTGTTTGCAAATCAATGCTAGGTGCTAATAATTGAAGGAAAAGTCTAATTTACCTCAATTTGGGGCGAAACGGCTTGGCTGCTCTAGGGCTCATTTAACACAGGTTATTTATTGTTTTTAACTGCAAAGAACAGAAGTATGGAATTTATTTGGTACATAAGGATGAACATATTATTTAACTTCCATTACCTAGGCTAGTCAGATTTCACTCCGGGAGGAGTCTGACACATACTGAATTTAAATTGGGATTTCCTAAAAAGCAGTGGGTTAGAAGTTACT
>Ga0157379_10004163_pt1 | contig 12347 bp, 10 predicted proteins | sample S25metaG_FD_121802 | JGI IMG/M metagenome (GOLD analysis project Ga0157379, IMG submission 121802) | Switchgrass rhizosphere microbial communities from Kellogg Biological Station, Michigan, USA - S2-5 metaG | ecosystem: Host-associated > Plants > Roots > Rhizosphere > Soil | place: USA... | reverse complement strand
GGCGCAGCGAGGTCCCGCGCGGTCATCGACGCGGGCCTACCCAGTAGCGCTGGCGCCCTCAGTGTTACCCGGGCTGATCACTCAAATGCGATTGTGCCGAACCATCTGGCCGCTGTCCCGGGATTCGGGAAGTTTTTACCGCCTTTGCATTACTTTCCGCTACTCTACCGCTACGCTATGCGAAAATCCTGTCCGATTAGTCCCCTGCTGTCGCAGTCAGCCGCCCTCTGGCAATAGCGTTCCGCGCAATCGCGGTCCACGCCGCTTTTACGCTGGCCCCGTTGCCAAGGTGCAGCTCCGTGCTCAATGCGTAAATCGTGAATCGGTAGCTGTGGCTACCGTGAATCGGACAGGGTGCGTCATATCCTGCGAAGCCGCGGCTATTATTCGCCTGGCGCGCTCCGGGAGGCAGCTGGCGGCCCGCCTGAATGTCGGTCGTGGTGGGCCGGATATCGAACACGATCCAGTAAATGTAGGGCGTGATCGGGGCGTCCGCATCGTCCACTACCAGGGCCAGCGACCGGGTCCCGGCCGGCGCGCCGGACCAGTAAATGGCCGGGCTGCCGCCGTGGCCATGGCAGGTGTATTGCGGCGGGATTGCACCCCGCCCAAACAGCGGACTGGTAACGGTCATCACCTGCGGCGCATTCTGCCGCAGCTGCTTGGGCCCGGTCAGCAGGCTGCACCCGGCCAGCAGTACCGCGGCCGTGGTCACGGCCACAGCGCGCACCCCGGGAATCGCCCGCTTCCACCGGCGCAAGCGCATCTCTCCCTGCCGTCAGCCCACCGTCCCGACGGGTGATCCTAACCGCCCAGCGGTCAAGCGCGGGCCCGGTGCGCATACTCGGCCGTCGCTCAGTCCGGCTGGCGGGACGTGCCCAGCATGATCTCGTCCCAGGACGGCACCGACGCCCGGCGGGACCGGCCGCCCGCGGCTTTCCTGGCCGGGCGCTGACCCTGGGCCTGGGCCGCAGCGGGCTCGGCCTGCGGCGGGACCTCCTGGGCTTCCCGCGCTGCAGCGGGCTGCGGCTGCTGCGCCGCCGGCCCGGACGGCGCGGCGGCCGGAGCCGGGACCGGGGCCGGCGGTGCGGTGGCTGGACCACCCGCCGCGGGCACCGCCCGGGCTCCGGGCCGGCTCTCGTCCCGGCGTGACTCGCCCGGGTGGGCGGCGAACCGCGACCCGATCGGGGTGACCGTGGCGGTCGCGGGCTCGGGCGTGCCCAGCCGCCCGGCGGGCAGGTCGGCACCGGACAGGCAGAGCCGGGCGGCGTTGTCGTCGGCCGGGCTGGCGTGCCGCCGCCGCGGGTCGAAGACCCACTCGGCCATCTGCGGCCGGTTCCCGGTGATGAACATCAGCTGCACTTGCCAGTTGCCGTCCTGGCGCTTGCGGGAATCCCACTGCGCGTCGTCGGGGCTCGTCCCGGCCTGGATGAGCCGCTCGCTGACGATCTCCCCGAGCCGCGGCCCTGGGCCCGCGTCACCCGGCCCGCGCACGGTGGCCCGCTGGGCCTCCTGGGCCCGGTACGCTCGCTCGGCCAGCACCGGGCCCTCGAACCGGCGGACGCGCTCGATGGGTATCCCCGCCGCGTCGGCGATCTCGTCCGCCGTCTCGCCGGCTCGGATCCGGTCCTGGATCTCCTTGGGTCGCAACGGACTCTCCACTTCGATGTCGTACTGAGCGAGCCGGGAGAACTGGCCTCGTGCCACCGTCCTTAGCCGGTCATCGATCGGCAGCGAGAACCGGCCGCCTCGTCCCGGCACCGCGAGGACGGCGTAGCTCCCGTCCTCGCTGACTGCGACGAGGCGCAGTTCCTGCATCGTTGTCCCTTCCGCGCTGCCCAGGCCGCGCAGGGGCGCAACCTGCACCTGCCCCCACGCCTGAGTCTGACGGGTGCGGCAGGTGAGACCAAGCACCGCGCCCGGCATGTCCCGGCTGATCCTGCCAGGTTCGCCCGGGCGGCGCGGCCCGCAGGAGCAACACCGGGCGAACCGGGACGGGTAGAGTGCCGGCTGGCGGAGCGGAACGCCTGCCGGGGCCGCGCGGCGATGCGACGCAATGCGGGCCCGGGTGAAGGTGCCAAGGGGCCAGAGGTCTTCCGAACGGCAGTCCAGCCGGAAGGTAGTGGCGAGAATGCGGCACTTGCTGGGAGTTGTACTTGGCGTGATCGCCGGTGCGGCGCTGTTCTTCGGCGTCGGCTGGGGCGTGGCCAAGCTGGCGGCGATCAACGGCAGCGGCGAGAAGCTCGCCAGCATGCACGGTGCCGAGGCGCTGGCCGCGGTCGGCGGCACGGCCCTGCTGATCGGCCTGCTGATCGTGATACCGCGGGTATCGCCGCTGGCCGCCGGGCTGGCCGGGCTGGCGGCTCTCGGCTACACGGCCTGGTGGGTGTGGAACCCGCGGCAGGCCATCGGGCACGTCCCGCTGCGGTCGTCGACGGAGGCGGCCGGCTTCGCGGTCATCCTGACCTCCGGGCTGCTCGGCCTGATCGGGCTGATCGCGGTGCTGACCCTGTTCATCCCGTCCCGCTGGCGCAGCTACGCCCCGGCGGCCTACGAGGAGGAAGAGGACGGCTCAGAGTCCGACATCACCGCCACCGGCCTCCTCAGCTAGGCAGGCGGCGGGGCCCGCGGTCACGCGGGGGGTGGGTGGGTCCGTGACCGCGGGGCCCGCCGGGTTCAGTGCACGCCGGCGAACTGCTCGCTCTCGGTCGAGCCGTGCAGCGCGACCGTGGCGGCGTCCGGCGTGATCGCCGAGGTCACCAGGTCGAAGTAGCCGGTGCCGACCTCGCGCTGGTGCCGGGTGGCGGTGTAGCCGTGCTTCTCGGCGGCGAACTCGGCGTCCTGCAGCCGCACGTAGGCCGGCATGCCCTCCTCGGCGTACCCGCTGGCCAGGTCGAACATGGCCTGGTTCAGCGAGTGGAAGCCGGCCAGCGTGATGAACTGGAACTTGTACCCCATCGCGCCCAGCTCCCGCTGGAACTTCGCGATCGTGTCCGCATCCAGGTGCGCCCGCCAGTTGAACGACGGCGAGCAGTTGTAGGCCAGCAGCTGATCCGGGTACTGCGCCTTGATCGCCTCGGCGAACTCGCGGGCCAGCGCCAGGTCGGGGGTGCCGGTCTCCATCCACAGCAGGTCGGAGTACGGGGCGTAGGCCAGCCCGCGGGCCACGCACGGCGCCAGCCCGCCGCGGACCTTGAAGAAGCCCTCAGCGGTCCGGTCGCCGGTCAGGAACTCGCGGTCCCGCTCGTCCACGTCGCTGGTCAGCAGCGTGGCCGACTCCGCGTCGGTGCGGGCCACGATCAGCGTCCTGGTGCCGCAGATGTCGGCCGCCAGCCGCGCCGCGTTGAGCGTCCTGACGTGCTGGCTGGTCGGGATCAGCACCTTGCCGCCCAGGTGGCCGCACTTCTTCTCGGAGGCCAGCTGGTCCTCCCAGTGCACGCCCGCCGCGCCCGCCGCGATCATCGACTTCATCAGCTCGAACGCGTTCAGCACGCCGCCGAACCCGGCCTCCGCGTCGGCCACGATCGGCGCCAGCCAGTACCTGTGGTCGCCGGCCAGCCCCGTTTCAGCTGCCTCGGCCCAGGCGATCTGGTCGGCGCGCATGAGCGCGTTGTTGATCCGCCTGACCACCTGCGGCACCGAGTTCACCGGGTACAGGCTCTGGTCCGGGTAGGTCTGGCCGGCCAGGTTGGCGTCCGCCGCGACCTGCCAGCCGGACAGGTAGATGGCCTTGAGCCCGGCCCGCACCTGCTGCACGGCCTGGTTGCCGGTCAGCGCGCCGAGCGTGTTCACGTACGGCTCGGAGTGCAGCAGTGACCACAGCCGCTCCGCGCCGATCCGGGCCAGCGTGTGCTCTTCCTGGACCGATCCGCGCAGCCTGATCACGTCGTCGGCCGAGTAACTCCGCTGCACGCCGGCCCAGCGCGGGTCGGCCGACCACTGCGCGGCCAGCGCCGCGGCGTCCTGGCTGCCGGTCTCGGCGGCCTTGTGCGAGCCGTTCGAGCCGTTCGGGCTGGTGATCCGGTTCAGTGCCCCCTCGAGGCGATCGTTGCTCATGGATGTCTCCCGCCATCTCATCGTCCCCGGGTTTGACCTCAGCTTTACCGCCGCCCGGCGAGAAAACCACTCATCTGACCGCGAAGAGTTGCAAAAATTCGCTTAAGGTAAACATGTGCAAGCTTTCCTGGAGAAAGATCAGCATTCCTTGATCGACGGTGCCGATCGAGCCGGCGGTGCCGGCGGGGACCGCAGCGGACCCGATCTTGCCCTGTTCGGCCAGCGCCTCCGGCACGCCCGCAAGGCCCGCGGCCTGACCCTGGCCGAGCTCGGCGCCAAGGTGGGCCGGGCCCCGAGTGTGCTGTCCCTGCTGGAGAACGGCCGCCGCGAGCCCAAGCTGTCGCTGATCGAAGGGCTGGCCCAGGCCCTCTCTGTGCCCACCGCGGAGCTGCTGCGGCAGCAGCCGCCCAGCCGCCGGGCCCAGCTGGAGATCGCGCTGGCCCAGGCCCAGCAGGCCCCGGCGTTCGGCGATCTCGGCCTGCCCCCGCTGCGGGTCGGCGCCCGGGTGCCCACCGACGTGCTCGAGCACATCGTCGCCCTGCACACCGAACTGCGCAGGCAGCGGGTCAAGCCGACGGCCACGCCGGAGGAGGCCAGGGAGGCCAACGCGGACCTGCGGGCCATGATGCGCGAGCGCGGCAACTACTTCGCGCCGATCGAGCGAGCCGCCGCGGAGGCCCTGGACGCGGTCGGCTACCAGGGCGGCCCGCTGTCCCAGGGCCTGCTGCTCTCGGTGGTCAGCCACCACGGGTTCGCCGTCCGGTACGTGCACGACCTGCCGCGCTCCGCGCGGTCCGTGACCGACCTGCGGAACCGGCGGATCTACCTCAAGCAGGAGTCCCTGGGCACGCATTCGCCGCGGACGGTGCTGCTGCAGACCCTGGGCCACTTCGTGCTCGGCCACTCCGCGCCGCAGGACTTCGCGGACTTCCTGCGCCAGCGGGTGGAGGCGAACTACTTCGCGGCCGCGGTGCTGATGCCCGAGCAGCCCGCGGCCCGGTTCCTGGCCGCCGCCAAGGACGCCCGCGACCTGTCCGTGGAGGACCTGCGCGACGTGTTCGCGGTGTCCTACGAGATGGCCGCGCACCGGTTCACGAACCTGGCCACCCACCACCTCGGCCTGCCCTGCCACTTCGTGAAGAACGACGAGGGCGGCATCATCTACAAGGCCTACGAGAACGACGGGGTGGTCTTCCCGGCCGACGTGGCCGGCGCGATCGAGGGCCAGCGGATGTGCCGGGAATGGTCCGGGCGGCAGGTGTTCGCCGCGGCGGACCGGTTCAGCCCGCTGTGCCAGTACTCCGACACGCCGTCGGGCACCTACTGGTGCGTGGCCGTGGTCGACCCGGGCCCGGAGCGCGGCTTCGCGATCACGCTCGGCGTCCCGTTCGAGCATTCCCGCTGGTTCCGCGGCCGGGAAACCACGAGACGGGTGACCTCGGCCTGCCCGGACGGGGAGTGCTGCCAGCGCCCGCCGGCCCGGCTCGCGGCCCGCTGGGAGGGGCTCGCCTGGCCGTCCGCGCGGGCCCACTCGCACATCCTGTCGGCCCTGCCCCGCGGCAGCTTCCCGGGCGTCGACGAGGCGGACATCTACGCGTTCCTGGAGCGGCACGAGGCCGACTAGGCAACAGGGCAAAATGCCGATTACGGATTACGGTGGGCGCGTGGCGGGCGCCGGAACCTGGGTTACTCTTGAGTAACCTAGGTCCTGAGGAGCCCCATGAGCAGCGAGCCCGCCGCGCCGTTCAGTCTCGATCTCAGCCCGGAGCTGACCGAGGTGCGGGACTGGGTGCACACCTTCGCCGAGCAGGTGATCAGGCCCGCGGCCGCGGAGTGGGACGAGCGCGAGGAAACCCCGTGGCCGGTCATCGAGGAGGCCGCCAAGATCGGCCTGTACTCGCTGGACTTCGTCGCCCAGCAGAGCTTCGAGCCCTCCGGCCTGGGCCTGCCCGTGGTCTTCGAGGAGCTGTTCTGGGGCGACGCGGGCATCGGGCTGTCGCTGACCGGGACCGGCCTGGCGGCCACCGCGGTAGCCAGCGGCGGCACCCCCGAGCAGATCGGCGAATGGCTGCCGCAGATGTACGGCAGCCCGGGGGACCTCAAGCTCGGCGCGTTCTGCTCGTCCGAGACGGAGGCGGGCAGCGACGTCAGCGCGATCCGCACCCGCGCGGTCTACCACGAGGCCGATGACGAGTGGGAGCTGAATGGCACCAAGACCTGGGTCACCAACGGCGGCATCGCCGACGTGCACGTCGTCGTGGCCTCGGTGAACCCGGCGCTGGGCAGCCGCGGCCAGGCCTCGTTCATCGTGCCGCCCGGCACCGCCGGGCTGTCCCAGGGCCAGAAGTTCCGCAAGCACGGGATCCGCGCCTCGCACACCGCCGAGGTGGTGCTCGACGGCGTCCGGGTGCCAGGGCGTTGCCTCGTAGGCGGCAAGGACCGGCTGGACGAGCGGCTGGCCCGGGTGGCCAGCGGCGGCCGGGCCGGCGAGCAGGGCGCGATGCGGACCTTCGAGCGGTCCCGGCCGACGGTCGCGGCGATGGCCGTCGGCGTGGCCCGCGCCGCGCTGGAGTTCGCCCGCGACTACGCCGGCACCCGGGTGCAGTTCGGCAAGCCGGTCGGGCAGCACCAGGCGGTCGCGTTCATGCTCGCGGACATGGCCGCCGCGGTGGACGCGGCCCGCCTCCTCACCTGGCGGGCCGCCTGGATGGCCCGGCAGGGCCGCCCGTTCACCCAGGCCGAGGGCTCGATGAGCAAGCTGGTCGCGGCGGAGACCGCGGTCCGGGTCACCGAGCAGGCCATCCAGATCCTCGGCGGCAACGGCTACACCCGTGACTTCCCGGTCGAGCGCTGGCACAGGGACGCCAAGATCTTCACGATCTTCGAGGGCACCTCGGAGATCCAGCGCCTGATCATCGGCCGCGCCGTCACCGGGCTTGACGTGCGCTGAGCGCCGCAGATCAGCCCTGTGGCGTTGACCGGCCGCCCGGCGACGGCCAGCAGCACCGCCGGGTCCTCGCCGTGGTCCGCTACCTCAGCTCCTGGCCGGCGACCAGCGGCGGGTGCTGCCGGGCGCGACCGGCTGCTGGCAGGCGGCGCAGATGACTTCTGCTTCCAGGCGGTGGCCGCAGGAGTGCTCGAGGATCAGCGGCGGGCCGTCCTCGCCGGCCAGGTAGCGGTCGCCCCAGCGCATCAGCATCAGGATCACCGGGTGCAGTTCGCGGCCTGCCTCGGTCAGGTGGTACTCGAACCGGGCCGGGTGCTCGCAGTACTGCCGCCGCTCCAGGACGCCCGCGGTGACCAGGGTGCGCAGCCGGGCGGCCAGCGTGTCCCGCGGGGCGCCGGTCCGCCGGATCATCTCGTCGAACCGGTGGTTGCCCAGGAACACCTCGCGGATCGCCAGCAGGGCCCACTTTTCCCCGACCACGTCCAGGGTGCGGGCGATCGAGCACTCCCGGGGCCGGGCGGCAGCGGTGGTCATGGGCTCACTATACGCGGTCAGTCGGGAATCTGGACGGACTCGGCGATGGGCTGTTAAGCTGCGTCCAGATTTCGGACTTACCCCCGGAGGAACCCCGTGACCACATCCCGGCCCGCCGCGGCCCCGCCCACTGCCACCCCGGGCGCGGACCCCGTGCTGGTGGCTCCAGCCGATCCGGCCGCTCCCGGGGCCCGGCGGACCGCGCTGATCGTCGGGGTGCTGGCCATCGCGGTGTTCATGTCCAGCCTCGACCTGTTCATCGTCAACCTGGCCTTCCCGTACATCGGCCGGGAGTACCAGGGCACGACGCTCAGCGCGCTGTCCTGGGTGCTGAACGGCTACACGATCGTGTTCGCCGCGGTGCTGGTGCCGGCCGGGCGGTGGGCCGACCGGATCGGGCGGCGCCGGGCGATGACGGCCGGCCTGGCGCTGTTCACCGCCGGCTCAGTGCTGTGCGGGCTGGCGCCCGGGGTAGGCGTGCTGATCGCGGCCCGGGTGGTGCAGGCGGCCGGGGCCGGCATCATGGTGCCCGCGTCCCTGTCCCTGCTGCTCGCCGCGGTGCCGCCGGCCGGCCGGGCCAAGGCCATCGGCACGTGGTCGGCGCTGGCCGCGCTGGGCGCTGCGCTCGGCCCGGTGATCGGCGGCAGCCTTGTCCAGCTGAGCTGGCGGTGGGTGTTCTGGATCAACGTGCCCATCGGCCTGGCCGCGATCGTGCTGGCCGCCCGGGTGATCCCGGAGAGCCGTGACGAGCACTCCCGCGGCCGCCCGGACCTGGCCGGCGCCGCGCTGCTCGCGCTGTCGGTCGGCCTGGTCGCGCTGGCCCTGGTCAAGGTGCCCGTCTGGGGCTGGGGCTCGGCCCGCTTCCTGGGCCTGCTGGCCGCCGCGGTGGCCAGCGGCGCGGTCCTGGTGATCCGGTCGCACCGGCACCACGCGCCGGTGATCGAGCTCGGCCTGCTGCGGTCCCGGATGTTCAGCGGCACGTTCGCGGCGTCGGTCCTGTACTACGCCGGGTTCGGCGCGTTCGTGCTGACCTGGGTGGAGTTCCTGACCGGGGTGTGGCACTACTCGCCGGTCCGGGCCGGCCTGGCGATCGCGCCCGGCCCGCTGATGGTGCTGCCGTTCGCCCGGCTGGTGTCGCCGTGGCTGGCCGCGAAGCTGGGCGGCCCCGGCCGCGTCGCGGTGGCCGGCGCCCTGGTCAACGCGTCCGCGCAGGTGCTCTGGTACGCGCTGCTGACCGTCGAGCCGCACTACCTGACCCGCATGCTGCCGGTCCAGCTGCTGGGCGGGGCCGGCGTCGGGCTGGCCATCCCGTCCCTGATCGGCGCGGGCAGCATGGCCCTGCCGCCGGACCGGTTCGGCACCGGCAGCGGGATCCTGAACATGGCGCGGCAGATCGGTACGGTGCTCGGCGTGGCCGGGATCATCGCGATCCTGGCCGGCACCGGCCTGGGCCCGGTAACCCTGTTCCGCCACACGACGATCCTGGTCGCCGCGTTCTTCCTGGGTGCCGCCGTGGTCGCCGCGGTCACGATCACGGCCAGGGCGCGGCCCGCCCCCGCCCCCGCCCCGGCCGGCTAGCTCATGCCGTCGGTGGCCGGGCGGAAGCCGGTGTAGTTCTCGGCCAGCGACCGGGCGGCGGCCAGGGACGTGGTCACGTAGCGCAGCTGGGCCAGCTGCAGCTGCTCCTCCATCGGGCCGGCGCCGGGCGTGGCGTGCAGCATCGTGGTCATCCACCAGGAGAAGTGGGTGGCCCGCCACACCCGGGCCAGGCAGGCGTCCGAGTACTCGCCGGCCAGCCGGGCGTCGCCGTCGCGCAGCAGCGCGGTCAGCGCGCCGGCCAGCAGGGCCACGTCAGACAGGGCCAGGTTCAGGCCCTTGGCGCCGGTCGGCGGCACAATGTGCGCCGCGTCGCCGGCCAGGAACAGCCGGCCCCGCCGCATCGGGGCGCTGACGAAGCTGCGCATCGGGGTGATGCTCTTCTCCAGCACCGGGCCCTCGGTCAGCTTCCAGCCGGGCAGCGCGAACCTGCGCTGCAGCTGCGCCCAGATCCGCTCGTCCGGCCACTGCGCGATGTCCTCGTCCGGCGCGACCTGCAGGTACAGCCTGCTGATGGCCGGGCTGCGCAGGCTGTGCAGGGCGAACCCGTCCGGGTGATGGCTGTAGATCAGCTCGTCGGTGGACGGCGGCACCTCGGCCAGGATGCCCAGCCAGGCGTACGGGTAGGCGGTCTCCCACACGGTGTGCCCGCCGGCCGCGACCACGTCCCGGCTGATGCCGTGGAACCCGTCGCAGCCGGCGATCGCGTCGCAGGTCACCTCGTGCCGGGTGCCGTCGCTGGCGGTGTACCGCAGCACCGGGCGGTCCGTGGTCACCTCCGCCACCTCGGTGCCGCTGACCTCGAACTCGATCCGCGCGCCGGCCGCCAGCCGGGCCGCGATCAGGTCCTTGACCACCTCGGTCTGCGCGTACACGGTGACCGTCCGGCCGCAGAGCGCACGGAAGTCGAGGTGCCGCCGCTCGCCGGCGAACTGCAGGTAGATGCCGCCGTGCTCGAGGCCCTCGCGGTCCAGCCGGGCCGCCAGGCCGGCCTCGCGCAGGATGTTCACGCTGCCGGCCTCCAGCACGCCGGCCCGCTGCCGGGCCTCGCAGTAGGCCCGGCTGCGGTTCTCCACCAGCACCGAGTCCACCCCGCGCAGCGCCAGCAGGTGCGACAGCAGCAGCCCGGCCGGGCCGGCCCCGACGATCCCGACCTGGGTCCGGCCCGGCTGGATGCCGCTCATCTGGTCCCTTCCGCGTCCCGTGCTGGCAAGCGCTGTTCGGCCAGGCTAGAACGGGTACGGCGCGATATCGCCGCGGACCGTGACCCACCGGGTGTCGGTGAACGCGTCCAGGTTGGCCGAGCCGCCGAACCGGGCGCCGGTGCCCGACGCGAGCACGCCGCCGAACGGGATGTTCGGCTCGTCGTCCACGGTCTGCTCGTTGATGTGCACGATCCCGCTGGGGATCTGGTTGGCCAGCTCGAGGCCGCGCATCACGTCCCTGGTCAGGATCGACAGGGACAGCCCGTACTCGCTGTCCGCGGCCAGCTTGGCGGCCTCGTCCGCGGAGGAGAACCGCAGCACAGGGGCCACCGGGCCGAACACTTCCTGGGCGTAGGCCGGCATCTGCGGGGCCACGTCGGCCAGCACGGTCGGCTGGTAGAACAGCCGGTCGTACGTGCCGCCCGCGGCCAGCCGGGCGCCCGCGTCGACGGTCGCGGTGACCAGCTGGTGCACCTTGTCCCGCTGCCGCTCGTCGATGATCGGGCCGAGCGCGACCTGCTCGGTGGCCGGGTTGCCGACCGGCAGGTGGCTGGCCTTCTCGGCGAGCGCGGCCACGTAGTCGTCGTAGACCGAGTCCTGCACCAGGTGGCGCCCGGTGGTCATGCAGATCTGGCCCTGGTGCAGGAACGACCCCCAGGCGCCGGCCGAGGCGGCCTTGGCCAGGTCGGCGTCCTCCAGCACGACCAGCGCGGAGTTGCCGCCGAGCTCCAGGTGCACCCGCTTGAGGTGCTTGCCGGCCAGCTCGCCGACCCGGCGGCCGGCCGCGGTGGAGCCGGTGAACGAGATCACCCGGACCAGCGGGTCGGTGATCAGCGCCTCGCCGGTGTCCGCCCCGCCGGGCAGCACGTGCAGCAGGCCCTCGGGCAGGCCGGCCTCCTCGAAGACCCGGGCCAGCACCACGCCGCCGGCCACCGCGGTGCGCGGGTCGGGCTTGAGGATCACCGCGTTGCCCAGCGCGAGCGCGGGCGCGACCGAGCGGATAGCCAGGATCTGCGGGAAATTGAACGGCGCGATCACGCCGACCACGCCGACCGGGCGGCGCTCGGCCCAGCTCAGCCGGGGCTGCTCGCTGGGGATCAGCTCGCCGTACGGGCGGGTCGGCAGGGTGGCCGCCTCGTAGATCTCCCCGGTGGCCACGTGCGTCTCGAACTGCGCCGCGGGCGGGATCTTGCCGGTCTCCCTGATCACCCACTGCTCGATCTCGGCCGCGTGCGCGGTCCACAGATCGGCCGCCTTGCGCAGGATCGCGGCCCGCGCCGTGTGGGGGGTCGCCGCCCAGGCCGGCTGCGCCGTCGCGGCCAGCCGGGCCGCCGCCGCGACATCCTCGGCGTCCGCCCGGCCTGACCGGCCGATCTCCTCGCCGGTGGCCGGCTCGATGACGGCGGCATCGCCGCCGCCGCCCGCGGTCCAGCCGCCGAGGAACACCTTGCCGCGCCAGGCGGACTCGTCTAGCAGAGCCACGCTCGCTCCTTCGCAACGGATCGGGGCGGCCGCGCCGGGGTGGCCGCCAGGGCCCGCCGGACCAGCCCGGCAGGCTGTGCGCCATGCGAACAATCGTTCTGCGGGCGCACCTGGGGTCAGCCTCCCGGCTGCCCGCGAGGCGTGTCAACGGACGCCGAAGCAGGGCCTTTTGCGTGACACTGCATCGATACACGTCGATGCAGTGTCACTGCAATGGCGTGATGCAGATCGACTGCAATGACGCCCGCCGGCGCTGTCCTGCTGCCCCTGCGGCGGCCGGGCCAGCCCTTGGCCTGCGTATTGAGCCCGCATCGGGTTGCTGGCTGGAGGCTGGCTGAACGTTCCCTGCGGATTGACCGCGAACTGGCCCCACGGAGGCGCGGTGGCTACCACTATTTCCGGTTGCCGAGTATGAATGAGCCATGACCAAGCGTCCCGCTGCCCCGCCACCGGGTGACAAGCCGGTCCCGAGCGCCCCGCCGCCCCCGCCCGCCTGGCGGCACTGGCTGTGGCCCGGAGCCCTCTTC
>Ga0157379_10004159_pt1 | contig 12352 bp, 15 predicted proteins | sample S25metaG_FD_121802 | JGI IMG/M metagenome (GOLD analysis project Ga0157379, IMG submission 121802) | Switchgrass rhizosphere microbial communities from Kellogg Biological Station, Michigan, USA - S2-5 metaG | ecosystem: Host-associated > Plants > Roots > Rhizosphere > Soil | place: USA... | reverse complement strand
TCAAGGGACTCCCGCGGTTTGTCTTGAGATGCTCTGGAGCGCGGAAACTCGGCTTATATTACCTAGGGTGTCTGTCATGCTGGCTTGGGATGTATGCTGGAAAAGAGAGCATACTGGCCAAATTATTGAGAAGGAAACTGCTTGGACTTTGGGGCTCGTTGACGTGGAGGTTTTTTGGTCTTTTTAAGCTCACATGTAGGCCTCGGAGGATTTACGCCGAGATTTCATTTCTTGGTCCCGCAGACGGGTGGATCTGCGATGTGATTAGTTTGATGGTGAGAGGACATGTCTGGTGGAAGAAGGCGAGACATTGGAGGAGCGGAGACTGCCCTGAAGGCCTGCGAGCTGAAATGACGTACGTGGTAGGGCGGTCAAGATATATGTTGATTTGAATGGCAATGTCAATTAAAATGTGAAGCGAAAGACGTCCGTGAGAGAATGGTCGAGAAGAGTCAGATGGAATGGAAGAAATGAGTCGATAGACCCATAAGATTCTGGTGTTTTGGCGAGCGCAACAAGGGCACAAGGTTTGGGTACATGAGCGAGCGGAGGTGCCCGAATGCAATGCAGGGGCGCGGGAATGTTCGGGAAGCGTGATGAGTGGAATACTGTGATTGGATGATCGCGACGATAAAGTGGGGTCGGAAGTCACGGATGCAGCGGTCAGCGTGCTGGGGAATATTTGAAAATACAGGCATTTGGCAAGAAGCAGTGTTTTTTTATGAATAATACTTGATCTGGTGCGGGGGGAGCTATTGATGGCAGCGTCAAGAGACGGGAGATCAGAGCAATCAGATATGGTAGTACGGTCAAGCGCTCTATTTTTACTGAAGATTATTTTACGGGATTATTTGTTGTGTTTCCTAATCGGGTATGCAGGGCAGCTTAATTGGAGTGACCGGGGTCCTCTGGTCGGTATCGGGGATATATGCCGAGGGCGAATGCAGTCTCCTCATCGAGAAACGAGGCTACGAATCCCCGCCGCCAGAGTATCGTGCCCTGCCACTCAGCGCGTATCCTCCTTCCGCAATATAAATACCCTCGTATTTTCCCGCCCTCCTTTCTCTCCCTTTCACCCCCCCATTTACGAATCTTTACGACAAGGCTGTATTCCCTACCCTTATTCTACGGTGAGTAGCTGAATGTGAGAATCCTCGTGACGTATGACAATAACAGACTCACCGTGCTGTGCAGTGAACCCGCCGCTTATCGTATATAATCCGCTATGGAGACCCGCCGCCACTCACTCCCATTTACCACCCACCGTCACATCGAATTTCCCGCAGTGAACAACATGTCGTCGTACAACGTCGACCCCTCCTCGCTCGTGAGCACCGCGAGATACGGACGGTATTCTAACAATGACGTAATATCCCAGCTCACCGTGCCCTTTGCCTCTCCAGAGGCTTCGCGGGGCCCACGGAGACTTTCTGCAGACGGAGCTGCATCGAGACCTTGGGACATACGGGCATCTTCATCCCAGGCACCTCTGCTCTCACAGTCGCCTCAGTCCATCGAGTACGTTCTGTCCTTCCAGTTGGGATCGCAGACTAACTTGAACCCAAGCTCTGCTTGGGTTGCATCCCCAAGAATGCTTTCGCAGTCGCTTCCCGCGCAGCCAACCTTCGAGTCAGAGTTTACGGGCCCGAATGACTTTGTATTCCCAGCTATGCAGGACACGTCAGCCTCTTACGCTGCGGCATCGCCATCTCAACTCTCCATACCGCCAATGTCTTCGTCCCCTTACTATACACTCATACACCCCAGCAAGAACAGTCCCTCGCCTCTTCCCTCAGAGAGCTCACCACACTGGATTTTCGACGGATACGAGTATTCGCCTTCGCCAAGCCCGATCGCAGACATGCCACGACCCGAGCAAGACATCTTCCTCTCTCCACCCGTCAAGGACGAAGTATTCAGCCCACGACAAGTTCCGCTTTCCATGTTTCCCGAGGACTATCTTGTCCGACCACAAGAGGTCGTTGAGAGCGACATCTGCTTCCTCGCCAACGCTCCGAGCCCTTCCGCCGCATTCATGCCATCCTCGTTTAACACCGTTCCTTCAATAAGTCAGCCCCCCTCCCTGGAGAACAGTCCGATGCAGATGTTCAGCGAACTCCCTGAAGAGCCAATTCAGGTTATCACACGGAAGAGTCGAGGGAGGCGTGTCCCTAACGTATACCAGGTATTTGGGAGCTTCGCCAAAGCAGCCGCTGTCATTGCCGCCGGTGGCAGCAAGGCCCCAAATGCTCGTAATGCGGTGTGCTTCATCCCTGGATGCGGTGGCTGTTTTCTGCGAAATGAACATTTGAAACGACATCTTATTTCAATTCATTCGCAAGATAAACGTAAGTTTTATTTTATTTTATTTCAAGTTTCGGTTATTTATTTTATTTTTAGCTTGGTATTGCCCGTACCAGAATTGCAAGAAGAATTTCAATAGGCAAGACAATCTCGCTCAACATATGCGGACACATACGGACCACGGTGAAGAATACCTCCCTGTCCCGCCATACCCTTACAATTGCCCATACCCCGACGTCGTCGAAGAAGTGCGGAAGGCTTCGAAGCCCAAGAAACCTCGAGGGTTAAAGGCAGCGGCGAAGAACGAAGAGGCGTAGGCTATCATATATCTTTCTAGTGATGGTTGCCAACTTTCGGTTTTTCCTACCCCCGGTCATAATTTCCCTTTGTTATTTGGCCTCGTCTATACACAACGGACTTACTCTCGATATGAATGTATCTCTCAGCCTCTATCTCCCTCTCTGGTCTCTCTATTAATGTATTACTTATCGTGTCTATGGCCCTGTCCCACTCCCACTCCCCATGCCTTCCCTTTTTCTGGAGGTCCCCGGCTGGCACACACCTGGTTTCCCTTCCCTGGCGATCCACATCCACGACCTCAGCTCTCATCGCTCAGGGCCGCTGCCAGCCCGGGGGCTCTCTTGTTGTTAATTTGTATGATCATTATTTCTTTACAACCTTTCCTCCACCCGATATCTGTACTTATATCCCTATCCCTGTCCGTGTTCTCCCTGTTTCGTACTTTCGTCTCATACCCCACGGACTTAACGACTTCTTACGACCTTTCCTTTTCTTATTCACATCCGTATTTTATTTGTACTCCCCCTACTCCCTCCCTCCCCTTCCCCTATTAGAGTCGTGTGCTTTACTTTATTGGTGTCCATGACGTTGGTCCTTATTAATTCTCGGCATACGTCTACAATGTAGTACCAAGGCGGTGCGGATACTATTCAATTTTTTCTGGAGATTCTTTTCGCTTTCTTGATGACGACCTCGATGTAACATACATCAAATACACGTATAGTATATAGCAACTAAAAACAGCGAATCGAGCCGATCAATCGATCGTCTCTATAAGAAAGCGGACAAACAAATAAACAAATAAGAACCACATGAGTGAGAACGAAGACCAAGATGGGGTTTATCTTTATGCTATTCAGCTACCCTTTCAAAAGCGTATGGAATGTTCCTTCCCTCCCTCCGGGTTCATTCCCATGTAACACTACATATGGGCCAAATGACCGAATCGTGGGGAAATCAATGTGACCGTTGAAGAGGGCGAGATGGAAGTATCACAGCGGGGAGCGACTGACGAATGAGAGCGAGGGACCGCATGGTGCTTCGTTTCGCTTTGTCTGTTCTCGGAACCAGAAAGTTAGACAGACAGAAGTGGATATGTGCTTGCGTAGGAATGACGATGACGATGTGCAGTGGGTAAAAGGTACAGTTATTTGATAAATATTGATGATGGGTAATTAAGACGACCCCTCCTTCTTTTTTGAAGTTGTCCCCAAAGAGGGGAAATCTGCACGGAGAATAGGACAGGACAGGGGGTGGACGGGATTGATAGGGTGGCTGGGTGGTGGGATGACCGGATGAACCGCGTGCATGGGTTGTTCTGTATCTGGGTGGAGTTGGGTTATGGGCACGAATTGTTTTACGCGAGGGGGAAGATCGCTCCTTCGACCTCACAAGTTCTTGGAGTGGGGCAAGACGGGGCTCGGTCATGCGTCGTCGGTCATGATGGCGAAGAATTCCTGTTCATTAATCTCTCCGTCTTGATCAAGGTCAAATTCTTCGATCATGGCTTGACTGGTGTGCGGGGTGACAGCGACAGGCAAGATTGAATGGGTAAGATGGTGGCGGAGACAACGGCAATAATGGCGCCAATGAAAATGTACCGATGCAGGGGTGGGCCGAGGGAACAAGACGATGTGAAGGGAGAATGACAACGAAGCAGGGGAGAGCGCGCGTGTCAGACGGGTAGGTGACAGAAAAGAAATAGACACACAGTTCTTCGTCATCGAGCTTCTCTCCAATCTCTTTTGCGACGCGTCGTAGATTTCGCAGCGAGATCTTGCCTGTGTTGTCATCGTCGAAGAGCTGGAACGCCCGTCGGATTTCGTCATGTGGATCGCGTGCCAGGATCTTCTCGCTCACTGTTGAAAAAGGTAAAAGGGACACTTAGGACGCGTTCCATCGCCCAGGGATAATAAAAAGAAGGTGTACTCACTAACTTTAGCAAAGTCCTCATAATCCATGAGACCATGCCCACTCTTGTCATGATCCCGTAAAATCTTCAATACCTCGGCCTTCTTCAGATCAAATCCTAATGCCCTCATAGCAACTTTAAGCTCGTGATAGTCTACACAGCCATCCTTGTCGGTGTCGAACAGCTCAAAAGCTTCCTTGACCTCCTGCTTCTGCTCGTCGGTGAGCTCGGGTCTCGGATGGGCAAGACGGCGTTTATTCTTTGCAGCGGATGTCGTGTACATCGTTGGGCGTGTTATCGGGTGTGGATGGCGCGTATCTCTGGGACGCGTTATTCGTAGATGGCGGAAGGGAGTTGAGGTTGTGGACACCAGTGGACGCGTGAGGCGGAGCCTGAAAGCGTGTTCATACCACCAATTGGACGGTTTCCCTCGAAGCTGGTCACATTATTGTTCTGCTTCGTCTCCCACACCTGCTGACTCCCTTATCCAGGAGATTCGATAGCTCACATCATGTGGTTGAATTAAGAACTCGGAAGCTCCATACTTCCTGTCCCAGGAGCAGAATCTCTGCCGGACACTTGTCAACAGGTTCTCTTGTAGGAATTGAATTGACGAAATCGATCCGGGTTCACAAGTCTCTCAGACAAGTTACCACCTCCAGAAGTCGGATCCGGTGCCAACTCTCACCAGTTTGCTATTGTCGTCTTGCATTTGCGCGGATATTCTACAAATGGCGAACAAAAGGACATTCTCCCAGTAAGTTTTTCAAATATCCGTTGTCCTTGGATATGTACTGTATACACTCAGCTCAGTTGCAAGAATAGGCTGCCCTGTAAACCCTAGGCTCTCCATGGTCCAACCCGATGTATCCGAGATAAGATCATCCGTTAATTATACCATTTCATTAATGGGGCGAGTACTCTTCCATCGGAGGTGTCAGAGGGCTCGGATCGATGACCATATCTGAGCCAATAAGCACACAAACGGCCAGGCGCCAAGCGAGAGTAGCTTTCGCAAATACATCGCTGTTGACAAGCATCTTTGCGGTCCGTATATATCTATGTATCGATCCCTGAAACTCCTTCAAGAGGACCTTATCTGTGCCTTTTGGAGTAAAGTCTCTATGCAGAATCTACATTGTGAGTTCCACGTGATGGGTCATGGTGGGCGGTACACTACTTAGGCCTGAGTAATGTCGACAGGATGGATTGATATGTGCCCTCTGCGTATAGAGTTGGCTAGTCATGCTCCGGAGCCGCCTGTTCACCATTTATTTGTTGAAGGCCGGGCCAGAGGACTTGAAATCTGCCGTGTAGTCGCGGAGTACTGACTAACCATCCAATTGCTCAGACTGGCCTCGGACCAAGTGAACCAATTTGTCCAAAGGTATCTACGAGATAAGCTATAAATTCAGTGGGCTTACTATTCGCCTTAGCCAAGACTCGTGGCCAACTTCATCCAGTGATTTTGAAAAAAAAATACAACCCATTCCATTGTGGCTTGCTCCGATCAAGGTAAACTGCTCATTTTGGCATTATTCATAGGAACATCGCTCACGTTTTGCTCGCCCCTTCTTCCTTATTCAGCAAAACCTGTCATAGAGTTAAAGTTGCTTTTACTCTGTCGAAGCCTTGATCCCCGCTGTACCTAACAGTCTAGGTCCTTCTATCCATTTGGTTTTCAGATACAACGAAGCCCGGATAACAAAACCACCGAAAAGCAGATTGATGTATTATTACCATTTCAGGGCGATTCCAGAGTCAACCCTGCTCTCGATATTGTTCCGGAATGCTATGGCTCAACTTTAGAGGTCACGATTGGAGTATAGGTATTGCCACTACGATCAATGATATCATACAAGAAAACGATCTGATGACCCCCTCTCTGAACTTATTTGCACTAGATACCATCTTCAAGAGTCGGACCACACCGATCACAAGTAACTCGTTTATCGACGAAACACACTGAAATCCCAAACGGGAAGAATACCACCGCAGCAACCACAGCTTGATCAGAGATTTATGATCCGCGCACATCACGATCCATCGTAACAAAAAAAAATACCGATGAACCCGAATTTAAGTCGCTCTTTGTGGCCCTCGTGCAAGCAGATTTAGTCTGCAGTGCGAGTATCAGTGAGACCTCCGGCGATCATAAGGTGAGTACGATTGCAGCGATGGTGGCTCGTCTGTGCAGTTGCAGGGATATAAGAACGCCCGGTGTGCATGGCAGGGACAGTGTACGACACATGGATCCGAGTTTCGTTACTGGTGAGGTGGTGGTTTAAGAGTGGTGTACGAGGTGAAGGATTCTTGACAGCAGGGGCTGAATTAAGGTAATAGTTAACATGTGGTCCAGTGGTTTGACGCTTGTATATACTATTACTATAGCGTGGCACAAGGGGATAGACATACGATTTGTTCTACTCTGTCCGGACGCCCACTTGAGGCTGCGAGATGCATTTCTGCTGTACGGCGGTGGGTTATCCTGCTAAACGGAGGAGAGAATTCTATTCTGACGAATGCCTAACTCTGCCCGAATCACTCTGTGGCTCATCTTGCAGTTTAGTCTATCTCTGTATCTGGATGCTGCAGTGGTCAAAGGCAAAGGATGGTCGGGTATCAGACCACCGACCTTCCCATGCTTCTATTTAGCCGCTGGGTGGCGGCAATTGTGGTCAATTAATCTTTATAAACCAGCTCTAAGCTTGACTCTTTGTCTTATCTCACCAATCTACATGTAGAATGTGAAAGAAGTAAGGGGGATCATCGCACTGCGTGATAGTAATAAAATTTTACTAAAAATTTCAGGTGGAAGGTGCGTCTACCTCCAAGGTCGGCGACAGAATGTTTTCGAGCAGTTTATCAAGTGGCCAAACTCAAAACTTCAATTGCCTAAGAGACTCTTCGTAATACAATACAGTATTCTCACTCATCTTAATTGTTCCGCGATTTCAGAACTGAAATAGAATACGCCCTGCGTCGCCTGAACTCAAGCTCTGGGGCCTTGAAGTTATCTCACCGGTGTCGGTCTGGAGGTGCGTCCGAGTCATTCTTTCCCCAGTTGAACGTCACCTCCCTTCATTTTTTTGCCGTGTCCGAGGTCACCCTCGTTCAAGGACTTACCAGAATCCCTGCTTCTTAAGAAACCTAACATCGGCTGTGTTGCGACGCGGATGGCACCACAGGAACGATCGCAAACGTGAATATGAATGTAAACTGAAGAAGGAGAGCTCTACAATATGTCATCCTTGTCACTGACCTTCCCATGAATTGCTACAACGAAAAGCACAGTCTGTTGACTAACACTATTTGGGTCTTCACACAACAGACGAAATGAATGGAGATCCGTTCGGAACACATAAAAACTACCTTCTCTTAGTCAAGGAATTTTGCAAGCTTCAAAGATACAGAAGAATACCCATAATCTCGGCGGAGAGAAATCGACATCTTCCTTCTTCAGGTCTTTCTTGCCATCATTGCCTGGGCAACCACGTCAAACAGAAAGACTCAGTCTCAACTCAGGATTTGCCAATTCTTGCCACGACTTCTTAATTTTGGTGCTCCACGTCATTATCCCTTAAAGGACAACTAGAGGATCCTACTAATAGATGCTGCGAATCACCTAATGCGTGGCCCGCAGTCAGACGCGACGGAATGGTTGTGATCCCGCTGACATGAATGCCCTGCTGCGGTAAGCTGTGGGATAAGAGGAGTACTTTGGTGAGAGTGCCATTGGATATAAGAACTAAAGTATCAAGTCACAATTTGAATTTACGGAGGGACGGAATGAGGATGAGTTATCCCTGTCGTACGACCTGAGTTGGTGACTGTCCTATACCAAAAGGAGTGCCATTGCGGATATGTAAACTACGAGGATAAAATAAGACAAACGTGTATTACAAATGATGATAAATATTCGCAGCAAAAACCGTCCATATCGAGCCTCCAAGGTACTCTTTAGCCACAGAGAATTCCATCTTCGAGGGTATGCCCACATCTATCGCAAACAACACGTCTGTCCAATAAACAGAGACCAATTCCAAGTGGGAACCAGAAAATCGCAGCCATAATACCTTCATAAATAAAAGGTTTAATATATACATATGAGAAAATTAATGGTAATGGGGAACATACCTAGGAAGCCGAATTTCGTATGCCTTACGTGTCTTCCTTCCTGCAAGCATATCATCTCTGGGTGCGAGGGTGGTAATGGAGACATAATTGCTTCTCCAGTTGTTGGATTTGCGTAATGATACATGGGGGCTGGGATCCCAGAGACGTAGGACGGACCTGCTTGCATTGTGGGGGCTGTCGGGGTTGGCATTTCGACGCGTTGGCCATCGTTGGCTTTCTTTCCTAGGAGAGGTGCAGTATCCGAATCGTGAGGGTTTTCTTCAGCTGAATTGGAAGAAATGTTAAGGTTTGGAATCAGGATTTATAATGGAAATCTGAATATACCTGGTTTGGATCCAGCGTTCGATGGTTCGTAAGGAGGAGGGTTATCCTGCAAACATTATCAGTACTACTTCATCTCAAGCAATATTGCCTACTATGCTTACATTTGGGACCATTGTGTGCATGGAAGGCGTTGGTTGTTGGGAGAAAAGCAATGCGGTGTTCTGCTGCAGTGCGCGCAGCCACTTGGGTGGCTCAGACTCCGTTGGCGTGTCACAAGACGTGACATGGGGCTCGAGCATGACCGGAATCTTCCGAATACTTCCTAATTGGGCGGTAAACCTTCTTACTTCAGAAAGATTTTTGTCCATAAGTCTCCAGCCCCCTTTAAATTCTTCTTAAGAGACAACACAGCATTATCAAGGATAGCATCTTTTTATAGGAATTTTCGTATTCTCGGGATCGGAGATAGCCAGAGGGAGATATTCTTTTTTTGGTGATCCTACGCTTAGGGGTGAACCGTAAAGTTCGAATAGGAGAAAACTGAATGGACGCTTTACAGAGAATTGGTCATGCCGAGGATAAAGAGGAACTTGGATATTTTTATCCATCGGAAATTATCGTGGTAGAACTCGGAACAGGTAGCATTTCCGGGGGCCCTCCTGTAACTTGCCTCGTCCTTCTCCCTTTTCAACTTCGAAATCGCCTCATTCCTTGATTTCTATTGGTGACATCTTTCTTTATTTACTGGTTAATCTCTTCTGAGACTCCGGGGCACGAAGCCTTGGTTTACCCTCTGGTCGAGCCCTACCCGAAAGGTGCATGTCTTCGATTCCAACAAATTGGTTCAATCTTCAAATATAATACAGACCCAGAAGAATCATCTGATTTTCCGCTCACTAACAATTGCCCTGGTTCATACATCTTTATGATTAGAGCCACAAAGCTTAACTCCAAAAGAAACACATCCTGGGTATTTATTTCTCTGCGTTTACTAAACATTCGAACCATTTAGTTGTATTCGGGTCTCCTTTAATTGTGGTAGTACAGGCTATACACCTCTACTGCGGAATTCTTCGCGATATTTACAACCAGAGATATCCGATTAGGAAACTCAAGTCGTCTTCCTCAAGATCGTATCGGCCTTCCCTTGAACGTCACCAATCGAAGTACATCCCATCAGTCCAAGGGTGGCTTCTAAATCGCACAGAAGACTACGGATAACAGCTTCCGCACCATCTTCTCCAGCGAGTGCTAAACCATAGGTGTATGGCCTTCCCACTATTTAATGGTAAATTAATACTTGTACATGGACGAAAATAGCTCGCAAACGTACATAGAACACCTTGAGCTCCGAGAGCAAGGGCTTTGATAACATCACTGCCCGTTCGAATGCCAGAGTCGAAGAGGATGGTGAATTTCCCGGAAGCTTGAGCAGATTTGATCTTGGGGGATTTCATAATTTCTACAAGGGCATCGAGAGATGCCATTGCACCGTCGACTTGTCTACCGCCTTGGTTTTGGGGATTGGCATTAATTCAAAGGATGAAATTCTTCCGAACTTACCATGGTTGGATATGATAATACCGTCGGCCCCAACGGCAAGAGCTGCTTCGGCGTCCTGGAATAGTTTAATTAGTCGAATAACATCTAAGATATTGCAGAGGGGCTACCTCGACGCTTTGGATACCCTTTAAGACCAAAGGACCTTCCCAATTGTCTCTCAAGAACTTAACATCCTCCCAATTCCTGAACACACCCGAGTTGACTTGCTTCATCCATTCACTGGAGAGGAAAACTTTCTTCTTCATTTCTTCATCCCCATCAAAGAAAAGCCTGTCATCGCGGGTATAATCGTAAGGGAATGACGGATATTCATCGGTGGGTTGTTGATTGTGCATCTTCATAAAGACTGGGTCGCTCATTCCAACCTGTGGAGCTATTAATATATTCTGGACCCATGAAATGAAATGAAATTACCTGAGCTCCGAGACCATGGATGAAAGGCAAGTATACTCGCTCCAAATCATGCGGTCTAAACCCAAGGAGCATAGTATCAAGGGTTACCACAAGAACTGAGAATTTCTGCGCTTTGATCCGTTCGAATAGAGAAAGAACAATATCATTACTGCGAGGCCTGAAATATGGAAATAAAATCAATAAGAAAAATAACGGTGTTTATCGGTCGGAACCTACCAGTAAAGTTGATACCATCTAGGTCCAGCACCACTTGCTTCCCCCACAAGCTCGATCGATCGTGAGGAGGCAGTACTCATTGTATATGGGATACCGACTCTGGCAGCCGCTCTGGCTGAAGCGAGCTCACCATCTTTGTGAAGAATGCCTTGGACACCAATCGGTGCAAGGATAATAGGAGATGGATATTTCACACCAAATAGGGTGGTCTTAATATCCTCATCAGGGTTGTGCCAAATAATGCAATTTGGAGTTATTCACCTCAATCCTTCGGCTCGTGGCATCGACAAGCATACGTGGACTGCATTTAGTGAGTAGACTTGCTGAAAGAGTGAGAGTTAAATGTACATTATCCTCCACTTATCGAAGGCTGCGCGATTTGCGCGATGGGTTGAGTCCGAGCCTGCACTACCGGCAACATACCAGTAGGCTCCTAATTGTCGTTAAAATATAAATAGTAGCTCAGATGGGTTTAATGGAATCTTCCGACCCAGATTATCTTTGAACTTTTCCTTTACTTTGTTCTCGAGCTCCTCTCCAAGACTAACAGTCCCAAGGAGTGGTGGTTTCCGAGAGGCATACAGACCCAAAGCCCAAGTTGTGAATGCCTGGGGGGTTCGATGTTGATCCTGCGATGGAAAAGAATCTAGATAAGTATTTGGTGGATGGATGGACACTGTTTTCCAATCCTTCGTGCCATGATACGCACCTCTGCATGGGTCATCCTGCGTGGTCTGACGGGAGGCTTAGGGGTAGCCATTCTGGAGTATTGGTGCCGGATAAGGGGAGTGTTGGGAGATTAGTATGTGACCCACCTTTAGCTTCTTATATTCTAAGAAAGTCCCTATGATGCCACGTGAGATACTTAAGGAAGGAAGCTCTGCAGGTTACGACAGTGCCGTCCCTTCCTCAACTCTCGGGGAACAGGCCGGTTTCGGGTATCTGACAACCCCGTCAACACCAAGCATGGCACCGAGAGGTTCAAATGCATGCATCGATATAATTCCAACTTTTAATCTCTTAGAGGCACGGATTCACCAAAGAAACAGTTCAAAAAGCAAACCTAGAGGAATGATGCGATGAAGGGTGGCTAAAAAGGATATGGCGGATCATCTCCTTGGAGTTCAATATGGGGCAAGAATAGCTTCGTCCATCTCTCGGTTTGGTGGGACGCACTCCAGAAGTCCTATAAGAAAACCAAGCCTTCCGCCGGTGTGGTGGACAACCAGGTCGTTGATGTTC
>Ga0157379_10004158_pt1 | contig 12353 bp, 12 predicted proteins | sample S25metaG_FD_121802 | JGI IMG/M metagenome (GOLD analysis project Ga0157379, IMG submission 121802) | Switchgrass rhizosphere microbial communities from Kellogg Biological Station, Michigan, USA - S2-5 metaG | ecosystem: Host-associated > Plants > Roots > Rhizosphere > Soil | place: USA... | reverse complement strand
CTTAGATGGCGGAGTCCCAGAGGGATCCTCTCCTGCTTTGCGTTTGAGACCAAAGGTAACCTTTGTGCGTTCGCCATTTGCAGGTACAGGCGTGCCAGTCCCGGATAAAGGAGCAGATGCGGTCTCGCTGACGATTCTGGAGAAACCTGGCTTTGGGGTAGGAGAGCCAATTGCGCTTGCCGAGAGTTGAGGAGGAGGCGATACAGACAGTGAAGCGTTTATCGACCCAGGAGGTATGGCAGTGGTGAAGCTTGTCATATCGATGACTTGGGGTGTGGCTCTGTCTTCCTTCTTTTTCCTGCCCTTCTTATCTTCTCTTTTACCTTTGGAGAGCGTTTGTGCGTCAAGGAAATCAGCTACTTGCGTGACAGCCCTGAAAAGAAAAGAAAAACATTAGATCTCAGTGACGAACAGGTTAGAAAGAGAACCGACATACCCTCTGTTACCAACGGACAAGACCATATGCGCCTGACCGACCTTCTCTTGCCGAATCTGGAACGCCCGATTCATGTTCAACGGTGTATCACCACTCGCCATAGCCTCTTTCTTCCTCTCCTCCTCAATCTTCTTCAACTTCTTCTCCGTCTTCATCCTCCCAGATCCCTTTCCATGGAACTTGTGACTCAAAGCCTTCCAGGCCTCCTTCGCCGTCAACTCTCTTCCAAATTCATCATGATACACGATATTGACATCAGGCTTGTAGTTCTTGTACGCCTCCATAGTCGCACGCGCTTCTTGCTGTTCACGAAGACGATTCTCGTACTCACGAGTTGCCTGGTCTTTAGCCGTTCCACGACCTTTCGAACGATCCGTATCACGTTGAGCGAGGAGATGTCGTTGTTGAGCAAGCCACAAGTCGCGTTCCCTCTGTACCCTTTCACGTTCAAGGGCATTGGCGGATGGTTTGGCAAGGATACCTTGTTGGCGGAGGATGACCAAAGTAGAAGCCATGCCGGAGGAGAATGTCTTTTCAGACGATGTACCCACCTAAAGAAAATAGTCAGCTACGATCATGAGAAGGGAGAACGAAATCGTTACTTCAGCGTCCTCAGATTTGACCCCAGTGATTTTCTCGTTCGCCTCTATCACATTGATTGTATCCTCGAGAGCGTTCAACATCTCTTCGTCATCCTCGGGCTCTTCCTTGATAGCTACTTCTCCAGCCTCGAGCTCATGAAGAGCTTGATCCGTTTCCATAGGTGACTCCGCACGCGCAGATATCGCTCTCACAGTCGATCCATGTCTCTTAGATTCCGCTTGGACGGTAGGTACGCTGACTTGACGTTCTTCTTGCTTGACTTCCACAGGATTATATTGGATTGAACGAACGAACTCGGAAGTATCATCGAATTCGAGACCACCATCTTCGGCATCGCCAGTAGGACTATCATCCTCTTCTTGCTTGATGTCGAGATCCATACGAGAGGTGCTTTGAGCCCGCTCCTGCTCTTTCTCTTCCAGGACTGCAAAACTAAAATTAGACTTTGATGATATGTATAGGAAATCATACATACTCCTTCGAGCGATCTCTTCTGGGTCCAAAGGCTTAACCTTCTTAACCTTGGTCCTTCGCTGCTTAGCTAGAACAGCCTGCAAGTCCTCATCGTCAACGATATCTTCCTCAATATCTCGTCTTCGGATGGAAGGCTTCTCGTCAACCTCCATATTATCAGCAGAGGGAGGTGGGATATCTTCTACATCTAACTCGACCTTCCTAGTGGGACGCCTCTTCTTGGTCTGAAAAAATGTGTCAGCTGTGAAATTAACGTTAGATCAGAATGCATACCTTTGGTTTCTTGAAGCCCACATCTCCTTCCTGGATGTAATCAGACACGTCAAGGTTCTCTGGATTATGATGTAAGCAACATGCGTGAAGAGAAGCAGGCGACACACTTACTGGTGTAATCAATAGATAATAAAGACTTATTGACACGAGCCGCCTCTTCTTCCTTCATCTGCCGAGTGGGACGATTCGATTTCTCAGTACCACCGCCCAAGCGGAAACCCTGAAGATACGTCAGTGAGAAAGGTGAATAAATGGCACTTATGATCCTTACCGCGTCAGGAGTCCCGTTGAGATCTTCGTCGTACTTAGCTAAAACGGAACGCTTCATCCCTTCATTACCGGGGACGAATTCTTCATCATCATACCCGGTGTATTCTCGCTTTTTCAGTTTTAGCTCGTTGTTCTTCCTTGTTCGCTCGTCTTCGGCTAGTTCAACGTTCTGTAGCTCATCCTCTGGAAAGCATATTGAGTAAAAGGACAATATAGAAGAAGGCCAATTTACGTACCTTCATTATCGAGGATACGGCTATCTTTGAGGGTAAGTATCCGATCCTCGCCTTCGTTCAAGGCCTCGAAGTCATGGCTAACCTTCAAGCCGACAAGATCCTCTGTGGCAATACATTGGCTATGAAGTAACTGCATAGACAGAGAATACGTACTCTCAGTGTACTCTTCAAGCATAGCCTTATCTCGAGCTTCTAACTCCTCCTGCTGCTTCTTCGCGAGCATCTTGGATTTCTTCTTACTCCTCTTGATCCAGGAAAGGGTATCATCGACTTCTGCATCTTCACCGAGGGTGGTGCCTTTCAAACCTGCGTTCAGTTCCCTTTTGTTACGGATCCTAGAAAAAAGACCTTGTGAGCTTCATGCTCATGATGCGTCTGGGGCAAGAAAGCAAAGTAGAAGTACACAGAAATATAGTTCAAATAACGAACATATACCTACTTTGAGAGTTTCTCTTGTATTCGCCTACAAAAAGAAACCGAAATTAGTAGCAAGAATCGGGAGGAATGCGTGCCATACTTTCGCTCGTGTTCCTTTGCCTCCTGTTCTCTCCTTTTCGCGTAGTTGTCTTCTGCAGTCTGTTCCGTAGACTGAGCTGGTGGCCCATCATCAGTGAGAGGCTTTAAACCAAGAGATATACGGATTTTGTTGGTTTCCTCCAAACTAATACTTTCGGCCATAGTTGTAGAATGTACGAGGGAGGGGTCGGAGTTCCAACTCCCAGTGGCTTACTCTTGATCGTGATGACTAAATAATGGCCTTTTCAAGCTGCTACACTGAATCAAGCTGTTCATCGAATGCAGAAGCTCGTTATTGTGCAGTAAATTTTCGATATAATAGGCGGTAATCCCTGAAGCCTTGTGGTACTTTTGGTAGGACTACCTAACAACTAGTACTGTATTTTAAGCAGAAAAAAGCGATATGCCAGTTTGACACCCCGTCCAGAGAGGAGGTACTTATAGTATCGTGTTTAATGGCCTTTTCGCTGGACCTTGAGTGTAGATGAATGAATCTGGCAGCTCTGTTAAATTTGCATTAGTCATAGTCTATTGCGCAGCCTTAGAACCAACTATCGAAGAGACAACCTCTATCTGCTGATCTGCTTATGACATGAACGGTCCGCTCTCTCTATGTCTTATTCAGGATTATCATTGGCTACAAGTTCCACTTTCACACTACTATTGATTCTCAGGACTCCGAGTCGCACTCCCAAGTTTTTCCTTTATTTCCCTGCGCTTCCGCTCTCCCGCACACCATGAATCCTTTCAATAAGCTCTCGGTTTTGTTACTCGGATATCTCCTTTTCAACTTTTCACTTGCAGGCCCAGCCGCAGACGTCTCTCTGGAAATTAAAACAAGTATAGGGACATTCAGAGGTACCCGAAATGTGACTGAGGGATTGGAAATGTGGAAAGGAGTACCCTTCGCTCGGCCTCCTGTTGGAAAGCTGAGGTTCAGAGCCCCTCAAACTATTATGACGCCCTTCAGTGGGGTTGTCGATGCAAGCTCATTCGGGGGTGCCTGTCCTCAGCCTGTAGTCTACTTTCACCCCATGCATTCAATATTTTGACTCTTCTATCAGGTATCAGGGAGTACTGTTGGCGTCCCCGTACAGGAAGACTGTTTGGTATTGAATGTACGTTCTTATTTATGTCCGTTCCCGGTGATTTTTCTTACCCAAATATGCCAGATTTTCCGACCCGTGAATACATCTTCCAACTCGAAGTTGCCTATTCTTGCTTGGATATATGTATGACACTTCCAACTTTGTGCTACGCGATAATATTACTCAATATTTCAACCACAGGGAGGTTCATATAACACAGGGTCATTTTTCAATTTCTCAATTTAGCCATAATCGCTCATATGTGCTCTTAAGGGCATCATCTGACCCAGCGTTCAATCCCGCATGTAAGCCTTTTGAAATATTTTTCGGACTAGATTGTTGATGACAGAAACAGTCCTTATTAATCGAAGTGTTGCTATGGGAAAGCCGGTTATATTCGTGTCTCTGTCAGTCTGTTCCCTTTCTCCAATGGCTGTGGTTTACGCCTAGCAGAAATTATCGTGTCAACACCTTTGGATTTGTGAGTATTCATCCTATCCTTTTTCTTCACTCACTGTTCGCAGCTGGCTAGTCGTTTCATGTCTCACGCCGATTTGAACGCTGGATTACTAGGTTCCCTCCTTTTTCCTTTTAAAAAGGCAGAATTAGTCTGACGTTGGTTGATTTAGATCAAAGGGCTGCACTTACCTTCGTCCGCAAAGAAATAGCCGCATTTGGCGGTGACCCCAACAAAGTCAGTGAGCACAGTATGTAATCTCATATAATGACCCTTCATTTATAGGTCACAATCTGGGGACAAGTAGGTATTATATTTTGAAACATGAACCAGAACTAGAACTATGGGTATCTCCGTCTATAGTCGGCTGGTGGGGGAAGCGTCGAAGCTCAAGTCATCTACGCGTCTGGCCCATCGTTATTCAGAGCAGCAATATCAGATTCTTCTGCGGGCCCTTTGTATGTATTTCGGTGTTACTTTCTGGGAAATGATTTAAAAGGCTTCTCTATTAAGCCATTCTGCCCCTTTGGCATCCGACTATGATAGGAAAGGTATGCCTTATGCGCAACTCATCGATTCGGTCGGTTGTCCTGCAGGTCCCGCTTCCTTGGAATGCTTACGCCAACTTCCCTTCCCCGTCAGTCGCCACAAACATCTCCACTATCCTACTAATTTTCACAATAGACTCTGTTGAACGCTTCAAATTCTCTCATCACGTCAACATTAAACCACCAACTATGGTACCCGAGTGTTGGTGGAACAGGCAGCTTTGTTCCAGTTCGAGCATCCAAGCGGATCGAATCTGGGAATTTTCCTCATATCCCAATGATAATGGGTACAAATGTATGTTGAATCTTCCTCTTGGAAGTGCTTTGATTCTCATATTTAACAGCTGAATGATGGAACTGTTTTCAGCACCTCGGTACTTGGTCTCGCAAAAATGAACGCCAGTGCAGAACAAGCCCAATTTGACGAATTCGTCATTGCCAATGCCCCCGCTGACATAGTCATAAGCAAAGACGTCATGAAAACACTACATGGGCTTTATCATCAGAACGATACGTCTTTGGGTGGTCGCTTCAACACTGGGGATTCCCTCTTCGACCGTGCAGAGGCATGGTTTACAGACCAAATGTACCTATCTCCCCGTCGCTTCTTTTTTGAACATGCAGCAGGCCAGCAACCCCTTTTTGGGTATCTGTTCGATGAATTCTACCCAGGAGCCGATCCCAACTTAGGAGGTAATTATTGGCGCCTTCTGAAACATAGTTCTTTAGCTTACCAGGTATTTTACCCAGTGTCTCATGGATCGGAACTTCGGCTTATCTTTGGAGGAGCGCCTGCGTCTGAAAGCGGTCTTTCCGTCACTTTTACAGATGCATATTTGAATTTTGTGAATGATCTAAATCCCGGAGGTATGTGATTTTATATCTATCGGCTTGATCCAACCGATTCAGACGCGGTCTAGCTTTCTGGAGTCATTATGATTTGAAGCAAAAGAAAATCCTCCATTGGATGAAGGACAATATAACAATGATTCCTGATGGTGAATCACTGCCATGTTTGAAATAATCACTATGTACTGACGTAGGTGCGCTTAACTCCAACAGATTTCAACGCCGCTACTATTGATTTCTTGAATACGGCGAAAGTCCTCGATGAATTTCAGAAATGAAAGCTATTCGATAAGTCGACACTGAATTCTGAGGCAGTCGTTCACTCGTCATCACCTTACTTGAATCCCTGTATCTCCTATGGACTAAAATATATATCATGAGTTATGGTCTCTGCGGATTTATACTCGGCTTGGGTTGATGGAATATCATCACATAGCAGAATCTCGTTTCTATCTACTAGAATCAGGATTCTGCCCGAATTTCTTTATGAATAGCCTCAAGGAATTGCTCCATCTGAACCATAGCTTATCAGATGGGCCAGTATCATGAAAATCGCAATAAACATACAAATTTGTGTCTCTCTTCTCCCAATCGCCTCCCAGCTTCAGTCTTTAAATGGTCTTTAATTTTAAGTAACTTGTCGTAGAAATGGTGGATTGCAGAGTGTTCTTGAGGTTGATCAAAAGGAAGACAAAGGGGTCTAGAAACGGATGAATTCCACAGAGAGGAGAATCAGTCCAAGTGCCTCACATATTCTTCACTGCACTGAAGGCAGAACAACGCATTACGCCTGAAGTCGTCTCGGTATGGCGTTTAATAAATAAATAAAAAGGAGGGTTTAACAAACCTATGGCTCCAATAGCATCCAATCTATCCGCATCCTGAACACAGTGCAATTCCACGCACCGCCGATGCCACTCTTCAATCTTGCCCTCAGTGCGTAACTTCGACTCGGTTGTCCACGATACATTCTCCACAACCCTACAAATTAAATCTGCACGCCCATCAGCGACTAAATCGATTCCAGACCTCTCCTTGGCACTATGAAAGAAAGGCTCCAGCGCCTCCGCCGTATTGGTCGCGGTGGTGTACTTCTTGTCAAACACATCATGTAAGATCGCTGCAATTTCCACTACTAAAAGGTCTAATAACGGTTCTTGTACGCGTGCGAGGGCCATAGCAGTCTTACGAACCCGATTTACTGTGGCAAACGCGTTCAAAAGGCATGATACACGTCAAACATTGCTGAAAGACGTGTACCGTGAAGCGCGTCGTGGGACGGATCGTACTGTGACATTATTTTTGTCATAACTTCTTCTGCGAAGTTGACCAATTTCTGCTCTTCAGGAGTTGGGTATGAGGAGGTGGACATGATGGGCGATGATGGCAAAGTCGGTTTTGGTGTGACGGAATCGTGGGAAACGCCCAAAATGTTTTATTTTATTTATTTCTCGGAGGTAAGTAATCAGGGCATTTTGGCGTGCTACAACCTATTTATAACATATTCTGTACATTCCATCGATGGTTAGGTTAGTTTTGGGGACTGCAGCGCTCAAGTTTGATGCGTGCCGCTCCAAAAGCTCATTCCACCCAGAGCGATGGTCACAGTACATAATAAATTACAAAAAAAAAAAGTGAATTGAATTGAAAGAGGAATTTACAAATGGTCTTGTGGGTAGAATTTTGAAAATTTGTCTGTGGATCTGGTCAATTTGGGTGACAGGATGCCATTTGTTCCCGTGTGCCGAGTGGCCGAGACATAAATAACATTTTCTATTCGCAAGACCAATTGTAAAATACAATTCCTGAAGAAGTTTTATTGGTGGGGGTAGTGCAGATGTGTGTTTGTTCAGGCTGTATGCCTGGAGCACGCGTGACACTTGAGCGCTGAGGGTCCCCATTAGTTTATTTGTCAAGCGAAAAGATAAGCGCTTTATTCAGGCTTCAGTCACATTTGAGTATGTATGTACAATATCTTCTTCAAAATTCTTGTTCTACTTAAAGGAACCATGCGAGCGGAAGCTCCTTATTTAGACATTGTGATGCATTCCAAAGTCATTCCACAAAGCCTTACGAGCTTCACTTTCTCAGCCACCCAACTCAATCCATCATGGAGTCCATCCCTAGACGTTGAACATGCTTCCTAAACCGGGACGTTAGATACTCCCAAATTTTGGCTATAGAACTTGAAATCCTCACTTGGATATGCTATTCACTAAAAAGGGTTGAAAGCAACTTGTCCGTCAATTCCGAAATATTGATTGCGACTGGGAGATCCTGTTTATTGGCGATTAGTAGCACAGGGATATCAATAACTTTGCCCCGCACAGAAAGAATTCGTGTATCTCCTCTCTGGTTTCCAACTCTTGGATTACACCACTTGAGATAGGAGAAGCAGCAGTTGGCCGGGGTGAAAAAAAGAGCCTTAAGCGGTGGATTTGAAACTGTACAGCTACCAACCAAATCTATACCATTGTAGGTATGAGGCATTAAACAATCAGTATTGTTTTGCTTCAGAGAGCTAGTTAAAAAGTAGCCAAAGCCCTGATCGGACAGACGACTATCGTAGCAACCAAACGAACCTAGCACTGAAACCACTGATCTACAACCCCCCCGATTGTTATTAGGCATTCTATCATGGGAATGATTTTGCCCGGACGCTATATCAGGTCTTCCGGACCTTCGACCCCTGTTCTGCCCGATTGGTACCAGGCCTAGGGGCCAAAATCCACAAATTTTGCGTGGATCTTGATCAGGCATACCTAGGGATATACGGCGATCCTGGTAAGGTATCTGCCCGACAAGCGCACTTGTCGGTATGGGGGAATCGCCTAAATAATTGGCGTTGTGCGGAAGTTAGACTGAATATTAAACTATTTTCATAAGAAAGTCTTTCATTTCGTCATTAAGGTTAATCCTACAGTTTCATAGCTAGTACATCGAGGGAAACAGGGCCAGTCTTCCCCCGTCGGTGACAGTGAGGTTGCCGGAGATATATGCGCCGCCTTTGGTTGCAAGGAACAAGACCAGCGCACCCTAATAACAATTTGGAATAAATAGAGAGTACATTCGTTATAATAGAAAGATATTACCATTTCTTCTTCCGTTCCCATTTTACCGAGGGGGACGACAGACTGAGGAAGCTCCCTTGGCAGGCCAAATAGTTGATCTGACATCTCTACCCCAAGAATTAAGTCCAAGCTTATATTATTGTTTTATTTCATGATACGTACCACTAGGATAAAGTCCGGGAGCAATAACATTGCTTCGAATCTGGTAGTCTTTCAAGAAGTTCGATAGAATCTTGCCTAGATGGATCACGGCTGATTTGCTCGTCGCATAGGCCATCCCAGTCATAGCCTCATGTCGCATAAGGCCTGCGATGGAGGATATACTAATGACCTGGCTGGTCACACCAGGAATACCGCCATGTTTATTCCCTTTGTCAAGGAGATCCAAAAACGCCACAGTAGTATAGTAAACGCCAGCTACGTTGACACTGTAGGTCTGGAGGAAAAGGTCATGATCTGCCTCCCACATAGCCTTCTGGAGAGTTTTAATATCCTTTTTCTCTTCCTTTGGGATCTTGAGAACTGGTCCATAAATACCGGAATTATTCACTAGGAGATTAATGTACCCTGTCTCCTTTTCGATTGAGGAAACCACTGAAAGAAGGGAATCCTTAGAGGACACGTCTCCTTGCAATGGGATCAGTTTGCCAAATTTCTAATATTATTTAGTTAATGGTGTCTAGAGTCATAAGTCAAGTTTCTACATACTGCATGCTTCTTGGCCGCTTCCTCCAAAACCTCTTTCCTGTATCCCTTTCTAGTTCAATAATAAGATGAACAGATAAAACTCGCCTTCGGCCAACAATATAGACAGTTGCACCGTTGTTTTCTAGTGCAGTTGAGATCATTAGACCAATACCGCTCCCTCCTCCGGTAACAACAGCGACTAAACCTGAGAGAAATGGTATAGTGTTAGAGAGAGATTTTGACGCTACGTGAGAGCAAACCTTGGGCAGAGAATAAGTGTCCGAGATTGAAATTGGGCGCCGACATGGTGAGAAGTTTGGTCGAGTTCAAAGGGTTGGGTTATTGGGGGGATGAACCGCGGGGTAATGTTCTCAATTTCCCTCGATTCCTTTTATCGTGCCGGGAATCGCAAAGCCATCGAAGTTCAGGATGTTCCTGTGCGTTAGGTCTTGATAAGCCAACGCCGAATGATGACGTTCGCATGTCCATTATATCTTTAGCAGATTACCGAAGCTCCCACACAAAGGACTTGCCAAACGCTGATTTGTAATAAGTCTTTCCGTGAATATATTCGGCACAATCCGTCTTTCTCCGCCTCCACCTCCAACCGATATGAAGTTGCGAGTTATCTACCCTGGTCTTGAGGAAGAGAGGTTTACTGTATTGAACCTTTCCCCAACGTCAGAGACCGAACAGAGCCTATAAGAGCCTACAAGGAATGAATTCTGGAATCTCTATAAGACACTTCCACATTGAATGCAGATAGCGAAGTCTATTGACCAAAGCAACACGAATCCCCTTCGAAGTATTCCAAGGCAATAGTAGGGTTAGTGTCAATGTTTTATTTATTTATTTAAATTTTCAAACAGTTGATGCAATATTTTTCAGGAGACAACTAGTAGTCGTCATACGCTAATAAATTGCCCTTCTCTCCCAGTTCCTCTTTGGCAGCTTCATTGAAAGTGTCAAAAGCATCTCCGGCACCGGGAATCACGCCGTCGAGGTCTGTTCCAATGTCTGGGTTGTACTCCAGATCGATTGTTCGAAGCTTCGAATATCTGTCCGAGAGACTCATATCCTGGATAATAGCAGGCGTGATATGTCGGTAGGAAGCCACTTTTAGAGTCATGGTTTCTAGAACAGGCATATGTGCATGCTTTTAACCACATCATGCAATCGTCAGGGAAATTTAGGAACTGAAAAAAATAAAATTGCGGAGTTTAGGTATGGGGGCCTGAATAATATTCCGTGCATCCTTCTTCCACCCGTGTTCCCCCAGAGTGAGAGAGGTCAATTGGGGAGCCAAATGGGAAAACGGACTGGAATGAAATACCTCGAAGGACATAGGCGAAGGACATAGTTCTAGTTCTGGAATATTTGTGAACCTTTGTAGCATGGGGAAGATGAAGGTCCGATGAGTTCAAGCGACCATTGATCTGATATAATTCCTCTCTAGAATTGTCCTCCGACCGACTGAATCCGCTGAAAAAAATTGAGACGTCCCGAAGTGAGGGAAGGTTTAAGAGAAGGCCGAAAAAGGAGAAAATATCAAAGAATTGGATTAGCGCCAGGGGCCTCTGTATCAGGGAAATTGATTTCAGATTAGAAACAAAGACGAGTTTTTAGATAAGAATGAAAAGGTGTTGCGCTGACCTGTATGTGGGAATCTTTAAACTTTCCAATTATTGGTAGAGATCATGTTGATGAACTATCAAGTGAAATTTAACGGCAGGCGGAGTGCAGAGAATGTTTTGATGTGACGTACCATCTGTTCACCGGAGGTAGAGCATCAATCTCTGAATTCTTTATCAACCCCGCACCGTCCAGGTGGCCTATCCTCGAATTACGAGCCTAATCCCAAAACTGGGTTGCTCGCTCTTCACCGAGCAGTCTTCTTGCGTATCCTCTGAGCCCAATCCGTAGAGGCTGAAACGAGACTGGACACTTCATGAACGGGATAATCTCTGAACGATCCCACATGCCGAGCTCCTCAGATCCTATTGGTTCCATAGAATATCGATGATACCATCCAGAAGTTCAACGGGTAAAGCCACCACTGACATCTCTGCAACGGCTTAGAAAAATTCCAGAGTGATGAAAAGGATCAATATGAAGGAACTAACTTGATCAAGGCAAGTAAGGCTGGCTGTAGGAGGTAGATCGTGATGACTAGATTGATCCTGGTAAACTTGGACTAGAGGCGCAAGGATTGGCTTTGAAATATATGGGTAACTATAAATTCTTCCGCAGTGATATTAAACTCTGAAGCTACATCCAATACATGGAAGGAATCTCCCGCATGGTCCATAAAATCAGTTGAAAGAATATTATATATATACCCAAAATTTGCGATTCTTCAAGCATACAATCGGCCAGGAATATAAAGACATACACTAATTGTTCCGACGTGCTTCTCGGTCGTGGTTGTTTCATGATCAATTTTCTTTCAAAACCTAAGCGGGACTGATATGAAACGAACTATATAACAGGACGAACACGTCGGTTTAAACTAGTCTAGAATTATGGTGGGGGTATATTCGTTGAGGGTGGCAGGCTCGGATTTAGTCGGGAGGTCGCCCATGGAGCAACTGTCATTGCTGTCGTCGTCGATTGACGAGTAGAATTCCAAGCTATACTTGTGGGCACACCGGTAACAATTGTAGAGGACTCCCAGGGAGCACGGAGTGACGACAAGCTGCCCAGAGGGGAAGTGGAATAATCCCGAGTTTGACTTGGAGGAGGGTCCCAGGGGAGAAGACCGCCGAGGGGAATATGCTGAACGACCACTCGCTTTCCCAGGACTTCTGCCTAAAAACCATAGTTGTATTAGCGATTGAAAGGGGGG
>Ga0157379_10004157_pt1 | contig 12355 bp, 14 predicted proteins | sample S25metaG_FD_121802 | JGI IMG/M metagenome (GOLD analysis project Ga0157379, IMG submission 121802) | Switchgrass rhizosphere microbial communities from Kellogg Biological Station, Michigan, USA - S2-5 metaG | ecosystem: Host-associated > Plants > Roots > Rhizosphere > Soil | place: USA... | reverse complement strand
CTACGAGAACGCCATCGATATCGCCGGGCGATCTGTCGGCCGCCTTCAGCGCATCGCGTGCCGCGGCAACCGCCATTTCGGCCAAGATCGAGATCTGGTCATTAGGACGTTCGGGCAAGCGGGGACACATAACGTCGGGATCGAGAATTCCTGCCTTGTCGACGACATAGCGGGACTTGATGCCCGATGCCTTGACGATGAACTCGGCCGAGGACTCGACGATTGGCGTCATTGTGCCGGCCGAAATGGCAGCGGCATTCGCCGCATTGGTCTTTCGGGCGTAGGCGTTGAAGGCGGCTACGAGTTCATCGTTTGAGATCGCCTGAGACGGCGTGTAGAGGCCGGTTCCGCTGATCGCGAGAGTCGTCACCCTGCCATCCCCTTTGACTGACACAAGCGAGGCTGGCGCAGGCACGCGCCAAAGGCAAGCTGGCTCCAGTGATAAGCCGCGCGACGTGACGCTCGCCATGAGGCGCACGGGACGCTAAACACCGCCGATGGACGGCAAGACGGCACTGGTGCTCTTCTCCGGCGGTCAGGACTCAACCACCTGCCTCGCCTGGGCGCTCTCGCGTTTTGCTCGCGTCGAAACCGTCGGCTTCGACTATGGACAGCGGCACGCCGTCGAGCTGACCGTCCGTCCGGCCATACGTACAGCGATGCGGGACCTGTCGGACTGGAATGCCAAGCTCGAAGCGGACCACGTCTTGCCTATCAATACGCTACGGGCGATCGGCGGTACCGCTCTGACCAGCGACATGAAGATCGCGATGGGGGCCAATGGACTGCCTACGACTTTCGTTCCTGCACGCAATCTCATGTTCTTGCTCTCTGCGGGAGCGCTCGGCTACCGGCGCGGCATTTCCGATCTCGTAGGCGGAATGTGCGAAACCGACTATTCCGGTTATCCCGATTGTCGCCACGAGACGATTGAAGCCACTGCGCGTGCGCTCTCGCTGGGCCTGGCGCGCGATACGACGATCCACACGCCGCTCATGCGCCTCGACAAGGCGGCGACTTGGCGCTTGGCCGAGGAACTCGGCGGCAATGCGCTGGTTGATCTGATCATCCGCGAAACCGTTACCTGCTATGCTGGCGATCCCGCGCCGCATGACTGGGGCAAGGGCTGTGGTCGATGCCCGGCCTGCGAATTGCGTGCGAGGGGCTATGCGAAATATCGCGGCATATGACCTATAGCGCCAAAGAGATCTACTACACGCTGCAAGGCGAAGGCGCTCAGGCCGGTCGACCGGCGGTGTTCTTGCGCTTTGCCGGGTGCAATTTGTGGACCGGTCTCGAACGCGATCGCGCGATCGCGATCTGCCGCTTCTGCGATACCGAGTTCGTCGGCACGGATGGACCTGGAGGTGGGAAGTTCTCAACTGCGCACGAACTGGCGATGGCAGTCGCCGAGAAGTGGCCTGGAGGCGGCCGACCCTATGTCGTCTGCACAGGCGGCGAACCATTGCTCCAACTCGACGACGCGGCGGTCTCGATGTTGCATGCGCAGGGCTTCGAGGTCGGAGTTGAAACCAATGGTACGCAGCCGGCGCCACAGGGTCTCGATTGGATCTGCGTCAGCCCGAAGGCGCAGGCCGATCTCATCCTTAGGGCAGGAAACGAACTGAAGCTGATTTATCCGCAAGTTGGCGCTGAGCCTGAACGCTACGCCGATTTGGCGTTCGATCACTTCTTTCTGCAGCCGATGGATTGTTTGGAGCGCGAGGCAAACACGCGAGCCGCGATCCGATATTGCCTTGGGCATCCGAAATGGCGGCTGAGCTTGCAGACCCACAAGCTGATCGGAATTCCATAATTCTGCTAGTTCAGAATCTCGTCACGATCTTGTCGAGCGCCGGACGGAGGCGTTCCTCCAGCGCGATAGCGGACGTGCCGACATAGATAAAACCCGCAATACGTTCGCCGGGCTTGAGACCGAGACGTTCTTTTACTTGAGGATTGTAGGCGGGCCATTCGGTAATCCAGTTGGCCACGTAGCCCAAAGCATGCGCGGCAAGCACCAGGTTCTGGCACGCAGCGCCAGCCGAAAGAATCTGCTCCCATTCCGGAATCGGAATCGCCTCGCGTACGCGGCTGACAACGCCGATCACTACGGGCGCGCGGAGAAATCGGCCACGTTCCATCTCGATCCGTTCGGGCAAAGCTTGCGGTTCGGACGACAGAAGACATTCGACGAGCAGTTCGCCCATGCGCCTTCGAGCATCGCCTTCGAACACGATGAAGCGCCAGGGAAAGAGCTTGCCGTGGTCCGGCGTTCTCGCTGCCACCGCCAGGATCTGCTGGAGTTGCGCCACGCTCGGCCCGGGCTCTGTCATGGCTTTGGCGGACCCAGAACGTCGCGAAAGCAGCAGGTCGAGCGCTGCAGGAGCGGGGCGGTTCAGGGCAGGGGTTGCGGAATCCATCAGGTGCCTATGCCGGGAAAGGGGGTTGCGGGCTCGATTTGGGCGCTTATCTAACCAATTGGACCTTGCTGCGCGACCAGTTTAGGTCCGGGTTGCCGGCTTTTTGGCTTGTTTTGAAATAATCGACCGTCCGCTACTATGGACACAGCCCAGGAGCAAACATGGCCGTTACACGGGAGAAAGTTGCGACGTGCGATCCGATTTGGAGCGCGCTTCGCGAACAGGCGGAGACACTGGCGCAGCGCGAGCCGGCGCTCGCGAGCTTTGTCCACGCCACGGTGTTGAAACACGAACGGCTGGAAAGCGCTCTTTCGTATCACCTGGCCAAAAAAATCGGCGGCGAAGATCTAAGCCCCATGATGACGCGCGAGATCTTCGATGAAGCCATGGCCGCCAATCCCGCAATCGGCGAAGCCGTGCGCGCCGATCTCTCTGCGGTATTCGAGCGCGATCCCGCCTGTCACACGCATGTCGAGGCATTTCTCTTCTACAAAGGTTTTCATGCGCTGCAGAGCTATCGCATCGCGCATTGGTTGTGGAACAACAATCGCCATGCCATGGCGCTTTTCTTCCAAAGTCGAATTTCCGAACTGTTCGATGTCGATATCCACCCCGCAGCAAAGCTAGGCAAAGGGATCATGATCGACCACGCAACCGGGGTCGTGATCGGCGAGACTGCGGTCGTCGAGGATGACGTATCGATGTTGCACGGCGTGACGCTTGGTGGCACCGGCAAGGAAGAGGGTGACCGTCACCCAAAGGTGCGCCGCGGCGTCCTGCTCTCGATGGGCGCGACAATCCTCGGCAATATCGAGATCGGCGAATACTCGCGAGTGGGAGCCGGCTCGGTGGTGCTGAAGCCTGTGCCGTCCGGATGCACTGCGGTTGGCGTTCCGGCGCGCCTCACCAATTGCGCCGGTGCGGATCGTCCGTCCCATGAGATGAACCAGGTCATCGAAGACGACACCGTCTACAAGATCTGATCCCACAAGTCAGATCGAGTCGAGAAATTTCAACGTCAACAGGGCCGCCGTAACCATTGGCTTGCGCAGCAGCCGGCCGCCGGGAAACTTTTTTGCCGGAACTCGCGCGAGGGCGTCGAAGCGCTCACTATTTCCCAGCACCGCATCCGCAAGTGCCTTGCCGCCGAGCGTCGCCAGGGCGACGCCGTGGCCGGAGTAGCCGTGTGCGAAGAGCGTCCGTGGTCCAATCCGGCCAAAGTGCGGCATGCGGGTGCGCGTGATGCCCACCGTTCCGCTCCAACCGAACTCAAGCGGCACGCCGTTCAGTTGGGGAAAGACCTTCAACATGCGGGGACGCACGATGCGCGCAACGTCGTCGGGTGGCGTCCAATAGGCTTCACGACCGGCGAACAGGAGCCGTCCGTCGGCACTCTTTCGGTAATAATCGAGCACGTGGCGCGTATCGGCGACGGCTGCATCGCAGGGAATAATACGATCTCGGTAATCGGGGCCGAGCGGCACGGTCGCGACAATGAAACTTTCGACATGGGCAATGTATGGCGCAAGCTGCGGTGCAAGCGCAGCAGTGAACGCATCGCATGCCAGCAGCACATGGTCGGCTGAAACTGTTCCCGAAGGCGTTCGCACGGCCGGACGATCAGCCTGTTCGATGTGAACCGCCGGTGAATGCTCATGCAGAAGTGCGCCGGCCGCCAATGCTTTGGCCGCCAGCGCTCGGGCAAATTTGAGTGGATGGAGGTGGCCGCCGCCCATGTCGAGACGAGCCGCCGGATAAACGCCTGTGCCGAGAGCGGCTTGCGTGGCGCGGTGGTCGAGCATGCGCGCTTCAGCATAGCCATAATGGTTGGCGAGAAACTCCGCATCATCGGACAAGAACCGCGCCGATCGCTCGTTATGCGCCGCCGTCACGAGCCCGTGTTTGACATCGCACCCTTCGCCCGCGAGCGCGAATACGAGTTTGCGAGCTTCTTCACTGAGAGACCACAGATCACGCGCGTGTTGGCGGCCGAGCCAACGCTCAAGTTCACGCTGATCCTTGCGATGCCCGGGATGAATTTGGCCGCCGTTGCGTCCCGATGCGGCAAAGCCAATTTCGCGTGCTTCAATAAGTGTGACCTTCGCGCCAGAAATCGCCAAGTGAAGCGCAGCGGAGAGTCCGGTATACCCGCCGCCGACGACACACACATCGCAGCGAATGTCACCCGAAAGACGCGGCAATGGTGGCGCAGGCTCGGCACTCGCCGCGTAGTAGCCTTGAGGCGCGCTCGACTTCATCGGATGTGCTTGCAGGACAGGGCCTGCCTTGGTCAAGCCGGCCTTGACCGCGCGGCGGCCGCGTGCGACTTGAGCCGCCGGCGAATCTTTCCGCGATGCGCTCAGTAAGAGGAGCAAGTCTTGACCCGCAGCGAAATCTGGCGCTTGGAAAAATACCTCCGCAACCTGTTTCGTCTCGACACGATTTCCATCGTCGAGAGGCCGAAGCAGGCAGATTCCGTCGAGGTGCAAGTGGCGGGAGAATTCATCGGCGTGATTTTCAAGGACGAAGAAGACGGAGAAGTCTCCTACGCCTTCAACATGGCCATTCTCGAGATGGATCTTCCAGAGGCACCCGCCAGCCGGTCATAGCGGCGGCCTAGGGATTACGGCGATTGGGTTCTGCCAACTCTTCTTTCGGTCGGGTTTTGAACCCCGCGATCAGACCACCGACCACTTTGCCGATCTCGCGCCATTGCGCGAGATGCGCGCGTTTGAAGCGATAGGACAGGGCGACATTGTGGGCGATCGGCGTGTCGCGCATGCACCCCGGACTCGGCACTGTCGGCGAGAACCGCGCGCAGCGCAACAGCATCGGACCTGTTGGCGTTGAACCAACGAAGAGGTCCTCGTTGCGATAACCCGTGTCATCGCGAAAGGTGAATTGCGTCAACCCGAATGGACCCGGTTTGCCCTTGGGGTCGGTGACGTAGGCCAGATAGATGCGTGACAAGCGGTCTGCTTCGGTGAGGTTGAGCCGTTCGTCGCGTATCAGCAGGTACACGACCGCGGAGTCTGCCGTGTTGTCCGAGAAGGCGCTCGCGAGCCGGCTCGACCAACCTGCGGCATCGGGCAGGAGCGCGAACAATGCAATGTCCTTTTGCGCGCCGCCGTGCCGGCTACTTTCGTATTGGAGGTAGTTTGCCGGAATCCAAAGCTTAAGACCGTGGACCCTGAGCGCAATAAGGTCGGCGCGCGAAGTGGGCGACACCTGCTCATCGAGAAAGTTTGGCGCGGTGGGAGCCAGGTAATAAAACAAAATGAGTGCAGATAGGACGAACGTGATCAGAAATACACCCAGCGGTATTACCCAGCCGGACCGCTTTCGTATGGTCGCTTCTGTGTCCGAGTAAGTCATCGTCGCTCTAACGCGAGCCGCCTCGAGTCGCGCTCGCGAGTCGTAACACGCGCGTGCCATGTTTCGGTCGTTCGCGACGAAGTGCAGGCTTAATTCTGGTGCGGCGTGGCACGAAATCCGCTACCTCTCCCAGCGTCAGTCTAGCGCCCGACATGTCCGAAACGGCACGACATCGCGCTGAGTGCGGTCACGGTCGGGTCGAAATGGGACAATTCTTCTCCCGATTTCGCCCAATTTGAAGGCATGCGGCCTGCATTGGAATATTCAGTCAGACCCGATGGGGACCAACCGTGTTCAAGGACATACTGCTGGTGGGCTTTGCGACGCTTGCCGGTTTCACAGCGTCGGGCATCATCGCCAACCTCTATCGCCTCATCGCCGGCAAGCCAGAAACGACCAGCGGTCGCATCGGCTACCTCGCCGTCATGGTCGTGGCCGGACCCAATGTCCTCTTCGAAAATGCCGCAACATCCTTTCGGACAAAGGCCTGTTCAAGCTTTGCCTTTTGGTTGGCGGCAGCAATCGCCGCTTACTGGAGCTTTGCGCTCGGTATCATCATGATCCAGGTCGGCCTCGCCGTTTAAGCTAAAGCACGGTCAGCATCCTTGCGACCAATGGATGGCGAACGATGTCGGCTTCTCCAAGTCGAACGACCGCGATTTCCGCGACCCTCTCCAAGCGGTCCGCGATATCGCCCAATCCCGACATTCCTTTGAGTAGATCGGTCTGATCGGGGTCACCCGTCAGCACCATCGTCGAACGCCAGCCGAGACGCGTGAGCAACATCTTGAGCTGAATATAGGTACAATTCTGTGCCTCATCGATGACGACATAACAGTCGCTGAGCGTGCGCCCGCGCATATAGGCGACCGGCGCGACCTCGATGACCCCGTCGGCTAAGAGAGCCCTGAGGCGCTTGGTGCCGAGGCGCTCGGTGAGTGCGTCGTAGAGCGGGCGTAGGTAGGGCGCCAGCTTCTCCTGCAGGTCACCGGGCAAAAACCCGAGACTCTCGCCAGCCTCGACCGCCGGTCGAGAAAGCACAATACGGCTGCAACGCCCACCCTCGAGCGCTTCAACAGCCTTGGCGATAGCAAGATAAGTCTTGCCGGTGCCTGCGGGCCCGAGCGCCAGGATAACGGAACGCTCGTCAATGGCATCGAGCAGCACTTGTTGTGTCGCGCTCATGGCGCGGACGTTTTTTACGTATTTGCGGTCACGGCTTTCGTCGGAGTCGCGCGGGTTCCAGCCGCCACGGGACGGAAATAGGCGATGCACTTTGCTGCTGTCGTCGTCAAAACCGGCTTCACGGGACTTATAACGTGCTGAACGTTTGGCCATGGATGCTCCCTGGTCAGTAACGGTGTGCTTGATGGGATCGTGCAAGTCGATGTCGCGCTCGAAAGAAATGCGCGGCGGGCACTCGATTTTGGGGCGATTGGGCCCCGGTCTGTCACGAACGGCACAGTGCAATTCTGCACTCAGTCTGCCCCCGACATCTCCGCGTCGAATCATACTCCGACAGGAAAAGCCTAGCAGCCTTTGCGACGCGACAGCGTGAAATGTGCTGCGAGACGTTAATACCGTTCAACCAGCGCGCATCTGCGACGCGACGGAGACAATCACGTCGACCAAATCGATGAGGCGCGCAGCATATTGTTCGGGTATCGCAAGGCGCGCATCTCCGCCGAGAAACGCGGATTCCAGAGAGTCCAGCAAGCCGATCAAACGCACATGGTGAAGACCGAGTGCGCTTTGAATCGGATCTGTGACGATGCCCGCGAAGGCCGCAGCAGTTGCGCTGGCTGCGAGTACCGCAGTGACAAGCGAGAACGCAGCGACGCCCCCTACCTTGGCGCCGAGCGCCTGCGCCAATGCCGGTCCGAGCGTGAGAAAACCGGGCGTCACTTGATGCAATATCGCGCCGCCAGCGGCCATCGTCACGCCGGCGCTGACGATTTCGCCCGCAGCGCCGCGCGCGTTCAAGTAGACAGTCAATTGCCGAACGAGTTTGTCGTCCATCTGCAAACGCTGTTTTTCACCCCACGGGCCGTTCAGCATGCCCAAAGCGCCGTCCAATCGGCTGTCGCCCAGAATCTCGACGGCCAGAGCGTCGTGGAATGAGGGTTCGCCCTGGCCGGTATAAGGCAGCTCGAGCAGGTCGACGATCAGGCGGCGCTCAATCTCTTGCGTCACTGTGGTGCGGAAGAAGAGCTCACGGGACTTGAGGCGTTCCGCAGTTCGCTGCCGCCCAGCCAGCGCCAGCACAGCGGCCGCTGCGTTCAAACCGATCTGCGGACCGGCGAGCGCTGCATTCAAAGGCGCTTTCCACAGATCGTGACCAAATGCATTTCGATGCGTTTGCAGCGCGCCGGAAAGCGAGAATGTCCGTTCGACAAAACCCGGCACGCGCGAGCGGCGCTTGCGGAAGTAAGTACGGATGGCGCTTTCGACAATATTCCGTGCCAAAGCGGTGTCGAGGGCGGGGAGGTTCTTGCGCGAAGCAGGGCTCATCGCGGCAGTATGACGGGAACAACGCTCGCTGCGAAGGCTCGCCAGTCGCAAAAGGCGCTGTCACAATGCGGTCCCGAAACTGTCGTAGGCAAATGCATGTCGATCTATGCCCTTGAGGACATTCAGCCCGAACTGCCCCCGGACGGCGATTATTGGGTTGCACCCACCGCCGTCCTCATCGGACGGGTACGGCTTCTGAAGGGCGCAAGCGTGTGGTGGGGCGCGGTGCTTCGAGGCGACAATGACTGGATCACAATCGGCGAGAATTCAAACGTTCAGGACTTGAGCGTATTGCACACCGATCCGGGCCAGCCCGTCATAATCGGCGCAAACTGCACGGTCGGCCACAGAGTGATCGTGCATTCAGCCACGATTGGCAACGGCTCACTGATCGGAATGGGCTCCACTCTTCTCAATCGCAGCCGCATCGGAAACAATTGCCTCGTCGGCGCGAATACACTTGTGACGGAAGGCAAGGAATTTGCCGATGACTGCATGATCCTGGGTTCGCCGGCGCGCGTGGCGCGCAGGCTGGGCGACATGGAATTGGCGATGCTGAAGATGTCATCGGCCGGGTACGTCCACAACCACCAGCGGTTTCGCGATAACCTTCGGCAAATCCGATGATCAGCGTCTAACGACCGTCTTTTCCAGGTCGACGATTTGGTCGGTCCAAACGCGGCGGATCCGCGCTTCCGCCTCCGGACCGAAGTTGAACCAGGTTGCCTTGTTTCGAGTAGCGTCAACCACAAACAGCGTGTCGATCTTGCCAAGCTTCTGCAGCAGCGAATTACGGATTGCGTTCATGCTTTTGTCGCTTACGAGCAACCAAATTTGCGGCAAAAGCGCGTAGGCGGGACCGAGATTTAAGATCTCCTCCTCCAGGCCCGAAATTGACTTGGACTTCATGTCGGCAATGATGAGGAAACGTCCACGCTCACTCGTCTGAACGTCCTCGTTACTACGGCCGAACACCGGAGAGGTCGCTTCTTCCTCTGTGCGCTTGGCAGTGAAAAACCGCCCTGTTGCGGAAGGTATGGGGTCGGCATCTTTTTTTGATTTGAAGAGCGTGGCGAGATCCGCATCGTCTCTCGCGGCGCATACTTTCTGGTCGCCAGTCCGCGAGACTTGCGAGTGCGCAGCCAAGCGCCCGTCTGCAACAAAACGTTGCATATCCTCCAGGGAGTATGGGCCGTAGCTTCGCCCGCCAACGGTGATGTTCCAGCTGTCCGACATTGGAAGAAGCTTCTGCCGCACGGCCACAATAGAATTAATTGGTTACCCAAGCCTTGCCGACGCGTCCGCTATTCGGGACACTGGCGGCAGAAAACGTGGGGAACCGTCATGCCAGATTACCAATTCTGCAAGGTCGAACGCGAAGGACGCTTGACGATCGTAACGCTCAATCGCCCCGAAGTGATGAATGCGCTGCATGCGCCGGCTCATCTCGAGCTAGCGGAAGTATTCGACAATTTCGCGAGCGACCCGGAACAATGGGTCGCGATCGTGACCGGCGCTGGCGAGCGCGCCTTCAGCGCGGGCAACGATCTTAAGGTAACGGCCGCCGGTGGCCCGCGTGGTTCGACCCATCCCAGTGGTTTTGGGGGCCTTGTCAGCCGCTTCGATCTCGACAAGCCGCTCATCGCTGCGGTCAACGGAATTGCCATGGGTGGCGGGTTCGAGATTGCGCTTGCTTGCGATCTTATTATCGCTGCCGATACGGCCGTGTTCGCGTTGCCCGAGCCGCGCGTCGGCCTGGCAGCGCTGGCCGGCGGTCTACATCGCCTACCGCGCGAGATCGGGACCAAACGCGCGCTTGGAATGATCCTGACTGGCCGGCGCGTCAGCGCGGCGGAGGGCAAGGAGTTGGGTTTCGTGAATGATGTTGTGCCAGCGGCGCAATTGATGGCGACCGGCAAGGAACGCGCCAAGCAAATCATGGAACTCAGTCCGATGTCGGTGCGCGCTTCCAAGCAGGCGGTTTATCGGGGCCTGATGGAAGCCTCGATCGGTGATGCGCTAAAGAACCAAAACAGCTATCCGGCTGTCGCTGCGATGTACAAGAGCGATGATTTGCGCGAGGGACCGCGCGCGTTCGCGGAGAAGCGCCCCCCGCAGTGGAAGGGAAAATAGAACAAGCCCCGCGCCTGTGAGGGGCGCGGGGCCAAGATTCACCTTATCAGCTCAAGATACGAGTTCCCACTCGCCATTACGGTAGCAGGCTGTGCCGTTGCGCGAGTACTGCTGCCCGCGCCGCCAAACGACTTGCGTAAAATCGCGGCACGTGCGGCCGCGCCAGCGATATTCGCGGTTCGTCACGATGTAGCCATGACCACGACCATGCCACTCGTAACGCTCACCGACATTGCCGTAAAAGCTGTCGTGATAGGCGCGGCCATAGGCATCGCGGTCGTCGCAGTCGATATCTCGCGACAAGGCATTGCCGGCCAGACCGCCCAGTAGCACGCCGCCGACCACGGCGCCGCCATTGCCGTGGCTGACCGCGCCGCCGATCAGGCCGCCGGCGATCGCACCAAGCACCGTTCCAGCGGCACGATTGTTTCGGCAGCCGTCGGCCATTGCCGATGTCGAGCCGACGCACAGCGCAAGCAGCGCAGCGCCTGCGGTGATTCCCGTTCTAGTCAACATACGTTTCTCCCTTGCAGTCAGATTTCGCAGGCCGATGGCCGGCGACGGCGTTGTTGCGCCTCAGTCTCAGACTTCGGCATGAACCTTGTCTGAACAAATTATGGCAGAATAGAGCTTGCATCGGCGTGAATCTCTATTGCGCGATAGGACGTGTTGCGAATTAACCATCGAAGAGAATTGCGTGCATGATTCGATGTCGCGAGCAGGGTGCCGCAAACGCCAGTGGGCACGCTCAGTAAAGTTGTCGGCGACGCGTGTAGGTGCGCCTCCAGCGTCACTAGTAGGTGCGTGCTTTGGGCGGGAAATATTCGACGTCGTTGGTGAGTGTGTACGTGTGCACGGGCCGGTAGTCGAGGCGCACGCGTCCGGTCGCGGGATCGAGCCACGCCAGCGTGTGCTTCATCCACTGTTCGTCGTTGCGGTTGGGAAAATCCTCGCGTGCATGGGCACCTCGGCTTTCATGGCGCACCACTGCGCCTTCGACGGTTACGATGGCCTGTTGGATGAGATTCTCGCATTCGAGCGTCTCCACCAGATCGGTATTCCAGATCATGGAGTGGTCGCTAACGCGCACATCCTTCAGGCCCCCATAGATCTCGCCAATCGCCTTTTGGCCGTTCGCCAGGGTTGCGCCGGTGCGAAACACGGCGGCGTCCGCTTGCATGGCCTTCTGCATGGCCAACCGCAGTTGCGCGGTCGGCGTGCCGCCGCTGGCGTGGCGATAGCGGTCGAGACGCGCGAGCGCTTCGTCGCCAGCGTCCTTCGGCAGATCATGGTGACCCGAGATGCCTTTGAGCGATTCTGCGGCTTGCGCTCCTGCTGCCTTACCGAAGACTACGAGGTCGATCAGCGAGTTCGACCCAAGACGATTTGCGCCGTGCACGGAAACGCAGGCTGCTTCGCCGACTGCCATCAGGCCCTGGACCGGTGTGTCGGGATTTCCATCCTTCAGCGTCACGGCGTCGCCGGTATAGCGGCAAGGGATTCCACCCATATTGTAGTGCACGGTCGGCAGCACGGGGATCGGCTGCTTGGTGACGTCGACGCCTGCGAAAATTCGCGCGCTCTCGGCAATGCCGGGCAGCCGCTCGTGGATGATCTTCGGATCGAGGTGGGACAGGTGCAGGAAAATGTGGTCTTTGTTCGGACCAACACCGCGCCCTTCGCGAATCTCGATCGTCATCGCGCGACTGACGACATCGCGTGAGGCGAGGTCCTTGGCGTTGGGCGCGTAGCGCTCCATGAAACGCTCACCTTCCGAGTTTGTGAGATAGCCGCCTTCGCCGCGCACGCCTTCCGTAATGAGCACACCCGCTCCAAAAACGCCGGTCGGATGGAACTGGACGAATTCCATGTCCTGCAATGGCAATCCGGCACGTAGCACCATGGCGTTGCCG
>Ga0157379_10004153_pt1 | contig 12363 bp, 14 predicted proteins | sample S25metaG_FD_121802 | JGI IMG/M metagenome (GOLD analysis project Ga0157379, IMG submission 121802) | Switchgrass rhizosphere microbial communities from Kellogg Biological Station, Michigan, USA - S2-5 metaG | ecosystem: Host-associated > Plants > Roots > Rhizosphere > Soil | place: USA... | reverse complement strand
TTAACATGTCCAGCACCCCAACATCATTTTCCACCTCAGAATAAGGCGGTTTTCCGGATAGAATTTCCTGCGTACAAACGGTTAGTATTTGAGATAGATCGATCGAGCTCAGAGAAACCAACCAGAATCGTCATCGCGAAAGCCCAGATATCGGTTGCCTCGTTAGCTTCCGCCTCGCTCTCTATGAGCTCTGGTTACATCCAACGAAGTGAACCGAGAGGACCACCAGTCATGGTAGCAGTCATGCCAGGTTGGGTCATGAGCACTTTCGAGAGCCCAAAATCACCCAGACAAGGTTGGCCAGTATCTGAGACAAGGATATTTCCCTAACAAGAGTTATATATGTAGACGCATATAAATCAAGCCAAAATCCTCACCCCTCTTATATCGCCGTGTACTATTGGTTCGTGGTAGTCATGGAGGAAGGCAAGACCGTCAGCCACGTCTCGTAGCTGGAACAAGAAAATCAATAAGATAAGTAGATAGTTGTAGCAGAAAGCATACAGCTCGGAGCCTCACGACCCCATTTTTTGATTCCATAAATGCATTTAATGTGCCATTCCCCATCCAAGGCGACACTAAAGCTGGTACATTCGGAGTCCCAGGCTGGGCGAGCTTATAGTAATATCCGAGACATGGTAGAACAATTGGATGTGTAGTCCAAGTCCAAGCTTTATATTCTCGACGCAACCTCTATCCCATGCATGTTAGCAACGAAGAATATTTATGAAAGAAACAATTATGAAGGATCACCTTCTTTAACCTTTCTTCATTGAGAATGGCTCCAGAATGGCTCCAAATACGAAGGACTTTGATGGCAACATCCATACCGTTAAGCTTTGCACGATAAATATCTGAATATCCGCCTCCTGCTACCGGATGTGCGCTGACATCAGTCAGTTGATCATCCAGGCATTCAGCGGCGTTCGGATGAAACAACTCTGCTGGGAAAAGACTAGCTGGTGCGTTGTCATTGGACGGAGCGGTTGGTCCTCTCACATTGATATATGGAGTTGTCGCAATTGGACCAGCAACGGTATGCATAGGTCTCGCGGAGGTTGGGGAGACATTGGGCGGAGGAAGAAAGCCTGCCTTCTGCTTCTCCTCCAATAAATTCTCGTAGTCCGTTCGTTCGGTCTCCAGCAATGTCTTGCTTCGTTCATGAATCCATTGGAGAAGTTGGTCATTGACCTCGAGATCTTCTAATTGCATCTGAACCAAACCAATGGTCTGGGGATCGCATTGAACGAGGTCGTCGGGAGGGCCTCTGAAACCCAAGAGATTGCGGATTCGAATGTTGACCAATCTACATCTCCGAAAATTGACTATATTCTCGGTGAGATAACTGGGGTCATCGAGACTGACGACATTCTCATTTAAGAAAATGGTCTGAGATCGATGTACTTTTTTCAGATCGCGGAGGTGAACAACTGTAGAAACCATAGCTGATGAGATGAACAAAAAATCACAAAAAGGGGACGCACGCACACATCCATGGTAGACATTCGGGCCCTGTCTTTTTCAACAGATTTCTGTAGGCCCTAAAGTCGCGATTCGGAGAGCGGAATACTGAGAATAGCGCATCCATCTCTGCTAGACATTTCTTGGTGTTTCTGTCTAGGCTTCCAAAGGTACGTTTCAGGTCCTTGATTGCCGGAAAGGAGAGCCCATTCCAAAGAGCCCACGCTGTTAAGAAGTTTTTCAGCTTGATACAACCCTGGCGTATTTTTAGTAGATGCACGATGACAATGGGTCAAGAACAAACCTGGATGACCTTGATAAAGTATTTTAGAACCTCAGTTCTTTCAAGCCTTGAGTGAGGGCGTAAAACTGCCTGTGAGGCCCACAAGCTGATACGACGCTGATCTGCCAATAGATCTGTAAGAGGGCTGGAATGCTCCCGCCCTTCCAACCATTCCAGGTAGTTGGCGGCCTTGATGGTCCTGTATTGCTGCAGTGTCATCCTCGTTAGGACACGGGCAAAGTTGTCTTCATCTGGAGATGTTCCTCCCAGAATGTTCGTTGTTGAAGAACCTGGGGATGGGAGCGGTTCCGTCGGGAGTACCGCTAACTGCTGACAATGAACAACGTATTTGGGAAATAATAACAAAGGAACATACATAACCATTAATAAGTCCAGTAATCCTCTGAGGCGTCTTTAGATATCGGTATGTGGTAGATGTTTCTAACTTCGCCGAAAAATCGCCAAGCTTCTGGAGAACTGGAATATCCTTAACTTCAGCGTAGTCATCCTTCAACCATTGTTCCAGTATGCTGAGGATCCTGTTGTAAAGATGAACACGGAAAGCATGTTAGAAAACACTGCAACTCACCGCACTCTGGCATTCGCACGTTCTTGAGGGCGATTGTCGTCGGGAATCCATTCAGACACCTTTTCAAATCGGTCTAGAAGAAGATCTAAAAGGCTTTGTGCGCCGATAAAAGAGCGATAAGATGCCAGAAAGAGGTCCCTGTACGCCTCATCCTTTCTTAGATCTGTTATGAAATTAGATGGTCAGCATAGGGGAATGAATAGTGAGTTCACCATTTGAGTCCTCTAATAGCTTCTGTACAAGGGCAGAGATTGAACCGGATACCGCGAATCCATGGTCGTCGTACTCAATGCCACCAGCCTCCGCTGCGCCATTCATCCAGATGTTATGCAGGTTTCGCGAACTCTCAAGGTCGTTGAGGCCTTGGTTAGGAGACAGAACAGCTTTGATGGACGACAGGAACAAGACCAGTTACTGGAAGATGGCCCAGGTGATGTTGAAGCTGTCATCTGTCCCCTTATCACTGAGGAGGCCAATAAGAAAATCCCTTTATAGTTTGTGGTCTACATTCAATTGGTGATCATTCTAAATCAGGACAGTCGCACGCATAAGAGACGCTTGAAAGGCACTGCCCTGAAAATTAAACCCTGAACCTCACTGAGCCTGAAATAGAAAAGAAGTTCACAAAGGAAGTTGCTGAACATTCGGCGGAACTTCGACATGTTCAGAGCTTCGTTGGCTTATAAGCAGGGGCCGTGCTCAAGCAAATATCGGGATCAATTTAATTTGCATGTAACCTGAGCGGCTGTGATGATCTTCGAAAGGAAAGGGAGTAAACGCGCCACATCCAGATCCAAATCATATCAACAGTGGATATATTAATTAAACTTTCAGTAAACCTTCTCGAAAAGGGTGCATGCTTGGTCAGAACTGGAGTGGTATAATACGCATTTTTTACTATTTCACATTGATTGGTTTTCGAGAGAAAATTCCATTCAACTGAAGGGTATTAGACTAGTATATCTCAGAAATAACTAAATGAATCGTCAGTACCGATAGAGAAAACCGCATCAGGTCGGCTCACTCACTCAAGGTAACCAAGGACGTCCAACCAGTGAACGGATGACTGTAAAAGGAAAAAGTCAATAATCCTCTCAGAAACAGCGCAAGATAATTGACCTTCTGCGACCTTCTCCTGTAAGAGGGTCATATTGTTCCCACACGTAGCCTGTGCGCTCATATTCCTGTTGCTTTCTGTCAAAGGACAGCAATTGCAAGTCGAATCCTACACACCTTGTGAACATTTCTTATGATATTTTCGCGTAATTGGGTGTAAATGTCTCGAGCCTTATCCTGGTAAGGTCCAGATTTGGCAGCATAAATCTAAAGGAATGTCAAGAGTGAGGCGAAGATTTATGACGAAATAGACTCACAGTATGCAGTGATCTCAGGGTCATATAATTCATTGGCATCCAGATAGGTCCTCGCCAATAGTTTTCACCTTCTCCAAATAGAGGATGTGAAGCTGACAAGCTTCGAATACCATAGTCGGACCATAGCTCGTCGGGAGAAGACAGAAGATCAAGGATGGGGCCCAAATGAGGTGAATCCGGCGGAAGTAGACCAAGCATTAGCGGGAATAGGGACACGTAACCCTTGTTGCAAACATGATATGACTCCTCTGCAAAATGTCATCAGATCGGTGCGAACATTTGACATTCACAATAATTACCATCTTCATCAATATCAGCGTCACAGTACATTTGCTCCTTCTCGTTCCAGTGTAGATCTGTTCGGGAAAACTCAGATAAATGACGTAGAAACACAATTCCAACATACCTTCAATGTTCTCTAGGATAGCCTGTTCGATCTCAGCGAAGTTCTTTTCATCATCTTCTTCTCCCACGAAGTTGGCCATGTCTCGCATCGTTCTCGTAAAGAATCCCATCCATGAAATAAGATCCAGATGAAGCTCTCCTGCGTGTGGCGGTCCGCGGGGATAGTCGTCCATGCCGCTAGTAAGGACGTGGGTAGGCGAACGTCCTCTCCACCTATACGCCTCAGTCTTCGAGCGCGCCTTGCGAGAGTATTGTTTAATTTGACCCCGCTGTGTCTTTCGGAACCATTCATAATGCCTCTTTAATGGTGCGTAGATAGATTTCAAGTAGGTCAAGGCTTCATCTGACGAGGGTTGATGTGCAGAAGGACTTGACTCTGAAGAAAACATTGGAACTTGTGCATCCTGCATTCCGGGATTATAGAGAGGATCGTGAACACTCGATGAACGCATACGGGTTACAATTGACATGATGGCCATCGCCAGTGTTGGAGGATTGGCATAAGTAGGATGTTGTGTGACGAACTCCCCAGGAACCTATGCAAGATTAGAGCCGGTGAATATGACGGGTGGCTGCATTCTCACCCTGCTTCGTGCCTCTTCACCAAGGATTTGTTCTCGAGCAACCCAACCATTTTCATCGATAAGATCGACCCAGTCATGAAGGATATCCAGACTAAGCAATTGGCTGGATTTAGTAAACGAGAGATCATTCCATCATTAATACGTACGCTAAGCCAGTATCCCATGCACCAATGTGGAGGAGATGGAATCCTTCGTCCCTAAAGAAATTCGAATGTCAAAGAAATGCGACTATTTATCGGCTATACCTACCAGTAAAATCCACGAGGAAAGAAACTCCGGCTAGGTGTAGCAGTGAGAAGTCCTCTAGGTTCCGTATACCGAGCAGTGCTTCCAGTTCCTGCTTCACCACCCTCCGCAGTGTTTTCATCTTCGTCCCATTCATATTCGGGAGCCTTATCCACGATAGAGTTGCCATAAAAATAACCAATGCCTCCAAGTAAGTTTGAGGTAATGGCTTCAGAAAACGCTACCTCAGACTGCCCAGCAGTGGATGGAAGAGGGAAAGTAGATTTAAAGCGACGATCGAAGGCGTCGTTGAAAGCAGATATTCCTTGATCCAGAATAGATGCTATTGCATGATTGGTTACGGTGAAAATAATAATAATAAAGTAACTCACAATCTAGTTTTTGTTTTACACTGCCACTTTCAAAGAAGATGTCGAATTGGAATTTCCCGTTGAAAGTCTTCTGGAAAGCGAACAGATTGCTTCCGGAATATACATCATTTGGAAGACGTAATATGAACGAAGGATCTGGAAAACCTTGCTCAGCTTTTCGATACGGATCAATAGCCGACTGTGCAGCTTGAAGAATCTTTGGCATTATTAGGTCTTCCAAGGATTAGACAGCAGGACAAGTGGACAAAGGTATGATTTCACCTTTGGCTTTCCATACGGTATCATCTTCAGCGTGAAGACCTAGGTAGGGTGTCTTGCCAATAAATTGCTCGAAATCCTCTTCAAAGGCACCACTCAGTACGGCTTTGTTGTTCTCGTCTACAGAAAGGCCGAATAAGTAAAGCAAGGTTTAAGAAATATCCACTGACCTTCAACAATCCGTATTTTGAAATCTCCCAGATCAGGCGAAGTTCCGCTAAGAGAAATCTGACCAGTGAGACCCTACGAAACAATAAGTCATGGAAGAGCGTGGATGACAAGGCATACGAACGTCGTCATCTTCCTCGTCATCGAGTTCCAGTGAACCCAGGCCTTCTAAACCAAAATATGGAATAAAAGAAGTCCTCATAGGTCTCTCTGATTGAGTGAAGTGAGGAATTAGTCGGCATGCTAATAAGGCAGTGGACGCACCAGAAGACATGGGAGCACCCTTAATGCGAGCAGCCCAGCTGCCGCCATGATCTCCCCCTAAGACCTTTAACCATTCAATAGTAATCTGCACATTATTTTTGCTGTCCTTCAGAATTTCGACACCACCCTCTCTAGGATCATGGGCAATCCAGGTATATGCGTCCAGTCCATCTCCTTGGTCACATTGGTGACGCGTCTCTGCAACAAAGTGTTAATTAATAGGCCAAAGAAGATACCACTGAGTACATACGAGAAACAGACTGAAAGTCTTGGGTACCAAACCACATTAACCCCGTCATAAGAGAATGGGGAAGACGAGGTCGAAGGCCGAAGTAAAGATTAGGTCTCCATGTTCCCCAGAATAAAGATTGAGAGTCATTGCTCGCTGCTTCGACTACTGTAGAGAACAGGAGCGAGACTGGGAGCAACCGCGAGCAACGCATGCTCGACGTGGCAGAGAATGGGCGTAATTTACAATCTCGATTTGGACTGTCCCACTTACGTAGTCGCTTTCTGGCTCCGTCAACACAGCTTTACCGCAACCCTCACAACTATGTCGTCAAACAGAATAGGAAGAATCGGTCAATGGGGCAACAATAATTCTAGGTGATTGAAATTGCAATGATCTTCATCAATGCGTCTCTGAATTTCTGGGAAACAGCGACTCTGCACGATCTGACGGAAGGTTTGCAACGTTAAGAGATATCGCAGGACCTTCCATTCCTGCGCCTCCTCCCGGTACGGGAGGCCATGGAAGCGATGATGAAGATGGTGCTGAAGGCGATGGAAATGATGGCGGAGAAAACTGGTATGCTGGAGGTGAACGCAGGTGTGTACTACATATTCCTTTAAGCCCAGTTTATTGACCATTTTTCTAGCGGACTATCGGTTGAAAATCCTGATCGTCGGTCCGGAAACAATGTTGTTCGCGATATTCTTCGTAAGGCCGCTGAGTATGTTGTATTGATAGAACGAGATGCAAGCAGTACTAAGACTCAGTCATAGGGCAGGGGCGACGGCTCAGCCACCCTCCACATCCACCTCATCTGGAGTCTTTACTGGGTCTGGATATACTTTGGGCTCAGACGAGACCGAATCGGCTCATATCCCAGACCCTAATGCTGAACGAGGTGCGTCTATTTGTTAATGGCAGATTTCTTTGACACACCTCATACAGTGGAAGAAGATAGCGACGACCAAGAAGTTGCAACCCGACACATAACTTTCTGGAGAGATGGTTTCAGTGTGGAAGATGGTCCGTTATTGAGATACGATGATCCAACGAACTCTTCGATTCTTGAAGAAATCAACACGGGGTAAACACTAATATTCTTGGTTCCTTGTCTGATATCTGACGTGTTTCATTATTTGATTAGCCATGCGCCGCCTCAGATTCTCAATGTTCGTGTTGGACAGCCTGTGGAACTTAGAGTTACGCGCCGCCTTGGTGAAGATTACGTCCCGCCACCCAAGCGTCCCCTCGGTACCTTTGAAGGTACAGGACACCGTCTAGGCGATGCTGTTCCGGAAGTTGTCTCCTCTGCATTGACCAGTCAAGGTATGTAAGAATTCTCTACGTTTCATTGATCATAACTAACCTTTTCTAGCCATTCCTGATGCATTTCTATCACCTTCCGCCGAGCAAAGGACAAGTATCAATACACAGTTTGAAGTCGACCAAAGTTTGCCGACCACGAGTGTACAAGTTCGTTTAGCGGATGGAACAAGGTTAGTCACAACACTGCATGAATATATCAGACCTTGACCTTATTTGGCAGGTTGGTGGCTAGGATGAATCTGCACCATACCGTTGGTGATATTCGTAATTTCATCAATGCGTAAGAAATCTCTTATGAATTGTAACATTGCAATGGAACTAATTCCTCCATAGTTCCCGTCCAGGATCGTCCACCGTCGCCTACACCATAAATACGACTTTCCCAAACCGTGTTCTCGACGATGAATCTCAGACGATTGAAGCAGCAGGATTAAAGAACAGTGTCGTCGTCCAGAGACTTCTCTAACATTCTCATGGAAGGACTATGCAGTGCTTGTACTAGTATATTAGATGTGGGTTACATGGTATAAACAATACTTTACTCGTAGTTGCTTGCAGCTTGTCGATCCTCGTTAGGGTTCGAATCAGTTATGTATTAAAAACAGTCACATATACAACATTTTGGTAAAAATAGGAGAGCTACTGTAAGGAGGAAAGATATTCTAAGTATACATGTGAGTTGAGTAAAAGCAAAATGTATTACGAAGAGTCAAAGAAGAGTCCTTTATGCGAGAACGCATCAAGCCTCCTGCTTTTGTACGAAATTTTTATTCGCTTGATTCCAGAAACCCAGCTGTTTATCCACGGCTTGAAGTGTCTCTACAGCCTCGTTACGCGCACGGATTTGATGAGGATCGTCGCGAGGGCTCTCCCAGAGCACGCTCATGCTGACTTCAACCTGTGCGCAATCGAATGAGAGATGTAATTTATAAGATGAACTTCAATCTTACTTTCTGTGATAGATCTTTCAGAGAGGTTCTCAAAGCATTCCCAACGGATTCTGCAGCGTTATCTAGCTTCTCCAAAAGGGCGTCCGCACCACCATTGAAGACTTCATTGCGAACCCGCTTGATGAATTCATGGAATTTACCCTAGCAAAAGGAATCAGAAGTTGACCGTACGCATATTGTTTGCAAAGCTTACTTTCTGCCTGGCCACTGAGCCACGACCACGCTCTTCAGCAGCTTCAGCATATCCATTCCTCAATTGTTTTTGAACATGAGGAATAAGGCAACGAGAGATTTCCTTCTGCTGCTCGTTGAGGATCTCTCGGACAACAGTGACGAGAGACTTCATGGCGACCTTGACCTCTTCCAAAGCGATTTCTCCTTGAGACTTGGCACGTTCGGTAAGACCAGGAGCAGCCGATCTCTCCACTTTACGCAGAAGTTCGTTGGTAATTTGGAGAGCACGAGTTTCAAAGCCAGAGAACAAATCGGCCTCGAAAACCTATGAATCATGTCAGCATCATGAATTGCAAATACAGACAGGCATTCCTCACTCTCGCCCAACTATATGGGAGACGATAATTGGTACTTTGAATATTTCGAACTGATAGAACTTCTCACCTCGAAGCAATGTTCTTTGTCAAAGGGTTAATGAGCTCAGTATTGAGACAACGGCGGAAAGTACCATATCGCTGAGAGGTTCATTAACATCAATGTAAGATGACTTCGTTTCTAGACATACGCGCAAAGTGGCTCGATACGTTTGCCAATGCTGCTGCTCAGCAAAGTCATCGGAGGTTTTGAGCGCAGTTTCAGCGGCCTGTGAACATAGTCAGCATATAGTAGTCAAAATATATAGGAAAACCTTACAGTGGCAGCACCAACTTGTAACTTATCGTTCAAACCATCTTCGAATCCTCTCTTAAGCTCGTCAACAGCATCATCGACGACTTTTTCGAGCGACTACAGGACGAAATGTCGTCAAACGATCCAACTCTACAGCTCAAAGATATTCTTACCAAGGAGAGACGAGGCGAAATACCAATGGGCACTCCCATGATATCCACCTTGGCGGCAGTCGTCTTCTTCCTGGAGTAGCTTCCATCGTCAAGTTCAACCCATGCTTCACGAACGAGCCAGCTATATGGATCGTATGCCGTCTCCTCACCCTCGGAGTCCGAGTCACTCTCCGCTGGACTCTCCCATTTCTCGCGAAGAGCCTTGCGGTCTTCTTCCTTAATCTGAGTGATACCTTCGACGTAATTGCGGACTGAGTTAACAAAGCTCTGTAAGTGAGAAAGGAAGTTACGGGCAGTGCGTTGACGGGAGGCGACGGTAAGATGACGGCACCATTCTATGAAGAGAATTAGGAATTATTCGATCAAAATAAGATATATACTCGCCTTGAAGGGCAGGAATGCCTGTGTCCTCGACGTTGGTAAAGCATGCAGGATTTCCATCGCCTTTGACTTGCTCTGCGAAAGATGTCAATAAACAAATACGTTCAAGAAGCGAATCTACTCACTGGTAATTCGAATATAATCACGCGCAGATGCACAGAACGTAGGCAAATCAATAGAATCATAATCTAAACCACTTCCTTCAGCTAAATTCCGTTAACGACTTTAAAAAGAAGCAGCGTCACCTCTAATTTGCTGAGTAGGGTCGAAATTATCAGGATCTCTCTCCTGCGCATCCGCCTCATCAATCTCCCTCAAACCAATTCGGAAATCCTGCTTCAGCTGATCCCGAGAGAACTCTGAACGCTTCAAGGAGCAGATGCCGTTCTTTTCGACTTGGGCCCTTGCTAGACGATCTTTGGCATTGATCATGTCATCGTGGGCTTTCTTTTTCTCTTGTCGCTAAAGTTTCATGTTAATTTTTCAGAACGTGTATGGGATTGGAAAGGAAAAGCACCTCCTGGGTAAGTCGCTCCCTCCGAGTCTTGATCAACTCGACCGTTTCTTCAATCTTCGCCTCCAAAGAAGCTTCAGTGATCTCCTCGTCGACGTCCATCTCCCCGTCAGCAGAATCTGAATCCGAATCGTCAGAGGAATCCGACCCGTCCGTGTTCGAATCGTCCGAATCCGAATCCGAGGAAGAATTCCTATCACTATCACTCTCTATCTCTTCCTCTTCCTCATCATCGTCGATGAAATTGTCCTCATCGTCTTCACCGTCGTCGTCGTCATCGTCATCATCCGAGCCGTAACTCTTCTGGCGTTTGGCCGACTTCTTATTACCAGTGCCTAAAGCCTTGCGTTTTCCAAGAGTAGGAGATTTTTTCTTGGATGCTATCTTTGGCGCCCCTTTCTTCACAGTTAACTTGGGCTGGAAGGGTTCGTCGTTCTTGAGAGCTTCAAGATGTTCGCGCTGCTCCACTTGAATAGCGCGGATTTCCTTGAGCTCCGCCTCGGTTGCTAGAACAGTGTCAAAAAAAGAAAAAGATAAGACTACAGCTTGTGACACACCTTTAACGGCCTTGATAGCTGCCGCATGACGCTTCTTTGCATCCTTTTGTTCGTTTTTGATCTCGGAAATCTTTTCTTCAATTTCTTCGATTTCTTCGTCGTCGTGGAGGCGCAGGCCGCTAATGACTTCGGAGCAGGAGATATCGTCCGCTTTGGTGGCAATGAAGGTAATGGCGGTATCGTCGTAGCTAAAGAATTCAGTTAGTTATGGGACCAACCAACAAATTTAAAGCGCTTGCTTCCCGTCTGCAAACACAACAGGTGGGTATCACGATTCAAAAACTTCAATGGTACAAGCACACTTACCCATCCTAAGCTGAATCTTGAAGGCATCACCAAGAAGATCTACGAATTCATCAATATACCGTTCCACAACACATATATATAGATATACCTTTAGCAGTCCGGTCATCAACCGCCCGAGTAATAGGAGCAAGAACCCAAATGCAGTCACATTTCTTCATATAATCCTTGCAAATGTTGCTACGAGCCGTATTGGCATCGGCCACACCAGGAAGATCGACGAGGATAGCACCCGTAGAGAGTGTGGCCGATTTACACTTGACCTGTACTTGACGGATTAAAGGCCACAACGCAGGGCCGTCGCTTGGATCGATTCCTTTCGTTTTTTCGTCCTTCTTGCTCTTCTTATCTTTCTTGTCCTTCTTGTCCTTCTTCTTGTCCTTCTTGCCATTTGCATCTCGCTTTTGATCTTTGCTGTCGATGTATTTGGCAATGGCTGCGGCGAACGCTTTCGAGTCTTTGGCGCATATATGCTTGGTGGTCCCTAAAAAGTTCCTAATTAAGGGATCATATTCGATAATTTTATCAACGTCCATTCTGGCGAGCCTATCCTGGTTGATCGAGGGATATACGGCGTGAACCTGACATTAGGGTCGGTATTTGGATTGACATGAGGAGTGAAAAATAAAGTACTTTGTGCCATGCAATGCCGGCTTCACTTCGGAGGTCATTCGCTCGTTTGACGTTGCCATCCTCGTCAACAAGGTCATCGAGAAGCACCGTTAGTTCATCCCTCCATTCAGCCTCAGTCAGGAAGGAGACATCTGCGTCGATTGTAGGCTTATCCTGGTACGAGATTTCTGTGACGACAGCGGTGCATGCTACGGAACAAATTTAGGAAACACCTTAAAAGACCGAATGTGCGTATATACCTCGCATTCCACTTGTAGGTACAATGTTATCTAAAATATCATGTTAGATAAATTAATAACGACACAAGATCACGTACCATCCAGAATGGCGTTTAAAAGGGACGATTTGCCCGCTCCGGTGGCTAGCACGAAATATGAGTCAGTTGAATGTATATAAAAAGAAAGCATATTCGCACCTCCGCATACAGCAATCAATGTCGTCGGGGCGCC
>Ga0157379_10004152_pt1 | contig 12363 bp, 8 predicted proteins | sample S25metaG_FD_121802 | JGI IMG/M metagenome (GOLD analysis project Ga0157379, IMG submission 121802) | Switchgrass rhizosphere microbial communities from Kellogg Biological Station, Michigan, USA - S2-5 metaG | ecosystem: Host-associated > Plants > Roots > Rhizosphere > Soil | place: USA: Michigan... | reverse complement strand
GCGTGCGACGAATAGCCCGCCGGGATGCTCGGGTCGTAGGTGTCCGAAGCAAGGCGCCAGCGCGACAGCGCCTTCATGTCGGCCACCGGGTAGAGAACATTGACGGTGATCTCGGGAACCGCGACGGGGTGAGTCGACGGGCAGCCTCCCTGTACGGGATAGGACATGTGGCTCTTGTGGTCCGGCGAGTCGAGGTTGACCCCGTCCCAGCACTGAGGGAACATCACGGCGGCCCAGATCGTGAAGCCGGTCGGGCAGTTCGTCGGAATGTTCTGCGTGTTCCCGCCGGTGCCGCTGACCGGGTCGATGCAGGTGTAGTGGGCGGGGCCGCCCCATTGGTACGGGCCGATGTTCTTGGAGTCGCCGGCGATCATCCTCAGTCCCTGAGGCAAGGACTTGATGTCGGCCGGCTTGACGCCGTTGTAGCCGGTCTTGTAGTAGATGATCATCGACTGCGGCGTGACGGGCGTGCCGTCGTGCGTGTCGATCATCGCCGGCGCCCAGTAGCCGCTGCGGTTGATCGTTCCACCTCGACAGGTCGAGTTGCCGGTGTTGGCGATCGACGCCGCCGTCGAGTTCGCGTTCGTTCCGGTGTTGCCGAAGAAGACGTGCAGATGCGACTTTCCGGGCTGGCCGGGATACACGATCGGATCGTCGAACGCCATGTGAGAGAACTCGCAGACCGTGCGGAAGGCGCCGGTGCCGTCGCCCGACGCTGAAGGCAGCTCATCGGTGGGCGCAAGCATGTCCGAGGCGAAGCCTTGCGAGCCGACCGGAATTAGCGCCGTGTCGATCGACGGGAACGATGCGGTCATCGTCGACCATCGGCCTCCGCGCCCGTAGCCCAACGTAACGAACTTGTCACCGAGTGCCGAGACGGAAGCTTGGCCGCTGTCGTCCGCGCTCTGACCTCCGCCGCACGCGGCGAGAGCGGCAAGCGCCACCAAGGACAAACACCCGCTCGCGCGGGACATTCCGGTTGAGGTGAGCAGCGTTTGTGCCATGCCTTCGTTATCGGGCATCACCCTGCGCCCTCTTAGGTCCGTTGCACACCCTTACCGGCTTCGGCGAGTCCCTCCACGAGACATCCAAGGACCACGACCGACTAGCCGAACGGCCTTGCTTCCTCTTTAGGTGCATCGGCGCGTTCCACGCTGCGAGTCGTGCGAGGATCTGGCGCGCCGCTCTGCGCGCCTTTGTCTGCGTAACTCATCACGACCAGGGTTCAGCTAGGACGCGGATCGCATCGCTCTACCCGTCAGGCTGCGGTCCCCCTGATTGCAGCCACGCACAGTCTGGGTTACTGGCACGGGCCTGATTTCCGATACGCTTCAGAGGTTGCCGCCGAGATTACAAACTTGGATCCCACGCGCGCCGACGTCCCATTGCAGCTGGTCTTCAGAGGCGAGTGCATTGATGGCTACGATCCGGCTGTCGTGCGACAGGCTGTGGCCCGCGCTCTAAGACTCGACGAAGCGCGCACGGAACGACTGTTCTCGGGCAAGCCCGTGGTGCTGCGTCGAGAGGTTGACGCACTGAGAGCGGACCGACACATTGCGCGGTTCGCGACATTGGGCGCGGTACTACGCGCGGAACCCTCCAAGCCCACCTCACGGCGCCCTGAGTCTTTGCCCTCGAGGGTCCCAGCCACACGCACCGCCCGAGCTCCATGGTGGCGACCGCTAAAGTGGTGCGGACTGGGAGTTATATGCATCGTCCTCGCTGTGATCCTCGGGATCGAAACGGGGCCGGCGCTGAACGCGCTGTGGCCGGAGACGTCCCCGTCAAACGCAACGACATCGCAAGACCCGGCGGACGCGACCCGGTCATCACCCTTAGCGCAGGTACCAGCCGATATGTCGCCGACTGCGCCGGTGCCAGAGGGTTCGCCCCATCCGGCGACAGATGGAGAGATCCCGGAAGACATGACAACCGAGGCACTCCGCGAGTACAGACAGGGCTATTTGCTCGCGCGGAACCATAAGGCTTTTGCCATCTCGTCCCGTGGCACGCACGCGTGGATCGCCGGCGCTGGTTCGGAAACCGAGGCGAGGGAGCGTGCCCTGGCCAGCTGCATGGAGTCCGTGCAGCCAATGGGCGGCTCGTGTCGCGTCGTCGATGCCGACGGCGCCTTGGACTGACGCTGGCGACTGTCGTGTCGCGTCGATCCGATTTTTCAACTCGCGGACGCCGGGTGTCGGGGTGGCCTTGGTTAGCTATGTGGCTATCACGCACCGCGACTGTTAGGCCTGCTACGTCATTCACGCAGGCGCTCAAGGGAACCATGATGACCCCCGCCGGCCTCAATCCGAAGGACGCCATCAAGTACGAACCGGATCACTTCGTACCGCTGGCTATAGGGGGCCATCCCCGTTCGGAAGATAACCTCTGGCTACAGAGCTGGGACGGTGAGTGGAACGCGCGCGTGAAGGGACCGGCTTGAGCGCAAGCTGCAGGTGATGGTCTGCGCGAGTGAGATAACGCTTCAGAGCGCACGGCAGGCCCTGAGCAGACCACCCTTTGCCGCCTGGTGCACCAGCACGCGGGCCTCTGCCGGCCGCGATCCCGCCCTAGAAGCTTCCCGAGACCCCGACGGTCGGCACGCCGTCCTTCATATCGCCATTGAGCTGCACCTTCTTGCCGTCCTTGTTGTAGATGGTGAGCTTCCTGTCCAAGGCCTCCTTGGCTTTCTTGCCCAGGTCCTGCTTCTCCGACTTGCCCACATCCTTGAACAGTTCGCCGTTCTGCTTGTTGAGCTTGTCGACCTCGCCCTTGAAGTTCTTGAGCGTGGTGTCGATCTCCTTCTTGATCAGCTCCTTGGCCTCCTTCGTCTTGCAGACCTCGCAGTCGAGCGTGAGGTCGTCCATGAGCTTGATGCGGCTGCCGTTGCGCTTGTACCAAGACTCCAGGTTGGCGCCGACCTGCTTGACGATTTCGTCTTCCTTGGGATTGCCCATCTAACCGTCCCTTTGATTGTGCCGCTGAAAGTCATTCCGTCCCATTGACGGCAGTGTCGCACAGGGCGGCACGCAACCGAAGCGATGGTTGCGTCCCGGCGCGGGACGCGCCGGCGGGCGCCGCAGCGGCAGGGCGCGTTCGGCGAGAAAACCGTCTGGCAAGACTCTGACTACGGGCGAAAGCTTCATGCCCATGTGGTGGAGAACCATAGGTCCCTGGTTCGAGCCCAGGTCGGGGAGCCAGAAATTCAAGGCGTTACGTCGGGAGGCGTAGCCCCTTCGTCACTTCTGTACCGAGTCTGATACCGGCTTCACCGCCTTCGCTGGCTTCGGTCGCGGCGGACATGGGAGAGTCGTCACTCAGCAAGGGGACACTCAATACCGCGAAGCATCAAGAAGTCGGACCTTGGCTCAGGACCGATGAAAGTCGCAGCGCGTGAGCCCTGCTGCGAGTCATTGGTCAACCTGCAAGGCAAGTCCGATTGCGCTTTCATCGCGCCTCGGGCAGATCGAGGCGAATCACGTGAATTCGTCCGAACGCATCGCCGGCCAAGATGCGAAAGGGAGCCGATTCGATCTTGAAGATGCTGAGTTCGGCATCGGCAACATATACGTCCAGAAGCATCATGGTGTCGGCATTCCACAATTGGAGTTCTCGTTCGCTCGTTGCAGTCAGAAAGTGCGGCCCGTCCCCGATCAGCGCCACCCCCCTTGTCTTTCTAATCGATTGCGGCAACTCTCCTTGCAGTGCGAACTTCTTCAGGTCCCAGAGTTTGAGGCCATCCTTTCCCCAGGAAAGCGCTCGTTTGCCATCGCCGAACAAGAAAGCCCCGGTCACTGCGGAAGTATGCTGGGCGAACTTATGCAGTTGCGCACCGCTGTCGAGGTCCCATACTCGCAGGGTGCGGTCCTGTGACCACGACAGTACTTGCCGTCGATCGGCCACAACCCGAGTTCCCCGAACCGCACCCTCGTGCCCGGTCAGCGTACGCAGCAACTCACCCGTCACGAGATTCCAGATGCGCAATGTCCGATCCTCGGACCACGAGAGCGCCTGTCCAACTCCCACACGCAGTGAGACGCCATCAATCGAGCGATCATGGCCTGCAAGACTGCGCACCAGCGTCTGGGAACGTAGATCCCAGATCTTCATGCCTCCGTCGTGTGACCAGGACAAGACCTGGTCGAACGCAAGCACGCGAACTCCTTTGATGCCCAGCCGGTGACCGCTGAACGTGTGCATGAGCTGACGGGTGCCAAGATCCCAAAGCTTGAGGGTGCCATCGTTCGACCACGACAGCAGTGACTTTTCTTGGTTCAGGAACATGGCGCCAACGACCGAGCGCTCGTGCCCAATGAAGGTGTGCAGAGGTTGGAACCGTTTGAGGTCCCAGAGCTTCAGCGTTCCGTCGAACGACCACGAGAGGACCTGGCGCTCGTCAGCAGAGACGGCTGTGCCACGGATGCCGCGGGTGTGTCCCTTGAGAGCGGATAACAAGAGACCACGATCCAAGTCCCATACTCGAGCCGCACGGTCATGTGACCACGAAAGCGCCACATGACCATCGGAGAGAGTCGTAAGACCCCGCAAAGGCTCTTCGCCATCGACGCTCTGATCCAATGAAGTGCGTTTCAAGTCCCAGAGCTTGAGGGTCCGATCTGCGGCCCAGGACAGGGCCAAGTGTCCACACTGCGTCAAGCCCAGGATGGCGTCCTCGTGGCCCGCCAATGTGCTGATCAGCCGACGGTGTTCGATATCCCACAGCTTGATGGTGTGGTCCGCCGACCAGGAGAGGGCTCTTTGTCCGCCTTCCAACACCAGGCAGCCGGTCACTTCGCGCTTGTGGTCGCTCAAGATGGCGATCGACTCGCCTTGATCAAGGCTCCAGATCCTGAGCGTCCCATCGGCCGACCACGACAAGGCCTGTCTCTTATCCTCCAGCACGGCAGCACCCAATACGGCCGCCTCATGGCCGGCGAAGTGGACCATCATCTCTCCAGAACGGAGATCCCAGCGCTTCAGCGTGCGATCGGTGGACCACGTCAGCGCCTCCTGACCGTCCGCAAGCAACGCCAGACCCCTGACCTCTCGGGCATGGGCGGCAATTGCTCGAACTTGCCTGCCTTCAACGAGGTCCCAGAGCCGGATGGTCCGGTCGCGGGCCCACGTCACTGCTTCCCTGTCGCCAATCAGAGCGACACCTTGGATGCGCAAGTCGTGTCCCTTCAGGCTAAGGAGCTGTCGACCTTGCTCCAAGTCCCAAAGCTTCAGCGTCCGATCCTCGGACCAGGACAATGCCTGACGATCACTCGCAAGCAGCTGCACCCCGATCGGACGAGAACCATGACCAGTCAACGTGTGCCTGACGGAACCTTGTACGAGATCCCAGAGCCGCAGCGTCAGGTCCCGCGACCACGACAGAGCGCTACGGCCGTCGGAGAGTAGGAGTGCCCCTAAGACTTCGCGCTCGTGGCCAGCGAGTGCATCGCCAAGCCGGCCGCTCTCGAGATCCCAAAGAGCCATCGTGCCGTTGTCATACCAGAGAAGCGCTCTGTGCCGCTCGGCTAACACTACCAGCCCTGGGGCAGTTTTGGACGGGACGTTCAGCTCGTGGATGAGCGAGCCACGCTGCAGATCCCAAAGCCTGTAGTTCCCGTCGACGGACCATGAGAGCCCCCAGGACGTTCGAGGAACGAACACGGCTCCCTGCACCGTACCCGCGTGCCCGCCCAGTGTGAGCCGCAGATTGCCTGGCGATGTCAGTGCGGATCGCAACGGTACGAGCGCGCGACAGGATCCCATTGCGATCGCTTGGTCGCACAAGTGCCTCACGCGTGCTGAGTCACTCGAACCAAGACGGCCGAATAGCTGGAATCCCACCTGATCGGGACGTTTGGCTATGACGTGAGTGGAAAGCAGCAACGCTTCACGAACGATTGCTACCTCGGGGTCGGCCTGCATGAGGTCATAGTCGCTCATCATCGCGTGGACCTCGGCCCAAGCGCCCCCGACAACACCGCGATTCACACCAAGACGCGCTTCAATCCACGCGAGATTCAGAAGAAGGTCCTTCAATTCCTCTTGGCGGCCCGCAGCCACGAGATGTCGACCTAAATGTGCATGGAGGTAACCATCGTCTGCAATGTCTTGCCAATCGGTCCCGGATGACGCGTAGCTGCCCAAGAGGCGGCAATTCATCTCCGCGCGAGTCTTTTCGTCTGAACGCGTGAGCAACCACGACCGAATCGCGTCATGCAATCTAATGGTCCGTTCCGCGAGACTTAGGCTCACGAGGAATGACTCGTCGAATAGCCGCTGACAGGTTTCCTCGGTCTCCAGCGCATCGAGGCCGCCAGTTCGTGCCCAATAACGCTCGAGCACTGTCAAGGGAATATCGAGATCCTCTTCGAAGATCGACAGCTCGACGAGACGGCTCTGGTCTGCGGAGATCAAGCTGGAGAAGCTAAGGTCAAGCGTCTTTGCAACCGCGGTGTTGCGTTCTTCGGCGTTTCGCGCATCCAATGCGATGACTCCACGCCTGACGAGGGCCGCGTCAAGACTGCTGAGCGCCTTGTCGACCGGCTCTTCAGCCTCCTGAATGCGCTTGCGGAGCCACGAGTTGGCAAGCTTCAAGAGGAGCGGCCATTCCCCGAGCCGTTCGGCGAGCTGGCCATATGCGCCGTGGCGACTCCTCGGCAAACCCCTTGAGATGAGCGTGGTCGCTTCCTGCAGCTGCATTTGGTCGACGAACACATTTACGCTGTCGGGTGGAACAGTGTCTGCCCGGCGGGTGGTCATCAACCGCGCGCATCGGGGGCCCAGGCCTAGAAAGGGACGAACATCCGAGGCGCGCCATACATCATCGATCACTAGGAGGACGTCTTGATCCTCAAGCATTTCGCGCAACCGGGCGGATGCGGCGTCAATGCCTTCGAAGCTGGGACGTTCGTCGCCGAGCGTCTCGATCAGATCGTTGATCTTTGAGAGGAGCGCTGCAGAACTTGGTGCTTCTCCAAGGGTGACCCAGAGAACCCCGTCATCGAATGCAGTTTGAATGTCTTCGTCGTGGCAGATCGCCTTCGCAAGTGTTGTCTTTCCGTAGCCCCCTGCGCCGCGGAGCGAGGCCGTGATCGCTACCGGCTCTTCTCGGTCCGCGGTGAGAAGTGATGACTTGAGCTGCTCGAATTCCGAGTTTCGCGGCACGAAATCGACAGGGAGCGGTTCCACCATGAAAGGAACCCGTCGCACGCGGCATTGCGTATTCAGATCGTTGAGTAGCTTGGCTTCCTCGTGAGCGAGGTCATACCAATGGACGGTCCGCATCCAACGAGGCAAGACATCCATCCCGATGCCCGCGTCGGCAATCACAGGGAACACACAAACTCCCTGCTGTCGCGCAATGCGCCATTCCTGACGGACAGTCTCGGATTGAACGGCTCCCGGCGTCATTATCAACACCAAGAACTCGACTTCGCGCAGCGCACGCTTGATCTGATCCCACCAATCTCTTCCGCCTTCCATGCTCGACCGGTCATGCCAGACGGGAACACCATGCGCCAGGAGCCTTTGACACAAATCCCGGGCAAGCGATTCGCCATCGCGGCGTGCGTAGGAGACGAAAACCCCCCTTCGCACGCGGTGCTCTTTCTGCGTGGTCATCTTGGAGCAGTTGCCGTTATTCGGCGACTGAGTCTAGCGACTCCGGCTCAGTGAAAACGGCTGACGACTGGCGCCAACTGTCATGCCGTAGGTCCCTGGTTCGAGCCCAGGTCGGCGAGCCAGAAATTCAACGCGTTACGTCGGGAGGCGTAGCGCCTTTTGCGTTTCAATGCCGAGACTGATACCGGCTTCACCGCCTTCGCCTCATCCGTCATCAGCGCGACCGATAGACGCCAGGGGCTGAGCGGCTGATCCAGAAGCATGCCCGCATTCTCCCAACCCTCGGGCAGGGGCACGGCGGCGTCACGCATCGTCCAGTGGCGCTTGCACGACAACCTTCTCTGAGGGCAGCGCGTGCCGCCGCACCGGAGATCACGCCCCCAGGCCGCCCGAGCGGCCTCAGATGTAGCCGACCACCGGCGGCACGTGCCGCATGTGCAGCGACACGCCCAAGGCCGCCATATAATTGCCGTCGCGTTCGAGGATCTCCTGCGCCAGTGGTAACAGCTCGGTCTCTTCCAGGCGGGCATGCGCGGTGTACGTGCGGACCAGTCTGGCAACCTCGTGCAAGTCCATATCGGCGGCCCTGCCGGCCGCGGCTGCCACCACCGACGGCTTGAGTCGGCTCCAGAGCTTTTCGATCATGCGATGCTCCAGCACCAGGCGCTCCGTGATCTCGACGACCCGCGCGAGTTCGCGCCCAGGCTTGGCGCTGCGCAGCACCGCGGGGAACAATTCGGCTTCTTCTTCGGCGTGGTGTTCAAGCACGGCACTGTCGAACAACCCGAGTGTGTCGCTGGCGACTTTCCGCGAGCGAGCTGCGGCGTCGACCAGCTCTGGCAGCGCGGCGAAGCGGGACAGACCCGCGAGGATCCCCGCATGGCACTGCGAGAAGGCATCGATCGGCCCGGTCTCGGCGGCGGCCGGCGGCAGACGGTCGTCCATGGTGCGCACCTCCTGCCGCAGTTTCGGCACGACTGAGCGCGCCCGGATTGATGCAGGTCAAGCCCTGGCCGGCGCGGCTCGCGCAGATCGCTCTTGGCGGCTTCGACGAATGTTGCGCTCAGCTCCGCAAAGGACGGGGCCTCTCTGTGGCCTTCTGCTGGTCTAGCACGGAGCAGGTGACGGCGGACTTCGCGGGCGCCGTTCAGCACTGACCTCGGCGAACCCAGAGTCATCTGCGCGACGTCGATCCAAAGCTTGCACGTCATCGGTTCGTCTGTCGCGCCTGCTTCAGCAGCAGAAATTTCAAGCCCGTCTTGGCCCGGCAAAGTTAGCCGAGGCATGTAGCCACGCTCGACGGCGAGAGACGGCGAAAGCGGTGAAGCCGGCGGGCGCCATTTCGGCGCCGGTCTTGGGGAAGTAGCCGCTCGTCTCACCCGCGACGAAGCTCCCGCGCCTTCGCCTTGAGCGCGTCGGCCAGCGCGTAAGCGATCTTGCCGCGCATGTCGTCGATGATCTTGTCGTAGACCTTTTGCAGGTCCGGGCCCTTCAGCCCCTTGGCTTCGAGACGCTTGCGGACGAACGCCTCCGTCCGGCGCATCGCCGGGTCGAACGCGTCGACCGCGGACTTGATGCCCATCGACGCGGCCTGCGTTGCCTCGCCGGCGCTCGCCGGAAAGTAGGTCATGTCGTCGATCTTGGGCATTGCCGCCGATTCGACGTCGCCATAGGCGACGCTCGCGTGGTGCTTGGCGATGAAGTCGCGGGCGGCATCCGCGCAGTTGCGAACGCCGTCGGCATAGGCGATGCGTTGCTGCGATGCGCGGGCTTCCTCCTGGGCCAGCGCGACGTGCGCCATCAACGCTGCCGGTCCTACGAACGCGGCGGCAAAGCCCAACGCGGTTCCTTCGAACACGCCTTCGATGACCGCCGCCACGATGTCGGCGTACCCGACCGCATCGCCGGCCTTCTCGTTCGGCTGCGGCGCGTCTTTGCCGACCTTGCCGGCATCGACGCCGACATCGCCTCCGCCGAGGTACTCTCCCGCCGTCGTCATGACGACCTCGACGCTGCGGTTCCGCTTCCGGTTCGCCTCGTTCACCTTGCCCTTGTCGCCTTCGGGTGCGATCGGCCGCGCCGCGCCGACACCCTTCGCTTCGAGGATGTTGGCGTCGGGCACCGGGTGCTTCGGGTCGGCGCGCAAGAAGGCCGCCACCGCATCGGCTCGCTTCTGCGCGACGCTGGCATCTTCCTCGGCCGATGAATGGCCAACGATTCGCACCCGGGCACCACGGCTCGAGAACTTGACCTGCTGGCTCATCAGCACGCGTTCCTGGTTGGGAGTCAGGGCCGCCGAGCCGGGCGCGAAGTCGAACACGAGCACGCCCTTGCTGCCGATGAACTCGCCCTGCCCTTCGGTCTTCTCGCGCGGGCCCTGCTGGCCGCGCGCCCGCTCTTTTTCCGGGACAGCCGCATTGCCGCCGGCCACCACGCCGACCAGCTTGCCCAGGTCATCGAGCCACGTCTGCTGCGCACCCGTCAGAGGTTTGGTACCCATGTCTTTCTCCTCTCGTCCTGCGAATGGCCGGCGCGATCTCGAACCTCGAGGTATTGAACGCCAACTCGATACGCCGATCAAGGTTTCGACGGCCGGGCAGCGGCTCGAGATCTCCACAAGTCAGATGATCAGTCGGCGCCTTGCCTTGCGGTATCGCTGCAATCATGCCGAGACCGGCCACCGTGCCACCTGGCGCGGCGATAAGATGTCGCGCTGACGCTGGTGGATCGTGGGCGGGATCGGCGACCTGCCCTTGCTATTGGAGTCACTGATCATGGCGGACTGGGACAAGGCGAAGGCACAGGCCCTGAAGGCTCTCGGCGACGGCGCCGAGGTTCCAGACCTGGCGGATCCGATCCTGAAGGCCAGCAAGGCCTTCGACGACGTGAATACGGCGTTCAAGGCCTCGCGCGAAGCGTGCGAAGCCAAGCTGCTCGAGCTGGACAACGCCAACGCGGCGTTCCTCAATGCACTCGAGCAGTTCCGGGCCAGGATCGAAAAGAACGACTTCAAGCTCGACGCAAAGAAGGACGCCAAGAAGATACAGCAGGCGCAGAAGCTCCTGACCGGCGAGCTCGACGGGGCGATCAGGGAGTTGAAGGTCAACGACAAGACGCTCGGAGATCTGGACAAGCACATGATCCAGCTCGGCAAGTACAAGCAGTCGTCAAGTCCGGTCTGAGCTGCTCACCCACGCCAGGGACTTCAAGGCGCTAGTCTTGCAACAAGCGACAGGGCAGTCTTGCATCAAGCAGATGCGCTCGTCCATCTTCGTGCTGGCAGCATTGCTCGGCGCGTGCACGACGACCGCACCTCTCGGCGGCTAGGACGATCGGCTGCTCGTTCGAACATCATGGCTCACCTCGGTTGTGAGCGTCGCAACATAGCGAGTTGTACTGTGATTTGTACTCTTTCTCAATGCCGGCCCGGTGAAACGTCTGCTCAATCCTCAGCACGTGTCGCCGTCAAAGGGCTGGCCAGCGCTGAATGGTTTCATAGCCACGGAAGTGGTGCGTGGTAGTCCTCACGCGGCTCACGCGAGACTCCAACCGGCTCTGACCACTCGACAGCGAGCGGTCGTGATCGGCGGCTCCTGGACGACAGTCGCCGTGCTGAGGGGCCGCTCTTGACAGCCGACGCCCTTCCGCCGCGCAGAACGTCCATTGCAGTCCCTAGCGGCCGACTGCTCGTGCGCCGGCCGCTGTTCGCTCGCTGGGCATCCAACTCATCGACCGCCACTTCCTGAAGAATTCAAGAAATTCTCCGGGAGGCATTGCTGGCGCCCAGTGGAGCCCCTGTCCCTCGTGGCAGCCCAGATCAATCAACCGAGCCAACGTCGATTCGCTCTCGACACCTTCGGCGATCGCCACCAGCCCCAGGCTGGTGGTCATCTGGACGATCGCCCGCACGATAGCCTCGTCGTGCCTGCTATCGGTCAGCCTGCGGATGAAGGACTGGTCGATCTTCAAGCGTGAAACCTCGAAGCGCTTAAGGTAGCCGAGGTTCGAATAGCCGATCCCGAAATCGTCGATGGAAAAACTCACGCCGCGTCCCCGGAGGCGGCCCAACAGCGCAGAAATCATGCTCGAATCCTGGATCAGCAGCGACTCCGTCAGCTCCAACTCAAGCGCCGACGCAGGCAGACCCGAGGCGTCGAGTGCATTGACGACGTCGGTCTCAATCACCTCGCGCTGAAACTGTAGCGAGGAGACGTTGACGGAGATCGTCAGACCGGCAAGGCCCATCGCGCGCCAAAGCTGCATCTGTCGGCACGCTTCGGCGAGCACCCAGGCGCCGATCTCGATGATGAGCCCTGACTGCTCGGCGATGGGGATGAAGCGGCTCGGCGGCACGAGACCGAGCTCGGGATGGCGCCAACGTAGTAGTGCTTCGGCGCCGACGACGCGGTCGCTGGCGAGATCGAATTGCGGCTGGTAGTGCAGCATGAACTCGCCTCGGGCGAGCGCAGTGCGCATGCCAGAGACCAGATGCACATCTTCCAGAACACTCAAGCTCATCTCGTTGGCGAAGAAGCGGATCGCATTGCGCCCAGCATCCTTGGCAGCGTACATCGCAATGTCTGCTCTCTTGAGCAACTCGTCGAAATCGGCTCCGTCGTTGGGATACATCGCAATTCCCATCGAACCCGATGTCGAGACCTCCAACCCGTCAAGCAGGAACGGTGCGGTCAGTTGCCCGAGCAGCTTCTCGCCGATCTCGGCCACGTCACTACGGTCGCGCACGTC
>Ga0157379_10004150_pt1 | contig 12368 bp, 10 predicted proteins | sample S25metaG_FD_121802 | JGI IMG/M metagenome (GOLD analysis project Ga0157379, IMG submission 121802) | Switchgrass rhizosphere microbial communities from Kellogg Biological Station, Michigan, USA - S2-5 metaG | ecosystem: Host-associated > Plants > Roots > Rhizosphere > Soil | place: USA... | reverse complement strand
CTCGCCTCGAATCGGATTACAACAGCGGGCCCGGTACACCAACAAGCCGCCGTGGCCCTTGACGCGAATGGCGTTGTTGTTCTGGTCGCCACCAAAGACCCGCCGCACCACGCTGGCCAGGCCGCTGGGCTTCTCCTGTTCCTCGTCGGCCAGAGGCGTACCGACGGCCGGCACCATGCGTCCCAATATCTGGCGCGCGGAATATTAGCCGCAGCCAATACCCGCCATCAGGTCGTCGGGACGCCCGGCACCGTAGTCGGAGGCGATCTTCCGCAATTCTTCGTCCTTGATGTCCTTCAGCGAGATTCGATACTTGCGCGCTTCTTTCTCGATCAGCTTGCGACCAATCTCAATGGCGCGCTCCCGCTGATGGACATTCAGCCAGTGTTTGATCTTGTTGCGGGCGCGCGACGACTTGGCAATCGCCAGCCAGTCGCGGCTGGGCTTGTGCCCGGCCTGGGTCAGGATCTCGACGATGTCTCCGCTATGCAGTTTGAAGCGCAGCGGCACCATGCGCCCATTCACCTTCGCGCCCACGCAGCTGTGGCCCACCTCGGTGTGGACGGAGTAGGCAAAGTCTATGGGGGAAGAATCGCGAGGCAGGACTACGACCTTCCCCTTCGGCGTGAAGGTATAAACCTCCTCGGGATAAAGGTCGATTTTGAGCGTCGACAAAAATTCGCTCGGGTCGGAAACATCGCGCTGCCATTCCACCACCTGGCGCAGCCAGGCCAGGCGCTGTTCGTCCTGCGCCGAGACGGGGCCATCTTTGTACTTCCAGTGCGCGGCAATGCCCTCTTCCGCCATCTTGTGCATTTCTTCGGTGCGGATCTGCACTTCGAAGGGCGTTCCCTCCTCCGAAATCACGGAGGTATGTAGCGATTGATAAAGATTCGGCCGCGGCATGGCGATAAAGTCTTTGATCCGGCCAGGCACGGGGCGCCACAGATTGTGGATGATGCCCAGAACCGCGTAGCAATCCTGTATAGATTGCGTGATCACGCGCATGGCATAGAGGTCGTAAACTTGCTCGACCGTAATATGCTGCCGTTGCAGTTTCTTGTGGATGCTGTACAGGCGCTTGATGCGGCTCTCCACAGTCGCCGTGATGCCTGCCTCTTTCAGCTTGTCGCGAAATACCGTTTCCACCCGCGACAGGAAGGCTTCGCCTGCCTTGCGCCGCGCTTCGACCGCATCGTGGACCTGCTGATATCCGATGGGATCGACGTAGCGGAACCCCAGGTCTTCCAGTTCTCCCCTGATTTTGCCCATGCCTAGTCGGTGGGCGATGGGCGCGTAGATATCGAGGGTCTCACGGGCGATTTTCTGCTGGCGATCTGGAGGCAGATGCTCCAGAGTGCGCATGTTGTGCAGGCGATCCGCCAGTTTGATGAGCACCACGCGGATGTCATCCACCATGGCCAGCATCATCTTGCGCAAGTTCTCGGCTTGTTGTTCTTCGCGGGTGGCGAAATCGATGGCGCTGATTTTGGTCACGCCCTCAACAATATGGGCGACTTGCTCTCCGAACTCTTTGCGAATGTCAACGACCGTCACCGAGGTATCTTCCACCGAGTCGTGCAACAGTCCGGCGGCGATGGCGACCGGGTCCATCTTCATCTCGGCCAGGACCAGCGCCACTTCCAGAGGATGGACCAGATAGGGCTGCCCGGAGGCGCGGCTTTGCCCGGCATGATGTTTCTGGGAAAACTCGTAAGCTTTGCGGATGAGTTCGAGATCGTCGTTTGGCCGGTTGGCCCGCATTCGGCGCATCAATTCACGGAACCGCGTCACCGTGAGCACATTGGTCGCGAACTGTTGGCGCAGGGTCGCCATGCTGGATTATAGCTGGTTGGGTGGCGCGGGCGCCCTCGCCCGCGGCCTTGGACGGGGAACTGGCGGCGAACCGGTCAAAGGCCGCAGGCGGGGGCGCCCGCGCCACACCGATCCAATCTGCTAGAGTTGAGACCGAGCCAGCCATCATGCATTCAGCGCGCATCCTCATTAGCGGATCTTCCGGGCCGATTGGGGCGGCGCTCCTGCCCTCGCTAAAGGCCCAAGGATTCGCAGTCACGCGCCTAGTGCGAAGCTCACCTACCGGTCCCGACCAGATCGCATGGGATCCATCCGGTCCGCTATCCTCCGATTTAGTCTCTGGCTTCGACGCGGTCATTCATCTGGCCGGAGAATCGATCGTCGGCCGCTGGACCGATGCCAAGAAGCGACGCATCCTTGAAAGCCGCAGGCAGGGCACCGGCCACCTGGCGGAAGCGGCAGCAAAAGCCTCGCCACTCCCGCGGGTCTTCATTTCCGCTTCCGCTGTTGGTTTCTACGGCAATCGCGGCGACGAGGTCCTGCGCGAGGACAGCCCGTCGGGTGAGGGTTTTGCCGCCGAAATATGCCGTCACTGGGAAGCCGCCACGCAACCCGCAGTTCAGGCGGGAATCCGAACCGCGCAACTGCGCATTGGAGTCGTGATGAGCGCGGATGGCGGCGCCTTACCGAAAATGCTTACGCCATTTCGCCTCGGCCTGGGAGGCCGCTTGGGCACCGGACGGCAGTGGTGGACCTGGGTTTCGGTGCGCGATGTTGTGGGCGCGATTCAGCACGTGCTGAACCACGACACGCTCTCAGGTCCGGTAAACACCGTCGCCCCCAATCCGGTGACCAATGCTGAGTTCACTCGCATACTGGCTTCCGTGCTGAATCGTCCGGGGATTTTTCCCATGCCCGCTTTTGTTGTCCGCTTAATCTTCGGAGAGATGGGCGAAGAACTTTTTCTCGGGAGTCAGCGCGTCGAACCAGCCAAGCTCGCGTCCACCGGATATCAGTTCCAGCATCCGGACCTAAAGAATTCCCTGAAAGAGATTCTGCAGCGCTAAACTCTCGTTCCGCCTTTGCGTGCTTTGCGGTTCACTTTGCGTCCTTTGCGGTTTAAGGTCGAGACCTGGGTCAAAAGCTTTACCGCCAAGGACGCAAAGGATTCCGCAAGTTCGCAAAGAAAGCAGTCGCACCCCCCTAGCCTGAGGCTTCGATATCGGCAATCTTTTGGATCGCCTCGCTTTGAACTTTCGCGTCATCTCCGAAGCCGTGAATCCAGGTGACGTCGGGCTCGCGGCGAAACCAGGTCATCTGACGTTTGGCGTAGTTTCGATGCGCCCGTTGCGCCGCCTGCACAGCGTCTTCACGCTCGAACTCGCCCCGCATCAGGGCCACGGCCTGTTTGTAGCCAAGAGCGGACAACGGGCGCGGAGCCGATCCGTATTTCTCCAGCAGGCTCAGAGTCTCTTCCGACAAGCCGCCATCGAACATGCGTTGCGCGCGCTGATTGATTCGCTGGTACAGGGCTTTGCGTTCGGGATCGAGTCCCAATCGCACGATGCGAAACCCCGGTAACGGGTCACGGCCCTGCTTCCACATGTCGCTCATCTTTGTCCGCGATGCCAGGCAGACTTCAATCGCCCGCAGGAGCTTGGGTGTGTCATGGGCATGAATTTTTTCGGCTGCGGCAGGGTCGAGACGGCTCAGCAGTCTATGTAAATAGCCTACCCCCCTCTCTTCAGCGCGTTCACGCAACCGCTCGCGCAGCTCGTCCGATCGCTGCGGCCCGGCGAACAAGCCTTCGAGCAGGGCACGCAGATAAAGACCGGTTCCGCCGACCACGATCGGCAATACTCCCCGCGCCTTGATTTGCTGGAGGACTTCACGGGCCTGCCGAGCGTACTCGCCCGCCGTGATCAAGCCCAACGGGCCCACCACATCGAGCATATGGTGAACGGCGCGGGCACGCTCCGCGAGAGTGGGCTTCGCGGTCCCAATCTCGAACTCGCGATACATGGCCACCGAATCGCAATTCACGATCTCGCCGCGGAAACGTTCCGCCAGCGCCAGCGAGAGTGCGGTCTTCCCACTCCCGGTCGGGCCGAGAACCACGACCAGCAAGGGATCGGAAGGCGCGATCAGCGGGCACCCCAGGCGATGTGATGCCCGTAGCGCGCAAGGGGCAGAAGCAAGATAAGCGCTCCGATGTTCCAGATGCCGCCGGCTTCAGGTTTATGAAGGTGGAGTTTTCGGGTACCCTGACCCGGCGGTGGGCTGACGGCACACATCAAAGCATTGTAGCGCCGGCTCCAATGGTGCCACCTCGTAACCTGTGGGGACGCGCCTTCGACCCGCCCATGCCGCGGCAACGCCACGGCAGAGATGCCTCCAGTTGGGCAAGTCGTGGCGAACTGCGAAGAGCCCTGCCGGGCTTCGCTCGGCCTCGACGGATGCCTTCGGACTTCGCTCAGGGCAGGCTTCGACCCGTCCCCAAACAGTTCGGGGGGAGAGGAAATTCGCAGATGCTAAACTTCCTGGTGCCGTGTCGACACCACCAAGCAGCCCCGCCAGAAGGATCCTGCGCTTCGGGATTTTCGAAGTAGACCTGGCGGCCGGAGAACTGCGCAAAAATGGCAGCCGCATTCGCCTGCAGGAACAGCCCTTTCAGATCCTGGTCTATCTCTTGGATCGCGCCGGAGAGGTAGTCACGCGCGAAGACCTTCGCCAGAAACTATGGCCTGCCGACACTTTCGTAGATTTTGACCACAGCCTGAATACCGCTGTAAACAAGTTGCGGGAAGCTCTGGGAGACTCTGCTTCCGGTCCGCGCTACGTGGAAACTCTGGCGCGGCGCGGATATCGCTTTCTGGCTCCGGTACAACCGGCAGACCCCAAATCGCAGTCGCAGGATGCTCCGCGTGTGACGGCCGAAGCGACCTCGGCTTCGATCAGAACGGCCTCATTCCATCGCGATCTAGAGGTTCCGCTTCCCCGCCGCAGTCTGACTCGCAGTCTTTTCGGATTGGTTCAATTGATGTATCTGATCTTCTACGTGAGCGCATTGTTTCGTTTAAGCGCAATCGATCGCATCACGGGCACGTTCTTGCCGGGATGGGCAGCTCGCGTCATCTTCGTCGCGGTGCTGCTGACGGCGGGTGTGGGTATTCCATTGCGCTGCTATCTGATTTCCGCGGTGGCCTTCGATCACCAGGGGCTACGGCAAAAATTTCAGCGGATATTTCCGGTCATACTGACGCTGGACCAGTTGTGGGCCGTGGCGCCTTTTCTTCTGGCTGAACAAGTCGGGTTCGGGGCGGCATTTGCCGCGACCGCCGCGCTTCTGTATGTCCCGTTCTCCGAGCGGACCCTACTGCAATTGGCGTATCCAGCCTACGAATCTGGATAATCAAATGCGCGCCGCCCAGCAATTCTGCTCACGAAAGCTGCCCATGGCCGTCTGAAATCGGGGCGGAACGGCAGATTGCAGAACTCAGATTGCAGGTTTTAGATTGAGGATCGGCTCTACCATCCGGACCGATCAATCTAAAAAGATCCCCCGGTCCGCAAGGAGAGAGATGTTTCGAAACGCGTTCGCACTGGCTTTCCTGGCCTCGATTCTTCTACCGATTGGCACCTATGCCCAGAGTAGCGGGCCTGCACATCCTCCGGTCCTGGACGTCACTTCGCTCGACACCAGTGTGGATCCGTGTACCGATTTTTTCGCTTACGCGTGCGGCGGTTGGCTGAAGAAGAACCCCATTCCTCCCGACAAGACCAGCTGGGGCGCCGTCACCAAGCTGGCGGATGACAACAAAGTCCTGTTGCGCGAGATTCTCGAAGAAGCCGCGGCCGGTGGCTCGAGCCGCGACCCGGTAAAACAAAAGATTGGCGACTACTACGCCGCTTGCATGGATGAAAAGGCGGTTGAGAGCGCCGGAGCAGCCCCGTTGCAGGATAGTCTCGAGCAAATTAGGCGAATGCGCTCCAAGCGGGACATTGCCCAGGTCGCTGCCGGCATGCCGGGCCTGAACGTCCCTTTCGTCTTCCAGTCTGACCAGGACTACAAGAATTCTTCCCACGTCATCGCCGAGGTAGACCAGGGCGGGCTGGGCCTTCCCGACCGCGACTACTACCTCAAGACGGACGCAAAGTCCGTCGAACTTCGTCAGGCCTACGTGGCTCATGTTCAGAAGATTTTCGAACTGCTCGGAGATGGGCCAGGCGCCTCTGCCAGCGAAGCCCAAACTGTGCTGCGAATCGAGACTGCGTTGGCCGAGGGATCTCTGACCCAGGTAGAGCGGCGCGACCCCAAAATGCTTGACCACAAGATGAGCACGCGGGATTTGGAGGCGCTCAGCGCGTCGTTCCGGTGGAAGGAATACTTCTCGGTGGCTGGCCAACCGGGCCTGCAAGAGCTCAATGTAACGGCTCCGCATTTCTTCAAAACCCTGGACGCGACTCTGCAGAAAGAGAACCTCAAAAGCTGGCAGGCTTACCTGCGCTGGCACCTGGCAAACGCGAACGCTCCCTTCCTTTCTTCGGCATTCGTGAACGCCAATTTCGATTTCTTTGGCAAGACGCTGCAGGGAGCCCAGGAGCTTGAGCCTCGCTGGAAACGCTGCGTGAGTTATGCCGACAACGATTTGGGTGAGGCCTTGGGGCAGGCCTACGTGCAGCGGGCCTTCTCGCCCGAGGCCAAGCAACGCGCCCAGAAAATGGTGCGGCAAATCGAGGAAGCCATGCAGCAGGACATCGATAGCCTGTCGTGGATGTCTCCGGCGACGAAACAGCAGGCGATCGAGAAGCTGCACACCCTGGCCAACAAGATCGGATATCCCGACAAATGGCGCGATTACAGCGCTCTGACCATCGCGCACGATGATTACACGGGCAACGTGCTGCGTGCCCGGCGATTCGAGTTCAATCGCCAGATCGCAAAGATTGGCAAGCCCCTGGACCGGGGAGAATGGGGCATGACGCCGCCCACGGTGAACGCCGAGTACAGTCCCCAGCTGAACGACATCAATTTCCCGGCAGGCATCCTGCAGCCGCCATTTTTTGATCCCAGCGCCGACGATGCCCCGAACTACGGCGACACCGGCGCCACCATTGGACACGAGCTGACTCATGGCTTTGACGACGAGGGCCGCCAGTTCGATGCCCAGGGCAATCTGCGCGACTGGTGGACGGCGGAGGATGGCAAGCAGTTCGACGAGCGCGCCAGTTGCATCTCCGATCAGTATTCGCAATACGTGGCCGTCGACGACATCAAAATCAACGGCCAGTTGACCATGGGTGAAAATGTCGCCGATCTGGGCGGACTGATGCTGGCTTACATGGCCTGGAAAAGCGAAACCCACGACAAGAAGCTGGAATCAATCGACGGCTTCACTCCCGAACAGCGCTTCTTCATCGGCTATGGACAAAGCTGGTGCGACCAGACCCGGGACGAAGCCAAACGCCTGTACGCCACGATAGACCCGCACTCGCCGGACAAATATCGGGCGAATGGTGTGGTTTCGAACACTCCGGAATTTCAGCAGGCCTTCCAGTGCAAAGCAGGTTCAGCGATGGTGCGGGAGAAAAGATGCAGAGTCTGGTAGAGCAGTCGTTGGTCGTTCGTCGTTGGCCCTTGGTCGCTCGTCGTTGGCTAGCGCCACTGTATTGAAGGTCTGGTCTTGGCCTTCGGCCAACGACTAACGAGCGGCTACTGAATGTCTGACTTATCCGGGTTGTAATAAAAGTGGAAGCGTAACGCGAGATATTGGCCGCCGAATTCGGACGGGAGTGGCGGGAAAGGTTTGGAGGCGGTGATTCCGCCGTAAGCAGCCCGGTCAAGCGCCACATCTCCGGAAGTTCCGACAATCTGTAATCCTGCGACCTGGCCGTTCTTCAGAATGGCGAACTCAATCGAGACTTTCCCCTTTTTCATGAGCGGCGCGCGCGCTGACTCGGGGATGATGCGATACCAGTTTTCCCGCACGTCGTGCAGCACGCGAGCCAGGTAGGGGCCGAAATCCACGCCCATGGTGTCGCTGAGGACGTCCATCGGGCCGATGGCTTCGCCGCCTTGCTTCCCTTGACCCAGGCCATAGTCCCCGCCGTCGCCACTGTATCCGCCGCGATTGGAGGCGGCGGCGCGAGCTGCTTGTTCGATGGCTGATCCCGCCGACATCGCGCCGGTATTGAAGTTCGGCGTGGGCCGTTCCGCGGGCGGAGTCTGCAGACGCGCCACCTGGTTCTGATCAGGTGGGGGCGCGGGCGATGGCTGTTCCTGCGGCGCTCGCTGGGCCTGGGCTGCCGGTGCCGGTGCGGCCGGTTGCGACTGCGCCGGCGCGGCGGGCGGTCCCGGACGGGCGCTATCCAGAATCTTCTTCAGTTCCTTGCGATCGAGCTGGGGGGCCTTCGAGGTGGCGATCCGGTCCTTGTCCGAAATCCTGTTTGTGTCCGGCCGCTTGCTCACCTTCTGCTCGTCGGGAGGAAGCTCGAGGTAGGTGAGCTCCTTCTGCTTCATCAGGTCTTGCGGACTAACCAGAATTACCGAACGCCGGTGCATCAAGCCTTCGAGCCTGGCCGAGTTGACGACCAGGATCACGATGGCCAAATGGACGACTACCGAGATCCAAAATGCTTCCCGTTGACGCGAGCGTGAGAGATCGTCCTGCAACTGAATCAGCAGGGCGGGAACGTCATGCATCTCGAGGTAAGCGGTTTCCCAGCCACTGGCGTCGTACAGATCGCCACCCGGGGTGGTGGGCGGTTGCGTTGCTGGAACTGGGTTTCGCGGCGGGATTTCAGTAGTTGACATCGACCTGCTGGCTTATTCCTTAGACACAACCAACACACTTTGAGTTGCTGCGCAGGATGCGTCGCCAGTCGTTGGTCCTTTGTCGTTCTTTAGTCGTTGGCCCAGACCTGAATTTCCGGCAAAATGGCACCGCTGAAGGACCGACGACGAGCAACTGACGACCAACGACTGATCCTGCCATTTTCGCATCTTTCTCGAATATCTGCGAAAAACCAGCGGGTAAAGGCGCTCAAGTTCGTACCCGACTGGTCAATAAAGGTTACCTTGAAGCGCTCTGATCGATTGTCAAGAAGTGTAAAACAAGAAAGCCTGCGGAACCATTGCACAGCAATCACTTACGCGGTTTTACGGGAGACCGTCAGCGTAGTTGTTCGAGTTGGACTTTCTGGCTGTGTTCCCCAATCGCCGCCACAATATCGAGAGCCACGGCAAGAGCGCGCCGCCCGTCTTCGAATGAAACCAGCGGTTTGGAACGCGTCCGGACAGCCCCGAGGAACGACCGGAGCTCAGCTTGCAGGGGCTCTTCCGCGACGATCGGGGGCTTGGCCACCTTGATCTGCGGATTGACGGACGGCGTTCCCGCCGATTCGCCCACGCTGAACACCAAGACCTCCTGGCGGCTGTAATCCAGGGAAACATACTGCCGGGGCTGGAAGAAGCGCAGCTTGCGGACTCGCTCAGTCGAAACCCGGCTGGCAGTGAAATTTGCCACACAGCCGGACTCGAATTCCAAGCGAACGTTAGCGATGTCAGCCTTGCCGGAGAGAATGGGAAGACCCACCGCCCGAATTTCCCTCACCGGCGATTTCACCAGCCAAAGCACGACATCGAGATCATGAATCATGAGGTCGAGGATGACGTCCACATCGAGCGACCGTGGCGTGAATACGCTGAGCCGGTGGACTTCAAAAAACATGGGCTGGGTGATGAGAGGCGCGGTGGCGCGGACCGCAGGATTGAAGCGCTCCAGGTGCCCGACCTGGCCCACCCGATTCGACCGTTGTGCCAGCCCAACCAGTTCATCGGCCTCCGCCAGCGATGGAGCCAGGGGTTTTTCAACCAGCACGTCGACTCCCACTTGCATAAGGGCCCGGGCGGTTTCAAGGTGGAGCACCGTAGGAACCGCAACAGAAGCCGCCTGCACCTCGCTGTGCGTGGTCACCAATCGCTCGATGGACCCGAATCCGCGGCAGCCGAATTCAGCGGCGACGGCGTCGGCTCGGGCCACATCCGGATCCACCACGCCCACCAGCCGGACCGCTTCTCCCTGCTGGGCCAACTGGTGGTAGATGCGAGCGTGGTTGCGACCAAAGGCGCCGACGCCAACCACAGCCACGTTAATAAAGTTGTCAGCCAGCTTTTCAATTCTCCGGGATCACAGGTTCTCATTGCGACCTTTGCGGTTTCCTTTTGCGAAACTCTGCAGTCACGGGCTTTTAACCACAAAGGACGCAAAGGGTACGGCCGAGTTCGCAAAGGAGTTTCACTTCGCCGCCTTCTTCAGAAGAGCGATCTGGCCGGCGTGATAGAGCTCGTGCTGCACGATGCCGCTGAACATGTAATAAAAGTTGTAATAGTTCTCGGTCTTGCCCGGAACCTGTTCCGCCAGACGTGAATCGGGAAAGCCGGCCACTGCCTTGATCAGTCCATGGTGCGTCTTCTTTGTGTTTTCGATCGCCTGGGTCCAGGCGGCTTCGCTGGTGTCAGTGACGGCGGGAAAATTCTGCTCATCCGTGAGCATCATCGCTGTGCCGCCAATGCGGCAGGTGACCACGCCATCCCACGCCGCAATATGCAGAAGAATCTCCCAGATGCTGTGGGCATCCTTGATCGGCCGGGCCGCCGCCGTTTTGGCGTTCACGTCGGCCAATATTTCGAGAATCGAATCGCCATGCCAGGCACTGCCTTCGAAGGCGCGGCGGATTTGATCGGCGAGGCGAAAAGTTTCAGTCATCGAAAGCTCCAGACTGCCACCGAGAAGAATGCGCAGTCACAAACCGACATGTTAATCAGCCACGATTGCGATGCCAACCGAATCGGCGGCGACGATGACGGCGTTGCCATCCAGCAGCAGGCATCTCCCGGCATCGAGTGCCAGGCACGTGGCCCCGGCCTGATGCATCACCGCGACCGTCTTCACTCCGATCACCGGCACATCAAAACGCATGTCCTGATTCGGTTTGGCGATTTTTACTACCGTGAGTTCTCGACCGAGCGTTGACGCGTCTCCCGCCAGCGATCGCATGATTTCGCCGGCGCGCCCAATGGCAGCATCGGTGCCCTCCATGGCCTCGACCGCCACGCAGGCCGACTCCGCGACCACAACAGTTTGCCCGATATCATACTGCGCCAGCTGGCGGGCAACTGCGCGTCCATATTCGATGTCTTTTTTTTCCAGTGGCGTCGGCGCCCGCCGGGTGAGCACGCCTGCCTTGGCCAACAGTGGCTCCAGGAAAGAGGTTGAATTCTCCAGCGTAATGCCCTCCTCGGCTAGCGTCTTGGCAACCGCGCCAAGCAGCGAGTCAGTATTTCGCGTTCCCAGCGATAACAGCAACTTCGCCAACTTCCAGTCGGGACGGATGCTGGAGAAAATCTGCTTGTGCTTCACCTGTCCTGCCATGACGGCCCGGTGCACGCCTTCCCTCTGAAACGTTTCGATCAGCCGGGACAACTCGCCCAGGGAGAGCCAATGCACCGCCGCGGCCCCGTGTTGTTCAATTTCAGGAAACGCTTCTTCCTTGATGGCTGCGACAATGACGTCGAACCCTTGCGCGCGCGCGGCGTCGAGCACCAGCAAAGGGAAGCTGCCGTTTCCAGCAATGAGACCGATTCGCTCCGGCATATTTAACGCCTGACACCGGCGTCATCCTGAGGGACCTCAGTCCCGACGGATCCCGCGTGTAGCGGCACAGTTGCCGCGGCAAATGTCCGATCGACGCCAGATCCTTCGCCAGCTCAGGATGACGCCCCTAAGAAAGATCAGCAAGTCGGGCATCTGCTTGATTATGCTTCGTATCACGTAGCACAATCGTTCAATCGCGAATCCCCGCGGAATCATCTGGGACATCTTATGGCTGAGACTCCGTCCTCTATCCGGCACCCGTCAGGACACATGTGGGGAGCTGCAGTACGAGCGGCGGCGAGGCATCGCTTCAAGTTCTCGCTCCAGTGTGAAAGTGGTTTCAAGGCCCTGCTCAAAGCAGGCCTCGAAGCGAACAAAGTCAGCCTGTACGAATTCACCGAACGCAGAGCCGAGGCCCAGAGCAATGTCGAGAAACTGGTTCGGGCCATGATCAATGCGCAGCTGACAAAAGACCCCGCGGTTGACGTGCTCGACGAATGGACAATTTTTCACGTTCTCAACGAGGAGAAATTGTGTCCCGGGCTCTGGCCCATCTGCTGAAAACTTCGATTCGACCCAGGCCAGCCTACTTGATCACGCCGCGTTCCGATGCTTCGATGAATCTTATCAGCATGTCCACATCTTCCCCACGGTCGGGTTCGGACTTCAAGCGGTCCAGGGCTTGCGAGGTATTGAGCTTCGACGCCTGCAGAAGTTTGTAGGCGTGATGAATCTTGCGAATGCGTTCTTTGCTGAAGCCCCGCCGCTCCAGGCCGACCGCGTTGAGACCATAAGCGTGGGTGTCGCGCGCCGCCGCGGTCTTCGAAAAAGGCAGCACGTCCCGCGTGATGGTCGTGCCCCCGCCGATAAATGAGTGCGCCCCTATGCGAACAAAGT
>Ga0157379_10004149_pt1 | contig 12369 bp, 13 predicted proteins | sample S25metaG_FD_121802 | JGI IMG/M metagenome (GOLD analysis project Ga0157379, IMG submission 121802) | Switchgrass rhizosphere microbial communities from Kellogg Biological Station, Michigan, USA - S2-5 metaG | ecosystem: Host-associated > Plants > Roots > Rhizosphere > Soil | place: USA... | reverse complement strand
TACAACCTGAGCGGCGTCAAGAGCGGGCTCAAGCTCGACGGCCCGACGCTCGCCGGCATCTACCTGGGCAAGATCACGAGCTGGGACGACCCGGCGATCAAGGCCCTGAACCCGGGCACGGACATCCCGTCGACGAAGATCACGGTCGTCCACCGCTCGGACTCCTCGGGCACGACCAAGGGCTTCACCCAGTTCCTGGCCAACTACTCGCCGGACTGGAAGTCGGGCCCGGGCGTCGACAAGGAGGTCAAGTGGCCCACGGGCACCGGCGCCAAGGGCAACGACGGCGTCGCCGCCGCGGTCAAGCAGACCGATGGCGCGATCGGCTACGTCGAGCAGGCCTACGCGCTGCAGAACGGGTTCACGTTCGCCGACATCAAGAACAAGAGCGGCAAGTTCGTCGCGCCGACCCTCCAGTCGACGTCGGCCGCCGCGGAGGGCATCGACATCCCCGCGGACCTCGGCGTCAGCACGATCGACTCGCCGAACCCGGCCGCGTACCCGATCGTCTCCCAGACGTTCGCCATCGCCTACAAGGACCCGTGCAAGGCGGGGCAGTCGCAGAACGTGGCGACCGGCCTGAAGACGTTCTTCTCCTACCTCCTCGGCGCCGGGCAGCAGACCATCCAGAAGCTGTCCTACGCGCCGATCCCGGACAGCCTGAAGACCAAGGACCAGGCCGCCGTCGACGCCATGCAGTGCAACGGCGCGGCGATCTCGTGAGCGCCGAGATCGGGAGCTGATGGCCACCACGACCCCCGAAGTCGGCCGGGGCGACCGCTCGATCCTCGAGCGGTCGGCCGCGGCGCGCCGCGCCGACCCCCTCTTCCGCGCGGTGCTGACGGCGCTGGCCGGGCTGATCCTGGCGCTCATCGCCTTCTTCCTGATCTTCCTGATCAACAAGGCCAGCCCGGCCTTCAGCCACCAGGGCTTCTTCTCGTTCCTGTTCACGAACGACTGGAACCCGTCGAAGGAGATCTTCGGCGCCTGGCCCCTGGTCGTCGGCACGATCATCTGCTCCGCGGTCGCGCTGATCATCGGCGTCCCGATCGCGGTCGCGACCGCGCTGTACGTCACCGAGCTCGCGCCGCGTCGCGTGCGCGGTCCGCTCGTGATCCTCGTCGAGCTGCTCGCCGCCGTGCCCTCGGTCGTCTACGGCCTCTGGGGCGTCTTCGTGCTGATCCCCAAGCTCAAGCCGGCCGAGCAGTGGTTCGCCGACACGTTCAGCTTCCTGCCGCTCGTCGGCGGCCACGTCGCGGGCCCCAACTACTTCATCGCCGGCCTGATCCTGGCGATCATGATCCTGCCGATCGTCTCGGCGATCTCGCGCGAGGTCATGACGACGGTCCCGCCCGACCTCAAGGAGGCCGCGCTGGCCCTGTGGGCGACGCGCTGGGAGATGATCCGCATGGCCGTGCTGCCCTACTCGCGCGCGGGGATCACCGGCGCGGCGATGCTCGGCCTGGGGCGCGCGATCGGCGAGACCATCGCGGTGACGCTCGTCATCGGCAACTCGCCGACGATCGGCAAGCAGATCTTCGACCAGGGCTACACGCTGGCCGCGGTCATCGCCAACGAGTTCGGCGAGGCCGCCAACGACAAGCTGCACTCCGGCGCGCTGATCGCCGCCGGCCTCGTGCTGTTCGTCCTGACGCTCTTCGTCAACGCCCTCGCGCGCGGGCTGGTGCGCCGGGCCGAGAACAAGGGCACCAAGATCAAGACCGTCGGAGGTGCCGTGTGAGCGCGCTCGCGGGCGTCTCCTCGCGCCGGCGTAGCACCGATCAGGTGATGCGCGGGCTGCTGCTGGCCGGCACGCTGATCGCGCTGGTGCCGCTGATCCTGGTCATCTACTACCTGTTGAAGAAGGGCCTCGGCGCCTGGTCGTGGGACTTCTTCACGACCGACCCGACGGGCAACTTCCTCGGCGACCAGGGCGGCGTGAAGAGCGCGATCCTCGGCACGATCGAGATGGTCCTGCTGGCGTCGATCATCGCGATCCCGCTCGGCTGGGGCGTCGGCCTCTACCTCGTCGAGTACGGGCGCGGCAGCAGGTTCGCCGCCGTCGTCCGCTACTTCGTCGACGTGATGACAGGCGTCCCGTCGATCGTCTTCGGCCTGTTCATCTACATCGTGGTCGTCCTCAACGGCTGGGGCGGGAGCTCGTTCGCGGGCTGGAAGGGCTCGCTCGCGCTGGGGCTGCTGATGCTGCCGGTGGTGACGCGCTCGGCCGAGGTCGTCCTGCTGCTGGTGCCCGACGGGCTGCGCGAGGCCGCGCTGGCGCTCGGCACGCCGCGGTGGCGCGTGACGATGAAGGTCGTGCTGCCGACCGCCCTGCCGGGCCTGATCACCGGATCGCTGCTGGCGGTGGCCCGCGCGGCCGGCGAGACGGCGCCTCTGCTGTTCACCGCGACGATCGTGCAGAGCACGACGTTCAACCTCAACGACCGCATGAACTCGCTGCCGGTGCAAATCTACACCGACATCGGGTCGCCCAACGACCAGCTCGTGGCCCGCGCATGGGGCTCGGCCCTCGCTCTCGTCGCGCTGATCCTGATCACCACCCTTGTCGCGCGGCTCGCGTCGCGCAGGAGCCGCCTCTGATGACCGACGAGAACCATCTCGGGACCATGGACGACCAGCGCCCGCCCGCAACCGGCTCGGACCCGGCCGCGGCCCCCGTCGGCGCGCCGCGCGCCCCGCTCCCCGACCGCGAGGCGCCCACCGCGCCGGCGCACGACGGCGCCGCGGCCGCGGTGCTGGGCAAGCAGACCGCCCCCGGCATCGCGGTCACCGACCTCAACGCCCACTACGGCGCGCAGCACGCCATCAGGTCGGTGTCGCTGGACTACGCGCCGAACCGCGTGACGGCGATGATCGGCCCGTCGGGCTCGGGCAAGTCCACCGTGTTGCGCTGCCTGAACCGCATGCACGAGGAGATCCCGGGCGCGGTCGCGACCGGCAAGGTCATGCTCGACAGCGACGACATCTACGGCCCGAGCGTCGACGTCGTCGCCGTGCGCCGCGCCATCGGGATGGTCTTCCAGAAGCCCAACCCGTTCCCGACGATGTCGATCTTCGACAACGTCGCCGCCGGCTTGAAGCTCAACGGCATCCGCGGCGTCGACCTCAAGGAGCGCGTCGAGCAGTCGCTGCGCGGCGCCTCGCTGTGGGAGGAGGTCAAGGACCGCCTGCAGGAGCCGGGCATCGGCCTCTCGGGCGGCCAGCAGCAGCGCCTGTGCATCGCCCGCACGATCGCCGTCGAGCCGCAGGTGATCCTGATGGACGAGCCGTGCTCGGCGCTGGACCCGATCGCGACGCTGAAGATCGAGGAGCTGATCGCCGACCTCAAGCAGCGCTTCACGATCGTCATCGTCACGCACAACATGCAGCAGGCCGCGCGCGTGGCCGACACGACCGCGTTCTTCCTCTCCGGCGAGCTGATCGAGCACGCGCCGACCGACCAGGTCTTCACGAACCCTGGGGACAGCCGGACCGAGGAGTACGTCACGGGCAAGTTCGGCTGAGCATGGCCCACCAGACGCGTCAGCACTTCGCCGACGAGCTGCAGCGGGTCGAGACGCAGGCCCTCGGGGGCCTCGACCTCGTCACCGGGCAGCTCGACCGCGTCCTCGAGGCGCTCGAGCACCAGGATGTCGAGCTCGCGGCGATGGTCATCGCCAACGACGACCTGATCGACGGCCGGTACCTCGAGGTCCACCAGGGCCTGCTCTCGCTGTTCGCCCTGCAGGCGCCGGTCGCCGGCGACCTGCGGATCGTCGCGGCGCTCCTGCACGTGATGAAGAACATCGAGCGCATGGGCGACCAGTGCGTGAACATCGCCAAGACGATCCCGCTGACCGGCCACGAGCCGCCGGTCCGCGAGGAGGTCCTCGAGCGGATCCTGCGGATGGGCCGTGCCGCGCGCTGGGAGATCACCCAGGCGAAGGCCGCGTTCGCGGCGCGCGACGTCGCGATGGCCGAGGACCTGCTCGTACGCGACAGCGAGCTGAACCTCCTCAACCGCGAGGTCTTCCAGATCGCGATCGACATCGGCGTCGACCCCGACACCCGCGAGTGGGCCACGCACATGGTGATGGTCGCCCGGGCGATCGAGCGCATCGGCGACAACGCGGTCGACATTGGGGAGCAGACGGCCTTCGTCGTCACGGGGCTGTTCCGCGAGTTCTCGGACTCGTCGCACCCCCAGCGGCAGATGTGACTTTCCTGTGACTGGGGGACGAATGTGGCCCCCCGTTGCCGCATTCCGTGCTTAGACTGCCGGGCGAGATGACGAGTGAGCGCGGGACCTCGGCACAGCCGCTGCGGCTGGCCGTGATCGACACCGACTCGGGCTTCCTGCAGGTGCTGGACAAGCGCCTGGAGCGGCTCGGTTGGGAGCACCGGACCCTGGCGTCGGCGGTGCCGGTCGAGACGATCGTGGCGATGCGCCTGAGCGCGCTCGTCGTCGACCTGGCGATTCTCGGCCCTGGCGCCTGGGACTACCTGCACCGGGTCTGCTCGGAGCTTCCGGGCCTGGGCATCGTGGTGTGCACGGGGCAGTCGACGGTCGCCCAGCGCGTCCGCGGCCTGCGGCTCGGCGCCGACGACTGGCTGACCAAGCCGTGCCACCCGGAGGAGCTCATCGCCCGGATCGAGGCCGTCGTGCGGCGGCGGCGCCGCTCGGACGCCCGCCAGGAGCGCGGCCCGGTCAGCGCCGGCGAGCTCGAGATCCGCTCGGATCGCTTCCAGGCCTTCGTCGACGGCCAGTCCGTCGACCTCACGCGCCGCGAGTTCGAGCTCATCGAGCTGCTGGCCGGCTCCGAGGGGCGCGTCCTCGAGCGCGAGGAGATCTACCAACGCGTCTGGGGCTACGCCATGGCCCGCGGCGATCGCTCGGTCGACGTCTTCGTGCGCAAGCTGCGCCAGAAGCTCGAGAAGGCCTCGCCGGAGTGGCGCTACATCCACACGCACTTCGGCGTCGGCTACCGCTTCGCCGCGGAGCCGGTTGAGGGCAGCGAGCCCGAGCGCCGCGAGCTCGCGGCCGCCGAGCACGAGCCCGCCGACCGGCCTGCGCCGGCGACGCTGCGCCTCGACGACGACCTCGTCGACGCCGAGCTGCGAACCCTGCGGTAGTCCGGAGGCGGGCGGTACGCTGGGTGGCGGCGTGAACGGCAGCCTGCTGCGCAACCTCATCATCATCGTCGCCCTCGCGGCGGCGGTGGCCTTCCTGCCCGGCGGCGGCCACACGGCCGACTTCGTCGGCTCGGTGCTGAGCATCGCGATCACGGTGGTCTTCGTGGCCTTCGGGGTCCGGTTCTACCGCGAGAACCGCGTGGCGATCTTCGGCCTCGGCGACCTGCACCGGGGGCTGCTGTACGGCGGGCTGGGCGCGATCGTCGTCGCGCTCGCGGGGCGGACGAAGCTGCTGGACACCGGCGTGGGCACGCTGGCGTTCTTCGTGCTGCTCGGGGGCGCCGCGGGTGCGCTGTACGCCGTGTGGCAGCACCACCGCGCGTACGGGTACTAGAAGAAGCACCAGGCCCGCGCCTGCGCCGTTCCGGCACGCCTTCTGCGCGATGTCGTGACATCTGCGCGTGGTTGCGTGACGGGCCGTCCCGCACGCTGGCCCCATGGTCAGGGCGCGCGAGCAGGACGGGCAGGCGGCGGTCGAGTTCGTGGCGCTGGTGCCGGTGCTCGTGCTCCTCGCGCTCGTGGCCGCGCAGGCCGCGCTGGCCGGCCACGCGGCCTGGATGGCGGGCGCGGCGGCGCGGGAGGCCGCGCGGGCGCGTGCGCTGGGAGCCGATCCTGCGGCTGCGGCGCGGCGCGTCCTGCCGGCCGGGCTGCGCCGCGGGCTGCGCGTCGGCGACGACCGCGACGGCGGCGTGCGCGTGCGGGTCGTCGTGCCGGTGCTCGTGCCCGGGACGTCGCTGGGCCGCGTCGGTGCGCGGGCGCGGATGGAGCCGCAGGCATGACGGGGCAGAGCAGGCTCTGCCGTGCGCGTTGGCTTCGCGACCGTCGCCGACCACGTGCCGGAAGGGACGGGCAGGACGGACAGGCGACCGTCGAGCTCGTCGCGCTGGCGCCCGTGCTGGTGGTCGTCGTGCTGGCGGTCGCGCAGCTGCTGGCGGCCGGTCTGGCGCGCGAGGCGGCGGGCGCGGCGGCCGAGGCCGGCGCGATGGCGATCCGCCAGGGCGGCGATCCGGCGGCGGCCGCGCGCGCCGGCGCCCCGGGCTGGGCCCACGACCGGCTCGTCGTGCGGGTCGACGGCCGGCGCGTCGTGGTCCGCGTCGCGCCGCGTGCGCTGCTGCCGGGCGTGACCGGACCGTTGACGGCACGCGTCACGGCGGATGCGGGGCCTGCGGCATGACCGCGGTGCTCGATCGTCTGCGGTCGCTCTTCCTGGCGCCGACGGGTGCGGCCGGCCCGGCCGTGCAGGTCGCCGAGCGCGTCGCCCCACGGACGCTCGGTGTCCTGTGCACGCCGGCCGATGCCGCAGCCGCGGGGGCGGTGGTCGCACTGGCCGTCGCCCGGGCGGCGCGCGAGCCCGTGGCCGTGGTCTGCTCGTGGCCGCCCGTCGCGGCGCAAGACGGCCCGGCGCGGGATCCCGTCTTCGCTCGCGGGCCGGCACGCCGGCTGGCGGCGCGGCTGCGGGGTCGCGGTCTGGAGACGGCGACGCGAGGCCGCCTTGTGCTCGTCGCACTGCCCGCCGAGGGCGGTGCGGCCCGGGCGGCGGCAGAGCGCGCTGCGGCGGCCGCGGGCGATGCACCCGTCGTCGTGGTGGTCGCGGGCCCGCGCGCACCCGAGCTGGATCCGCTGCTGGGTGCGCAGGACCGGCTCGTCGTCGTGCCCGGAGCGGGGGCGGTCGACGGCCTGGAGGCGGTTGCGCTCGTCGAGGCCGCCCGGCTCGGCCGCGCGGCCGGCGTGCTGCGGCTGCCGGCGACGGGCTCGGCGCGCGTGGCGCTGGGCGGGCGCCTGCTCACGCCGGCGGCGCGCGGCGCGGTGAGCGCCGCGCTGGAGGGCCATGCGCGCTGACGCGGGCGAGGACGGCCAGGCGCTCGTCGTCGTCGTCGCGATCCTCCTGGCGCTCGTCGTCGGCGCCGGCGCGCTCGGCGTGCTGGCCCGCGGCATCGGCGTGCACCACGAGCACCGTACGGCCGCCGACCTGGCCGCGCTCGCGGGCGCCGACGCGCTGCGGGCGGCCCAGCCGCGCCTGTTCGAGCCCGTCGTGGTCGACGGCCGGCCCAACCCCCGCCGCCTCTCCCGCGCCGCGTATCTCGAGCTCGGCCGGCGCGCGGCCCTGCGCACCGCGCAGCGCAACGGTGCCACCGACGTCGAGGTCACCTTCCCGGACGCCGACGGCCTGGCGCCCGGCCGGATCGCGGTGCTGGTCCGCGATCCGATCCGCGTCGGCGGCCGCACGCTGCGCGACGGCGCCTCGGCGACCGCCGAGGTCGTGACCGTGTCCGTCCCGTCCGCGGGCGGCTCGCTGTCGGGCGAGTACGCCGGCCCGCTGGCCGAACGCCAGGGCAAGCGGATGCGCCCGGACGTCGCGCCGGCCTTCGACCGGATGGCCGCGGCGGCCCGCCGCGACGGCGTCGGCCTGCTCATCACGAGTGCCTACCGCAGCAACGCCGAGCAGGCGGTGCTGTTCGCGGCCCACCCCGATCCCAAGTGGGTCGCCCGGCCGGGCACGTCCCTGCACCGGCTGGGCACCGAGCTCGACCTCGGTCCGGCGGCGGCGTACGGGTGGCTGGCGCGCAACGCGGTGCGGTTCGGGTTCGTGCAGCGCTACTCGTGGGAGCCATGGCACTACGGCTACACCCGCGCCGCCGGCTCGCGGTCCGTCGGCTACGGGCCGGGCGACGGGCGCGGTGCGCTGCCGTCGTTCGTCCCGGACCGGTGGGCACCGGCGATCTCGCGGGCGGCCCAGCACTGGAACGTCGGCGCCGCGCTGCTGGCCGCGCAGCTGTTCCAGGAGTCGCGCTTCAACCCGTTCGCGCGCTCGAGCGCCGGCGCGCTCGGCCTCGCGCAGTTCATGCCGGACACGGCCCGCCTCTACGACCTCGACGACCCGTTCGACGGCCACGCCTCGATCGAGGCCCAGGCCCATCTCATGCACGACCTGCTGCGGCAGTTCGGGGCGGTCCCGCTGGCGCTGGCGGCCTACAACGCGGGTCCGCGGCCGGTCTCGGAGTGTGGCTGCGTCCCGCCGATCCCCGAGACCGTCGACTACGTCAACACCATCCTCGGCCTCCTGGGCGGTGCGGGCGACAGCGCCGCAGCGGGGACGGCGCTCGCGGTGCGCCTCGTGGCATGACCCGTCGTGCGTCACAGCACGGGGCTTGGCGCGAAGATCATCGTCACCGCCACGGGCGCGTACGGCGTGGTTCGACACCGCCGCGGTGTCGTGGTCGTCCACCTGACGTTGACCCCGCGGGCCGGTTGGGTAGGGCAGAGTTCAGCGGCGACGAGCCCCGCGGTGCTCGGCGTGCGCCCGCACGGTCCATCGTCTCCGCTGCACGCATCCTCGACCGTCTGCACATGCCCTCGGCCGACACCCACGCCTCACCCCGCCGCCTCGACAGCCTCGACGGCCTGCGGGGCCTGGCCGCCCTGGGCGTCGTCGCGCTGCACACCTGGATGTTCAGCTACGGCGATCTGGGCCGGCCCGACAAGGGCTTCAGCGACCTCGTCTTCGGCGAGCTGCGCCTCGGCGTGCAGCTGTTCTTCGTGCTGTCGGGCTTCCTCGTCTTCCGGCCGTTCGTGGCCGCGGCCCTCGACGGCCGCCCGCGCCCGAGCCTGCGCCGCTATGCGCTGCGCCGCGCCGCGCGCATCCTGCCCGCCTACTGGCTCGCGGTGATCGGCACCTACCTCCTGCTGCGCCACCTCGACCACCCGCTGCTCGTCCAGGCCGCGGACCTCCCGCTGTTCCTGGTCTTCGCGCAGAACCAGTTCGACGTCACGCTCACCCGGCTCGATCCGCCCATGTGGACCCTGGGGATCGAGATGTCGTTCTACGCGCTGCTGCCGCTCGCCGGCCTCCTCGTCGGCCGCCTCGGCGCCGCGCGTGGCCGGCACCTCGTGCTCTGCGCGGCGATCGTCGCCGCCGGGCTGGCCTGCACCGCCATGAGCTTCGAGGGCGGCTGGCCCGCGACCCTGTCGACCTCGCTGCTCCTGTACCTCGTCGAGTTCGGCGCGGGCATGACGCTCGCCGCCGCGCTGCACCGGCGCACGCTCGGTCGCGCGCCGGCGGGGGCGCTGGCCGTCGCCGGCGTGCTGCTGCTGCTGGCCAACTCCTACTGGCACGCCAACGCCCTGGGCGATGACGAGCTGCGCAACGTCGTCGGCGACGCGCCCGGCGTCGCGGGCATGGCCCTGCTGGTCGCCGCCCTGGCCGCCGGGCCGTGGCCGGTGCGGGCGCTGTCGCGCGGCCCGGCGAAGTGGCTGGGCGACGTCTCCTACGGGATGTACCTCATCCACTTCCCGGTGATCGTCGGCCTGCGCGGGACCGGCCACTGGCCCACGACGCTGCCGGGCGAGCTCGCGGCGGTCGTGGCCGTGACCCTCACGCTGGCGACGCTCTCCTGGCTCGTCGTCGAGCGGCCGGTGATCCGCCTCGCCCGGCGCGCCACGACCCCGCGCCGCCGGCCGGCGGCGCGCCCGGTGCCCGCCGGCCATCCGCAGCACCAGGCCGCCCGCGTGCCTGTCCTGCGCCCGCAGCCCGCCGAGCGCTGACCGTCCACGGCCGTGGTGTGGTCGGGCGCGGTCAGCGGGTAGCCACCGGTCATGTCCTCCGATCTCGACCGACAGCTCGACGCCTACCTGTCCGACGCCCTCTCGATCGAGGAGCAGGCGCTCGCCCAGCTGCGCACCGCGCCGCGCCTGGCCGGGGACCCCGGACTCGCCGCGGCGTTCCGCGACCACCTGACCGAGACCGAGCGCCACGCCCGGCTGATGCGCGAGCGGCTCGACGCCCGCGGGGCGTCCGCGTCGCGGTTCAAGCGGCTGCTGATGGCCGTCGGGGGCAAGGGCTTCATCCTGTTCGCCCGCACCCAGCCCGACACCCCGGGCAAGCTCACCTGCCACGCCTACTCCTACGAGGCGCTCGAGCAGGGCGCCTACGAGATGCTCGCGCGCGTCGCGCATCGCGCCGGCGACGCGGCGACGACCGCAGCCGCGGAGACGATCCTCGCCGAGGAGTACGCGATGGGCGATCGGCTGGCCGCCCACTTCGACGCGGCGGTCGACGCCTCGCTGCGCGATCGCACCGACCGTGATGCGCTCCGCGAGCAGCTCATCCACTACCTCGCCGACGCGCACGCCCTCGAGCGCCAGTCGATCGGCCTGCTGCAGCAGGGCGAGAAGCTGGCCGGGACCGCTACGCTGGCGACCGCGTACCGCGAGCACCTCGCCGAGTCCCACGAGCAGCAGCGGCTCATCGAGCAGCGGCTCGAAGCGCTCGGCGCCGGACCGTCGCGCATCAAGGACGCTGCGATGCGCATCGGCGCGATCAACTGGGCCGGGTTCTTCGCCGCCCATCCCGACACGCCGGGCAAGCTCGCGGTGTTCGCCTACGCCTTCGAGCACCTCGAGATCGCGGGCTACGAGCTGCTGGCCCGCGTCGCCGACCGCGCGCAGGACGCCGACACCGCCCAGCTCGCCCGCACGATCGCGACGCACGAGCGCGCCGCGGCCCTCCGCATCCGGGAGGGCTTCGACGGCGCGCTCGAGGCGTCGCTGCAGGCCGTGGGCGCCCGCGCCTGAACCGGGTTCAGGCGGCCTCGGCCGCGAGGGCCTCGGCCTCGGCCGTGACCGCCGCCTCGGCCTTCGTCCCGCGCAGCAGCACCCACGCCGCGGCCGCACCGGCGGCGCACAGACCGACGCAGACCCACAGGGCGTCGTGCAGCCCGCCGACGAACGCGGTCTTGTCGCCGCCGCCCAGCGCGGCCTCGGTGGGGATCAGCGCCCCGAGCGCCGCGACGCCGACCGCGATGCCCGCCTGGCGGAACGTGTCGTTGACGCCGGCGGCCAGGCCGCTCTGGCGTTCGTCGACCGAGCCGAGCGCGAGCTGGCTGACGACCGGGTTGAACAGGCCGGTGCCGAGCATCCCGATCATCATGCCGGGCAGCGTGATGGTCCACGAGGAGCCGGCGTCGGCCAGCGTCATCAGCCCGAGACCGACGCCGACGAGCGCGAGGCCGCCGCACAGCAAGATGCGCGGCTGGACGGTCGCGCCGAGCGAGGCGGTGGCGCCCGAGGCGAAGAACATCACCACGGTGCCGGGCAGGTAGACCAGCCCGGCCTCGATCGCCGACAGGCCGAGCACCTGCTGCAGGTAGAGCGTGATGTAGAAGAACACCGCGAAGAGCGACGCCGAGATCGCGAAGGCGCCGACCTGCGCACCGGTGAACGCGCCACTGCGGAACAGCCCGAGGGGCAACATGGGGTGCTTGACCGTGGCCTCGACGGCGACGAACGCGATGAGCAGCACCGCGGCGCCGGTCAGCTCGAGCACAATGCCCGTGCTGCCCCAGCCATCCTCGTTGCCGCGCAGCAGCGCGAAGATGAGCAGGAAGAGGCCGCCGGTCAGCGTCGCGAGGCCGGGAAGGTCGACGCGGCGCGCCAGCGCGTCCTTGGACTCTGCGACGTACCTGCGGGTGATCCAGAGGCACGCCAGGCCGAGCGGGAGGTTGACGAGGAAGATCGCCCGCCAGCCGAAGCCGCTGGTCAGCGCGCCGCCGACGAGCGGGCCGACGGCGAACGACGCGCCGATCGTGGCGCCGTAGATCGCGAGGGCGCCGATGCGCTCCTTCATGACCGGGAACGCGTTGGCCAGCAGGGCCAGCGAGACGGCGAACATGATCGCGCCGCCCACGCCCTGGACCGCGCGGGACACGTTGAGGAACGTGATGTCGCCGGCCAGCGCGCAGAGCAGCGACGCGCCGGTGAAGAGCGCCAAGCCGTAGCCGAAGAGGCGCCGGCGGCCGAAGCGGTCGGCGAGCGCACCCATGGTGAGCACCGTCGAGGCGAGAGCCAAGGTATAGGCGTCGACGACCCACTGCAGGCCCGAGAGGCCCGTGTGGAGGTCGGACGCGATCTTCGACAGGGCCGTGTTCACCACGGCGATGTCGAGCATGAGCATCGCCGTGGCCGCGCAGACCACGACGAGCGTCCAGCGCTGGACGAGTTGCTGCGAGCGAGCTACGTGGGGCATGGGGATGTGATGGAGAAGTGGGGAGGAGGAGCGGGGAGTGGCGGACACCCTGAGGCATTCCGGGCCCCCTGCCCGTGCGGGCAACCCCCGGTTCGCGGTGATTCGCCTGCTGGCCGAACCAGCCCGGGTGCGGCTAGCTCCTCTCCAACGTGCGT
>Ga0157379_10004145_pt1 | contig 12373 bp, 16 predicted proteins | sample S25metaG_FD_121802 | JGI IMG/M metagenome (GOLD analysis project Ga0157379, IMG submission 121802) | Switchgrass rhizosphere microbial communities from Kellogg Biological Station, Michigan, USA - S2-5 metaG | ecosystem: Host-associated > Plants > Roots > Rhizosphere > Soil | place: USA... | reverse complement strand
TATAAGTAGCTAACATGTCGTACATACGATATCTGTTTGCCTCACGAGCTCACCGAGGTCAAACGCAATTTTACTCGTTATTTATGAATTCCGTACTCGGACCTTGAAACGGGGTGGAGTCTTGAAACTTTACAGACCTCTAAACGTTACACAGAAACTAGGTATTGACCTGTGGTGATTTACATAATCGGAGGGTATTCTTTATTACAATGAACGTGGATATCTTTGTTGGAATAAACGTCGCGAATACACATAAAGACTTTTCCTCCTCCAGCACATTGTGCCTTCAAGTTAGGAGCTGGCCAAGCTGTGGTATGGTCTGGGTTAAGTGGTCCAGGATAAGTACCACTAAGATTGGTTAAAGGTATTTGGTTCACGATTGCATTCTGATATCCAGTTTGAGACGCCACAAATGAGAAGACATTGGACACCGTCCTGGAGATGCATGATAAATAGTCGGGATAGAAATTAGGAAACTGAGGGACGTACTTATTCGTATCTTGTCGTCCAAGACAATCGAGCCCCCAGTTCGCTTGTACAGTGCTGAGTGTTGAATAGTGAGTGTAGTATGTATTGTCAGTTGTCCCCTTCAGTTTTGCGGGAATGGCACCACCTAGAAGCAGTGTAAATACGCGGTTATTGACGCTGTAAGTCTCCGTTTCGTCAAATGTAAGCACCACGAGTGTTCTCGGGTCGTTAAATCTGGAGTCTTGGAGCATAGGGACAAGCCAGTATTGTAGCCATTGACCGGCGAAATCAATGGTGGTATCATGACCATCATTGACGATGTTAGGAGTGACCATCATCCATTGAGGGAGGTGACTAGCGGCGATGTCAGCAGCATAGTCATTGAAATTGCGATGGAGGGCCCGACGACTGTCCACAGTTGCCACTGAATCGAAGATAATGGTAGGACTATGCTTCCGATAATAGTATGCGTAGTTTTTGGCTTTTTTGCCAGTATCTACATAATCTTCTGATAAGTAACTATTAGTCGTCAGTAATGAAAAATTCTTGGGCGTTAGACATCATACGCACTTATAACCTGTGAACCCATCTGTAGGCAAGTTTTCTTGATAAGATGCCCAGCTTATTTTCTTCTCTTCAAGAAGATCAATTATAGTAGAGACGCTTGAAAGATGAAATCAGTCCTTTCTTTAAGTAAATAGCCAGTTCTAACCTACTTCGATGGTATTGCATGAAAATCATCGTCTGCAAGGCCGAAGAAGTCTCCTCCCGCTGCGGCGACGTAATTTGGCTGAGATGGGTGTGTGACTCCATAGTAGTTCGTTAACAGTATTCCTTGTGCAGCAAGAGTGTGAAATATAGCCTGGAACAAACGTCAACATATTGCATGGATCTTGTGGACATCATGGGAGTGCCGCACGGTGCTGTTGGCTGAGGCAAAGTCGGTATTTTCTAACCAAATCTTCCATTCAGTGAATATCACTTCATCTATCGAGAAGGCATATCTTCGTACCTGTACAAACCGGTCGAAAGCTTTACCCGGAACAATAATGGGAACTGGGAGAGTGGTATTGCTCTTTCCCACATAGACATCTGAGGGAAGGAATGGACTTGAAGCGGGGGGAACAAACTTGGGAGACTGGAGGATCATGAGGTTATATGTGCAGTTAAAGGAGAGAACGACCGGAATACCTGAGCCGCAAAGACCACAGGGAGCGTCAGCAACAAGGCCGACAGTGAAAACATTACCGTAATACGTCGTATTCCTTGATGAAGGTTTTGAAGAGGTTACAGAGGGAGAAGGCTTATATCAAGAAGCAAATATCCAACCTTTCGCCGTTCTCTGGATCCTGATCAATACCTTGGTTGGACTTCTACCGGAATTGAAATGAAGTGGTATTGAGAAACCTCATGCTAAGACTCCAGACACTCACAAATAGAAACCACTCGGTTAAATGAATCTAGGTCAAGATCACTCGAAATAAAAGCTTTCAAGCAATATAACTTCCATTAATGACTTTTCATTTGAATGAGAAAATCGGTTCACGGATGTCAAGAGATTACCCCTTGACTGGCTAGTGCAATTGAGTTGTCCCTCTCCCTCTCCCCGGTATTTTGGTTCAATACTTTGGAACTTGGATATCAGATACGAACAATGCTATAAGAGAGGAATTCTGTGGGAATCACAAAGCATGCGTTTCATCTTCGAGTCGCTGTAAAGTATTTGTCATGAGAAGAGCGGGTGGTTGTTCTGAGTATTAAAAGTCACCCTCAGGTCTCAATTTGGCTCCAATACGTGGAATAATTCGGACTAACTCACTCTAAGAGCAATAGAATCCCTCCGCTGGGAGTCGGTTGGGATAAGTTTGGACCGACTTCCAGCAAACAATTCTTGGCCAAAGCGCGACATGAACCCACGTCCTGTGCTTACGCTTCGATGCTGTCGTCATCGTCATCGTCGTCGTCGTCGTCGTCGTCGTCGTCGTCGTCGTCAGAGTTTCTTTGTTAAAATAGTTGTGACTAGACTGATAACGGATTATCTTCGCTTTATCGAGGAGAAAGAGATTGCTGCACACAAAGGCTCCACGTGGACATCCTTTGGATCGAAAGGGAGTTATATAGAAATGTGAGGTATATGGGTAAGATACGCAGGTGGATCCAATAGCAAGCACAAAAACACAGAGAGCAGAGCTATTAATACAAGACAAGACGTACAGCCACGAGCAAAGAGGAAAAAGAAATAAGAATGATACCAAGGCTTCCAGAAACAATAGTGAAAATTATGCTTTTATTTCCCGTTCTTTTCCTTCTTCTGCTTTTTCGCTTCCCGCTTTGCGCGTTTCTGGGGTGGGTTCAACATTAATTTAATCGACGAAGGAGAAGCCAAAAGGAAAGGATTCACCTTTGCCCGTCCTCGAGCGCCACGTCCCAGGTTGTCTTTGTCCTGTCCGTCATCCCCATCCTCGTCACCATCATCTGATTCGTCATCTGATTCCGCCTTCCGTGGATCATCATCGGAGTCTATATCAGATTCGTTCTCAGACCCGTCTTCGTCGTTTTCTTCGTCTTCGTCATAGCTCTTTCGACGTTTCTTCCTCTGTGGTTTCCTATCCGTCCGGTAAGCATTCCGAACGGGTATTGAAGTGATGATACACACTTTGTAGTCGATCCCCGCACGCGAGTCGTAGGAGATTTCCGCTTACGACCTGCCCTCACCCCACCACCTCTTCCTCTCGCCTACGAATAAATTAGCAATCGTAACAATAAGCGTTATAATGAATGGGTGCATACTTTGCCGTTTGGCGAGCCCGCAGTTTTGCCCAGCTGACCCAACCAAAGGATAGCCTCATGTGGCAGATAGACTTTTTTCAGCACCTTCGAGGAGGAGTTAGAGACAACAATCAGAAAAGAATTAGGATATTTACCTTCTGAGCTGTCTCCACATTTGGCATCTTTTGGAAGATGTCTGGCGGCAGTTTGACTTTGCCAGGATATGAAGGAATTTGCCAGCCATGGATCTTAGCGCGGGTCTTGATAATTTCCTGTGCCAATTCACTGCAACAGTACAGTTTCTGTCAAAAGGATCAGTACCAGTAGAAGACAACGAGGTGGAGACGAACGTCGTTATACTCCTCCTGGAGATCCCGGACTGTCTTGCACTTCATAGCCAAGTGATAAAGGAGTGCGATATTCTCTTCGGTCCCCATTATGTCCAAATAGAATTCGATGTATCTGGGGAAAGAGTTGTGAAATCGAGGCCAAGGAACATATAATCGATACTAACTTGGCGGTATCCTTCAGGTTCACCTCGTCGAAATCGAAATCGGGATGATGGGTAAGGGTGTGTATTAACCGTAGGAAGATCATTTCGAAGTTGGCCAAGCGAACTTCTGATGAAGCAGTAAGTGTGAGACAGGTGTTAGTCAGGAAGAAATTATACGTACCAGGTGTCGATCTTGCCAACGACAGAGCGACATAGCCCTTGGCCTTTAAGAATATAAATTAAGTTCCGACAACGAATAAAAATTTCCCTTACCCTATCTCGAACTTCACGTTCGGGATCATGGGCCGTCAGGAAAACAACGAGATTAAAACGCATATCAGCTCTCTTCTGAGAGAGATATGTGACTAGCTTCGAAAGGAATCCCATTCGGACTTGGAAGCAAGGGTCCTATTTCGCTGATTCAGAGGATGCGTATTGTTAAGGGCAGAGGAGATCATACCTGGATAGTAATCACGATAAGTGAAAAGTGAGGTAGGATCTTTTCCATGTACGCTGGGAAAGCGGAGAGTTGAAGAAGGGAGGTAGCAGCGAGCAATCGCATTCGCGACTTGACTTTCACACTACGGATGAATCTATGAATGTGCTATCACAGAAGACAAATATTGATACGTACTCATCGGCGGCAGTCTCCGTCATGGAGCCACCATTTGCCAACAAAGTCACCAACATCTTCAACACCGGTGCAGCAACATCGAGCGCAGACTCGCTCTTCGCATGGACAAGACAGCGATTGCGACATATCTTAACGGCTAACAGCTTTGCCTTCGTCCGAGGGGGAATTTCGTAGTCATCTTCGCCCCATTCATCAGGATTCTCGTCATTATCGATCTCCATAGCATCCTATTCCTCAGTTAGTTTCAGCCAAAGGACAGATATTGCAATACGTACCCCAGGTGAAGGCTGCAACAAAAGATTCTGAACAAGGAAAGCGACAATCACTTCACTCTTCTGTTCAAAAGCGTCAGGCATGTATTTAGCGATTTCGGCAAGAGCTGCAAGATGGCCAACAAGATGTTGCTCGTTAGCTTTTGGCAGAGACTTCGCGATGGCCTGGGAGAGGGAAGTTAGAATAAGAGGAGCCGGATCCACAAGCAAGAAGGACGAACATCGACAAGCTTCCCAACTATCTGCTTAGACTCCTTCAAATGACGAACGATTCTAACCGCAAATTTAGAATGTCTGGGGTTTCCTGATTGCGCGAAGCTAACAATACGTTCCTTCGTTTCCTTCGAACCCCTATAAAGAAGTCATTAATCTATGTCAGCGTCCACAGAAGATGGGTACATACTTGTCAGCAGGCTCCCACTCCATCGCCGCTAAAGCCTGTAACGCTATCTCAACCAACCGCGGATTTCCATCCTCCGTCAATGCCTTTGTTAGCTCTGCAACATGCGTCTTGTACAGCGCCGGACAATGCTTCGAAATGTAATTTCCGATTAGCTTCGAGGACCTCGCATAATGTTCCTCCTCGCTAAGCCCCTCATCAGCCTCTGGTTCCGGCACATTCTCCAGTCGTTTCAACAGAACAGGAATAGAAGACGTGTTGACAACCCACGAACTGGACTTGCGAAGAAATATGGACATCGTATCGACAATCGCAGTAGACACCTGCTCCAATCGGCGGAAAAACTCGATCTGAGAAGGATGAACAATCGTCAAATCCATTGAGAACAGTACGAACCCGAGCCTTGACAAGCGCCTTTACATCTGCCTGCGTATCCATACAGATCTTCAACAACTTATAAAGCCTTGGTTCGTTCTGCTTAGCAAAAGTATGCAAGTCTTCTGAAGCTTTGGCTCGATCTGGAAACTGGCCTGCAAACGATGAGCCGACGGTCCACGAAACGCTACGATAATGAAACGAACCAGAAAGATGTTGAATGGCTAAATCCAGTCTACGCTTAACTACAGCTTCATCTCCGTCGATCGTTCCACCCTGGAGCAAGGTTAGAGAACAAAGTGTAAATAGTGTCACAAGACATACATTATATTCTTCACAGAACTCGAGGAACCTCTCGAAGATGCTGGGACGGCTGGAAAGATGTCAAATGAGGATAGAGAAGGAAGCAATGCATTTGCTAACGTTAGATGCAGATTCGTCAGATTCAGGAGAGTCATCTTATTCTTCTCCTCAACAATATAGTGCAGAACAAGAAGCAATCGTTCCGTCCAAACCGAGTCCTCTTCATCTTTTGTAGGCAACGGAATGATATACTTCAAGTACAAAGCCTCAACCTGAGACCTAGATAAGGAGTCAGTATTTGAGGGATCCATACTTGTGATTTGCACGCACCTGCTGTCCTTGGCTGCATTTGCCGCCCGAAGCACCTCTTCGGGTATCCAAGCAAATTGCTTTATCGCAACCTTATCCTTTTCTTCGCTAATAACACATCAGTCGGGCGTGTAAGAGCAGATAAACTTGTATCTCACATTTCTGGTCTCGCCAAGCTCCACAATCTACACAAGGCGTTCATCGCTTCATGACGAACCGCAGGCTATTGAAAGATACCTTAGAAACACAAAAGAGCAGAATATACTCCACTGCATACCTTTCTATCTAAACATCTGCCAGCAAGAGTTCGTAGTTGGTCTACGGATACATGATGTAGTGCTGTCTCATAATCCAGTTGGGAATAGAGTTTGCAGGTGATAGCGCGGACTTTATCATCTGGATCCATCAACCTAATATTGAGCGCCTCTACGGACCATGAAAACAAAATAAACATCAGTTGGCTGGAAGGATCAGCGGATAACATACCTTCGACTTTCCCCCGCAATTCAGGATGTGTAGCAATAATACCCTTCGACGCCTCCACGAATGCAATCCGTACTTGAGATGCTCTGTCATTTGATCGCCCACGCCATGTATCCCACACTTGAGGGTACTGCTTTGCCAAATCCGTCCCCCCCTTATCGCTAAACATCTCCCCAAGAACCTGAGTGGCAAGAAGGCGTACTTCGATTTCGCTGACTTTAAGTTCTTCATCTAATTGAGGAACAACATTGTGAAGTAATTTTGGACAGTCGTGATGAATCTTGGCAATAAGATCATGGACAACGCGAATTTCGCTGAAGTCATCGTCCTTGGAGTGTTGGACGATCGTATCCGTAAAGTATTGGCAAACATAACGCTTCAGCTTGTCTACAGCGCCATTGCACACCTCCACAACAAGACGGTATGCCGGGTTATCCATACGCGCATTTTTCTCCTTGAATTGATTCATGATCGTCTCGAGGACACCGTGTGGTAACGTTTGGGCTTCATCAATGAGGGCGGTGAGGATTTCGGCCATGCAAATCTCGGTGTTTCTAGGCAAGCTGTTGGTTACTAGTTTGAAGAGAGTATCGAATATCTCAGACATGATCTCGTCCGCGCGTGGAAGGTCGCAAACGATTACGACGCTTTTGACCGTGGCCAAGGATTCCAGCAAGTGAAAATATTGGTTGTAGTAGGGTGATTTTGTTCCTTTGAGGCCATTGAGAAGTTGACGGAAAACGAATTGGAAAATATCTTGAAGCTCGTCTGAGGTGTAGGGGGCATCTGGAGCGGAAAGCCTGAGTATGTCGGCCAGACAACACGGCACGAACGCCTTGACACCTTTGTCTTTATGCATAAGGATTTGAACATTAATGAGTTCCTTCTTTACCGTAGACAACGATTTCACATCGACGCGTTCCTGGTCCATGTCGGAGAGTTCCTTCTGCAAGCCTTGCAGTTTCTTGAGGAGAACATCTGTATTTTTTGAGCCTACTAGTTTGTCTTTGAACTGGAGTTTCTTGGAGGCAGTTGTATCTGCGGTGCCGCCGCCTCTAGTCTGCGCGACCATGGTGGATGGAGTTGAGGGACGCGACGAGCTGGCGTTGGATTGTGGACGCGTGTTGTAACACGCCGTGACACTACGATCGTGACTTTCTTGTGGGCACATGCCTCCACGATCTCCATCAACATTTCAGCTCACTTCTATATTCCCAAATGCTATCCCATTGATTAATTTAATGTCAAGGATACTTTCCACCAAAAGAATTGCGTAAGTAGGCAGATTATCTACTTTTAGACAAATATTGCAGAAGACACTGTATGGTTGAGGTGTGAATTAAACTCCGTAAAATAGAAAGGCGACCAATTCCGGACAGCAGCGGGTATGCAACGCAGAACGTTTGCACCGATTTACACGTTTTTGCCATGGACGCCATTGCCTTAACTACTATTCCTGATCTCTTGGTTCACCAATCCAAGCATCCAAATGTCCGATGTGAACCGACATGATAGTCTCCAAAATAATCCCCAAAACGGATTTCCGCTGAGAAATCCATCATGACTCTGTATACAGTGGAGGTAGTTCGATTGTTTCAGCCGCATCTGCAGGAATCCTGACTCCGCTATCTTGATGTCGAGTAATATTTACAACTCGGTTGTCATCTGTTATTGAGGATTGGTCTGCAAGAATATTCTGTGAAGATGGCGTGAGTGAGGTGTTTGAGACCATCGCAGCTCCTGAAATTGGAGATAGAGCTCCAAGGGCGGTAGAAGTAGATGCGGGTGCGGATTCTGAACGCATCCCAGTGGATGATGGTACGTGAGCTGAAAGGGTCGCCGACCCTTTCTCCCTTGGGAATGTTGACATTTCTGAAGACCGTACAAACGCGCTCGGCTCAGTAGGAGACACTGAAATGGACCGGCTTTGTCGTCTTTTAAAGAAAAAAAAAGCGACCATGAGTCCGATGAGTACCAAGCCTCCAATAACACCTCCTACTATCGGTCCTATAGAAGTTTTCTTGCCGCCTTTTGATTCTTGAGATACAGTAGACGGGTCGGCCCCATTCTTTACCAAGAAATACTGAAAATACAGAGAGTCGCCACCTGACCCGTCATGCGAGACAACCAAAGAGTGAGGACCATGACCAAGACTGGGAGAAGAAAACTGGATGACGTTTGACTGATTGGTATTCGCATCAAGGTCCGTCCCAAAGGATGTGGGAGCACTCCCGTCAATTGAATAAGATGCAGCAACGGATCCAGACACGTGGCCGACAAAGCTAATTGCATCTCCTTTAAACAGAAATAGGTGAATATCTTCGTGGTCTTATTTCTATCTTACCTGTGAAATCAAACTTGATTTTTTCTCCAGCAGATTGTGAGAGCTTATTCGTCTGCGTTCCATTGAAAGCCAGTGACCATTGTCCGTCGTATTCGATTCCCGGATCTGACTGATCCACAAGAATCGTAGCATTGTCAAGAGGAACATTTGATAAAGGAGTATATCGGATTGAATCAAACCAGATACTCGAATAGCCTTGAGATATAGTGACCAATAATTGATGAGGGTCGCTCGAAAGAGGAACGGTGGAAGAACAGAGAAGCTCATTATTTGACGAGCTATTACCGCTCAATCCTCCACCAAGAAGCGAGAATCCATCAACTAGACATGACCATGATGGTGTCATTTTGAAATTTGGATCACTCGAAGAGCTGACAATGGAGTTATCGATATGACTGCTGACCCAGACCTCGATAGTAGAACCTGTTGTATTTGGCTTCACAACTTGAGATTTCTAACAAAAGATTCAGTGTTACTCACCAAAAAATGAGAAGGAAAAACCAGCGGGAGGCGTGATGAGGGGATCCGATTGGATACCATGCAAAGTATCTTGGTATGCGGGTCCCGACAACGACGTGCTATTTGGACTTCCTTGTACAGCGTTCCATCCAGTTGAGCTTGTATACTGAACCCTGGGATCCGAATCATCGACAACGACCTGTCGTGGCTTGACCGACGGGGACGACATGGTGAAGGAAGAGAGCGATTAGGAATAATCAGCCCAGCCACTGGTTCTCCCCATATGATACATATCCATGACCAAATGTGGCTTGAAATTATGATATGGGGACGGATTCATCATCATCCATCTCCCAATCCTTCTTCGGTTTCTCGGAACAACCACTACCGCTTTCTAACGTGTCCCACCACTACTTGACATTAAATAAAGTGTCATCTAATATTTTTCCTCCGAAGAATGTAAATTTTATGAGTCCTTATGCATTATGGCCCGGATTAGTGCGTACCTAGACAAGAATTAAAGAAGGTACGCGAGCTCAGTGGTCAAATCCTTGGCTCAGACCAACATTTATTTAATCCGCCCGGAAAGCTATCGGAACCATGCAGAAGTATCCCATTACATCGTGGTCCCGCCGAAAGGGAGTGAGCTGTCGCCTCTGGCCGCCCTGAACGGAAGCTGATTCAGATACTCAGATATCCTGTGGCCACCATCATGATGAGTTTGAAGATTACGCTCATGCCCTGGTTCAAGCGTTTAATGTACATCCTTGCTTGCTCTACACCGTCCACGACTAATACTGGGTGTTTTTTTGGCGTAGACTGGAGGAGCCTATCGCTAGGCTGCTGCTGAACCTTTCATCCATCTGAACTTCTAGATGAAGCGCTCAGAGGTCACCTCTTTTGTCCTTCTCGTTTTCTCTGCCACTGTCAACGCATGGTTTCGGGTCGCTTGCAACTCGCCCTTGGTTTCTGAACGAGTCGACCCACTTCGAACAGCTGGAATCATTCCAAGTCAACATGTCCTTACAGTGCACGGTGGACAGAGTAAGATCCCAGTATCCTATCATATTATTAATTTCGTTTACTTACCCTCGATTCGTAGATTTCGGGCCAAATATGACATATGAATCACTGACGGCGTCGTCTTGTTCGACCTGTCAAGTTGCACAAGTAAGCTCTCATGTTAATATTCATTTATCCAAATTTTGAACGTTCTCCAGGATAAAAGCAGTTACTGTGAGTGCAATTAAACGGTCAAGACTGCAGAAATTGAACAGTGTCTGGTGTATCTGAAGCGTTTCCCAAACTCTATTTGTACGTCCTCTGTCTATTCGGATGCTCCTAAAACTTCCACCAAAACAAATACAGTCATGATAAACAGAAGAATACATTTGAAGAAGTTCCAAATGGTGGCTTGCTCGTTTATTACCAGAATCGAGGTCTTTTAGACACATCGAACGGTGAACCACCTGGATTTCAGTTATGTAATAATTTTAACTTACATTTTGTAGGTGGTTCTGGTCTGAAGGTAATCTTATCGAGAGGACTATAAATATTTTGAACCTAAACTGGCCTTAGGCGTTTCCTCCTGGATTTAGGATGGTATCTGGCAACCCACAGTTCCGTTCGAAAAAGTTTCCGGTTGCGAATGGTCTGTCACGTATCTCACCACACATTTCATTACAGACTAAAATACCTGACTTTCAGACAACCAGAATGAGCTTCGACAACGAGCTATCCAATGGGCTTGCCTTGGCGATGCAGCCTCAAACGGGTATAACAATGGTGATAGTGTAAGATTATACACTTCCGAGTGCATTGCGATTCCCAACCTAAATCTCTCTCCAAGGGCGATGGATTTCCCACTTCAAATTGTCCGGGCGGTTTCTTAGTGAGTTCGATTACCTTTATTATTTTTCATCCTCAGCTAAAGCCTCAACGCCTTAAGGGACGTCTCCATTTTCCTAGTTGTTGGTTAGTGGACCAGGGTATAACCCATATCGCTTAGTTGCTCAGTCGTCTGTTACTTCAGGGATGGCGTGAGTCTGGATTCTCCGGACCACATGACCCATGTTTGTACATTTACTGTTCATAATTGTATCCTGGATAATGATAGCGAATAGGTGGCATTCATGAGTGACTTAGACAATGGTAAGTCAACGTTTTATTCTGGTATCTACTAGTGAGGTACAACTATTTACAGGGGGATGTCCTCCCGGATATCCTGTTGGATTGATGACCATACAACTCGAGGTGCGCGATGGATTGATTCTGAAGGCACGTACCTAAAATATTCATCCATTAGGTTACGTGGGACGTTCAAAACTTTGCTACGCGGTGGAACAACAAAACCGATACCTGGCCATTTGTATATGCTAACGGGTATGCTTCACAAATCTTCAGCTTCTGGTTTTTAATTGTTATATGCTGTTGCTGCTGTAGTGACCCTACAGGATACGGCTGGCACGGGGAGTTTATCAACGGTACGTTATGATGACTTAACCTGAGTTATTCTTCAACGTGTCTACAGGTTGGTCGGAAGATATTCTCCAGCAAGCCATTTCTCAATGCAACACGACTCCTGATCAAATAAGTGGCGTCACCGAAGCGTGTCCTGTATTAACCGTCCAGAATGCTGCAGCGGTGCAGGTGTGTAAGACTGCAGCTGTTGTAAGCGAGCCTATTGAAGGTGTTTTACAGAAGGTAAATTGATCAGACGTATTTATCGTTGCACGAATTTCTTACATCGCGTCCAGCTGCCTGGATGTAATCCCATTCAAACTGGTCCAGGAGATGCATTGCTATATTCGACAGCTACATGTCCCCAATAATATACTCGTACCGTTCGTCAATGGCAGAGGCTCTTCACAAATAGCAGACAGAGCTTCTCGTAGGAATACAGCTCGATGCCAACTTCGCGCGAAAGACCGACGAGGGGCTGTTTTTGAAGCAATGACCAAATACTTATTCTTGGCGTATTTGTAATATTTGAATTTAGCATAACGTTTGTGAAGCTGTGTTAACTTTCTTTGCCGCCTCTGATTTCCAAAAACCCATTCCCAAT
>Ga0157379_10004144_pt1 | contig 12373 bp, 12 predicted proteins | sample S25metaG_FD_121802 | JGI IMG/M metagenome (GOLD analysis project Ga0157379, IMG submission 121802) | Switchgrass rhizosphere microbial communities from Kellogg Biological Station, Michigan, USA - S2-5 metaG | ecosystem: Host-associated > Plants > Roots > Rhizosphere > Soil | place: USA... | reverse complement strand
GCTCCGCACCGCCGCGAAACGTCGTGGACGGCTTGACGGAATGATCAATCTCGCACGACGCAATCAACGAAGGGATGTTGGCCGCCGTCACCTCCGTATGGAGCGTCTGGGCAGGACTCTGTTTCCAGCGCTTCTCGACTTTAGGGATCGTGAAAGGCCGCAAGTATTGATCCAGCAGTCTATGGATGCGCGGCCGAATCGTGTACGCCGCGTACTCGCGCTTCTCCAGCCGGCTCATCGGAACCACGCAAGAAGAGTCGACTACGAAGAACGGTATCTCGAGATGCTTCGGCACCAGCGCATTATGTTGCCTCGCAATAAACGTCGGATAGTCATCGCTGACGACTGCCGCCGCGTCCTTAGCCAGCCGGTACAGGACATCGTTTGGATCGGACTTGCGGCGGCGCAGATAGAACGTGTAGCCGACGCCGATCCGCCTCAAGTCCTCGGCCGTGCCAGGAACGTTTTCGAGGATGAACTGATGCAAACGGTCATTCGCGTAAGGGTATGTGCAAGTCAGACCCTCGTAGTACAGGACCCGCAAACTCAACTTGTTTGCAAGGTCGATTGCATAAGCCAGAGCGTGATTCGCCGCCGCGCGACGATTCATCTGCGACCAGTACAGGAGATACTGGGCGCCCTCTCGCATAGGCGCCTGGTTCAACAGCCGGACGCGTTCCTGCATCTCTCCAGCTTGTCAGATACCGCGACGCTACAATAGAAGTACCTGCATGCGCGCCTGGAATCGGGCCAAACTCCTCTGGAGTTATTTGACCAAGCAAGAACGGGTCCGTGCCCTTCCGGTCGAGTACATCGTCGAAACCACGGCTAAGTGCAATCTCTATTGCCCGATGTGTCCCCGCGAGACCCATCCGCAACCTAAAGAGGACATGCCGGCCGCGATCTTTGACCGTCTCGTCGCGGACTCCTCAAAGACCGGCGAGCACATGATGCTCATCGGACTCGGCGAGCCGTTCCTCGATCCCGCGATCTTCGATCGCATCGAGTACTGCGAGAAACACAACATCTCGACGTTGCTCTCGACCAATGGCGTCTTACTCGACGAGGCACGAGCGGAGCGCCTGCTCGAAACACCGCTTGAACACATTACGCTCAGCTTCGACGGCTCGACGAAAGAGTCCTTCGAATACTACCGTAAGGGCGCGAAGTTCGATCGTGTCCGCGACAACTTCGTACGCTTCGCGAAGATGAAACACGACCGCGGTGCGAAGGTCCAGGTCGTCGTGCAGATGGTGCGCCTCGAAAAGAATGCCGACGAGGTCGACGATTTCATCAAGTTCTGGAGCGCCATTCCAGGAGTCGATCAAGTCCGCGTGAAGAACGACGAAACCAACGTCCTGCAACCGGACGCGCATCATGACGCGGGTGACTGGAAGCATCCCTGCCATTACCTCTGGCGCGGACCCGCTTATATCAAACACAACGGCGATGTCTACCCTTGCTGCCAAAGCTACATGCTCGATGGCGAGCCCGTCGGACGCATCGGCGATCAGCCGCTCGAAGAGATTTTCAATTCTGACAAAATGCGGCGCATGCGGCGGCTCCATGTTGAAGGCCGCGCCGGTGAGATCGGCATCTGTTCGCGCTGCTACACGACGATTCCGCATCCGATCCTAGTCGCGGGAAGCCTGCTCGTCCACGGCAAGTGGGTGCGCAAGGCCCTGCCCATTGTCGAGCGCATGGTTTACTTGTCGAAGCTGCTTCCGAAGCGATTCCTGACTCCGCCAAAGAAGAAGCCGCCCGCCGATCTGGTGCAGATTCAAGGTGTCGAGAGTAGACTGGTCAATAAAGGAAACCTGGAATGAAGAAGACTCTGTTGATGGCCTTGTTGCCCGCGGGCTTAATGATGGCCGGCGAATCTACTATGACCGGCTGGATCAGTGATGCAATGTGCACCATTGGAAATGCCGGCAGCTCGCAAGCGCAACGCGATTGCGCCAAACGATGCCTGGAAGGCGGCGAGGCGGCGGTCTTCGTCTCCGACGGAGATCAGAAGGTATACAAGCTGGCGAACGCTCCACAAGCGAAAGAACACTTGAAGACCAAAGTCCGAGTGACTGGTGCTGTCGACGGCGACACATTGAAAGTCTCAAGGCTCGAAGACGTAGCGCCGTAAACCTTACCCGCGCTCGTAGCGAGTCTTACAGCGCGGACATTCCATCAGCAGCTTCTTTCCACTGATCGGGATTACCGGGACGATGAAGAAGACCGTCAGAAAACGCATGGCTGTCTTCTCGATAAACTGCGTGAAAGCGCCGCATGCGCCGCAACGATACGATTGGGGACTCATTTCTGAGCCCCAAGCAAACAGTCGCGTGCCGATGATAATGAACATCGAGCAAATATCGTATCACTACGGATGGATGGAACCCCCTCCTAAGCTGAAGCGTATGTGGTTCGTATGAACCTGTTCCAGGACATCCGCTTCTCCTTTCGGGTGATGAAGAAAACGCCCGGCATCACCGCCGTCGCGGTCCTATCTCTCGCCCTCGGTATCGGCGCCAACTGCGCCATGTTTTCCATGGTCGATGCACTGGTGTTCAGTCCGCTGCAGGTTCCCGATCCCCACCGCGTACTCAACATTTACTCAGGCAATCACGACTACGGTCTTTCGAGCCTAAGCTACCCCGAATTCGAGGACTTGCGCCGGGAAGCGAAATCGTACGAAGGTCTCGTGGGCTCATCGATGATGACCCTCAACCTCGGCGAGGCGGGTTCATCGACGGAGCGTCCACCGCAGATTGTCCAAGGAGCGGCGGTCTCTGCCGGATACTTTGAGGCAATGCACGTCCCGATCACCCTGGGCCGCGGATTTTCCACTGAAGAAGAGCGAGCCCTCAACGGCAGCGCCGCCGCCGTCATCAGCCGGGATTTGTGGAAGCGCCGCTACCAAAGCGATCCAAACGTCCGCGGACGCGAAATCCGCATCAACGGCACTCACTACACCATCGTCGGCGTAACACCCGAAAGCTTTCACGGACTCGATCGCTGGGTCTGGTGCGACCTCTACATTCCTTTGACCATGCAAAAGACTCTGGCCTCAGCGGGATCGGCTAAAGACCTCTACACTTCCCGCAAGGACCGCTGGATACGCGCCTACGGACGCCTGCGCGGAGGCGTGAGTGAATCCCAGGCGAACGCCGAGCTCCGTACCATTGCCAGCCAATGGGAGCAAGCCTATCCGGACTCGAACCGCGGCCGCCTATTGCGCGGGATTTCCGAGTCGAAGTCGCGCATTGAAGACAGCCCCGAGACTCAATCGATTTGCCTGGCGTTGTTGACTTTGGTCGGATTGATTCTCCTGATCGGCTGCGCCAACGTCGCGAATATCCTGTTGTCGCGTGCCAGTTCGCGCAAGCGCGAGATCGCGGTACGCATCGCAGTCGGCGCAAGTCGCGGACGCCTTATCGCTCAACTCCTCACCGAAAGCGCGATGTTGTCGGCCGCCGGCGGAGCGCTTGGGCTCGGCTTCGCTTATTGGCTCACCTCGCTTCTGCGAGGCATTCAGATGCCCACGGATCTGCCTGTCAGATTCAACGCTCAACTCGACGAGCGCGCGCTGCTCTATGCAGGGATCGCGGCGTTGTTGACGACATTCCTCTTCGGCCTAGTGCCTTCCTTGCAAGTGTCGCGGCCCGACCTGATTCCCGCTTTGAAGAACGTCACGCAATCGGTTGGGCACAGCCGCTGGCGCATTCCATTCCGTGGCGCGCTCGTCACCGGACAACTCGCGGTCTGCACCGTTCTGTTGATCATGTCCGCTCTGATGCTCAAGGGCATGATCGCGCTTGAAGGGAAAGATCCCGGATTTCACCGTGAAAACCGCTTGTTGCTCACGCTGGACCCTCGCCTGCAAAACTACACACCGGATGCAGGCAAGCAGCTCTACCAACGCGTGCTCGAGCGCGCCCGTCAGCAACCCGGCGTATTGTCAGCGACCGTGATCGACCCCGTGTTGACCGGCCCGGAAGGCGATTACGTCAGCTTCATCGTCGAGGGCTACCAGATGCCCAAAGACCGCGAATCAGAAGGCGCCAACTGCGCCTCGGTCGAGCCCGGATACTTCGAGGCAATGGAATCGCCCATCGTGAAAGGCCGCGCGCTCCGCGAGTCCGACGACGCCAACCATCCGCTGGTCCTGGTAGTGAACGAGACGCTGGCGGCAAAGTATTGGCCCAAGCAGGACCCGATTGGCAAGCGCGTCCGCATTAAACAGGAATGGGCGGAAGTGGTCGGCGTCGCGAAGAACGGCATCTACTTCGAAGCGATGGACGAGGAGCGTGCGTTCGTCTTTCGCTCGTTCCGCCAAAATTACACAGGTCGCGCCACAGTAGTGTTGCGCACGCAGGGCGAGCCTACATCCATGGCGACCCCGATGCGCACGCTCATCCGGGAACTTGACCCCACGCTCGCCGTCTTCGACGTGCGCTCGCTCTCGTCGCTTTATCAAGGTAAGGCACTGCTCGGTGCGCACCTTCTGCTGTACACCATGGAAGGCATGGGAGTTCTCGGCTTGGCGCTTGCCCTGATTGGACTTTACGGCGTAGTCGCATACTCAGTCAGCATGCGCTTCAAGGAAATCGGCATACGCATGTCGCTGGGCGCCTCGCGCGCCAGCGTGCTCAGCATGGTGCTGCGGCAGGCGCTTCTCTACTTCGCGATCGGAGCGCCCATCGGTCTGGCTTTAGCAGTGGCGTTCATTACTCCTCTGCGGTTCATCCTCGGCGGAATCAATCCATATGCGTTCGACGTGTTCTTGGGAATTCCGGTTTTGTTCGCGCTGGTGACACTGGCCGCCGCCATGCAGCCCGCCACGACGGCGGCACGCATCAATCCGATTACCGCGTTGCGCTCCGAGTGACCAACGAAGTGATATTCTCTATCGAGGAGTCACGCCAATGGAGCCAACAAGACCCAAACTGCCCAGCGCTGCAATCGAGCTTTATAACCGCTTTATTCATGGTGAAATCAACCGCCGCGCCTTCATGGATGGCGTGAAGGGCTTTGCCATCAGCGGTCTAACCGCCGCAACGATTGTCGAAGCGTTGATGCCGAACTACGCAGTCGGGCAGCAGGTCTCAAAGACGGATGACCGGATTAAGGCCTCTTACGAGACCGTTCCGTCACCTCAAGGAAACGGAAGCATTAAAGGATATTTCGTCCGGCCCGTCAGCGCCGACACCCGCGCTGCCACGCCTTCGAAATTGCCGGGCATTATTGTCGTCCACGAAAATCGTGGTCTGAATCCTCACATTGAGGATGTCGCGCGCCGCTTTGCTCTTGCTAACTTCATGGCGTTCGCGCCCGACGGACTGACATCTGTGGGCGGGTTCCCCGGCGACGATTACAAGGGCGGCCAGATGTTCCAAAAGGTCGATGGAAAGAAGATGGCCGAGGACATGATCGCCGCCGCGATGTGGCTGAAGTCTCGCGCCGACTGCACGGGCAAGATCGCCGTAACCGGTTTCTGCTACGGCGGTAGCATTTCCAATATGTTGGCTGCCCGTCTCGGAGCTGATTTGGCAGCGGCGGCGCCCTTTTACGGTGGGCCGCCAGCTAAGGAAGAAATCCCGAAGATCAAGGCCGCGGTCCTAGTCCATCACGGAGAACTCGACAAGCGCTTGGCCGAGGGATGGCCCGCCTACGACGCGGCATTAAAGGCGGCCAATGTTACTCACGAAGGTTACATTTATCCTGGCTGCGTTCATGGCTTCCATTGCGATGCAACACCTGAGCGTTACAACAAGCCGGCGGCGGATCTTGCCTTTCAGCGCACGGTGGATTGGTTCAACAAGTACGCAAGGGCTTGATTTAGCCGGTTTTTGACCGCGTTTGCGCCACACCCATCTCCGCGGCGATCCTCTTCATGCCGGATTCAAGATTTGAGCCGAAGCTCGCTTCAACCTGCGGAGCGTATGCCGCCGCATTATCACCTGACAGCACGATCTCCTGTGTGAGTCTGGTTTTGTCTCCCGGCAACTGATTGAAGTGCCATCTAAAGAGCAGTTCAGCCCCATCGAGTTGCATGGCGACTACGAACGAGCTGCCTGGAGTAACTTCCGTTATGCGCCAAGGGAATGGAGCTTGTCCCGGCAAGTGAGTCGCTCCGGTAGTGCCAGTTTTGAACGGCCCGTCGAGGACGAATTGGGCCGGCGGATCGTTCCACCAGGCAAAAGCGGGTGTTACATCCGCTGCGACCGAACACTCTAAGCTCAATGCGATTTTGCTCATGACTCTCAAAGATAGCTGGCCGGTTGGGATCACGCACAAACGGTGGTATCCAACCACTGTCAAATAGGCCTGAAAACTAACTACCTCCCTACAATCAATCGATTACCGGAGTGGCCAGAACCATGCACATCTGAAGTCGTCCGACAGCGCCTGGAGGTGCTCAGATGAAAACGACTAAATATTGGAACTTGGCCCTAGGCTTGATGTTGACCCAACCTGTTACGCTTTTAATGGCCCAGCCGCCGCAACAGCAATCGTTTGATTACAATCAGTCGGCGCCGCTTCCGGCTCAGCAGTTCAATCAGCAACAGCTAGCCAGCCTTGTCGCGCCCGTTGCCCTCTACCCGGACGCGTTGCTTAGCCAGATTCTGGTCGCGGCAACCTATCCAATGGAATTGCAGCAAGCCGCGCAGTGGCTCCAGTCGAGTGGAAATCTGAGCGGTCCCGATCTGGTCGCGGCCGCAGGCCAACAGCCTTGGGATGCCAGCGTGCAAGCTCTGGTCGTCTTCCCCGATGTCCTGTCCCGTTTGACGTCCAACATGCAGTGGACTACGGATCTCGGCAACGCCTTCATCGCGCAACAGGGTGACGTTATGAACGCCGTCCAGGGGCTTCGTGCTCAGGCTCGAGCATCCGGCCGTCTGGTTTCCACGCCTCAGCAAAACGTGATAGACCAAGGTCAGGGCGGACAGGACATGATTGAGATTCAACCTGCCGACCAGGAGACGGTTTACGTCCCCAACTACAATCCCGAATATGTTTGGGGAGCCCCCGCCTATGGTTACGCGTATCCGTCGCTCTATTATCCGAGCGTCGGTTTCGGCTTCGGATACGGCATCCCCATCGGCCGCTATTTCGGCGGCGGATTCGGCTGGGGAGGGTGGGGCTGGCGTCCGAACTGGTACGGTCACTCGGTGATCCAAAACAACGGATTCTTCAGCCGCTACCGCTTCAACGGATACCGCAACGGTGGTGGCCGTTACTATGGCTCCGGTTCGGCGACTTGGGCCCACAATCCGCAACACCGCATGGGCGTGCCTTACGGCGGTCGCAGTGGCGCGGGCTTCTACAACGGTGGTGGGCGGTATCAGCAGCAGGCCGGTCCCCGCTACAACAATGGCGGCTTCAACCGCGGCTACAGTGCGCCGGAACATCGCTCCGCGCCGAGCCCGGGAGCCCGTCCGAACTTCAACAATGGGGGAAGCCGTGGTAACTACGGAAGTGGATACCAGTCTTCACCGAACCGCAGCTTCAACTCTGGCGACCGGGGCCGCAGCGCGTCCAGCTACCAGCAAAGCCCGAGCCGTAGCTTCGGCAACGATCGGGGACGCAGCAGTACGCCGAGCTATCAACAACACCAGCCGTCGCCCTCCCGCGGCTCTGGATATCAGGCCAGTCCCCGCAACTTCAACGGCAATCCGGGCGGCGGCCATAGCACCCCGTCACGCAGTTTCCAGTCCAGCCCGAGCCGCCAACAGGCGAGCCCGCGGATCAACGGGAACAACAACGGCGGAGGCAGCCGTCCGACGCCGAGCCGTCCTTCAGGCGGCAGCAACAACGGACACGGTCGTCACGGCAAGTAACGCGCGTGACCACCCTAGCGGGCGACTTCCCACGCCAGGTGGGCGATCTCGGGAAGGATCAGCTTTTCCCAGGCGAGTTTGACGGCGTTCGGAGATCCGGGTGTGGAGATCACGACGCGTCCTTTGTAGACTCCCGCGGTGGCGCGCGACATCATCGCGGGAGAACCGATTTGGTTATAGCTGAGCATACGGAAGATCTCGCCGAAGCCGGGGAGTGTCTTGTCGAGCTTCGCCGATAGAGCGTCGTACGTGGTGTCGCGGGGGGAGATGCCGGTGCCGCCGTTCCATAAAAGAATCTGCGAGTCCGCGATGAGTTCCTCCAGGACTGCTGCCACTTGCAAGGGTTCATCGCGAATCAGGCGATAGGAGGAGACGATGTGGCCGGCTGCGGCGATCGCTTCGCGCAAGTAATGTGCGTTGGTGTCGGTTGCGGGAGTCCGGGAGTCGCTCACGGTTATGATTGCAATGCGGACGGGTCCGCGAGCCGCGGCGGATTGCTTGTGTTGATGAGCGCTTTCGGAATCCGGCATCCTAGGGCAAGTGTACTTTACTATTGCGCGGGGACCCGGACCAGCTTGCGGTAGGACCCACGCGAAGTAGTGGTGGCTGCAAAGCCTTGGCGAAGCAGCCAGTGATACACGACTTCCGGGCAAAGCGGATTCTCGATCCAGATGCTGCGGTCGCGGGTGCGCAACTCGGCGCTACCGTAGCCCATACGGAAGCCGTTGTGCAGGCTCCAGGGCGATTGATTGGATTCGTAGAGCGTGAGTGAGTCGATGTCGCGGAGATCGAGTTGGAGAGATCCAACGGTGCGTTCGACGCGAAGGCCCGAACCTTTCGGCTCGATGGCGAGCACGGGGAAGGAGACCCAGCGCGCGATCGCGAACACGACGAGCGCGGAGATCGCGGCGAGGATGAGACCGGCTGTCCCGTGCGTGAGGAGTCCGAGGGCGACGCCAACGGAGGGCGCGCCTACGAGAATCCAGAAGTTCATGTAAGCGACGAGTCGAAGTCCGCCGGTTAATTCAGCTTTCCATTCAGCGGGCAGATCGGGCGTGACCGGTGCTGGCAGATGGCCAAGAACGTACTCGTGCAGTTCGAGGTAGTGTCTCAGCCAGCGGCTTACTTCGAGGGTGTTGATTTTTGTCGACAGAGCCAGACCGCGGCGCGAGTAGCTGAGGTCGATGATCTCGCTCCACGCCGCTGTCTCGATCCGCCGCCACTCGCGAATGCGAATTCCAGTCTCCGACACTTCCACCCAATGCATCCAACCGTAGAGCGCTAGAAAGCCCATGTAGACTGCTCCGGGTATGCACATGGCGAGAAGTATCAGGTTGTGTCCTCCGCCGACGAGCTGCTGAATGAGTCCGATCAGGGACGCGATGGAGAAGACTCCAGCGTAGAAAAGAACGAAGTGAGTGAACGGTTGCCGGTAGCGTTTCATAGACGGACTTGCGAGTCCTGCCTATTTATCGGCGCGTGCGAGCGACGCGAGGAGAGAGGGAATCACCCTACCGGCTCGTTGGCGGCGTGTGCCTTAAGTACCAGGAAGCTGCGCTCAACTCAAATTCTTCTTGAAAAATTCGAGTGTGCGCTTCCAGGCGAGCTTGGCGGCGGCTTCGTCATAGCGGGGTGTGGTGTCGTTGTGGAAGCCGTGATTGGCGCCTTCGTAGACGTATTCCGTGTAGGAGACTTTGTTGGCTTTCAGGGCTTCTTCATAGGCCGGCCATCCGCCGTTTACGCGCGTGTCGAGGCCCGCGTAGTGGATGAGGAGGGCCGCTTTGATTTTGGGGACATCGGCTGCGGGCGGTTGACCGCCGTAGAAGGGGGCTGCGGCTTGCAGTTTGTCTCCGAGGCGGACGGCGAGGTTGTTCGATACGCCTCCGCCGAAGCAGAATCCGACGACGCCGAGTTTGCCTGTCGAGTCGGGACGGCCTTTGAGCCAGAGGGCGGCGGCGACGAAGTCCTCGAACATTTTCTTACGGTCGACTTTTGCGAAGAGCTCGCCGCCTTTTTCGTTGTCGCCGGGGAAGCCGCCGACGCTGGTGAGTCCATCGGGAGCGAAGGCGAGAAAATTTTCGGTTGCCAGGCGACGGGCGACATCCTCGATGTAGGGATTGAGTCCGCGATTCTCGTGGACTACGAGGACTGCGGGATATTTCGCACCGGCCTTGCCATTGGGTTTGGCCAGATATCCTTTGATGGAGCCGTTACCTTCGGGCGAGTCGACGGTGGCGGTTTCTGCATGGATGCGTGCATCGTCTTTGGCGACCTGTTGCGCCCAGGCGTAGTTGGGCGCGAGGCTTTCGAGGATGGCGGCGGCGGTGAGTCCGCCGGTGGCGAATTTCTTCGCGCTATCGAGGAAATCGCGGCGCGGCATTTCGCCGTGGACGTACTTGTCGAACAGGTTCAGGAGTTCCTGAGGAAATTCGCTAGCCTTTTTGCGTTCCATATCGGTTGAGAGATTAGCACATAGGATGGGAGAGATGAGTAAAGCCTTTACGAACGAGAACGCGGAGAGTCCGGAGGACGATTTCCTTCAGCCTTATCGTTCCGGAGAATTGGCGCTGACATCGAAGAACTATACGACTCCGCAAGGGTATCGGCGGCTGGTGGAGGAACGGGACCAGTTGACGCAGGTGGAGCGTCCGGCGGTCGCGGCGCTGGCTTCGCATGCGGCGGCGACGAGCCAGCATCTGGATGTGCAGACGCACAAGCGGCGGTTGCGGGAGATTGACTGGCGGATCCAATATCTGCAGCAGCGGATCGATCGGTCGGAGGTGATCGACCCGGCCGCGCGAAAGCCGGTCGATCAGGTGTTTTTCGGGGCGACGGTGAAGTATGCGAACGCCCGTGGGGAAGAGCGGACCGTGTCGATTGCGGGAGTGGAGGAGAGCGACGCGGCCCGCGGGCTGGTGAGTTTTGTGTCGCCTTTGGGGAAGGCATTATTACGGGCGCACTTGGGTGATGTTGTGTCGCTGCAGCGGCCGGATGGGCCGGAGGAGTTGGAGATCCTCGAAGTCGCTTACCGAGAGATCTCATAAGTCTTGCATTTAATACTCAGATGTCTATATACTAAGACCACTGAGTATGCCCAAAACTGATTCGCTCCAAGGATCGCTCGATCTGCTCGTCTTGAAGATCCTTTCGCGCCGCCCGCATTTGCATGGCTACGCCATCATGTCGGCTATCAAAGATCACTCCGAAGATGTCCTGCGTGCGGAAGAAGGATCGCTGTATCCGGCTCTGCATCGCATGGAGGAAGCGGGATGGATTCGTGCGGAGTGGGTCACCAAAGACACGGGACGGCGGGCGCGGGCGTACGATTTGACGGCTGCGGGGAAGAAGCAGCTGGCGGCCGAGGAGTCGCGGTGGGAGTCGGTGACGGCGGCGGTCAATCGTGTGTTGAGGACGGTGTGACATGTCTTTGTGGACGCGCATTGCGAATGTATTCCGATACGACCGTTTGAGCCGTGAGCTGGATGAAGAGCGGGAGTCGCATATTGACGAAGCCGTCCGGCAGGGGCGCGATCCGCGAGAGGCGCGGGCGGCGTTTGGGTCCGCGCTGCGGCAGCGGGAAGAGAGCCGGGATGTGAAGCTGGTCACATGGTTGGACTCGTTGCGTACGGATGCCGTGTTTGGATGGCGCCAACTGTTGAAGAGCAAGGTTACGTCCGCGGCGGCGGTGCTGTCGTTGGCGTTGGCGATTGGGTCTTGCACGTCGGCGTTCCGCCTGATTGATGCGCTGCTGCTTAGATCCCTGCCGATTGCGGAACCCGATCGGCTCTTCGCGACCTCCTTTGAGAGGACCACGGACGACGGGAAGATCGCGATCTTCGATAGCTGCTCGTATCCGATGTTCCGCGAGTTGCGGGCGGCGGTGAAGGATCAAGCGGAGTTGATCGCGGCTTCGTACACCGAGCGCACCGATCTGACTTATGGACGCGACGATGAGATGGAGAAGGGCTACCTGCAGTACGTGTCTACCGCGATGTTCGACGCTTTTGGGCTTCGCCCCGCCCAGGGCCGGCTCTTCACGGCGAATGACGATTTGACACCGGGTACACATCCATTTGTGGTGCTTTCGCATGATTATTGGGTGCGCCGATTTGGCGAGGATTCCAGGGTTATCGGGCGTACTCTGCGCGTCGGCAACGACATTTACGAAGTCGCGGGGGTTATTGACGCGGGCTTTACGGGCATCGAGCCCGGAACAATCACGGACATATTTGTTCCAGTGACGATGCGACGGAGCTGGGTCCTCGACAGCGTTAATTCCTTCTGGATGCGAACGCTTGTGCGTCTCAAGCCTGGCGTTCCTCTTGAACCTCTGCAACAGCAGATGAACGCACTTTATCAGGCGATCGAGCAGAATCGCACGAAGGGGTTTGCGCGGTTCCCGAAGGCGGGCGTGCGGGAGCATCCGACGACCCTGCACCTAGAGTCAGCAGCCGCGGGTGTGTCACGGATGCAGCAGGAGTATCGCCGCCCGCTGATCGCCATTGCGGTGCTGGTGGGCTTAGTGCTGCTGATCGCGT
>Ga0157379_10004141_pt1 | contig 12375 bp, 15 predicted proteins | sample S25metaG_FD_121802 | JGI IMG/M metagenome (GOLD analysis project Ga0157379, IMG submission 121802) | Switchgrass rhizosphere microbial communities from Kellogg Biological Station, Michigan, USA - S2-5 metaG | ecosystem: Host-associated > Plants > Roots > Rhizosphere > Soil | place: USA... | reverse complement strand
GTATACACAAGGAATGAACATCCTACATGCACATACGGTGAACACCTTCCAAATCCAAACCCAAACCTGAAATCCAAGGCTGAATTCTGAATTCCTTGATCCGAATGTCAATCGTACCTATGTAACACCGTAAATACCTCCGTCATTGAGATCGGAACTTCAGACCTAAATCTTCTCTGGTGCATCTAGAGTCGATCAAAACAGGATAGAATGTCTTCTTGCTGGCTCCCCTCTCACCCCGCGGTGTAAAATCAGGTAGAGGAATAGACCCATCTGTCTAAGCATCCACTGCGTTCTTAATAGAAATTTAGACTGCACTCTCTCCTGAGAAAACGAAATATTACTTACCAACATCCTGCCATGTCCAAGGAGCTGAAGATAATATCATTCTTCCTTTCTCGTCTTTAAGAGCTGCCTGCGCATCATTGTTACCGAGCTTTTCATTTGTAATCGCTTCGACATGTGCCCAAGCCACATCGTGAGCATCCACAAAATTATCGGATAGCAAGCAAGATCGGCTGAGGATTTAGGTGGTATGTTCCTCAGGAAATCGAGAATGCTGCGGATGAAGTGTTGAGATATGATACGGAGGGGACCTTTAGGGAAAGAGTTAGACCAAAGTCAAATCAAATCTAGGAGACGATAGTTGCAGCACACCTTATGAATGATGTGGCCAAAGACCTGGAAGGAAATGTAACTACTCTGCGTAAATATAAGACAAAGAAAATATGTACTCACAAAAGGAGGCAGAAGGGTAAAGGGATACCAGCGAATATCGGCCTTGTGTTTATCTACAAATTCCCAAGCAGCTATATGAATTCAGTACTGATCAAAACAAACTGCAGGTCAGATGCTAGAGACGAGTTTGAAAAACACATGCTGCCTACCCCTGATTTAAAATGCTCTTCAAAATTGAGGTAGTCTCCTGAACGCATCCAATAAGTTCTGAGTGGAGGGAAAGATAAATTTCGAAGCGTTTCCTGGAATGGCAAAATAGAATGTGTCCTGAGGATCATCCACTTAACAGTGGAAGGGAGATCCCGTATGGGTCACAGCGTCGATATTCTTCACTGCTTCATCAAAGGCTCCAGCCTAGCAGTCGTGTGAAATCATTTAATCGTGAAGTTCACCTGCATCCAAATTCACATGTTGAATATCTTCCACAATAGTGTATTCAAATTGTTCTCCGAACAGAGCTTTCAGGCAGTCGCCTTTCTTTGTACTTCGGACAGTCCTAAGGACGGTATATCCTCTGTCTAGAGCTTCTTTGACAACCCAGCTGGCGACAAATCCAGATGCACTAGTAACGAGAACTTGGTCTGGTGCCATTTCAGGCGAGAATGAACGGGTCTAGGCGCAACTACTAAAGCTTCTTTTATACTGCGCGATCCTCAGAGGAATGACTGATACTCACACAAGTGAATAGTTGAGATCTTATAGCATGCCACTTTCGGGTCCGTCCTCATTGACTCCCCAGGATGGACCAAGTTCCTTCTTTATCCATTCTTTCCCCAGGTGTATCACTACCATAATTAGAGGGTGGAAATTCAGATAAATTCAATGGTTTGAACATCTCGAGGAGCTCGAGACTGCAGTCTCTCTCAAGATCAATGATATCATCCGCTCTAAGAAGTCGCATCTGCTGTGAAGTCCAGTCAATTGAGTCTCCGCCTAACTCCGAATGTTCATAGATCAAGGTGTGCATTGGCGTAGTGTTACTGTACACTGGCTTTGTTCAACATCTAGGTCCCAGTTAAAACGCCCTTAATCGAAATATTAAACGGATTTCCACCCTTGGGTTCTCCGTTTAATATTTAGTTTAAACGGGTCCTAGATGTTGAACAAAGCCACGTGTGTAGTGCTATTCAAATTTCGAAGATTGTCTATTTGAGAGGAAGAGAGGAGAGAGGCAAGCGCCGTGCGGCACAGCGTCCAATCCCAGTCGATTCTATTTATATAAAAGTTTGGTTTAGATATCCTCGCTGAATATAACAATACTTTAACGAACTCAAAGACAGATAAGGCTCCCAGGTGTGGACTTGGTTAAAGCCTTGCATCTTTGGACAACCTCTCACGGATATTTCAGCTATTTCCGCGAATTTGCTAACGTCTGCTTTCTGCCATCTTCCTCTTGTCACATAACTCAATGCTGACTGACTGGAGGGCTTGGAATCGCGCCAAATTCCCAGCTGAGTTCTGTGGCACGGAATCGTATTTCAATTGACTCCAATTGGGCCAGATGACCTTTATAAACCTGGCGACTTAAATTCCATAGCCTCCAACCAACCGATCTCTTACAAATTATCTATGTCTGTTCTCCCGTTTGTCACCAATTTCTCGGACATAGTAGTTCGCGTCTATATTGGACTTTCCAAGAATACTGACTGTGTTATAATTCTATGCTAATCATCGGATCTATCATATCCGCCATTCAGCACTATCTAAGCCACACGAATATGTTCCAAAATTTAACCTTCACAACACACCGAAGCTTCCTAAGCTATCCATCCCTTCTCCCTATAATCCTGGAGTGTATCACCAAACACATCCGTCATCGACCGGAATTTCAACCCCAAATCTTCTCTGGCACGTCTAGAGTCTACCAAAACAGGATGTACCGCCTTTTTCCCTACCCCCCTTTCACCCCGCGATGTAGACTCAGGTAGAGGAATGTTTGCATCCGTTAAAGCATCCACTGCAATAGGATAGAAATTCAGACTCCATTCTCTCTTGGGGGGATGGGAGGTCACTTACCAACATCTTGCCACGTCCAAGGACCCGAAGACAACGTAATTCTACCTTTCCCTTCTTTAAGAGCCGCCTGCGCATCTTTATTCCCGAGTTTTTTATTCGTAATTGCTTCGACATGCGCCCAAGCCACATCACGAACGTCTACAAAGTTACCGGAGGGCAAGGCGAGATCGGCCGCCGACTTGGGTGGCGCGTTCTTCAGGAAATCGAGGTATGACGCAGAAGAGGTGTTAAGAGATGATAGGGAAGGGACCTTTGGAGAACAGTTAGATCAGGAAGCGTTTGAAAACGGCTATCCCGGCGTACTTCATGAATGATGGGACCAAAGACCTGTAAAGCGTAATTAATCCACATAACTAAAATACATACAATATATGTACTCACAAAAGGAGGCTGAAGAGTAATGAGATCCCACTCAATCTTATCTTTATGTTTATCGACAAATTCCCACGCAGCTATGATTCTCTGAATTTAGCGCTAATAAAATATAATGTAGGACCAATCAAACCTATCTCAGCCAACACCTTGCTAGCTCTGTACTTCTGTCCTGGGTGTGCTTCCCGTCCTTCATTTTCGACAACTTCTTTAGCATTTAAATTCCAAGACTTCTCGTCAAGATTTTGTTGAGGATCGCCTGGTTTGGGCATGGATCCCACAGCGGCCGTGGAAGATGTTATAACAACTCGTTTAACATTCGAGCTTAAGAGAAGATTAGTTCGTGGGGATGCTTCTGAGAAATAAATAGTGTTTACCCATGGCTTAGGATGCTCTGCAAAATCGAGGTGGTTCCTTGAACGGCAGGTCCAATAAGTTCTAGAAAAGGGAAAGGTGGATTCAGAAATAGAAATAGCAAAATAAGAAGTACCTTGAGGGTCATCCGCTTGAAAATGGAAAGGAGATGCTGTATGAATTACTGCATCGATGTTCTTGACTGCCTCATCAAAAGCTCCAGCCTATCAATTTGTAAATCATTTTAGCCATGCAGGTCACCTCCACACGTTGAATATCTTCCACAATAGTGTATTCAAACCGTTCTCCAAACAAAGCCTTCAATAATCGCCTTTCTTCGCACTACGGACAGTCCCAAGGACGGTATATCCTCTACCCAGAGCTTCTTTGACAACCCAGCTAGCGACAAATCCAGATGCACCGGTAACGAGAACTTTTCCAGGTGCCATTTCAGATGAGAGTGAATAAGAGGAATTGGTTGATCAAGTGAGCTTCTTTTATATACCCTCATAGGAATGACAAATGCTTACGCAAATGGCGTATAATTCGGTTCCGAAAAGTAGTGTGCCGCCTTTGGACTGACTCCTCAGTAAGTTCCTTCTTTATCTATTCTTTCCCCAGATGGTAGGTGCGAATTTAATCGTAATTCGAACGGCTCGAGTCGCCTCCCCAAATCTGATATCATACCCAAGCGCTGAAGCTGGGTCCGTAGTGAACTCCAGTCGGTTGATTCCTCCGCCTTACCTCATAAAAGATACGTAATGTAGTGTTGCCGCTCAAATTTCAAAGAATCTCTATGGAAGAGGAGGAAAGAGGAAAGAGTGTGACGTACTGTATGTAACATAGTGTCGTCACAACCGTAGTGCAACCCACTCGATGCCAACTCATTCTGAATCTCGTTCCCCATCTCCCAAACACCCCAAACATCGTTCCTCACATAGAAGGGACCGTTTAAGAGATTATAATAAAGATGATGAATCTCCTGAACGAACTGAACGATCCATACCCCCTAGTGTTGAACCGATCAGCGAGGACGACTACTTCCTTAAGAGTGCGGAATTTAGCCGATGGCTGAGGGTAGAGAAAGGAAAAGTAGGTTCTATTCCTATGAAATATTGTTTTAATTTCCTCATGAAATATGACAGTACTTCAACGAACTCAAAGCGGATAAAGCTCGCAGGTGTGCACTCTGGTTAATGCATTGCATATTCGCAGAACCTCTCATGGATATTTCAGTTATTTCCGCAAATTTGTCAAGGTGTGGTTTCTGTCATATATATCTGTCGATGCAAACTCTTAATATTAAGTATTGGAAGGCTTGGAATCGCGGCAAACTCCCAGGTGAGTTCTGTGGCACAGTATCGCATTGTAATTGACTGAAAATCGTACCAGATGATCTCTATATACCTGTGGATTCCACTTCGGTAGCCTCTAACCAACAAACCTCCTATAAGTGGTCATTCGCCTCAAATCGTTCCAAGGTCGACGCAACCCAACTCAGCCGCGTCCGTGAATCCGTCGGCGACGACACCTACGGCCCATCCCCATCCTCCAGTAGTGGTCCATCAAGAGGACGAGTCTTAGGTCCAACATTACCATCTGCTTCAGACATGCAGTTAGTCCGTGAAGAAGCAGAGTCGCTCAGTGCTGCAAACAATCTTCTTAAACGCAAACGCGAGAAACTAGAAGACAAGGAACGTGTCGAAGACTTAGTTGGACCGAAAGAAGTGGGGAGAGAAGGAATGCTGGAGAAGAAACGAGCGAAACGAGAAACGGATAAGGCATTCCAGGAAACCAGGGACGATGCTGGTTTGGAGGTATCTGAGGATGTCTTGATGGGAGGCGGTAGCTTCAAAGAAAGGTATGCTATTTTCACTTTCATGTTGGCATTTCATATTCATACTTCAAGGCTTGCTCAACGGGATGCTGCCCGTGCTCGGTTCGAGGCGAAGAAACGATCCGAACGGGACGCAAAGGAGCAAGAGAGAAACGAGAGAGTGGAGCAAATGAAGGAGAAAGAAAGAAAAACTATGGAGATGTTCAAACAGATGGCTAAAGAGCGATTTGGGTGACTGATTTCTCTGGTTCAATGAGCGGATTATGGTGTTAATCAAAAAGTGTAATATTAATAATGCCTTCATCCGTAAATGACAAATCCAAAGTTCGGAATACGTTCAATCCCACAAACTAATAAGTATTCCTTTTTTCGACGAAGGGTATAAACCTCCAGTGCAGTCCTACATACGAAATCGATCGGTTGCTCAATCATCATCCTCCTCTACATCCCCAAACTCGAACATTCCAAGACGCTCACGCTTAGCCTCATTAAGCGACTGTTGCAGCTTCTTGGCAACTTGAGGATACGAAGCCAAGTACCTGCACCCTCTTTTATCAATCGTCGCATAACCTTCACGAACAAGGTCGTTGTTTATACAAGCGAGAGGATCTTCCTGTGAGGTAGGATCCGATGGGTCGATTAGACGGAGGTGTAATAGTGAGCCTTCTTTGAAGTCGGTGTTGGCGACCAATTTACGGCCTTCGCAGAGAGCGCGGAAACGTTCGACGGCTTCGGGATGATATTCGCTCTCGGGGTTAACAAGTTTGACGAAGCTAGAAATAGTGTCATCCTCGGTTCGTTAGACATTAAATTGAAGGGATTTGACACACCTCAGACGGGCATCATTAGCTTGGCCAGGCAGAGAACGGAATTTAGGATCCAACGGACGGATATCCTTGAATCCAATCGTATCCTGGTTTCCATAATCAATGAATGTAACCTCGGCCTCTTTCTTGCCAGGAGACGCCTTGCGAATCTTTGCACGGTACCAAGATCCGTCTGAGAAGCGGGCAGATACTAAGTCGCCACTACGTGGTACGAAACCAGCAGGTGTACTCGAGGCCGAACGATGGTGCAAAGAGAAATCATGCATGAGCTTCTCGAGTGAGGCAATACCTTAGGAATGGTTAGCCTAAGATTTAAATTCTCAGGACCATCTCCAATACCTTCTGTGTTAAGGATCTGTACAGAGAACCCAAATGTCGGAGTGGTACGAACATCACTGATGATGACGTCCATGTACTCCGTCTTTAGAGGTTCATTCGAATCCACCTGAGGCGCAGCTTCTTGCTCGGCGGCTTCGTCATAATCCCTCCACAACTAAAAGATGGGTCAGAAACGACCATCAAAGAGTGTTTGAAAAGCACTCGCATTCTGTTTTGCCGCCTTCGCTTCTTTCTAAACATAATCATCAGCAACACAAGTCAAAGATCCCGGCTGATGATGTTTCACCTCAGCCTCGAGCAGTGAATTCGCCCACGATAAACTTTCCGCAGAATAAGCATGCACAGTAGCCAAACCCTCCTTTACCAATGAAATAGCAGCGTTCTCCGTTTTATTCACCCACATCGTCCCAATGAACCCACCGGACTTATCAGTCGATTCAAACTCGACCTCGACATCTCGTTGTAGATACCGACGAGTGGCGAATTCGGTCGATTCGGGTCCGTAAGGTTCCGGCTTGACTTCAACTCTGTCCTTCTCACCACGACCTGCGCGGGGAGCACGGATACCTAAGTAAGGAAAGGTCAGCATACTGGTTGGAATATGGATAGAAAACATTAACCGGCTAAAACGAGTGTGAGGGTTTGGCTTTCTTTTGGTAGCAATAACCTTTGGAGAATGATTAATGATATCATACAAGTCCAATGGTGAACAACTCACTTGAAACGGGAGCCAGCTGTGACGGCTTGGACGACTGCAGGGACACGACCTAAACGTTTAAAGCCAGATAGGAATTGATTTGCTTTTGAGTACGACTAACGAGGAACATGAATCAGCTGCATGGCAAAATCACGATCATAGGAATACATACTTCGGACGCGTTACCGATGCGAGGTAATGTGACGTCCTTATTCGAATGGATTCCACGAGCCTCGGCGATGGCACTACAAAAAAAAGTCATTCAATCATTGGAAAGTAGAAGGAAAAGGACTCGCGTTTGTTCCGCGGCCATCAGTTTGTCATAATCGGATGAACGGTCTTCGTCATCTCGACGGTGACGAACAACGCTTGCATAGCCCTTTTCAATGATCATTTCTGCGACATTGCTGGATAGAATGTCTCTTAGGTATCAAGTGAGGATAATAAATGGAAAACCACGGACAGTTGTTGGTTGCCAAAGCGGACAGTCGCACATTCTCGCTCTTCATATTCGCCCTCACGAGGTCGAACGAAATCTACATGGACACGAACTGGCTTGCCAATGAGCTTCTTGCGCAAGAACTAACAAGAAGCAATGAGCTATCAGCCTACAAAGCAATGGTATTCTTTACCTCTCTTGCTTCATTGGCCCAATAAGTTTGCTTTGTATCGGAAGGGTTTGTCCTGCAGTTCGCCGTACATCAGAAGTAAATCCGTCGAAGAGATACACATTGACGAACCTGGGACATCTAGTAGAGCTGAATTGTATCCGGCGTTCTTTGCTAGAGTCTTTTTCAGCGACACTGATTTGGTCGCCGCTCCAGATTCGAATAACTGTGCCTTCGAAAGAGCGTGTATTGCCGGACGCGACTGTCGTCGAGCTTCCCTTGCCATCGGATACCTCACCAGTATTGGCATATAGGTAGGACCCACGTTCCTTGGCTTGCCTATTCTTTTCTTCAGCCATTTCTGACGAGTATAACTATTCTGAACTCACTTTTCGGCGGACCGTAAACGCTCCATGCCACCGGTATTAGCCAATAAGCCAGCATGCCAGCCAACGACACGAGCAAGGCCAGTCGCAACAAGTAGTTCCGCAATGTTACCTGCAGCGTGTAATACAGTGCCTATGAACATGCTTGCTGAAACGGGCGGCGCAGCTTCCCCAGAGGTTGAGAAAGGCTGTGCTGTGGGTGCGGGAAGGGACAGGATTTGGACTCGAACGGTACGTTGAAGTAAACGAGATTCAGTGAAGAATTTTGCCTGAAAATGGTATAGTTAGAATTAACCACTAGTATATAAGTATTATGAGCATACCTCTTCACCCCATGGTTCAGCAACTTCGCCTTGCCTGGTCGCCGCTTTCGCGCTGCGGACACCAGCTAGCGCAATGTTGGCCATCTGGTGAACGTTGTCTGGAAGGAAGAGCCGGACTCGCAGTGTGCTTCCATCGCGGACTTGTTCAACAATTCCTTGAAAGAATATTAGCCTGTGTATCAGTTTAAATAGATGATCTCAGCGTACCATCAATGGTCTGCCCCTTCCATTCAGTGAGAAATCCTTGGGAGTCGAGAGGCATTGTGTGGAAGACTTTATAGGGCTGGGCGATAGCAGATTAGACGGAGAAGAAAGAGACATGGCCGCTACTTACCTTGGGTCCTTGAGGGTTCCACATTCCCTTCATTCCGTTTCTGGCTTCACTTTCAAGCTCCTTCCTCTTCAAATCTTCCTCATTTGGCTCCCTCTTGTTTTTCTCGCTCGGCTTAGCCCAGCCATTCCTAAGTAGCTCAGTTGCAATATCTAAGCCGCCAATTTCAGCATGGCCAAATTCGCGAGGAATGTCGTCGTTTGAGGGAAGTGCATGGGTAGGAGTAAACGTGACTTCCTTGCCAACGGCTAAGGCACGTAGGAATTCGCGACTTTCGAAGGCCCAGGGCTGAAAATGACATAAATAAACAGTATGTGATAAGTAAAGTTATTCTGACTTCGTCTTCACGTGTAGAGCTCCCCATACGAGGCGCTGTGACTTCGGCGACATGGAGAATTCTTCAGATATGATTGGGTCAATATCAAACAGAGTTGTCCTACACAAATGGAATCACCTTTCTTTGGGAGGTTGACCCTGAGGACCAGGGCGACCGCGGAGAATGAGGGTGTCACCAGAGAGAACGGCTAGAATAGCGTGTCAAATGGGCGACTTCTAGTCCACGTTACAGACGTACATTTAACGATCTATAACAGAGTTCAGCATTTCCATCAAGGAGAATGAAACAGAGCACTTACAGCTTTTAAAGGTGCCATTTAAACTGTAAATGTTGAGAACAAGAATTCCAAGTTTTGTGTCGTGTGCCAGCGAGGACTTTGAAAGTGAGATGGGTGTGGAAATGGTCTCCCGCGGTCACGTGACTCGGTATTCTCTCCCATTTGCACCTTTTTTTTTTCTCAGTATACTTCCATCTCTGATCCTTTCATTCAGTTTCTTATCATTTTCATTTTACTCACGGCTCGGTTCAACATTTCACTGATTATCCTTCAGGAAATTGCCATCCCATTCCCCAGAGCCCACCGTTACTCCAGCTTTCCATCCAAATACCCTCGACCACTTCATCTACTTTCGCGAAAATCATGAGGTAAAAGAATGTATCACAGACATTTATTATCTTAGCCAAAGTTGCCAGTACTTTCAACAGCCGCGGATTTTGGGGAGCGATACCAGAGTAAGCAACCTCGCCGAGAAGAAGGCAAGCCATGGCAGTAGGAAAGAGTCTCCCGTGATGTGTCTCGTTTAATGCAAAAGCTAGTTCAACACTATTGAAGCTCTTCCACAAGTTAGACACCAGCGTATATTCAAACTACATACTTAACCCTTCAAATGTATATTTGCCAGTGTGTAAGTAACAAGATCTCATTAAATATAAGTTTCGTCCATCAATCTTCCAGAGACGAGTTTCGCTGTCCCGGGAACAATCGGCTCGATTATTTCCCAAAAGTAGTCAATCTTCCCGAATACTAGACTCCAGTCAGTGAATTCCGGGGTATCATTAATGCTCCAACTTACCCCCGCCATCCTATTCAGAAAAATATTCGAAAGATAGGGAACGATGCGCGTCGCTTTCAAGGTCCCACAATGCAGTCATTTCACTCTCGTTATGCCATAACCATGCAATCTTTTCAAGAATATGTGTCGCTCTGCTCTGGTTTTCTTCTCTCTCACGGACCTGAATCAAAGGAAGACATGAATGGCAGCCACAGGATCAATAAAGATCTTTTGGAGCCTTCAAGTTGTCTCTGAACTCTTGGCACTTTTGATACGGACATTTGCCCCCCAATTCGCCAACATAATCCGGGTTTCTTCGAGACATTTGGGACCTTCATCAGCCCTAACAGAAAGCCCCAAATAAACACCGTCAATCGGACATAAAGTGTCTAGCTCACAAAGCACAGAAATTGCAGAAAGCGGCTCAAGTGCAAATATCTGAATACGATCGAGGGGTTCCTCTTATCCTCCATCCCATTACCACCATTCATTATTCCCCTGAAACGGACAATATCCTATGAAATGTTGCGTCTCTCCTCTCCCGAACAGTTATGCATTCCCCTCTCTAACCCATCCTAAACAAACATATTCACGATATACTCTACCAGCCTTGAGCTGCCATTCGTACGTTCGAAACGCACGAAGCAGCAGTGTAGCATCGACTTCCGGATAGGCAGAGTCCTCCATATCAGTGGTAAAACCGGTCTGTGACAACCATAGAAATTGCAAAGCTTTTCTATGAATGTGAGGACGAGCTTTTCGGAAGATGCTCCACGTTCAGGCATCACCCTTTCTGTCTCGCAGAACTCAAGACGGAATGAGGTTTCATACAGCGAGTTCAGCGTAGCTGACTATAGCATCCTTGTTTATCGCTTTTCGTTATATGAGATAAAGAACCACTTCGGGTCTCACTTTGGAAGAACAGTTCGCCCAATAAACAAGTGCTAAACACTCAGTTAATTGTTCCTACCCCTTTTTGCCAACGTAAATATTATTCCTATCCAACCACAGATCGCCCGGGTAGGCCTCTATCTTAACCAGACATAACACATTACAATATAGGACGGGACCCTTTCGACGACAACAGCCTTGTCTCTATCTCTCTATTTATGGAAGATTAGCTAAATTGATTTCTTGTACGTAAATAATTTTTACCATTACTATCAATGTCAAACACAGATGTCGGCGATAATTGAAATTGTCGCCTGATATTCTCTCTGACATTCAGCCTGGGCATTGGAGATAAAATAATCAATCCCAACGGTATGCAGACACTCACGAGACGAGCAATGAAGTGACATATACTGTGAAGATATTATTAATATCGTTCGTAACTCTCTCAGAGTTAAGAAAAACACTAACAGGATCCAGAAAGATAGAAGAAAATAATCCATATGCTCTTGGATCGCGCAATGTACCACTGGAATTACATGATGGTTTGATAAGTCCTAAAGTGATGTTTCATGCCATTTTTCTCACCGAAATCAGCGTAATAGTGTCGAATATTCTGTATACAACCGGGATTAATGGAAAGTGATAGAAATTCCTAACGCGCACCACTCACGTTGAGGCAATTCCAATATTAATTGCATACAATATCACTTTCACGATAGATATTCGCCCAGTTCTTATTTACGCAAAAGAAAATATAAGATATTATATATCGGGGAAGCTCTTTTATATACCTTTTGAAACCCAAGGATGAGCGATTGTTGAGGAAATAGGCCAAAGAACCAGATGTTATGAAGTCGAAAGCCACCCTAGCTGCGTAGGAGACTGTCAACATATCCTACAGAAAGTTGAGTTGTATACACGAACTCAGAGAAGAATGAGAACGAGAGGCCTACACCAATAAAAACGTCGTCGGGAGCGAGTGGGGATCTTCCCAGTGAACTGTTCGAAAATATGGGTTGAAAATGTGAAAGATCGGAGAATATTGACGCTAACTGACAGATGTATAGGCGCAGCTCGAATGAAGAAATGAGTGTTTGAGCAATTATGGACTCGAAGAACTAAACTGTACTCACCAGTCCCCGTACCTGCGTCATTATGCGAGTTAGTTTGTGGGGGGGGGGTGGATGTTTCAAACCTTGCCAGATTCGATGATGATCAAAAGCACCTGTATTTAATAGTTAGAGAGCTTCATTAAATAGTGTTT